>RCNJ01000602.1_pt1 | contig 13924 bp, 14 predicted proteins | sample 2041171 | NCBI WGS metagenome assembly RCNJ01 (sample SAMN09708213, study PRJNA481090) | feces metagenome | biome: feces | host: Pygoscelis adeliae | place: Antarctica: Rookery Lake | collected 2010-03-01 | reverse complement strand
GCCATTGGCAACACTGCAGCCAACGTCTTCGGTGACCGTTACCCCGGTGCCGGTGCCACGATCGGCCAAGGTCTGGTGTTCGGTGACCTTGCCGCCCGCCATGCCGCACGCCGCACCGACAAGTAACACCCGTACACAGTAAAACGTCCGGCTCCCTTCCAGAGGGAGCCGGACGTTTTACATTCGCCACAAGGTTCGTGACGTACGAGAAAAGGAAAATTAGGCCTGCGGCAACGCAGCCTCAATCGCCTCAATAATTTGTGGGTCATCAGGGAGCATCTTCGGACGGAACCGGTGCACCTGCCCATCAGCGGTCACCAGGAACTTTTCAAAGTTCCACGTCACCTTGCCTGCCTTGCCTTCGGCGTCCTCCGCCTTCGTGAGCTCGGCATACAGCGGGTGCTGCGACCGGCCATTCACCTTCACCTTCTCGAACATGGGGAAGGTCACGCCCCACGTGGTGGAGCAGTACTCCGCGATCTTTTCTTCACTGCCCATTTCTTGCATGAACTGGTTGCTGGGGAACCCCAACACCGTGAAACCGCGGTCAGCATAAGTCTTCTGCAGTGCTTCCAACTGCTCATACTGCGGGGTCAGCCCGCAGCGGGAAGCGACGTTGACAATCAACTTCACCTTGCCGGCGTACTCGCCCAGGTTCGTGTCGCGCCCGTCAATCGTCTTCAGTGCAATGTCATCAATACCCATACCAGGCCAAGCCCGATCCACTGCTGAATATTCCACCTTTGCAATGCTGCAAAGGCGCTCGCAGTAGGTCCGCGCTGTTTCCGGCTCGTCGTAGAGTGTTCCTGTGACCGATCCACAAGTGCAGAGCACCAGCGCTCTCAAGCAACTGCCGCACCACCTGCACCCGGGTCTTATCGCGTTGGTGGCCGTGGGTGGGGCGATTGGAACTGCCGGGCGCTACGCGCTTGAAACGCAGTTTCCTGCCGGGGACGGATTTCCGCTCGGCACTGCAATCGAAAACCTCGTCGGGGCGTTTGCGTTGGGTGTATTGCTCGAGCTTCTCGCGCGCCCCGCCCCAGAATCAGCGGGACGACGCGTGCTGCGACTCGGACTCGGAACGGGGATGCTGGGCGGGTTCACCAGCTATTCGGCTCTCGCACTGGAAACCCACAATCTCTTCGCAGACCAACTGGCCCTTGCCGTTGGCTACAGCATCGGTTCGGTGCTGCTTGGCATTCTCATGTGCTTTGCCGGCGTCATGGTTTCGGCTGCTCTGGGCCGGCGTCGTGCGGCATTGCTGCCCCGCGACCCAGACGCTGAGGAACTGCAAGCTCAGTTCCGGCCGAAGGAGCGGCGCCCATGACCGTGGTGTTGATTTGCCTCTTTGGCGGAGTAGGCGCCGCGACCAGGTTCGTCCTCGACGGAATAATCCGCGCCCGACGAACGCATAAACTACCGATCGCGACAATCGTCATCAACGTTTCGGGGTCCTTGTTAATCGGATTCCTCGTCGGGGCCCACCTCAGCGGTCCCATGACGGGCTCTACCTACCTCGTGGGCACACTGGGATTCTGCGGTGGGTACACCACGTTCTCTACCGCGATGGTGGAAAGTGTGCGGCTCATTCAAGCGCGCCATTACATTCGCGCCCTTGCGAACACGTTCGGGACCCTGGTTCTCACAGTGGCAGCGGTGGCGTTAGGAATAGCCGTGGCCGGCCTGATCTGGTCATAGACTCCTGGGATGAGAACAGCCCGCAACACCTCCGCTGCGTCGGCAGCGGAAACGGCTGCAACAGGCGATTCTGGTGACGTTCCGATCGCCGCAGATGACACCGCCGCAGACGAAGACGTAGCCACACACCACTCCTGGTTCCGCCGCACCACTGCGCGCTACATCACTGGACTCAACACCAGTGGAATTGTGTTCGGAGTGCTGTTCGCATGGGCGTCAATGACACCCAGTTTGATTCCCCGGGACTGGATCGTGCAGGGAGCCTTTACGGGGCTGGCACTGATCTCCGGGTACGGGGTGGGCATCATCATCGGCTGGGTGCTGGAACTCATCGGCATCACAGAACTGGTCACACCGCTGATCCGCCGGATCATGCGCTGGATCATTGGGTTCTGCACCTTGGGCGGCACCGCCGTCGTGCTGGTGCTCAGCTCAGGTTGGCAGAACGAGGTCCGGGCACTTCTCGATATGCCGGACGCTGCCCGTTGGCCGTTCATCGGAGTGCCCGTTATAGCGCTGTTGCTGGCGTTGATTATTTTGCAGATTGCCCGCGCCTTGCGCTGGGTGTCCCTGAAGATCACTGCAGTTATCTCACGGCTGCTGCCCCCACGATTCTCCCGACTTCTTGCCGTGCTCATTGTGGGTTGGTTTGCGTACTCCATCTTCTCGGGGGTGCTGTGGAACGCGGTCATTGACGGGTTGGACCGCACTTTTGCTGTTGTGAACGACTCTTACGACGACGACGTCGAGGCCCCGCAGGGGGCCGAACGGTCCGGATCACCGGAGTCGAATGCCTCCTGGGAATCCCTCGGCCTGCAGGGCCGACGTTTTGTTGCCGGCGGGCCATCAGTGGAGCAGATCACCATGTTTCGTGACGCCCGCGTCGAAACTGAATCCGAGTCGGGACCGTCAGCGGACGGTGAAATTCTGGAACCAATCCGCGCCTATGCGGGCTTGGACGGCCGAAGCGACTTCAATGCCATTGCCGACGACGTCGTGCGTGAACTTGACCGCACCAACGCCTGGGATCGCGACGTGCTCGTGGTGGCCACCACCACCGGAACCGGTTGGGTGGACTCATCAATGTCCGACGCCCTGGAGTTGATGCACAACGGCAACACCGCCATTGCAGCCATGCAGTACTCGAACCTGCCCAGCTGGTTGAGCTTTGTCGGTGACCAGTCAACCCCGCCAATTGCAGGGAAAGCACTGTTTGAAGCGGTTTACGCCGAGTGGGTTAATCAGCCCGAAGATTCCCGGCCCAAGCTCATTGTCTTTGGCATCTCGTTGGGGTCCTTTGGTACTCAGGGTGCGTTCAGTGGTGTGCAGGACATGGCCACGCGTACTGACGGAGCTCTGCTGGTCGGGACGCCCGGCTTCACCTCAACGTGGAAGGACGTGACCTTCCGGCGAGACCCGGGCTCGTTTGAACACGCGCCCGTTTACCAGGATGGGCGCACCCTGCGCTTTATGACCGGCCCACCCGGTAGTTCCGGTGACCCACTGCAGTTGTCAGGGGAGTGGGAAGGGCCACGCATTGTGTATGCCCAGCACGCGTCCGACGGCGTGACGTGGTGGTCGCCGGATCTGTTGCTCAAAAAGCCGGACTGGTTGGGTGAAGAGCGCGGCCGTGATGTGCATCCGGGGGTGACCTGGTACCCGATTGTCACGTTCTGGCAGCTGACTGCGGACCTGTTCTTCTCGGCTGATGAAGACATCCCAATGGGGCATGGGCACCATTTCAAGCTGGAATACGGCAATGCGTTTGCGATGATTGTGCCGCCGGAGGGGTGGTCGGACGCAGATACTGCGCTGTTGCGCAGTGCCATTGCTGGCCGTGCGGACGTGGACGAGCCCGTTTCAGGCGCGGACGTGGCCGAGCCCATTTCAATCGACTAAGCCGACACCGCACGACCGCGTCAGGCCACGCACTACGACTCACGACGACGGCGCCGCACCCACCAACAGGTGAGTGGGGCGCCGTCGGCAATTGCTTAGTTCTCGGGGGCGACGAAGTTCGCCGCGAACTCCGCCAGCAGGCGCGCACCGAAGCCGGTTGCGCCCTTGGTCCGCCAAGCTTCAAGAGTTTCAGACCGCATTGGCCCGGCAATGTCCAGGTGCGCCCACGGGGTGTCGCCCACCCACTCGGACAAGAACAGCGCCGCCGCAATGGACCCGGCCGAACTGCCGCCAATGTTCTTGATGTCGGCAATGTCAGAGTCCAACCAGGGGCGGTACCGCTCGTCCAGTGGCAACTGCCACACGCGCTCGTCGGTGAGTTCGGCTGCGACCTCGACCTGGGTGAGAATGTCGTCGTCGTTGCCCAGCACTGCGCCGGTCAGCGGGCCCAGGGCCATGAGTGCTGCGCCCGTAAGCGTTGCAATATCCACGATTGCATCCACATTGTCTTCATTAGCCAGTGCAATGGCGTCGGCCAACACGAGGCGGCCCTCGGCGTCAGTGTTCAGCACTTCAATGGTGCGTCCGCTGCGGGACACCAGCACGTCACCCAGTTTGGTGGCGGAACCGGAGGGCATGTTGTCCGTGCACGCCAGGTAGGCGGTGACGGCAACGGGAACGTCGAGTTCGCGCAGCACCGACATCACCGAAAGGATGGCGCCTGCACCAGACATGTCCATTTTCATGGCGGCGTGCATGGGGTCGGACGGTTTCAGGCTCAGGCCACCGGAGTCGTACATGATGCCCTTACCCACCAAGCCCAAGTGCGCGGTTGGGGTGTTTGGGGTGTACTTCAGCACCACCATGCGCGGCTCCGTTGTGGACCCAGCGTTGACGCCCAGCAGGGCACCGCAGCCCATGGATTCCAGCGCGGCTTTGTCATGAATGGTGGCTTCCAGCCCAGCGGATTCGGCAATGCTGCGGGCGAGTTCCCCGAAGACTGGCGCGGTCAGGGAACCACCGGGAGCGTTTGCGAGGTCGCGCGACATGGCAGCAGCGCGGGCGAGGATGAGCCCGCGCTCAGCGCCGGCCTGCGCAGCCGCAACGGCTGATTCATCGACGACGAGCGTCACCCGCTGCAGTGCAATGGCTTTGGCTTCGGAGCGCAACTCCTCATAGGTGTACCGGCCGAGCACGGCACCCTCCACCATGGCGGCGGCCAGTTCAGCCTGGTCAAAGTCGCTGAAGCCTGCCACTGACAGTGCAACGCCGGTGTCCGTTGGCACGGCGCGGGCAGCAACTGCTGCCGCATCACGCAAAGCAGCCACTGAGACGTCGTCGCCCAGTCCCACCAGCACCACATCGGGGCCGGACTGCTGCGGAAGAATAATGTGCTGACCAGCGCCTCCCTTAAAGCCCAAACGTTCCAAACCATCCGGACCAGTGCCCACATCAGTGCTGAGGTCCCCGGCTGTAGTGACCGGGTACGCCAACAGGGTGGCATCGGTGGGGGCGTGGGCGGTGACGGAGACCGTCACGGCGCGGGTCACGCCGTCGGACGGAACCGGGTTGAAGGCACTGGAGGTCATAGTTGTGCTCCTTGTGGGTTGGGGGTCAATGTATTCAGACTACTGTTTGCCCTATGAGAGTTCGCCGCGCAATCGCCAAAACCACGTTGAAACTGTCCGGCTGGAAGCTCCGCACAGAGCCAGTTCCACCCGACAATGTTGGTTTGCTGATCGGGGCCCCGCACACCTCCAACTGGGACTTCATCATGATGTTGTCCATCACGTGGAGCATGGGCATGTCAGTGAAGTACCTCGGCAAAGACAGCCTGTTCAAAAGGCCCTTTGGTTGGGTGATGCGCGTACTGGGTGGCATTCCGGTGGACCGCAAGAACCCGGTGGGTGTGGTTGCGGACATTGTGGACCGCGCCAGTTCGGGGGAGAAATTCTTCCTGGTCATCACGCCGGAGGGCACCCGCGCAAAAGGCAAGTTCTGGAAGTCCGGTTTCTACCGCATTGCCACCGAAGGCAACCTGCCCATCACGCTGGCGTACGTCGACAGTGCGACTAAAACCTGCGGACTCGGCCGCACTTTCCGGCCCTCTGGGGACGTGCACGCCGACATGGACCTCGTCCGGGAGTACTACGCCGACAAAGTTGGAATTCGGCCGGAACTTTTCACCGAACCGCGGCTGCGTGAGGAACGACGCGGAACAGGTTCGGCAGCGCAGGTGGAAAACTCGGAGGAGTGACGGCGCTCAGACGGCGGTAGCGCTGCTGTCATTGAGTCGGTGCAAGGCCCGCACCACGCCCGTCGACGTTAACTGTCCGACGACGTCGCCAGTCTCGTCTGTGATGGCAATCTGGCCGTGGCCCACGCCCACGGCGAGGGACAAGGCATCTTCTAAACTGGCACCCAGCGCCAATTGGGGTGCGTCTGAGCCGAGCCGGCCCGCTGACACCGGTTCCAGAATGTCCCGGGTCACCCGCCCCACTGCCAGTAGGCGCACGGACCTCCCAGAGCCGAGGAAGTTCTGCACCGTCTCGTTTGCGGGCTGCGCCAGAATCGAGACGGGCTCACCAATTTGCTCCAGAATCCCGCCTTGGCTGAACAGTGCCACCCGGTCGCCCAGGATCACCGCCTCGTCGATGTCATGGGTCACGAGCATGACGGTGATGCCCAGCCGCTCCTGAATGCGGCGGAACTCCTCCTGCAACCGGCGGCGTCCCTGGGGGTCAACCGCACCAAAGGGCTCATCCATCAACAAAATAGGGGGGTCGGTGGCCAGCGCCCGCGCCACTCCGACGCGTTGGCGCTCCCCACCGGACAGTTCGTGCGGAAACCGTTTGGCATAGGTGTCAGGGTTTAACCCGACCAGGTCGAGCAGTTCCTCAACGCGCTCACCGGTTCGACGGCGGTCCCAGCCGAGCAGTTTGGGCACCGTCGCCACGTTCTGCGCCACTGTGCGGTGCGGAAACAAGCCCACATGCTGAATGACGTACCCGATGCCGCGGCGCAACTCCACGGGGTCTTGCTTCAGAATGTTCTGTCCATGCAGCAGAATCTGCCCAGCAGTGGGTTCCTCGAGCCGGTTCATCATGCGCAACGTGGTCGACTTACCGCAGCCGGAGGGTCCCACCAGGGTCAGCAGTTCGTGTTCGCGCACATCCAAGTCAAGGTGTTCCACCGCAACGGTGCCGTTGGCGAACTCTTTGCGCACACCACGGAACTGGATCAGGGCCTCGCCTGGAGTAACCATAGGAGCGACACTATCGCCCTCACTCACCACTGCGCACTGCTACATGCTTTGAACACCGTACGGTTGGGTGTCCGAGAAAGGCCCGCGGACTTACCTCGCATCGCAGGTCAGAGCCGAGTACTGTCACTTAAATGACGATCGGACCAGGAAGCGACGTCGGCTCAGTTCTTTTTGTGCCAGTAGCGCTGAGCCCGGCCCAGCAAACTGAAGCTGTTGCTAACCCGTGGTTCTCCTGGGCGTACGTCACCGACAACCTCCCGGAAATCACCCGCTACTTCAACCAGCACGTGCTGCTCACACTGCAAGCCGTGCTGATTGCCCTCGTCATTGCCATCCCCTTGGCGGCAGTTGCCCACCGGTGGCCGCGGCTGATCGGTCCGGTGCAGGGCACCACCGGGGTGCTTTACACCATCCCGTCTCTGGCACTTTTTGCGGTGATCTACCCGTTTCTGCGGGAGCGGCGCACCACCGTGCTGATCGGACTGGTCCTGTACGCCCTGCTGCTGCTGGTGCGAAACACCTTGGTCGGGCTGCAAGGGGTGGACCCCAATGTGCGCGACGCCGCTCGCGGGCTTGGCTATGGTCGGTGGCGCCTGCTGTTCACCGTGGAACTCCCCAACGCCCTGCCCAGCCTCATGACCGGACTGCGCCTCGCGTCCGTCAGCACCGTTGCGCTGGTAACCGTCGGCGTTGTCATCGGGTACGGCGGCCTGGGGCAACTCATGTTCCGCGGCTTTGGTGCGGGGTACAAAGCCCAAATTATGACCGCAACCCTGCTCTGTGTTGCGTTGGCGCTAGTCATTGACGTCGTCCTGTTCTTCATCGGGCGTCTGGCAACCCCATGGTTACGGCGGTCGCGCACATGAACTCTCTGCGTGAAGCGTTCTTTTGGCTCAACGACCCACTGAACTGGACCGGCCCTAACGGTGTGCTCAACCTCGCCGTGGAACACCTGGTGATGACCATCATTGCCGTAGCGCTGGCTGCCGCAATCGCCTTGCCGCTCGGGATCTGGCTTGGACAGAGCAGTCGCGCCGCACAACTGGGCACCAGCGTCATTGTCTTTGCCAACGTCACTCGCGCCGTGCCGACCATTGCGTTGCTGATGATCTTTGCCAGCACCAGCCTCGGCTTCGGTAATAAACCCACGATCCTGGCCGCCGCCATATTTGCGCTGCCGGTAATTTTGGCCAATACGCACGCCGGCATGGTTGGGGTTGCCCCCGAGGTTCTCGACGCCGCACGTGGCATGGGGCTGCGCCGCCCCGCCATCGTTACCCGCGTTGCCCTGCCACTAGCATTGCCACTGATCCTGACCGGATTGCGCACCGCAACTGTGCAACTCATCGCAACAATCCCACTGGCGGCGTTGGTGGGTGGTGGTGGCCTAGGCGTTATCGTGATCCGCGGATTCGGTTTACAAAAGTTTGGGGAGGTTATTGCCGGCGGGTTGCTCATCGCCATTCTTTGCTTGCTCATTGATGCCCTGCTTGGGCTGATCGAGCGCCAGACCAAACCCAGTTATATGCAAGCAGCAGGGAAGTCATAGCCGAATCGTTACCGCAAGCGCTTGCGGTGGCACCGACCTTCCCACAACGATGTATCAACAACCACGATCACAGGAGAACAAATGCGCTCCACGCTGACCCGGCTCACTAGCCGAACCGCCATGCTCATTGCCGTTGCTGCGCTCGTCGCCAGCTGTGGAAGCCCCGGCTCCTCAGACGGTGGTGGCAGCACCACTGCAGCCGGCAGCCAACCGCCATCGGACCTTGCCGTGTGTGAAGCAGTCCCCGGGGACGATTTCATTGCACTGGAAGATGACAAGAACCTACAGAACCCGGAAAACGTGCTGCCCGCAGCCAACGCCGAGTTCGCCACCAGCAACCCGGCAGTGCTCACCGTGCTCGAACCCCTGGTGGACGTGCTCGACACCGAGGCGCTCATTAACCTCAACAAGGCGGTCATCAACGACCGCAAGACCTCAGTGCAGGCCGCTGAGGAATTCGTTGCCGAGCACAATCTTGCTGGCGACGACGCCGAACAGGTGGGGGAGGGCGCAACCGTTGTCATCGGCTCGCCTGACTTCTATGAAGGCGCCACAGTTGCTGCCGTCTACGCTGAGATGCTCAACGCAGCAGGATTCAAGGCCTCCACGCAGGACGTCGGCAGCCGCGAGCTGTACCTGACCGACCTAGCGTCCGGTGATGTGTCGTTGATGCCGGAGTACGCCAGTACCCTGACTGAGTTCCTCAACGTGCGCGCCAACGGCGACGGCGGGGACCCCGCTGCCTCCTCCGACCTAGACGCCACCGTGAACGCGCTCACCGACCTGGCCGCTGACGCGGGAATCGCCGTCGGCAAGCCAACTCCAGCACAGGACCAGAACGCTTACGCCGTCACCACGGGCTTCGCAGAAAAGCACGACCTAACGACGCTCAGTGACTTGGCCGCCAAGTGCGGCAAGGTGGAAATGGGTGGCCCACCCGAGTGCCCAGAGCGGGCCTTCTGCCAACTGGGCCTAGATGAGGTTTACGCCATTGACTTCGGTGAGTTCACCTCACTCGACGCCGGTGGCCCGCTGACCAAGGAAGCGCTGCGCAAGGGCGAAATCACCCTCGGCATGGTGCTGTCCTCAGATGCGGACCTCGCCAACTAGTTAAAACACAGCACGACCTGCCGTTACCACCCGGCGGTCTCGAGGAGGCGTAGCCACACCTCGCTGACCGTCGGGTAGGCAGGAATTGCGTGCCATAACCGGTCCAACGGCACCTGCCCCACTACAGCAATGGTGGCGGCGTGCAGCATTTCTGCCACCTCTGGGCCCACAAACGTGGCTCCTAGAATCACATGGCGGTCCGCGTCCAGCACCAACTGCGCCGTGCCCGCATAGCCCTGGGCCAGCAGTACCGCGCCGGCAACGGAACCCAAATCGAACTGCAACACCCGCACGTTGAAGCCCGTGTCTTTTGCTTGCTGCTCCGTCAGACCGACAGCGGCAACCTCCGGGCGAGTAAACACCACCTGGGTTTGTGCGTGATGGTCCGCACTGGCCCGGAACCGGCTCCACGCCTTCGCATGCTGCTCATTTTCTTTTGTTGCCGCCACTTGCCCAGCGGCGGGTTCATCTGAATCTGTGCTGAAACGCGCCGAGATCACATCGCCCAGCACCCGCGCTTCGTATTTCCCTTGGTGGGTGGTCACTGACCGGTCAGTGACGTCGCCAGCGGCAAACAGCCAACCGCCACTCACCGCGGTCACTTCAAGGGCATCGGACACGGTCAGTGGCTCACCTGGAGTGAGCCCCACGGTCTCCAGACCAATGTTGTGGGTCACAGGACGCCGACCCGTTGCTGCTAACACCTCATCAGTGGTCAGCGTGCTGCCGTCAGAGAGCGTCAGGTGCACGCCGTCGTCGTCACGGGAGACCTGGGTGGCTTCAGTGTGCAGCCGCAGGTCAACTCCAAGGTCCGTCAACGACATTGCGACGGCCTCCCCAGCAAACGGTTCGTTGGACTCAAGCAGTTGCCCACCGCGCACCAGCAGGGTGACTTTTGCCCCGAGGTCCGCGTAGGCAGTTGCGAGTTCTGTGGCGACCACGCCGCCGCCAATAATCGCCAACCGTGCCGGAATCTGCGACGCCGATGTTGCCTCGCGACTCGTCCATGGTTTTGCGTCCGCCAGGCCCGGAACGGGCGGCACAACTGCTTCGCTGCCCGTGGTCACGACGACGGCGCAGCGAGCAGTGACCGTAAACGGCGCGCCGTCCGCCGGCGCGACGGTCACTTCACGAACCCCAGTGAGCGCGCCGCGACCACGAATCAACGCAATGTCGTTCTTCTCCAACCAGTCCACCTGCATGGAATCGTCCCAGTTGGAGGTGAAGGCATCCCGGCTGTTCAGCGTGGACTGCACATTCACACCGCCCGTAATTGCCGGTGCGGCGCCGGGAACCGCCTCGGCGGCCGCAAGCGCTGCCCCCGGCCGCAGCAGTGCCTTGGACGGCATGCACGCCCAATACGAACATTCGCCGCCCACGAGTTTGTCCTCAATAACCACTGCGCTCAGGCCATTTCGGCCGGCACGATCTGCCGCATTTTCACCGACGGCACCACCACCCAAGACGACAACGTCGAAGGTTTGGTCAGAATTTTCTGTTCCGTTGGGGGAGTGCTGTGAGTTGGTCATACCTCCATCGTGGCGGTTCGCAGCGGTTTATGCAGCATGGGCCGAAGGTTTTACACGGTTCCAGATGCGGAGTGGTCAAAACAGGCATAGCGTGAAGGTGTTCGATCAAACTGAGGAGGACCCAATGGGACTTGACGACAAAATGAAGAACTCTGGGCAGGACGCCAAGGGCAAGGTCAAAGAAACAACTGGCCACGCCACTGGCAACGAGTCTCTCGAAGCTGAAGGCAAGGGCGACCAGGCATCCGCCTCACTGAAGCAGGCCGGCGAAAACGTCAAGGACGTTTTCAAGGACTGACACCCTTGTAAAGCACTGAAAGTGAGCGGCACCCCACCGGGGTGCCGCTCACTTTGTGTTTGTGCGAGTGACCAATGTTTACGGACTAGCAGCGGCCCCGAGCAAACAGGGATCAGTCGAGGCCGGCTTCGTGGGCGCAAATAGCAATCTTGTCGACCGCTAACTTTGCGAAGAGCCGCCCCACATGCGACTTCACAGTGGGCACGCTCATGAACAACTCTTCAGAAATTTCACTGTTAGATAGCCCACGGCCGATTGCCCCGGCCACTTCCTGTTCCCGTTCCGTCAGGCAGGACAGACGCTTGCGGGCGTGCTCGCCGCGGTGGTCGTCGGTGCGTTGCGCGACGCTAGCAATGAGTTGGGCCGTGACACTAGGGGACAAAATTGGGTCGCCCAAAGCCGCGCGGTGCACTGCGGCGACGAGCTGCTCAGGTGGAGTGTCCTTGAGCAGGAAGCCACTGGCACCGTTGCGCAGGGCGGTGAGCACCATCTCGTCAGTGTCAAAGGTGGTGAGCACAATAATTTTCAGATCAGGGTGTGCTGCCAGGGCGAGGCTGGTTGCTTCCAGTCCGTCCAGGCGCGGCATACGAATATCCATCAGCACCACGTCAGGCTGAGTGCTTTTGATGACGTCTACGCCCTCGAGGCCGTCACCGGCCTCACCAACGATCAGGATGCTGCGGTCGCCGCCCAGGATCATGCGTAGCCCAGCGCGCACCAGGGGATCGTCGTCAACGAGGACGACCCGAACGCCATCAGCTTCCCGGTCCGGACTTAGTTCTGCCATGGCAACCACGCTCTCACAACGAAGTCCCCAGCACGATCAATCTCGTGCGTGAGGACGCCACCGGCCAGTTCTGCGCGTTCCGTCAGGCCGGTCAGGCCCATTCCAGACGGCGGCAGCGCCAACCGAGGGTCTGCGTCGTCAGCCTGCACTGGGTTGCGCACCCCAAGGGTGAGGCGGCCACCTGGTGCGCCCGACAGGGTGATCTGCACGGGGGCGTGCGGCGCATGTTTACGCACATTTGTCAGTGCCTCTTGCAGAATCCGGTACGCAGTTCTGCTGGTGGTGCTGTTAAGCGCAGCCAAGTGCGGCTCTGTCTCGGGGGAGACGGCTAGTTGTGCGTCGTTGCCGGCAGCGGACGTCTGGTCAATGAGTTCGCGGAGGGTGGCCAGTGTGGGCTGTGGCAGGTCGGGGCCAGTGTCGTGCCGAGTGTCGTCGCGCAGCACCCCGAGCACTTGCCGAAGCTCGGTCAGGGCAAGGTGCGCGTTGTCTCGGATGATTTCTGCTGTTGCTGCCGTCTCCGCGCGGTCCAGATCAGTGCGGTAAGTCAGGGCACCGGAGTGCATCGCCACTAGCGAGATGCGATGCGCCAGCACATCGTGCATTTCGCGGGCAATTTCGGAGCGCTCCGCGGTGCGAGCCTGACTCTCGCGGGCGGACTGTTCGCGTTCCGCAGTTTCAGCGCGGGCCTGCAAGGTGGCAATGAGGTCGCGGCGGGCCCCAATGTAAAACCCGGTGGCAATGAGAATTGCCATCAAGAAGGCCACGGAGATGCCGAGCACCCACGTTGGAGTGGGTGTCACACCAGAGGCGAACATCGGATCGGGAGTGCCGGTCATCTCAGTATTGATTTCAAATAGCAGTGGTGCGGCGCCGGAGTTCAGCAGCGGCTCAACGGCCCAGGCCATGGCAAGCGATAGCAGCGCCACTGGAACGACCTCGCGCCAGCGTCGACGCGTGGCGAGGGACACGATGATGATCGTCATGGCACCGGTGGCCAGCCCGGAAAAAGAACCGAGGGTAACCGCGATGAGCGCAACGACCAACGGCCAGCGCCGTCGGAAGAACATCAGCGTGATCACCACAACGCCGGCGAGCAGATCAAGAATCAGCAACCACGGCCGGTCCCTTGGCACCATCATGGCGTTCGAAAGGAAGCCGAAAACACCAAAGCCGAGAGCAACCAGAGTTCGCCAGGTAATGCCCCAGGGGGTCAGGGGGAGTTGGGTTAAGCCTTCGGCCCGAGGGGTGCCGCTCGCGGGGACCGCGAGTCGGGTGGGCGTGGTGGTCATGTGCCCATCCTAAGATCCAGCCATGCCCACGGGCAGGGCCCAGGGTCGACACTGTGAGACCAGTGCCCCCTACTAAAGTTTTCCGACGTCGCCGTTAGGCGAGCGTACGGCAGACCAACGCAGTCCGATGGTCGACCGCAGCAGGGGCCCAACTAGCCTCCTGACCGATGTGCCATTAGATGCGCCGTTGGCAGGGTTGAAGCCATGATCACAGTTGATGGACTTACGAAAAGATATGGCGGCTTCACCGCGGTGGACGATGCGTCGTTCAGCGCGCAGCCCGGCCGCGTCACCGGCTTTCTCGGACCAAATGGAGCCGGGAAATCCACCGCAATGCGGATGATGTGCGGCCTCACGCCCCCAACTGCGGGCACAGCCACGATCTTCGGCAAACCATTTGCAGCGCTGCCCAACCCAGGCCGCCGCGTTGGGGTGCTGCTGGATGCCTCCGCGCAGCACGCCGGCCGCACTGGACGCGAAACCCTCAACCTCAGCGCACT
>RCNJ01000520.1_pt1 | contig 13951 bp, 14 predicted proteins | sample 2041171 | NCBI WGS metagenome assembly RCNJ01 (sample SAMN09708213, study PRJNA481090) | feces metagenome | biome: feces | host: Pygoscelis adeliae | place: Antarctica: Rookery Lake | collected 2010-03-01 | reverse complement strand
GGGGGGGGGGGGAGGGGGTCATGGCGGCGAATGGTAAGCTTGGAGGGAATGAAGTCCGAGGCATGAGGGTTGGGCAGGATGGCGGTGTTAAAGCGGCGAGGGTTAGGAAGGAGAGGTTTGTTGTGGAGACTGGAGAACAGGGAGCTTGAGAGTGTGTGGTCGCTAATGAGGGAGATTTCAGGGAGGTTCCAGGGAGGATCCAGGGAGGATCCAGGGAGGTTCCAGGGAGGATCCAGGGAGGTTCCAGGGAGGTTCCAGGGAGGTTCCAGTGAGGTTCCAGGGAGGTTCCAGTGAGGTTCCAGTGAGGCCAGCATGCTCTGGTGCCAAAGCTCTATCCTGTTGGCTGTCTGTTGGCTGTCTGTTGGCTGCTTGTCTGTCGTCTGCGGATGGAAGTGACGAGTTGAGGTGGAAGATTTAAAGGCCAAGTCTCCAGGGAGTCTCTCTACAGCTGAATTCGCACCAGAAGCTACCCAAGTTCTACAACGCCTGGTATAGACATGTCTCTCTTGCCCAACTACCCGTAATGGCCAACTACCTGTAAGACTGGTCAAGGTCGAAAAAGGCCATCACGCCACAGCCCTGTAGCCAGCCTCCCAGCCAAAGTGAAGGTTGAGCTTTTGATGAGAATTGGAGACTTTGGAGACTTGGAGTGGGCTTCTTCCCACCGCTCACCGCTCACCGCCCACCGCGCACCGCCCACCGTACTCACAATCTGGATTCTTCCGCTACCTTGTATCTGGCACTGTGGAAAAGTCAAAATGGGTGGGAAAGTCGCCTAAATTAATCCTAGTCCTGCCACTGCCCACTGCCCACTGCCACCACCGCTGCATGAGTTTGATGCCCCGTCTTTGTACCGCTACTTGTTAACATTACTGTATCCCGGCCGGGCTGGCGACTTTTCAGCACGACCTGCTTGACCTTCTGGCCTTGCTAGACTCGCTTGACCTGCTAGACTTGCTAGACCTGCTTGACTCGCTTGACTTGCTAGACCAGCTTGACTCGCTTGACCTGCTAGACTTGCTTGATTCGCTTGACCTGCTTGACTTGCCTGACCTGCTTGACCTGCTTGACCTGCTTGACCAAGCGATCCCGTGCTCGTCTCAACTTGGCCTAGAGATCGAAGGGAACCACATCAAACAACGGCGCGTTCTTCCCATGGAGCACAACCGACACTACCAAGATCAACGTTCAGTTTTCGTCCACAGGCCGCAAACTCGGCCGACGTCGGTCCTTGCCTGCCAAAAAGTCACAGCTTACGTTGAATGCTGAAGCTCGAAACTGCAAACATCAGCACTTGGAGCCTTATGAGCCCGCCTCATATACTTCGCATCCTCAATAATACCCGACGTTGCCCAACCGTCACGAACTACTCTGAAGAGTATCCCGGATCACAGGAATATCCAATTCCGCTCATCGGTACGCCTTACTTTTAACGATCGACGTTGTGCAGCACAAAACTGAGGGTTGGCCTAGGTTGCTGCAATCACCCTGCACGTCCTGCGATCCGAATCGATCTGCAGTGGAGAAACAAACCTTCTGCCGGCAACCCACCCATACACTGTCTAGAGTACAAACACCGCTTGGGTAGGTATCTGAGCCCCTCGACCGTGATTTTGGGCGCTTCTCTAGAGTTCGAGATCAAAGCTTTGCCTTCGAGGAGTATCGTGGTTATCGCGTGGCCAGAACCTCGATTCGTACTTCTTTCGTAGATCGGTTCGCCTTATGTGTCGCGAGAATGCTAATTGAGAGTGAGTACACCCCAGCCGCGGCAACACTACGTCTAAACTGAGTGGAAGCCTTCCACTCTGATGCGATTACACTTTTCACTGACCGTTTTGACTGTGAAGCACGATCCTAAACTTTGCCGCTCTATTCGTCGATAAAATCCGATCAGTACGTCCAACATCGGCGCCGGACATCATCCACCTTACGCGTAGACCAAGTAGCGCCTGCACCGTCACGTCGCTCCACTGCATGAGGCTAATAACACGCCGATGTTAACGCTATCGAGAACACTCAAAAACCAACTCACACGCTCTGCCCAACCCACACGCTCTGCACGCACCTGTCAGGAACGCGAATTATAAGACACTATGGAGGGCCAACCGGTCGCCAAACGGCGAAGGGAATCTCCTCCCCACTGGCCCCACGACAACCGATCCTTTCATGAAAGGTCTCTTCCTCCACCGAGGCATGGACAGCCACCGCCGCAACCTCCGAGGCGACACTCTGATTACCCTACTAGCTTCGGGGAGGACCCTCATCGACGCCAAATGCCCTATGACTATCCACAGCATCAACCCCGAGAACCATCAGTCAAGGCAGACCCGATGCTCGAACGCCCCCAACTACATGGCGTGCGTCCGCACTCAACTGGCCATCACCCACTTGATCATGGACAAGAACGAGACGATATGCGGCAACCATATGATCATGCAAACGGCGCAAATGGGACATTGCACCCGCCTCAGCCATATCAAATGCAACTTCCACGGTCTCAGATACCTGCAGAGGCGCCGTCGTTTTACCCGCCAGCGATGTATGATCCCTCTAGGGACGATCCCCCTAGAGATTCAAGTGTTGCTTTCGAATTTGCTACGAGTGCCAGCAGTTCACAGAAAAAGAGGTCGGCAAGGACGACAATGGTAGAATACCCTATCAGAAGTGCGTAGTGAAGACTGGAGGCTGACCATGTGGCAGGCTTGCGAAGAATGTCGAAAAGCAAAGGCCAAATGTACAGACCCAAAGCCCTGCCAAGGTTGCAAAGATAAAGGAGTCGAGTGTAAATACGACCCACCACCACCTAAGCAGTAAGCTCCAAGAAGCCTTTGTGACTTGCCGTGTATTAACCGCAATAGGGGGGAGAAGCTCAACAGCGACATCGCAGCTCAAATCAATAACTTGAAAGACATTTTGGCTTCTCATGCGCTAAAAGAACAGAAATCCAGGCAAGACGAGATACGCCGAAGAGAGATGCATGAGAAACGGCAGAAAAATCAGATACGACAGCAACAGGAGCAGCTTCTTCTACTACGAAAGGTTCTTTCGAAGATGTGTCCTGAATATGCGCAGATTCAGAAGGAGGTCGTTGGAGAGATGGGCGTGGACATCAAAAAATTCGACAGCGAGGGGGAAATGAACATGTACGGCGTAGCGTCTTCAGTCGAGTCGCACGACGAGGACGAGGGCGAGATCATTGATGGCCTGCTGCCACTTCGGAATGCGGGAAGGAACCAGCGCCGGCTCACTGCACCACTGCCGAATGAAAGCAACATTGCTCCTGTGGACAGCGCCTACTTCGACCAAATTGCACCAGAAAACCATGCGAGGGAGCCAAAGCCATACAATGATGTGGACGATTCGCCAAATTTCCCACTGACTGAAGTGGTGAATAGCATCCCAAGGTGGCATGAGTCGGGGTCGCACGTCGTTTTGAACTGGATCGCAGTAAAGAGTGTGTGGCAAAGATCCCTCCAAGCAGACAGCATTCCCAAGTTTATTCCTCTGGAAGTCGAACAAAGGAGGGGCGTATTGAGGGCTCATGGCGTTGGAGAAGGGTTCGAGAATCCCAACAACATCGGAATGCATGCTCGCCAAGACCTGTTACATAGTACGCCTCGCGGTAGCAATATTTCGGAAGGAGCTTCCCCAAAGCCTGATACCTGTTGGGGCAAAGTCCCCGAGAAGTACCCTTTCCAGGCATTGTCACCCACGCCATCAGTCCGATATCAGAAATACAACCCCGAAGAACTTGATCCATACGGCAATCCACCGATGAACCAGGTGACAGTGTTGCGATTGAGCGCCGTGTACATGGAGAGGCTGAACAGAATGCACCCTATTATCACCATAAATGGCCTCGATGCGCTGACACGATTATTTTTGAAACAGACCGCCGTCGAGTCTCATTCTGCCCAGACAGTGCCCGTTGCCTCACATATGGGACATCCTTCCGCAAAGCGTAAAAGAGGATCGCCCTCTGCTGAAGTGAAAAGCGTGCAGCAAGGTCGCCCTCAACGTTCCCTTTCCACGGCAATCGTTCTCCTGATCTGTGCTCTTGGAAGGATTTGCGAGCACAAGGAAAAGCTACCCGAGGTCCCTCGAGCATATCGTGATCCGGTTCTCGATTCACCGTCGACAGTGCCGGTTTCACCCGTACCGACACAGCACTCGCCATGGATAGGCCGAGGATCTCAAGCGACCCGTAGCCCGTCCACACTGGAGACGTCTTCGGCGAACGAAATACCCCTTAACCAGCAGGTTATCCCAGGACTGGCCTATTGTGCTATGGCGACTGATATCATAGGCAATCACACCGGATGCGCAAATCTGCAATACGTGCACGCTTGCTTATTGGCGGGCTTGTACTATGGGCAGCTCGGCCGCATTGTTCAAAGCCACTTTTTTATCAAAGAAGCCGGGTGTGTCATGCAGCTCATTATTGAACCGTAAGTGACTAGTGGGCCCCGAGGTGTTCATTTCTGACATTTAGCAGACGCCGTGATCGATTTGAGGAAATGAAATCAGATTCTATGGACCCAAACATCGCAAAACGTGGGGTTAAGCATTGGGGCCTGTCAAAGGAGGAAAAGCGCAAGGACAACCATATTCTGTTCGCTTTCTGGACGTGCTTACAGTTGGAAAGGTGAGACTTACCTGGGTGGTAGCCCGCTTATAGAACTGACATTCGGATAGCGATATCTTGGCAGAACTCAGCTTACCCCAATCCGGAGTCACCACCTACGAATCACTAATGCCATACCCTCATCTCGACCAAGCCCTGGAGGACGGCGAACTGGACGACTTAGCGTTGATGGCATATCAAATGCTACTCGAGTTTCGCCGGGAACTGAACATGATTCACCAGGAGCTTTATGGTCCCAGAAAGCACGCGCCTTTCTCCAATGCTTATTGGGAATTTGTGCAGCGGAAACTTATGACTTTGCAGATACAGGTCAGCTGCAGTCGTCTTGCTTGGCGCGAAGATCAAGCGCCTGCAGGCAATATCCTGGAGGCTAGGGTGCGGGGAAAGATGTATGGAGCTCAGAATCTTCTGTACAGGCATAGCTTAAGGGCAGTGCTAGATAATGTCCACGGGAAAGATTTGCAGCCGCAGACAATCGACCATGCGAGGAAGGGCGTGAAGGCGATGAAAGCGAGTTGCAAGGCATTTTGGAATGCGACAAACAGTCATGATGGAGGTCGACTTGTTGTGACCAATGTTTGGGGCACGGCACATGCGTAAGTGACACTATTGTTCTTCCCGTCAGATTGCTTCGCAATGAATGCATATATCATGGAATCGCTTCTTCGCTGCAAGATTTTATAGCCGGGAATCCACTGACATTGCACACCAGACAATGGTCGAACGCGATCGTCCTCCACGCCGTTCATGAAAATCCCACCCTCCAAAACTGCATCAACAGGGATGAACTCATTACCATCACAGCCAAGGTTCGAGATTTTCTGATGGAGGTGAAACAGCCCGGATCGGCGATTGCAGAGGATCTCCGCTTTCTTGACGCTGTGTCGAACGCGATTGGGATATTAGGTGAGGTCAAAGCCATGAGTACCTATGAGAGGAAGCAGACCATCAGTGCGAATCGGAGCTTTGACAGCGACGGACTCGGCGAGCCAATGAACTACACTCCGAACCAGCAATTCGCACTGCCGCAGCCGCATGGAAACGGTAGGCGGTAGGGGAAGAGGTTCTAGTGAGGAACCGACGACATCGGAAGCATGCCTGATGCTAAAACCAGACAACACGGCCGTCCTGCACCACTCCTCGGCATTGCCCATCTCGATTTTGACTTGGCCAACCGGCGAAGCGTTTATAGACTCGGCATATAACGGCGACTTGGTGACCGCCAGCTGAATCATTTATCACAATATTTGAGCTGTTTAAAAGGACAATGTAGAGGATGAACATGGTGGTGGTCCAGTGAGCATGTTCTCGAGTATGGGAGGCGGATATTGTATACTTTTTGGAACCTACAACATATAGGAGAGGATACGGATGAGTTGGGGAAGATGTGGCGGAATGAGAAGCAGAGGTAGGTGAGAGGAAAGTGTACAGAAGATGGCGTGGCATAACACCAATACTCCAGTGCGAATTGCATATTTATTCCTGCTCATCCCTTGCTGATGCCTAAGTCTTCTGAAGTTACCACAGCCGGTAGGGCTTCCATCGGGCTTCCATCGGGAGGCGGTGACAGCTTATGTAGCAGTCCAATCGGCGTTAGTGGTGCAGCTGTGGCTTGTCACAGCCGTGACAATTCAGACCCACGAAGCCACAAATGACGACGAACAGCAAGACATCATCTCAGGTCAACTCCCGAAGGATGTTGAAAACTCAGATGACGAACTCAAAAAGCGAGGCGTCAAAAAGCCAGCAGCAATAAAGCCACATCGAAATGCACCTCTTCATGGACCAACAAGTCCCTGGGGCCACTTCCCCTCCGAGACGCCTCGCTACATCCCAGCCGGCCAAATGCCCATATCCGGCTCCGGCCCAGTGCAGCGGGGCTGGGCCCTGAAACACCTTTCTTGTTGGCCCGGCTTCCATTATCAATGATGGATCGCCTGATGGGTTGACGTGGGCGGGTCCGCCGGTCGACTTCACTTATACCACGGCTATAACGCCGTATGTGACGGATGGAGTGACGGTGCAGCCGAGGCTTTGCCAGAATAATGCACCCTCGTGTGTTATCCAGTAAAAGATCAATGGAGATGGTGAAAAGCACAGGAGCCAGAGCGGGCGGTTGAGAACTTGAAGTGAGCCTGCGGGTTTGTGAGTTGCGACATCCGTTTTTCGAGTGGAAAGATTGGTTAGCCCGTGTATACCAGTATCGAAACTAGCTCATGTCATACTGTTTATCTTGGCAGGATGCTCCCACGCTCTGGATGATTGCGAGTTGTTGCTTTTGTGGCCCGCGACCTTGAAACCCAAACCGAGGACAGACGCCATCGTCACGCGTTCTCCCACGCCGCGCCGGCCAAAGGCCGGTATTTGATTCGCCTGCCCGGGAGCCCGTTACCTGCAAGGTTGGGCGTAAGATCACTCCGTTGCCATGGCGCGCCGATATTACTACACACGCGGCTCCAAGCGCCATGTCCCTAGTTCTCCCCTCTCCCCCCCGGTTCCCGGGCACCTTGGAGCGGCCGATAATGCCGACGACCAGCGGGCCGTCAGTTGTCACCACGGCCAGCTGCGCCAAAAACCAACGAGAGTAAGCGGGAATGGTGACAACGAACTCGCTGACAGCAACACCAGTGCAGCGGCGGCACAATGGGAACAGGCGTTGTACTCCCACAATAAGGTAAGGTACGTAGCTTGTCTGTTCTCGGCGAGGAAGTATCAGGTTAGAGACAAATGTGGTATTTATACCCAAACGTTGGCGAGCTCTGTTCCTCTTTGGAGCCGTTGCGTTGCGTGGTCTCAGGGTTGTTGAGCGGCAAACTAGGATGAGCTACCGCTGCCGAGGGAAATGTGGGGTTTGTTGCTTGCCAGGCTGTTACTAGACATTGCAGGGCTGATACGGCGGCTACAATCAAGAATTTAGATTATCTAGCTGTAGCTGTTGCTATATCTGACCCCCTTGTCTGGCTTCCTTCCTCATCCATTCACACCACTAGAGTTTGACGGCCCAAACCTTGATCGCTCCATCCCCTCCCATCGACACAACCCTCCCCTCCTTCGTCCACACCACACCGTTCACGCCCTCCTTGTGTGCGTTGGCAGCTTTTACCCTGCTCCCCGGTTTCTCCAATGACCAAAGGTGGACACTTGTGTCCAAGCTTCCACTTACGGCGTGTGTCTCCTCTTCATTCCAATCAATCGCCATAATCTTCGCCGTATGACTGCTCCACCTATCCGTCACAAGCGTCCATGAATCCGTCGCCCAAACCTGTATCTTCCCCTGCTGTGTGCCAATAGCTAGATAAGTCCCGCGAGGGGCAAATCTAAGAGTGGTGACTGGGGAGGTACTTGGGTGAATTGACCGTTCAGGCACGAGGGTGCGGTAGGTGGGCTTGCATGCTGCGGTGAAGATATGTACATTCCCACTCTCATCGGATATCGCGACGTACTTTCCGGAGGCGCCGATGGCGACGGGTGTGAATTCTCGGGTGTCGAAATGCTCAAACTCCTTCCCTGTCTGAGAATCGAAGATGTCGATGCCCTTGTGTGTTGCTACGTAGAGGGTTTCGTATTCGTTGCCCGTAACCGTCGTTTTTGCGGCAGCGATGCCCCTCGGTTGGGCAGAGAGTTTCGTTGCGCCCCCATCAGCTGAAGACAAGAAGGTTTTAGTAGGGGTGTCGATGATTCTCAAAGTGTCGTCCCACCCCACACTATACGCTCTCCCACCCGCCGACGTAAACCCACTAATCTGATTCGTATGGCTCGACCCATCGATCGTCTGCCCAGCTCCGGAAGAGATATCCCAAGCACACACCTTCCCCTCAAAACTCCCTGTCAGCACCGTGCCATCCGCGTACCCCACCGCGGCTATACTCCTATTATGACCCTGCACCACCAGCTTAGGTGTCTCGGAGTCGGAATATAGGTAATTCAAGTCGCCGGCGAGAGAGATGGAGATGATAAGCCCATCGGCGCGGCCTGCTGGCCAGACGACCCCGACTTGGTGGTCTGGCACTGAGATACCTTCTCCAAATCTCCAGGTCTTGGTGCATTCGCCCTGCACAGTCCAGATTCTGACGGTTTGGTCCGCGGAACAAGTAACGAAGGATTTAGAGTCTGCGGACCACGAGACGCCGAAGATTGAGCCGGCGTGGTCGGACTCCGAGATTGTGCGTGTTGGTTCGCCGCTCTTCCCGTCGTAGAGCTGGATGCGCTTATCCGCCCCAACGCTCACAAGGTGTTCGCCATCTGGTGAGAAAGCGACGCCGTATACGTAGCCCTTGTGGCAGCCTGCGACTTTATTCTGGAACTTAAACGGCACCCCGGTCAAAAAACACATTGACTGGTCATCACTACCCGTTGCTGCCCTCAGCGGCCTCTGTTGGCGGATGGAGACTGAGTTGATAACGCTGGAGTGACCAGAGATTTCTCCCACAGAGTTCCCACTATCAGCCGTAATACAATGCCCGAAGCGCTCGCGGCCTTCGCCGACGGCGATGATGCGTTGGGAATCACCATCCCAAGCGATGTCGCGGATTGGGCCGGAGATGATGGGGTAGGTGCCTTTTGTGTTTTCGGCGCCTATGCTGTCCCATACCTTAACCTGGCCTGATACATCTCCTGAAGCGATATAATACCCAGATGGAGAGAAACGGGCGACGGTGGTTTGGGACGTGTGTTGGACGTATTGTTTGGATTCTGAGGGGGTGTCGATGCTGCGTATGAAGATGGATTTGCCGGACTACTTACTAGTTAGCAGACGCGGAAAGAGTGGAAGGCAGGGCCCCTGGCCGGGAGAGTAGGAGCGACTTACGGCGTACACGATGCGCTCTCCCTTCGAATCGGCGGAGAGCTGTGTTGGCTGGCCGCGAGTCGTTGCTGGAGCCGCTGCCAGGATTTTGTCCAAGGAGATGGACATCTTAGCTGATGATGTTGCGAGCTTGCCAGTATCTTGTTACAGCTAGTAGCTGTTCTCAAAGAAGCGCAGGTCGATGAGCTTTATGAGCTTGTTGAGGTATATGTTGTGGTTTGGACAAGATGTGCCCTTCTTATCAGGAGTAATTGTTGCGACCTTGTGGTTGTGATGACGGTTGGCGGCAGCTAGTGGGACAAAGCTTGGCGACGGACGGCAGAGCTACCCCTCGTTGCCGTGCTACTGTACCACGAAGCTACTCTACAAATGGATGGGACGATCCTAACCGCAAATTCAGAGGGCAACAGCAACATTGCCAGAAGCAAGAACGGCAAAACACGAATCAACCACCATAAAACATCACAAGACGCATGTTGGTTGATTGGGTTAGAATGCAAAAAGTAAATGCCACACAGGTAATGCTCACAGTGAGGTTCGAACTCACGCATCTTTCGATAATGGTGTTTCAGAAATTTCTTTCTTAAAACCACCGCCTTAGACCACTCGGCCATATGAGCTTGCTTGGTGGTAAACAGTGCAAGCACAAGATACAAACGACATAATGACTGTCAAAAATTGATATGGAGCCAAGAGGCCACTCATAGAATGTGGGGAGAGCTCTGATTGTGGGGAAGCTTGTCACTGCATGTGATGATTAATGGGACGATGATGCGAACGACTACCGGACTTCGACATGGTTTTGTTTGCAGAATCTTTAACACTTTTGCGATATAAACCTTTTTCTTCACTATATAACCACCATTCCCTGTTGGATTCCAGGGACCCTGTCTCCAGTTCGATTCTGCACTGCACAGCACAGACAAGCCAATCACGCTTATCTACCCCGCCATTACTCACTTCACTTGCGCCTACAACTTTCACCTCGAACTCCTCATTCCAACGACCACAATATTGCCCCTTGACCGACTCCATCCTTGCATCACCAAGATGGCGTATTCTCCAGCTATCGGAACCGATCTTCGTGGTCTGACGCAGGCACAACTGAAAAGGTTCGAGCAAGACGGTTACATCGTCATCGAATCCAGCCTTCCGCCTGGGACTGCCGACTCCCTCATGGTCGAGACAAACTATCTGCTTAACAATTTCAGTCTAGGTGACCATCCGTTGACAAAGTTCAAAACTGGGGGAGAGGATGGGAAGGAGCATGTTGGTGATAATTACTTTCTTGAGAGCGGGGATAAGGTGCGGTTCTTTTTTGAGGAGGGTGAGTAAATAACTCGGCAATCACTGCTATCTTTGTAAAGGTCGAGGTGATGAGTGGAATGCAACGTTGACGAGTTGGGCAGATGCCTTCGACAAGGACGGTAAACTCCAGAAGCCTAAAGAGAAAGCAGTGAATAAGATCGGGCATGCACTTCATACTCATGGACCATTCGCTGAATTGACGGCACCACCACCAACGCTCGATCAAATATCAAATGTCTATTACCCAAATTACCACATCCAATGTATACCCGCCACGCCAAATATTGCCAAGTCGTTAGGCATCAAGACTCCCGAGGTACGCGGTATTTCTCACTTCCTCCAATCATATTACCAGCCCAGATCTTTTCACTCCATCCCGCCCTCCACTCAGAACCTCTGTATGCTGCTAGAGATTCTACTAACGACTCTCAGGTCTTGCAATCAATGATTATCCTCAAGCAACCAGAGATAGGCGGCGAAGTCCCACCGCATCAAGACTCAACCTTCTTATACACCGAGCCACCTAGCGCCATCGGCTTCTGGTTCGCGCTGGAGGATGCGACGGCGGAGAATGGTTGTCTCTACGTCTTACCCAGGAGTCATAAGTGGGCGCCGATAAGTAAGAGGTTTGTGAGGAAGCAGGACAGCAGTGGAACCGAGTTCGCTGAGAATGATGGCGCGAAGTTCCCTGAGGGTACGGAACTTGTGGAGGAACCTCAGAAAGACCAACAAATCTACGAAGCTTGTCCGGTCAAGGCTGGATCGTTGATACTCATACATGGAAACCTTTTACACAAATCGGGAAGAAACACATCCCAGAAATCGAGGGTTGCATACACTTTCCACGTCATCGAGGGAGAAGGGAAGGTTTACGATAAGAGGAATTGGCTCCAACCACCGAAGGGTGGATTCCTCAGACTTTAGCACCTAGGACGATTACCAAAGATAGTTCAATAAGAAATAGGTTTGAAGAGCCCTCTTTTCGAAAGATCAATATAAAGGGATAATGATATCCCTACTAACCTTACAGGCAAGGAAGTAGCTCCAAAACAAAATCGAATGACTCATCCTTTGTTGGCATGCTGGGGATAGACAGAAGGAAATTGAACATGTGCCCTCAACTTGAGCTTCAAGGTTGCGGGCCCCAAATGAGTGAGATCATGTCCCTGCAGACAAGATAGGAAATGGGCCATATACTATAACTAAGCTCTTATATTGGCATACCCAAGGTAAGCGGTTATCATCGTTCTTAAAGTAGGAATAGTTACCATATCAGTGAAAACCCACGCCTCCATTCCAGGAATACAACACCCCCCATCGTACCATACACCCATGGCCGTCGATCCATTAGATCAACAAGCGAAATCCCCGCCAGCCTATCCTCACATAGCAGCACACCCCCCGCCCGGCTGACAATAAGTAGGCTTCACCTTCACCTCCGTCTCCACGTCACCCACAACCGCGGTCGTATAACACGGCAACACGAGATTCACCACAGTATATATAACTGCCAAAGTAGTCAAGCCTGTCGTCTGCCATCTTCCCGCCGCTCTCCACGTCAGCATATCCGCGCCCATCTCCACAATCACACATGGGCCTGCCCAGCCGCACACGTTGCCTAACCGGTTGGGATGGGCGAGAATGCGGGTGTTGTATGACCCGGCTGGGAGTAGAGGGATGGAGTGCAGGAGGTGGGTGGTGTAGTAGTTGCTGAGGTAGATGGGGAGTGTGGATGGACTCTTGTCGGTAGTGCTGGAAGACTTCTTGATGCTCGCGCTGGTTGGCTTCTTGCTTGTCGAGCGAGGCGTCAGGTCTTCCGCCCTCGGTGCTTGCAGCGTCATCATCGCCTTCAGCATCGCCGTCAATGTCGCCGGGTCTGCTTGTGGGAAACCGTCGTGCAGGAAAATTTTATCATGATGACGAGGGGTGGCAGAGATTGTCTCGATTGTGACTGCGATCTCGATGATGACGGTTGGCTGAGTGAAAGAGACTGCATTTGACAGATCTATGAAAGCTGAGGCGGAAACGTTACTGAGAGCTGACATTGTGATTGCAGAATGCGAACTTTAGTGGAATTCCGAGAGGGCGAAACAGTTCGGACGAGGAAAGGAAACGATATTAATACGTCCTACTAAGCTCAGTGTGGCTCCTAATTCTACCTATAATTCAGGCCAGCTCTAGACTTCGCCACGGAAACACACCAGAACAAATTACTTGCGATGACGCTAAGCCCAAATGAGGCACTTTAAACAACGGTGCTGGAATTTCCATGTTCTCGCGCATCGCCTCGGATTACCCAACGACAACAATAATAAGCCTCTACCACACACACCTCAAGTATCTGATAAAGACTGCAAACAGCTCTCGCAGACCACATGGCAATCGCGCGATCAATATGGGCCAGGATACCTGGGCATCAAATAAGCTTTTATCAGCGATGGCCAGGTCTCGTGCTTAATATTTCCTGGGTAATATCACCCAGACCTGACGTTTCTTTCAAGTCTGCATGGCTACTCAGATATACGTGGTAGCGATTAAGATTTTCTGTAGACGAGTCAGAGTTGAACACACAGCTTTTTCCTCGCGCTCTGGGAAAGTGCGAAGCATGATAAGTAGGTGTCCTCGCTCTAATCAAAATTATTCTCTCAGTTCCGTCACCTTCAGCTCAACGTCAACCCGTCACAATGCCAGCGACCGCATTCCCAGATACTACAGCCACTGGTGTGAAGATCCACGATAATGTTGTTCCTCAACGAACCCACCGTTGTCACCGAGACCGCTGTCGCAATCGAGACAGTGACCGCTGAGCCACAAGAAGAGGAGGAGTCGTACCTCGACCTCAACTAGCGAGAGGCATCAAGAAGTCAACGACTACAAGCACGAAAACAGTTTCATCTTCAACCAAGAAGTCAAGCAGCACTCCGACAAGCAAGACGACCACTGGCGGCGTTGCCCCTCCAACCGCCCACACTCTCCTTCTCCCCAGACCCAACCACCGCCACCGACGGGAGGAACTGGTTGGACAATTTGAGGGCGGAATAGATCAGAATATTCTAAGATATTCCCGGAAGGTTCTAAAGTATTCCACAACATTCAAAACCTTACAAATCTTGTTCCATTGATTACAAATAGAAGCTGATAAAACACTGGGGAATACTGTAAAAGCTTCCAGCGAAGTTCCCCAGTCTTTTTAG
>RCNJ01000512.1_pt1 | contig 13960 bp, 10 predicted proteins | sample 2041171 | NCBI WGS metagenome assembly RCNJ01 (sample SAMN09708213, study PRJNA481090) | feces metagenome | biome: feces | host: Pygoscelis adeliae | place: Antarctica: Rookery Lake | collected 2010-03-01 | reverse complement strand
ACAGAAGCCCAATAGATAAAGTAGTTGAGCCCCTATACCTAGAGGGCTCAGAGTTTAGCTTGTTGAATGCAATCTTAATCGCTATAAGCTCAGTTCCAGCACGCTGTCCACATAAATCCTTACAAGAGGTCTGTGGAACTTTCTGGAACCTACAGAGTTCAAATGGCAACAGAAGGTGCCAGAACTGCCCAAACAGCTTCTACAAAATGTTGGCATGTAAACAAACGTAAATAAAGTGCATGTAAAGAGTCGGAGCAAACATGCGTGCTTGCTTGTTTGTGGGCTTAAAGCTGGAGGTTGTGTCGAGCTGTTAGAACAGCAGCGAGACGTGTTCTGACAACAGAACGAGACGTGTTTGAGTAACGTAAAGACGCCTAGACTCAACATTTGTAACACGTGAAGCAGCGGGATCTGGAGATATAGGATCTACAGCACTGGGAATGGGGCCACAATTGGTACGGGGGAATATACCAGTATTGTGTAACATGTGACCTGCTTAACTGCAAATTCTTCCCTTCAGGATTCGGCAGTTGACCAAAATTTGTGTCTCAGGCTGGCTCATATAGAACAAGTAGACGGGGAGCGTTGCACAGCAGGCAATTGTTATAACATCTATTGTTATTGGTAGGCACTGGTTCCCTAAGTTGGGTCAGGCTTTGTGGACAAGACATAACTTGAAAAGCTATGTTTGTGATGTGACAGGAATCTCAGCTAAGTACATTGTGTTCGTCACGTCCTCACGTGACTCCATGGGTACCAACCAGTGGTTCGTGCCAGGCGGGTCCGCGGTGGTAGTGGTTGCCAGAGGCCTGGGTGTTTGTGCCGTGACAATTTGAAGGCTATGACATAACCTCAACACGTGCCCAATGTCTCTGGTACAATGTCAGGAATTTAATTGTAAGGCACAGCGTAAAGGATATCACGTGTGGTCCTTGCGTCCAAAGCGCTTAGGGTAATGTAAGCAATACAATTGCGCATTGGCCATATTAGAGAATCTCGGAAAGTAAGAGATCAGTATTTATTAGTCGCTGTATGAAGCTACACCAATTTACATAAGACTATCAATATCTTATTATACTGTGGCCGTTCAATCTTGCCCTTATCTCGAAACCCCTTACATATTGTAGGACGTGGCGCTACAGGTGATGACAGTTGGAGCCGTGGATGGGTGCATGAGCATTGCCACCATTTCAATGGGCTGACCGGAGGAGCTGATTCAATCTGCTTTCTCTCATCCTTGTGTTTTGCGTGCGCTGGCCATAATGCCTTTATCTCACAAGCCAGACGTGTCTAGCCAGCTCCGCAGAGCTTTGGCATGAAGGGGGTCAAGATGGTAGTCTTCAGGGTGGTTGACTTTAGCACCACCCAAGGTACCACCCGCTCTACTTTGTGAAACATATCACATTCGATCCTTACAAATCACTCCTTGGAGCGGCACCATGCCGCTAACCACCTATTTTGTTTGGAGTCACAATGTTCAATGTTTTAGTTGTATACTACCACATATCCGCCTCTCATTATGCCTCGCTTAAAAGAACGTAGTTGCGCGGGGTTCGACTCCCCGGTTCTGAAAGAACCACTCATCTCAGAGTGGTACCATTCATTTTTTTACATTTTTGATTCGGCCGTTTTGTGGTTTCAACCCGTTGACCAACCGTTGGAAAGCACCAATCAACCTCTTTTGCATGAGAATGGAAAATAGAGTCTACAAATTGCCTAGCAACCTGTTAGCTGGGACTTTGATTCGCTTAGTGTTGGAGAAAGGTTCTTTAGAAGCTCCACTGATGGCCATTAGCACAACGGTACGAGGTGTACGTACGCACATCCAGGTGGGGTCATGAGTTGCGCGGCCTGTTAGAAGCTCATACCCAGGAGAACAGTACAATCATTTTTACGTCCAATCCAAGTGCTGTAGAAAAGGAAAATATTTCCATTCTAGTAGTAGTACAAGTCCTGCAATGCAAGACATAACCATAGGCAGATCGTGTCTGGCAGTCGCATGAACGGCACTCTGCCATCCCACACGTCACAACACCATCCTTGCCACCGTGGCTCATTAACGCTCAAAAAACAGTAAAAACCAATACAGAAACAAACTTTTCTTCATGCCGCCCGGCATCGACGACGGCTGGAACAGAAGTAAATATGCCTCGAAGCATTCATCATCATCAGTGTTTCTGCGACCAGCTCCTCCTAAGGAACCCCATCTTTTTTTTCTCACCCTCCTTCTTTCCGCGTATACTCCCATCATCGCCCGTCCCACAACTACTTCCACTTTTCCCCTCTCCATCCCTCTCACCGCTGGCTTTCCCTACACCATCGCTTTCGGTACTACTTTGCTCCTCCAGTCCATCGACGTCTTGTAATTCTTCCCCCGTATTTCCATCCTCATATATCATATCTCTGTATATCATGCCAGCGAGTCCTAAGTTGCCACTTCGTTTTGCTGAGTGTTTACGATGAAACCGAGAACCGAGCCGTGAGGATGTCCGCGCTAGAGGTATATCCGCAGCTTCTATTGATGCTGTTGGTGATGTGTCGGCGTCGGGGTGTGGTAGAGTGGTATTTCGTTCTGTGAACCAGTTAGGCTATAGCTAGATAAGTTTTGGAGAAGCGCATTACCTAAACTGAGGGGTTCAGGAAAGCCTGTATTCCGGTATCCATAATGCTCCTCGGCTGGGAGTTCTTGCATCGCTTGCGACATATTTGGATGCCGTCTTGAAATAGTGCGTTGCAGTGTCACTATGTCTGGCGTGGTATGTACTGTAAACATCTCGAGGCAGTTCTCGTCTTGGGTATCTAGGGTAGCTTCTCTTTGCGATTTTGTAATTTGAGTCGGCTTATTTCAAACGGATTTAGCTTCGAGAGTGGAGTGCGAAAGGATTTGACAGAGTAACAACTTGTATTGATTATGAAGTAGTAGAGGACTTTGGACAAACGAAGAGGAATAAGAAGCATTAATACCAAGAATCTTTCTCAGAGTTTACTATAACGATGAGTGTCGCTGACGGGTGTCAAGCCTGCCACTTTTGGTGTCAGGAGGTGCGTTGTACTAGCTCCCCAGCAAGATTTAACACCTTATGACACTGTCTTGGCTATCGCCATACTTTGCACGCCAGTTTGCGTTTCGTTGCAGTGTTGAGCTGTACCATTCCGATTTCGAGGAGCACCACGGTGCAGATGACGTACGCAGCCAAGCCACTATGAGGGATGGAAGCCACAAGCGAACTTCCTCGGCCAATGAAGCATCTCTTGGCGCTGTGGACACAGTGGGCGGCCGCGTGTCGTCTCCAGACGGCAGAACCCGGGACTGCCCCTTGATCCAGATGTCCAAACGCTAGCGACAGCCGCGTGTGCCCGATAGCCGCGAGGCTGAAAAAAATGGATGCAGCCTTGTGTTAGCTTGAGCTATGCGACGACGAGGTGGCTATGTAGCTCTAGACGCGCCAATCGAGCAGTTAAGCTTCTAAATATACTATTGCTATCAGGCGATCAAGTTGAATGCGACTCTGCTATCATTTCTGCATCTCGAAATAGCTCAGAAGAGCATCAGCAGGACATAATACCCGTCCGACCCCGCCCTGTCCTGACGATGGAAGCTCCTGTCGCGCCCATGCAAGCGCTCTCAGTCTTGTCCGCTGCGCCAACTGCCGAAAATGAAGCAGCCAGTCAATCCTTTGTTCCAGCCATAGCGCAACCAGTCGCAACAAGCACCCAGGGCGACGAAGACGAATGGGAGTACGAGTACTCCACCACCGAATTCGAGACCGTCTACCTCACCCTCGACCTAACCACGCCTTCTATCCCAACATCCCGCCCTCTCACTGTCTCCTCCCGAAATGGTCGCGCAGGCTTCCGTGCGAAGTGGTTAAACCCTGGACTGGGTAGGAGAAAACATCTGCTTGGCCAAGCACCGACATTGTCGGTTAAGAAGAAGGGCGGTGAAGATTCAGACGACGACGATGAAGCACCAGAAATGGAGGACGAAGATGCAGTCGGTGAAACCGACCCAGAGGTACCGAAGGACGGCGAAGGCGAGGAGGATGCCGCTGCCGCCGAGCAATTTAGGCTGAGAGAGGAAGGAGAGAGGAAAGTGCAGATCCTTGACCTTGAGTCTGATAATCCTCTGGTCAGCTATAGAGACCACATCTTTACTTGCCAGTGGGCGCGAAATATCGGCACCGAGCTGTTGTTTGCCAGTCACAAAGATGCATCCGAGGATGGTCTTCCGACTTTGAGACAGCTGCCAGGCGGTGTAGATTTGCTGGCTGCTTGTTCAGCGAGGATTGTGTCCAATACGGCGACGTTAGTACCGAAGGCGGAGGTCGGTCCAACGGAGTTGCAGGAGGAGAGTGATGGACCGCTGGTGGAATCGGTGAGTTTGGCGGCGAGTGATGATCGGAGGAAGCAGGCGAGGTTTTTGGAGCGGATGATGAAGATTAAGAAAGAGAAGGGGGAGAACGATGAGGTTACTGTTGTGGCGTATAAGAGGTTGAGGTGGAATGGGTGGATTGAGTTGCTTGCTAAGAGGAGAGCCGAGGAGAGAGAGAGTCTGAAAAGGAGAATGAGGAAGGCGGATACCAATGCTGAGAGAGATGAGGTGGAGAAGAGGCTGAAGGAGTTGGATGAAGAGGAGAAGAATGTGCCTATCGAGGCCCCTCACGAAGAAGTGGAAGGTGACGACGCGGATGAGGCGGCCAAGGAGAGTAGAACAGGCAAAGTAATCAAGAGAAGAAGAGCGAAGAGGAAGAAGCAGCCGGTCATCACGACTGATCTTCCAGAAGGCACTGCTCTCAAAACCGGTGAGCGTGGTAGGCCAGTCAGAAGGCGTCCGAGAGGAGAGTGGAAGAGGTACAACCTCGACGGCACTATTAGACAGCCAGCACCAACAGGCGCTCCAACTGTGCCAGGGGACGAGAGAGGCACAGTATGGAAGGGTTGGCATGGCGAAATCGAGGTCATCGGTAGTGGCACTGCTGCTGCTGCCGCATCTGCCGCACCTACCACCTCTGCCACTTCCAAAGACAAAGGCAAACAGTCAGCTGATAAGCATCGCAAGGAGCAGGACGATGGTCACCATAATGGAGACGGCAACGAGCATATTACAGACGCCCACGACGACGCATCCTCCCACCAAGCATCCGCCACCGTAGGCGCAGCGTTCGACCACGACTTCCGCGACCGCATGTCAGAACCCGACTCTTCGCCGTTCAAATCCTCCTCCCTAAAGCGCAGCTATCAAACTGACTGGGAAGAGGGCGAGACAGACTACCGCATGGGGTCCTCTCCAATCAAGCGTCGTGTCCTCGACTCGTCTCCGCTGAAGCAAAGCCATAGCTTCAGCTATGGCGCTAGTCAGGACGACGGTCCACGGCCCGGGTCGAGCCATGGCATGGGAATCGGCTTCCGCGGCCACGCACCATCAGCACCAGGCTCAGTTTACGGCGTTGGGTTTAGAGACGAGGATGTGCCGAACCTTGCACACTATGCGCCATCAGCTCCAGGCAGTGTGTACGGTATCGGGTTCGGTGAAACTCCGCCGGCGTTATCGAGACAGGGTAGTGAGCTGGGTGTTGGGTTTAGAGATGATCATGTGCATGAGGCGCCGGGTAGTAGTCATGGGATCGACTTTAGAGATGATGGTGCTGGATTTTTTGAGGGAGAGGCGATGATGAGTGGTGCGTTGCAGGAAGCGCCGTTGATGAGTGGTCCTCTTCAGCCGGTTGGGGAACAAGGAGCACGGGCAGGTCAACAGCCTGGTGAGGTTCGTGGAGGTGATGAGGTCCATGCCCCACCACCAGGTGGCTGGCTTGGTCTCCTGGACGATATTGAGGATATTCCGCAGCTGCCTGAGAACTAGAAAAAACTTAGTATGCCTACAAAATAGGCAACTTCTTTCAAAAATGAGATGTGCTATACCATTTCAGCCCCTTAATCATGACGCCATTGTTCAAGCCAAACCGCGGTTGTTGATGAAGATTACTTGTCGCTAGGTATTGCACCCGATTACTGATGGCCGGATTACCTTTAAAAAGTTTATGGAGCCCAATAAACTTGCGAGATCGTCTTGCAGCTGTCTTCTCACCGTCCCGATCATGGGTGGGCGGTTTCTGGTCGCCTGGTGACTGGTTGCAACCGGTTAGCAGCAGGCAGACTTGGGCGCGGGTATGGGTAAATCCTTTCCTACCCCGCGGATTCTTAAACGGAGTTCGTCCGGTCGACTTTTAAGGTAAAGGTTCGCTCTGAAATTGACCGAATCCAGGTAATACCCAGATTCAATGGGTTCCTGAATTCTGGTCTTGCAGAAGCTGAAACAAGAAGGAATGTCGGACTTGAGGCTAGCGATAGTCCCATAACGCTGAGTTAGCGTCCTTTTGTCTTTTAATTCACCAAAACTTCAACGTGTTAAATGATCCGGGTAACTTACCAGGATCCCTCAAACAGAGGGGATTCCGTCTTACCAAAATCTAACAGGGTAAGAATTCGTCCGTTGAGGTCGCTGGGTAGTATCAGGATGCTCCGTTGTCCCAAGTCTGGCCGCAGGACGAAGTTTGGGAACCCTGCGATGGTATCCTCGATGGGAAAGAAGCAGCCAAGATAATGGAGGCTTTGTGGCTAACTGATCAGCAGCCCAAACTCCGGGTGATGACAAGTAATTATCAACCTACTAAGGACAGCTCCGTGATCCCAAGACGCTGTCATACCTGTTCCTGCTTGTATTCGAGGGCTGCTAGTCGAATATTCAATCCGATTAACAAAGCTCATTTTTAGAGGCCGTTAACGAGTCAGGTTCAAGAAATCATGTCCAGTTACCGGTGAGGATATGGTGCGCTTGCTGGCCAATTCACCCCAAGGCATTGCTCCTTATATACCTATCCTTGATCTTGAGTTGGTCGTCAACGCAAACATGTTGGCTGATGGTTAGGTCAGACGTACACTCTCAACACAATGCAGAGGAGTGTTTTTATCGAGCGTTCACAAGGCAGCATTGAATATGGAATCAACGCAAAACACCACGAACGCTTTTGTCTTATGATGACCTTAATTTCAGTGGTTGCCCATTGCCCGTGATATACAGATATTTTTTCCTCAGACCATTTCGATTCGCTTCAGGTTTGGACATTGGAAGTTCCGAAGCACAGTGAAGCGTAGAGCTTGAGTAGATCGACCAGGTGGACGACAGTCGCCATAACGGCAGTGGCAGCGGCAAAGAGCATGATGGCACAGTATAGGATGAACGAGGAAAACGCTTCAATTGTATATCCAAAACCGACCGGTTGCTAAACAAATATGCTACAAAATTTTACTCCTTCCACAAATCTCCGTTCAATGGAACTGGTCCTCAGTAACACCCTTGCCCATAGCAGAGGTACTCGACACACCACCCTGAACCATCTTCAACAACTCATCAACGTAGTTGGCTCCAGACCACTTCTGGTGCTTGACGACATCGACACCGCCCTCCATCTCCGGCTCCTGGACCAACTCGCCGTACGCACGCATACCGCGGGTAGAGTACTCACGAGCAAACTTATCAGAGATAAGCGCAGTCGTGTGCAGACCGGCAAGAGTGATGAACTGCCAGCAGTAGCCGAGGGACGCGAGGCGCTTGATATAGGTCTCCTGCTCGACGGACTTCATGGCGGTCTTCCAGTTGAAGGACGGCGACAAGTTGTAAGCGAGTTTCTGCTCTGGGTAGACGGCGTGGACACCCTTGGCGAAGGCCTCTGCCTGAGCGAAATCTGGAAGCTTAGACTCCATCCAGATGGCGTCAGCGTATGGAGCGTAGGCAACAGCACGGTTAATTCCGCACTCGATACCGCCCTGTAGTCTGTAGTAGCCCTCACGGGTACGTGGGTTATCCCAGTCCCAGAAGACCTCCTTTCCGAGGATACCCCGTGCAATGGCGCGAGACTCTGGGTTAGACTTGCCCTTGACATCCTGGGCGAACTTCTCAGCAATGCTCTTAGCCTGTGCACCCTTGCTGGCCTGGATCTCAGCAATGGCGGCCTCGGCGAAGGTCTTCAAGCCAGAGTTGACGGTCCAGTCATCCTCGATAGCCTGGAGCTGGGCACCGGTCTTTCCAGCGTTCAGGCCGACGATGAGGAGCTCGTTGAGTGGTTGGAGCTTTGGGTTGGTGGTACCCAAGATGAAAGGGTGGTCGCGTGGGTCGATGGTGGTGGTGATGAGGGTAGCGGACTCAGCATCGGTACGGGCGATGGCCAAAAGGTCGGTGCCCATGATATCGGCCTGCGCGCGGATGGCGACGAGGCGGTTGATGTGCTCGGAGATTGGGACGAGGACCTTGCCGGCCATGTGTCCGCACTTCTTGGTTCCTGGAGCCTGGTCCTCAATGTGGATACCAGCAGCTCCCTTCTCAATGAAGAGCTTAGTGAGCTTCATGACGGCAGTCAAGCCACCGTGTCCAGTGTCGGCATCAGCAACAATTGGGCGGAGGTAGTCGATTGCGGCAACGTTGCCACGCTCCTCCTTTGGGGTGGTGAGGCGCTCCTCGCGTTGCTTGCGGTCGTGGAAGAGTTGGGCCATCCATAATTGGTTGACCTTGTTTGGGACGGTGGTCTGAGAAACCGGTTAGCAGATTGATTCCCAGAAGTGAGGTTTAGTCGTGGAAACATACGTATGGGTAATCGGCCAAATCTGGACCTGGCTCGTCAGAGGACGAGGCGGTCGACGATGATTGCCATCCGGAGACGTAGACTGTGTCGAGGTACTTTGCCATCTGGGTCACGGCCGTTGGCTCGAGACATCCGTAGGTGTAACTGGCCTCCTTGCTCTGTACAATTATCACATGTCAGCCATTGCACTTTCGATCTTGTGATATCAATTGTAACCCGAAAACGCCAATTATCAAGGAGTGGGTGAACATACGTCGAATCTTCCCTCAAGAGTGTTCCAGAGCTTCTTGGACTGTGCGTTGCTTGGGTACTCAATTGCGAGGTTACCACGCTTGACAACGATCTGCTCAGCGGTGAAAGGACGCGTCGTGTATCTCCATCTCGACTCCGACCACCACTTCTCAACGGCCTCGACCTCAGCCTTGAACTGAGCATCCTCCTTGCGAAGATCGATCTTGGCCGGAGCCATGTTGTTGGTTGCCATATTGGATTGGTGATTTATTAGTATCTGAGGAGTTTATAGTATGACGTCGAACTGGACTGTCTGGGTATCTAAACAAAAGCCTGGGATGCCAATGGACAAGGAGACACTTTCTTTTAGGAGTGACGAGAAGTGCAGAGGTAGTTGACAGGGCAAAATTATAAACAAGGCGGGGAAAGCAGGGCCTGCGTCTAGTATATATTCTTCAGACTCCTGGTCACAGTCACCGAGGAGCTTGAGCGAAAGAGGCGTAAGATCGGGACTCGGGAAGCGTCGGTCTAGATACTCCATTCTGTCAGCTCCGATATGACTGGACTGGAGCACGATGGCGGCGACGCGAAGTGGTCACCCCAGAGATACTTCAACCATAGTGGAGGACGACCGTGATCAGCGAGTACCGCGCTTGGCCTGGAGACCTGGATGTGACCAATGAGTTGCTGGAAGGGCTGAGACGGCAAGGGAATGCGGTTCAGACTTAACCTCGGGACCTCTTGGTGGCATTTCAAAGAGGATTAGGTCGGTAGATTAGCCGTTCTCGGCCCAATGGGCAGTGCGTTTCCTGGAGAAGCCGCCTCTCATTGGCTCGTCTAGCATAAATGACGCATGATTGCCACCCCAGAAAACTGGTACTGGCATGTTGATTGGCATGTGAAGCGTCCTTCTTAGCTAAGCACGCGAGGCTGTGTGGTCGTGTATCTGCGAAGGCGGACACGATCTTGGCTGAGATCACCCAAGAAATGGTGTTGCTGTAACCTTGGCGGCTCCGATCTTGTACCTCGGCACATCCATTTTCGTTCGAGAAGTAAACACCATGTATCAAAGACCCGCGATAAAAAAATTAGAGGGGCACAACACAGCCAGATTAGGTGTCCAACCCGGTCTCAGCTCGTGACAGCCAAGTACTCGTGACAAGAAGTTATAGGATTGCGAGGAACCTTGCAATTTGCTTCCATCATCTGAAGTCGTGCTCCGACTTTGCCCGGTACACATACTCAGACCTCAAAAGGACAAGACAAGCCTCGGCGTTTTGAACATCTTTCGAGCATCCTTGTCGTTCTTGAAAGAGAGGAATAAAAGTTCGTCGTTGCCCAGACTCGATGGCAGAGGCAATGGCGCTTCAGCGTGGATAAAAGGGCCAATGGGTGCAGTGGCGAAGAGAAGGCTGCGTCGTCTCGCATCTGGGGAAGCACGGCAGTCCAATTTATCATCGCCGTAGCCGCGCTTCTCAGACCCAGCGTTGATCGGGATATGCCGCTTCCAAGACATCTCAAGATGCGCTGCAACTCTCTTTTTCACCATCTTATTGCTTTGTTTACGCCACTTGCCTCATCCTTTTTTTCATGTACTTTTCTCATCTCGATTGGAGACATCTTCTCCAAATCCCCAAGTTCTCCAAGCTTTCGTAGATTTACTGATGCAACGGCCAGCGTCACATGATCATAAAGCACCATATCGCGGTCAACTGGCGATGCCCATCTGGAGCTCTCCCCACAATTCTCCATACTCGGTGGCACGGGGGTAGGAATGCTGTGCTCGGCACTGAGGGCGGCTGGACGCGGGTGAGGGAAGCCGTGAAGTAACCTCAGGCACGGGAAGGAGAAGCCGAATGACTACGCATCATCCCTACGACTATACGGCCATGGGCCAGATATACGCGAACTCAAACACCCAGGATGAAGAATTACTGTCGCGGCATTGCCTACTGCCAGGTTCAATCGTTGTTTCTCGCACATCTCGAAATTCAAATATCAGCTTCCACTTTTCGCAAGCGAGCATTCTCACAATTACCCCATTCTTCTACTGTTGAGCACTGTCAGGAGCCAAATGACTGTTACCACCAACAGATCGACATCAAAGCCAGTGCTTAAAGGATGACGATGATGGCAAGTGTTGTTGAGAGGCAGGACTGAAAGTCAGACTCGATCTGCAGAGCCCTGGATCGCTATGACCCAGGAGCCGAGTTTCCCAAGATCAGCAACCGGTCCCCTAAGCTGCGAGCTTTAACCAAGTCAAACGTACCTCCACTATATATTGTACTCATACCCATGACCTTAAGACCTCAAGCGAGCGAATTCAAGAGGTTCTACAAGAAATGGTTGACTTTTCCGTATCTCAGAATCCAGATCGAACTCCAGTCTGAGCTGGCGAACATTCAGTACTGGTTCCTTGCGATCGTCTGTTGTCAAGCTCCAGATTGCTATTATCAACGCATTGCCATCAAAACTAGTGCTCAGCCACGATGATGATAGCAAACGCCCATGACAGCGACAGCGGCGAGCATGGTTGCTCAAGAGGGCAGCTCTACGCTGTTAGCGCTCATTTACCCTGCTTCTTGTCCATGTTTTGTCTCATCCGCACTTTCGATCGCATATCCAAGTTGCCCACGTTGCTCCGTGGTCCTTCTCTAAGCTTGACTTGTGGTGGCGCTGTTTATACACTTCCTCTCTTAAGAGGAGTTGAGCAGTCAGTTTTCCCCTCCCAAGCGTCAGGAGCTAGGCACGGAGTTGAAGGCCCTCTTCGAAGCTCTATTAAAAGGCCGGGGCTTCACAGAATCATGCTACATATGCTCAAATAACGCATGGATGAACGACACGTGTTTTCCGCTGAGCTTCATCGCAACTAGATGCGAAACTGCCATCTTGATATCGCTAGAGCCGACGAGTTGAAGTGAAAGTCTTTAGTCGAAGTGCTGTTTGCTATCATACTTCTGGCCGTCGAGAACTTGTTGGCTGAGCCAGATTCTCCGGTAAGGCTCCGAGACGATGCGAGAACCCTCCGAAATGGCTATATAAGGGCCAGGTGTTTACCAACCAGTTCTTGCTCAGTGAGCGAGAATTTCTTCCAGCTCATGGACCTCATGGCACCGTGGGCAGCGTACTCGGCATGTCCGACCTGAGATCTAAGTGGTCTCAGTGGCGAAATCTCTAGGTAACGGCATCGAGAGTTGTCGTTAGTCTGCCCAATTGGTGCCATTGCGGATTCCGTAATAAAAGGCAGTTCGGGACCGGCTTGGATTCAAGATTGCAAGATAAGTGAACACCAGCCGAAAGCTGGTATAAAGCACAGCGGGCAGCTTCGGAAGGGTCTTCTGCAACGGCACAATTTAGCTGAAGTTTTCCAGCGCATTCTTTCTGCTCCCCTGCTCGGTGGCCGGCCCAATACATGGTGAGCGCAAACATTGAAGGTGGCAGAGTCTCTGGTACTTAGGGTTGCCAGGAGTTTGTAAAAAGGGTGGTCTGCTGCCACCGGCCCCCCGTTAAATATCATAGTCGAAGACAAAGCCCGGCATTTGATGGCCAATCAGCCGCTATTACAGCACAAGGCGAGCCATGTCTATGATGGATCTTTAAAGTTTGAAGTAAGTGGTTGAGAAAAACATTCGCAGTCATAGCATAGCCTTGCGTCCGAGATGGTAATTTCTGCTTGTGCTCTCAGTGTAAGATGCGTGGCAGCGGATCATTATATACTGTTCTTCATGAGACGTTTGCCTTTAAGCTGAAATCCTTGCTCCAGAGTCGGCATAGGACGCGAGCTAGTGTAAATACAACGCCCGTTTCTCATCCTTCATAAAGCCGAGTTGCTACTTGCATGTTAGCCCTGTTCTATAAGGGCACAATTTAGAGCTGCCAACAATTGCATGATCTGCGATTTCGTTTCATCTGTCGAAAATATTTGAGATGGTAGTAAACATCTGAAGCCAGCGACAGATGGCTCATGGCTGTGTTCCTTCGACGCATTCAGTAGGCTCGACACATCTGAAGTTCGACGCCATGCATCATGATACCGGTCTCAGAACGGTTTCTCCTCAAAGCGCCAAGTAAGCGGTTTGGGTCACAAAATCACAGTCATAACCTTGTGTCGATAAGTAATTTGCTGCTGTTATCTTTACAAGGTACGGGCCAGGACAACGGCTCAAGATATACACCTTTGTGTTGGAGTGTTGATTTATGGAGTCACTGAACGCTCTCTGGAGGCGTGATTACGCTCGACGAGCTTAGGTATAAGCTCAACACCCGTTCTTCGGGCTCTATAAGGTGTAGCGAGTGCATGCATAACAATCTGTTCTACAAGAACAAAAACTGGACCAAACGCAGATGGGTATGGTTTTTGCTCTGTTTGGTGGTGGGATCTGGGATGAAATTGAGTAGTTAATGTCAGCGATATGTAGCTAATTTGTATTGACCGAGCATCTACCTGGGCCCAGTGTTGTTCACGGGTAGGTATATACCCGAGTAAATTGGGGTAGGTACGGGTAGATATACCTACCCGAGCACCTTCAACTACCTACCCCGGTTACCCGGGTATCTACTCCATAGTGTCAAACGTTTAGCTAGCTACATTAGGCAAGATAAGCGAGGGCAATCATATGAGCCGCCATGAGTGTGGCAACTAAAAGGGCTTGAAAGTAATCCTTCATTTCTATTCATTTTAAGGAATGTGGTACCAGCTACCAAGAAGGAAAGACTTGTCCTGAAATCGCCTAAATGGCTTTTTTAAACATTATTTAGGCACGTGTCACTAGTGCTGTAATACCTGGGGGAAATTGGGACACCTACCCGAGCACTTGGTACTCATCTACCTACCCTGCCGGGCGTACCCCAATATCTAACCCGGGTAGCTACCCGAACAACACTGCGTAGGCTCCTCGGACCTGAAAATATGCAGCAACGGACCATCCTGCCATGCTCAGAGAGTTCCTCTTCGGCTTGAAAGGCTGGAACGGGCAGACGGAATTCCAAACATAAACCTTGTGTTGAGATGACAATTTGCTGTTGTGCTCTTCAGGTTAAGAGGCTGGGCAAAAGGTAATTATATACGCTTCCAGGCTACGGTGTTGGTCTTG
>RCNJ01000511.1_pt1 | contig 13994 bp, 14 predicted proteins | sample 2041171 | NCBI WGS metagenome assembly RCNJ01 (sample SAMN09708213, study PRJNA481090) | feces metagenome | biome: feces | host: Pygoscelis adeliae | place: Antarctica: Rookery Lake | collected 2010-03-01 | reverse complement strand
TTTGAATTAGTTATTTTTATTGAATTCATAAGTTAATAATACGAAAATTTATTTTCTTCTCAGCTTACTAATAAAAAATCCATCTGTACCATTTTTATTAGGGAAAAGTTCTAAATAACCTGTGTTTTCTATTAGTTCCTCTGAATTATTTACTAAATCTTTAAAATCAACTAATTCAAATTCATTGTTTTCTTCTAAAAACTTATTTAGTAAATCAATGTTCTCTTTTTTTCCTATAGTACAAGTACTATAAATTAATGTTCCACCTTTTTTTACATACTTACTTGAATTTTCAAGTATGCCATATTGAAGATTACTTATATTTTCTATATCGGATTCTTTCTTGTTCCATTTAATATCTGGCTTACGTCTAATAAGACCGAGACCTGAACAAGGAGCATCTACAAGACAATAGTCTGCTTGATCTACTAAGTTCTCATCTAATTTAAGAGCGTCATAGTTTTCAGTCTCGATTATATCTATATCTAGTCTTTTACTATTTTCGTTAATTAAATCAAGTTTATGATCATATATGTCTCTTGCTATTACCTTACCCTTATTTTTCATAATCTCTGCCATGTGAGTAGTTTTACCACCTGGTGCGCTACAAACATCTACAACAAAGCTCCCGCTCTCAGGATTCATAATTTGACTTGCTAACATAGAACTCTCATCTTGTATTTGAAATAGGCCGTCTTTAAATTCTTCTGTGTTTACAATGTTTATTGGATTATCAATTATAATTCCATCATAGGCATATTTAGTTTTAGTGCACTTTAAATCTTGTGATTCTAGCTTCTCTATAAGTTCATCTCTATTTATCTTTAATGTATTTGTTCTTATATTTAACTTAGGTTTTTCATTGTTTGCCTTAACTAATGATTCTGTAAATGGGAAACCAAATTCCTCAACCCAGTTTTCAATCATCCATTCTGGATGTGAGTATTTTACAGATAAATACTTGATTCCATCTTTGTTTTTATCAGGAAGTTTAATCTTATCTTTATTTCTAGATATGTTTCTAAGCATACCATTTATAAATCCTTGACTCCCTCTATGAGTATGTTTCTTTGATAGTTTCACACTTTCATTTACAGCTGCACTATCTGGTATTCTATCCATAAACAACATTTGATATATACCTATTCTTAAAATGTTCATAACAATAGGTTGAATCTTTTTAAGTCTCACTTTTGAGAAAGACCTTACAACATAATCTATATATATCTTATTTTCTAAAACACCATAGACAATTTCTCTTATAAAACCTGAATCTAAATCTGAAACTCCACCGCTATCAATGTTTTTATTTATAGATAAATTTGAATAGGCATCTTTTTCAGTTACTTCATTTAATATCTTTAATGCTACTGCTCTTGCGTTTTTTTTCAATTTTTATCATCCTTTCATATAAAGCAAAAGAAATTAAGAGATGAATCTAGCTCTTAATTTCTTCTATTTGATATTCCTATTAATCTTAGTAATTGTGCAATACTTGCAAGTGTTGCTGCAACGTAAGTGAATGCTGCTGCATTTAAAACCTTCCTAGTTGGCTTTATCTCAGCTGGAGATAAAATACCTTGTTCAAGGCTTGCTATCGCACGATTACTTGCGTTAAATTCTACAGGTAAAGTTATTAACTGAAATGCTATAGCAAATATATAAATTCCTATACCTATAGTTACAAAACCAGGTATGCTTGCTATTAATCCAATCATTATTATTATCCATAAAAATTTCGAACTAAATGAAACTGCTGGTGCTATAGTGTTTCTTATAGCAAGTGGTGAATATTCCTCTGCATCTTGAACAGCGTGACCCACCTCGTGTGCTGCCACACCAATAGACGCTACAGAGTTACCATTATAAACATCTCTAGATAGTCTTAATACCTTTTTAGATGGATCATAATGGTCAGATAATCTTCCTGAAACCATTTCGATTGGAACGTTGTAAAGTCCATTCTTATCTAAGATTTTTCTAGCAACTTCATATCCGCTATATCCCGATTGACTCATAACTTTTGAATATTTGTTAAAAGTAGAATTAACTTTATTTTGTGCAAACATAGAAATCATTATTGCAAACAGTACTAAAAACATTCCTGAACCATACATAGTTATTCCTCCTTTAAAAAGAGTTCAATTGCTTCTTCTATTTTTGCTATATCTATCTTTGTATTAAAACAAGGACCATTTGGTCTTTCATTTAATACTCCCATAACTGGAATATGTTTTATATCATTTATTCCACTTGATAGATCTCTCTCGCAAGCTACAGCTATTATACATTTAGGTCTAGTCCTCTCTATCCATTGACGAGCTAGAGTACCTCCTGTAGCTACTACTATATTTATACCATATTTTTCTTTTAAGTTTTTTATGTCTCCGATATCACATTTTCCGCATTCTTTGCAGTTATCTATATCGTTAGTTATTTTTATAGTACATTCATCATTTTGTAGACAGTGAGGTAGAAGTATCAAAATACTATCTTTATCTGTCTTTTGAATATTTGTCATTACTAGCAAATTATTAATCTCTGCATGAACTCTTCTTATACTATCTTTGTCTTTATTAAACAGCTTAACTACTCCAATTAATAGAGGATAAACTGAAGTCATTATAGCTTTTATAAACTTATAGCTATTTCCACTTAGGTTTTTTCCCTTTTCAACCCTAGAAAGTAAAAATAAACTAAGACCTATACTAAATATATATACTATTAACAATAAGAGTAATACTATAAAAATCATTTTAAACATTGTAATGTTCTTATTTAATATAAACATTACTCCAAAACCAATAAATAAAATAATAACTCCTAGTATTACAGATAATGTCTTCATGAAATCTTTTTTATCCTGCTTCATCTCTCTCACATCCATTGCTAATTTAACTTAATATTATATTCTCTTCAAATTCATTTCCTCTTAAATAATCCTCTACACTTACTGCTTTTTTTCCTGGAAATTGTACTTTCTTAAGAACTACAGCATCTTGACCTGCATTTATTACAATTCCATTTTCATTAACTTCTACTACTTTTCCTACTTCTCCATCTTTCGACTGATCAATAACATCTACTTCTAATACCTTAACATTTTCACCGTCATATTTAAAGTAAGCACTCGGCCATGGAAAAGTACCTCTAACTAAATTTTTTATATCTTGAGCACTTTTACTCCAATCAATCTGACCTAGTTTTTTATCCATCATAGGTGCATAAGTTGACTCATCATGATTTTGAGGTTCTTTAGTAACAGTACCTTCCTCTATGCTTTTAAGTGTTTTAATTAATAATTCACTTCCATCTTCCATAAGAGTATCGTGGACCTCTCCTGCTGTCATATCTTCTCCTATAACAAGCTCACACTTACTTAGCATGTCTCCAGTGTCTAACCCCTTACTCATCTCCATTATAGTTACTCCTGTTTTTTCTTCACCATCTATAACTACCCAGTTAAGAGGAGCTGCTCCCCTATATTTTGGAAGTAATGAAGCATGAACATTTACACATTTATACTTTGGTAGATTTAATATTTCTTCTTTTAAAATCTGTCCATAAGCAACTACTACTATAATGTCTGGATTTATTTCTTTTATTTTTTCTATACTCTCATCTGTATTTATATCTTCTGGTTGATAAACATCAAGTCCAAGCTCTAATGCTTTTGCTTTTACTGGTGGTGGCATCATTTTCTTACCTCTACCTCTTGGTTTGTCTGCCTGAGTTATTACAAGACTTACATCATGTTCTTTATCTAATGCTTCTAGCGTAGGAACTGCAAAATCTGGCGTTCCCATAAATATTACCTTCATTTTTACACTCCTATTCTTGTTTACAACTTATTAATCTATAACTTTATCTGTATAAAGGACACCTTCTAAGTGATCTATCTCATGGCAAAATGCACGTGCAAGTAGATCTTCTCCTTCTACAGTCTTCTCTTCTCCATCTATATCTGTATATTTAACCGTAACTTTTTTAGGTCTTAATACTTTACCACTTTTCCCTGGAACACTTAAACATCCTTCTTCGTCGATATTTTCTCCTTCTTCTTGTACGATTTCAGGATTTATAAGAGTTATAGGGCCATCTCCAATATCTACTACTACTATTCTTTTAAGAACTCCAACTTGTGGTGCTGCAAGACCTACACCTTCTTCTTCTATCATAGTATCTCTAAGATCCTCTGCTAGTTCTAATATTCTTTCATCAATTCTATCTATTTCTCTTGATTTCTTTCTAAGTATTTCATCATCTTCAAATCTAATTTGTCTTATTGCCATGATAATTCCTCCCTATAATATAGATGTTGGATTTATATCTATTATTATTTTAACATCCTTATTTTTGTTTTTCTTCTCTCTATCTATTATACACCTTTTTTTGACTATATTTTTAATTATTTCTAATTCTTCATCACTACATTTTATAAGTATCTGATATCTAAATCTATCTTTGATCTTATATATTAGTGAAGGATTAGGTCCTAATAAATTCTCTGGATTATAATTCACTAATTTTTTACTTATATCATTTGATAACTGCGTAAATATATCATTTGCAGTTGCTATCATCTTTCTTTCGTTTTTAGATGAAAACACTAAGTTTATTATATTAGTAAATGGCGGATAGTCAAACATTTCTCTAAGTTTTATTTCCTGTTCATAAAAACCTATATAATCATGTTTTTGTGCCATTTGTATACTATAATGTTCTGGCTCATAAGTTTGAAGCACTACATTTCCATCTAATTCTCCACGTCCTGTTCTTCCTCCAACTTGAGTTAAAAGCTGAAAGGTTCTCTCTGAAGATTTGAAATCCGGAAGATTTAAAGATGTATCTGCTGCTATTATACCTACAAGTGTTACATTCGGAAAGTCTAAACCTTTGGCAATCATTTGAGTACCTACTAATATATCTACCTTACCATTTTTAAACTTAGTTAAAATCCTCTCATGACTTCCTTTTCTACTTGTAGTATCAACATCCATCCTTGAAACTCTAGCTTCTGGAAATGCTTCTTTTACAAGTTCTTCTACTTGCTGAGTACCTATTCCAAAATGTTTTAAATACTTGCTACCACAATCAGGACATTTAGGTGGAAGTCTCTTTGATAATCCACAGTAATGACATCTTAAGTTATTACTATTTTGATGAAAAGTAAGAGATATATCACAACTATCACATTTAAGTACAAATCCACATTGTCTACATGATACAAATGTAGAAAATCCTCGTCTATTTAAAAATAATATTATCTGTTCTTTATTTTTAAGACTATTTACCATTCCATCATAAAGTTTCTTGCTAAATATAGTCCTATTTCCATTATTCAATTCATCTTTCATATCTACTATTTCAATAGGTGGTAGTTCTTTTTTATTGGCTCTGTTAGGTAGAGTTAATAATTCAATCTCACCTTTTTTCGCTCTATGATAAGTTTCTATATCAGGAGTTGCTGAACCTAAAAGTAATATTCCACCTTCTATTTCACATCTTTTTTCTGCTACCTTAATTGTATCATATTTAGGGTTTCTAGAGGACTTATAACTACCTTCATGTTCTTCATCTATGATTATTACTCCTAAGTCACTAAATGGTGCAAATACAGCAGATCTTGCTCCTACTGCTATCTGTGCTTTACCTGTTTTTATCTTTCTCCACTCATCATACCTTTCACCTAATGAAAGTCCACTATGAAGAATTGCTATATGATCACCAAATCTTCCTACAAATCTGTCTAATGTTTGAGGAGTTAATGAAATCTCTGGTACTAAAACTATAGCTTGTTTATCTAAATCAAGCATTTTTTCTATTAATTGAAGATATACTTCAGTCTTTCCACTACTAGTTACTCCATGAAGTAGATATGTCTTGTTCTCTCCACCTATATAATCTTCATATACGGTGTCTACACATACCTTTTGTTCTTCTGATAGTTTTATCTTTTTATATTCTTTTATCGTTTCATCAAATTCAATTCTATTAACTACCTTATCCTCTATAACCACATAACTTTTATCTTCAAGTGCTCTTACAGTTTGAAGAGATGACTCTGTGTTTTTCATAAGGTCTTTCATTGTAATATTAGAGTTCTCAGAAATATATTTCATTATCTCTATTTGTTTGTAAGCAGATTTATTCATACTTTCTATGATCTCATCTAACTCTTCTGGTTCAAAATTTCTTGAAACATATTTAATATACTTTTTATTTACATTTTGTTCTATTCTATCTTCTATATAGAAAATTTCTCTATCTAATAGGTCTTGTAAGTCTTTTATTATACTTTTTACTTTTAGAAAATCTTTTAGATCATCTAATTCAGCTTCTTCTCCATTTTCTTTTAGATAATTTATAGCCTTCTTTTGAGTAGCTGTTAAATTACTATCTTCATTTATTTCATCTTGATCTAATTTTACATATTTTATAGACTTCTTTGTAATTCCAGCAGGCATCATAGTCTTTAGAACTTCTGTATGAGTACATAAATACTCATCTTTCATCCATTCACTTAATTTTAACATGTCTCTTGAAATAGTAGATGATTCATCTACTAAGCTTGTTATCTCTTTAACTTTTTTAGGATCAAAGCTTATCTTATTCTTTATATTTAAAATAATTCCCTCTAGCACCCTATTACCTCTACCAAAAGGTACTAACACTCGCATACCCAGTTCTATGTTACTCCTATACCTCTCTGGTATAAGGTATGTGAATAATTTATCTGTATTCGAACTTGCATTGTCTACAATGATTTCCGCATATATGTTTTTCTCCATGAAATCAACCTTTCAACCTAAGCTAAATATATTATAACAGTTATATCAATTTTTAAATAAAAAAGAGTAAAGATTTTTATCTCTACTCTTTTAGTGCCTGTTTCTTGTTTTTAACATATTGCTTGCTTTATCTATTATGATTTCTGCAAGCTTTGTTTTGCTCATATCAGGTAAGTTTTCAAGCTCACCTAAATTATCTATAATAGTAGCTTTATTATTATCAGTTCTAAAGCCACTGTCTTTATTTTTTACATTGTTTGCAACTATAAAATCTAAATTCTTAGATTTTAACTTCAATTTTGCATTTTCTATTAAATTTTCTGTCTCTGCTGCAAAACCTATAATTAGTTGATTCTTTTTTATACTACCAAAATGTGCTGCAATGTCTTCATTTTTTATGAATTCTACATTCATACTTTCTTCATTCTTTTTTATCTTTTCCTCACTTGTATTAACTGGTCTGTAATCTAGAGGCGCTGCAGATTTAATAAGAACGTCACAATTATCAAATTCACTTTCAACACTTTCATACATTTGTTTGGTTGTATCTACATCTATAACCTTTACTCCCATAGGAGGGGTTAGATGTGTAGGTCCAGTTATTAAAACAACTTCTGCACCTTTATTTTTTGCTGCTTCTGCTAATGCATATCCCATTTTACCACTAGAGTAATTAGTCATATATCTAACTGGATCTAGAGGTTCTATTGTAGGACCTGCTGTTATTACTATCTTTTTGTCTAAAATATCTTTATCTTTAAAGACATCAACTACATAATTTACTATATCTATAGGATCAGCAAGTTTACCTTTACCGTAATCGCCACAAGCAAGTCTTCCGATTGCAGGTTCTATAAATTCATAGTCTAAATCTCTTAATGTCTTCATATTTCTTTCAAAGATAGGATTAGTATACATATTAGTATTCATTGCAGGTGCAAATACTACTTTAGACTTTGTAGCCATAATAGTAGTAGATAGCATATCATCTGCTATACCAGCTGCAACTTTTCCTATTATATTTGCAGTAGCAGGTACTATTAAAAATAAGTCTGCCTTATTTGCAAGTGCTATATGTTCTATATCCCAAGCTTTAGGCTCATTAAAAATATCAGTATTAACATGATTTTGTGAAAGAGACTGAAAAGTTAAGGGAGTGACAAATTTTTCTGCTGACTCTGTCATTATTATATCTATATTTGCTCCCAGTTTCTTTAGTCTACTAACTACATCTACAGCTTTATAAACTGCTATACCACCTGTTACACCTAAGACTATATTTTTATTTTTTAACATATTATCTTCTCTTCACTGCGTCTATAATATCAGGATTCTTAGGTAATGTAAATGTTAATTCTCCTGCTGCCATTTCTTCTGTAGCTATTGATACTGGTTTTACAGAATCTGTTTCTATTAATGGTTCACTACCATCTACTAATTGTCTTGATCTCTTTGAAGCTACTACTATTAGTGTGTATCTGTTTTGTGTTTCTTCTACTAGTTGGTCTGTCAGATCTTGCATCATAATATATTCCTCCTCACTTTCTACATTACGTCTATTATATCTTTTTGTCTGTTTACCTTACATTTCTCTGCTTTTAATATAGCCTCTATATTATCTACTGCTGAGTCTACCTCATCATTTAAAACAGCATAATCATACTTAAATACATATTCAATCTCTTGATATGCACTCTCAAGCCTTTGTATCATAGCTTCTTTAGTTTCTGTTGCTCTTTTTTCTATTCTATTTTTTAACTCTTCCATTGAAGGTGGCATTATAAAAGTAAATACTCCATCTTGATATATGTCTTTTACATTAAGTGCACCTTCTATATCTATTTCTAAAAGAACATCTTCCCCTTGTTCTAATTTATCTAACACCCATTGTTTAGGCGTTCCATAAAAATTAGAATAAACTTCAGCATGTTCTAAAAACTCACCATTTTCCATCATTACTTTAAATTTATCTTTTTCTAAAAAGAAGTAGTTTACACCTTCTTCTTCTCCTCTTCTCGGCTGTCTAGTTGTAGCCGATATAGAAAGATTCATATCTTTGTTTCTTTTTAATAATTCTTTGCATATAGTTCCTTTCCCCGCTCCAGAAGGTCCAGATATGACTAGAAGCAATCCTTTTTGCATATTAATCCTCCTACTCAAGTTTTATTCTTCGTTACTTTCTTCCTTATCTCCAAGTCTATGTGCTACAGTTTCAGGTTGAACTGCTGATAATATAATGTGATCACTATCTGTAACAACGACAGCTCTTGTACGTCTACCATAAGTCGCATCAATAAGCATGCCTCTATCACGAGCTTCTTGAATTATCCTTTTTATAGGTGCTGATTCAGGACTTACTATAGCTATTATTCTGTTTGCAGAAACTATATTACCAAATCCTATGTTTATGAGTTTAATTGACATGTTTTTTCCCCCATTCAACGTTATTCAACGTTTTGTATCTGTTCACGTATTTTCTCAAGTTCTGTTTTTATTTCAACTACGTTATTCGTAATATCTACATCTCCTACTTTTGAGCCAATAGTGTTTATTTCTCTATTTATTTCTTGAATTAAAAAGTCTAGCTTTCTTCCTACAACTCCATCATTTGAATTAAGAGTATTCCTAAGCTGTATTATATGACTTTTAAATCTTACTAGTTCTTCATCTATACCTGATTTATCTGCAAAATATGCTACTTCATTTGCAAGTTTATTCTCATCTAAATCATATTCATTTTCTAAAAGCTCTGTAATTCTATTGTTTAGTTTTTCTTTATGTTCTGAAACTATATGTGGAGATCTTTTTTCTATTTCTAAAGTTAAGTCTTCTATTATAACAGTTTTATCTATTATATCATTACTTAATAATTTTCCTTCAGTTTCTCTCATCTCAAGTAAGCCATCTAGTGCTGATACAAGACTTTCCTCCAAAGTATTCCATACTTCTTCTTCATCTTCTTTCTTCTTTTCAGTTTTAAGTATATCTGGAAACCTTGTTATTAAATCTAAATTTATATCCTTCTCTATATTAAGCTTATCACATATCTCTAAAAGGGCATTATTATAAGACTCTGCTAATGGAATGTTTACATTAACTTCTACGTCACTTTCTTTTATGTATTCTAAACTTATATACACTTCTATTCTACCTCTAACAATGTACTGTCTTACAATTTTCTTGATCTTTTCCTCTAAATAATTTATATGTTTAGGCATCTTAACTATTATATCATTATATCTATGATTTATGGACTTTATTTCAACAGTAAAGTTTTTTATCTCGTCACTGCTCTCTGCTCTACCAAAACCTGTCATGCTTCTTACCATTTCATCATCCTTTCTCAATCTTAGTATTACAATTTTAACATAAATTAATCCTGTGTCAATTTTACTTATACTTGATTTCGTAATATAATAAGAGTAAGTAGTAATGAAACGGAGGAAATTAAATGTCTTTAGATGGAATAGTTTTAAATAATGTAAGTACAGAACTTAGTAATGTACTTAGCGATTGTAGAATAAGTAAGGTTTATCAACCTGAAAAGGATGAAATTCATTTTAATATAAGAAGTCATGGAAAAAACTTAAGACTTCTGCTTTCAGCAAGTAGCAATAACCCAAGGGTTTACTTTACTGAATTTCCAAAATCAAATCCTGATACCCCTCCGATGTTTTGTATGCTTCTTAGAAAGCATATTCAAGGAGGAAGAATATTAAATATTGAACAAGTTTCACTTGAGAGGATATTAAAATTTAGTTTTGAATCTACAGATGAGCTTGGAAATTTAACTATAAAAGATTTAATAGTAGAGATTATGGGAAAACACAGTAATATTATTTTAGTAGATAGAGAGACTAATGAAATAATTGACTCTATCAAGAGAATACCATTATCAATTAGTACTGTAAGACAGGTTTTACCAGGAATGCAGTATACAGCTCCACCTTCACAGAACAAAGTTAATCCGATAGGTGTAGATAAAAAAGAATTTTTAAATCTAATTTATGAAAGTGAAGAGAACATTACTTTTAAATTCTTGTATAGGAATTTCTTAGGTCTTAGCCCTCTTGTATCAAGAGAAATGTGTTATAGAGCACATATAGAAGGCAGTTCAAACCTCGAAGACTTAACTGAAGAGGATAGAACTAACTTATATAATAGTTTTAGTGAAATATATAAAAATGTAGAAAATGGCGATTACACTCCTACACTTGTAAAGGATGAGGATGACTATGATATAAAAGCTTTCTCAAGTGTAGATTTAAAACAATTTGGTGATCTTCCTAAAACTCATTTTGAATCTGTAAGTGAACTATTAGATTATTATTATTTAACTAGTGATAAAATCGATAGAATAAAACAAAAATCTAATGATCTTAGAAAGAATATAACTATGAAATTAGATCGTGCAGAAAATAAATTAGCAAAGCAAAAAAAAGAAGTAATACCTGCTAAAGATAGAGAGAAATATAAAATCTATGGTGAGCTTATAACTGCTAATATTTACAGACTTAAAGAAGGTGAGACAGAGGTAGAAGTAGAAAACTACTACACTGAAGATAACGAAAAAATAACAATTAAATTAAGAAAGAATCTAACTCCAGCTGAAAATGCTCAAAGATATTTTAAAAGATATAACAAACTTAAGCATGCTTATTCTGTAGTAAGTAAAGAGGTAGTAAAAACTAAAGATGAAATAAGTTATTTAGAAAACATATTACTAGCACTTGAAACTTCTACAGAAATTGATGAGTTAGATGAGATAAGAGATGAACTTATAAAAGAAGGTTACTTTAGAAAGCAAACAAATAAACGTAAGAAAAAGAAGAAAGCTGCATCAAAACCACATCATTATAAATCTAGTGATGGATTTGATATCTATGTAGGTAAAAACAATAGACAAAATGATGAGTTAACTCTTAAATTTGCAGACAACGAAGATATTTGGCTACACACTAAAGTAATTCCAGGTTCTCACGTAATCATAAGAACAGAGGGTAAAGACGTACCAGATAGTACTATATTGGAAGCTGCACACCTTGCAGGATTCTATAGTAAAGGTAAAATGTCTAGCAATGTTCCTATTGATTATACAGAGAAGAAAAATGTACGTAAACCAAATGGTGCAAAACCGGGAATGGTAATATATGAAACAAATAGCACGGCTTATGTTACACCTTCTGTAAAGAACATATCTAAGATTGAAAAAATAAAATAATAATCAAGATAATAAATAATTTAATTATAGACCATAGCAAAACAAAGAAGGATTAGTACATTATGTACTAATCCTTCTTTATATTTTTGTTTATTTATTTATATCTTTATATCTATCTTTTATTTTATATAATTTCTATTTGGTTTCGGGTAATATCTTATTTACAACGATACCAACAAGTGCTGCTAAACTAACACCTGTAATTTGTGCTTGTCCTATCTGAAGTCCCACTATTCCTTGAAATTCTGGGTCTATTCCTAAGAATTCAGAACCTATTCCTACTATTAATATTATTCCTGATATAAGTAAGTTTCTATTATCTGAAAAATCTACATCTGCTGTTGCTACTGTTCTCATACCTACACTTGTTATCATACTGAAAAGTACAACACTTACTCCACCCATTACTGGAGTTGGTATAGTCTGAAGTAGCGCACCAAACTTACCTAAGAATCCGAGTACTAGTGCTATCATTCCTGCAAGTCTAAGTAAACTTGGATCATATACTTTTGTTACTGCAAGTACAGATGTATTCTCTCCATAAGTTGTATTTGGAGGTCCTCCTATAAATCCTGAGAACATAGTTGCTAATCCATCTCCTAGAAGCGTTCTATGTAGCCCTGGGTCGTCAAGAAAGTCTTTTCCTACTACTGCACCATTTGTTGTTATATCTCCAATATGCTCCATAAATGTCGCTAGAACTACTGGTGCAATTATTGCTATCGCTGATAAGCTAAATTTCGGTAATGTGAAATTTGGTATTGCGAAAAGATCCGCTTGATAAAAAGCTGTAAGATCTACAATTCCCATAACTGCTGAAAGTACATACCCTACTATAACTCCTACAAGTATTGGTATAATTTTTAAAAATCCTCTTGCGAATATTGAAGTCATACCAACTGTTGCTATTACTACTATTGCTATAATCCAGTTATCTGATGCCATGCTAAGAGCTGTCCTACTTAAACTTAGTCCTATTACCATTATCATTGGCCCTGTAACTATTGGTGGGAAGAAAGTTTTAACTCTCTCTACCCCGAATATTTTTACTATAAGTGCAAAGAGTAGATAAAGCGCACCTGCTGCGATAATTCCACCTTGGACATAACTCATATCACCAAATTTTGCGCTTACTGCTTGTATTGCTGCAATAAATGCGAAAGATGAGCCTACAAATACTGGTACCTTTCTCTTGGTACAAAGGTGAAATATAATAGTTCCAACTCCCGCTGATACTAACGCTACAGATGGATCTAGTCCTGTAAGCATTGGAACTAAAACTGTGGCTCCAAACATTGCTATTACGTGCTGAAGTCCTAAAATTAATCTTTTACCTTGTTCTTTTACTCTATTGTTTTTTGACATAAAAAAAGCCTCCCTTTTAGCCTCTCTGGACTATTTTAAAGGTAATTATATTAATGTTTTTCTATAACTACTTCACTCTCATCATCTATTTCTTCGAATCTAACTTTAACTAGCTCTTCTACAGATGTTGGTACATTTTTTCCAACAAAATCTGGTCTTATTGGAAATTCTCTGTGCCCTCTATCTATAAGCACCCCTAGTTGAACTTTGTCTGGTCTTCCTTTATCTACTAGCGCATCAAGCGCTGCTCTAACAGTTCTACCAGTGTAAAGTACATCATCTATTAAAACTACTATCTTGTTTGTTATGTCATAATCAAATTCTTTATTGATTATAGGGTCTTGACTAACTTCAGTTAAATCGTCTCTATAAAGAGTAATGTCTAAAGTAAGTACTGGAACATTTTTTCCTTCTATTTCTTTAATTTTTTTAAGTATTCTGTTAGCAAAAGGTATCCCTCTAGTTCTAATTCCAACTAGTATTATGTCATCTATACCTTTATTTCTCTCTATAATTTCATGAGCTAATCTTGTTATCGCTCTGTTAATTCCATTATTATCCATTATAACTGTTTTCGTCATAAAAATAACCCCTCACAATCCATATATAAATTAAAG
>RCNJ01000510.1_pt1 | contig 14007 bp, 16 predicted proteins | sample 2041171 | NCBI WGS metagenome assembly RCNJ01 (sample SAMN09708213, study PRJNA481090) | feces metagenome | biome: feces | host: Pygoscelis adeliae | place: Antarctica: Rookery Lake | collected 2010-03-01 | reverse complement strand
GCTCGTTTACTTGTTTGTGGCTCTCCTTGCCTTCGCGTTGGGCCGGCCGCGCCTCTGCCCCTTATAGGACGTTACGTACGCCGCCGGGTTGGGTGCGATCCGGCCACAGACCTGCGCGCCGTAACATCTACACCTCTGCCGCTTCCTGGCGTCGCCGGGTCGGGGGCGACCCGGTCACGGATCTGCGCACCCGTGACATACTGCAACCATTCTGTCACAGGCTGGCACCTTCATGTCCCTCAAGGCTGTGCCTTGCGCACCTTGCCACTACACAGACACTTCCAGTCACGTCACATTACACTGTCCATGACTCACGTTGCCGCACACTATCCGCATGTGCCGGGTTTCCGGTCCATTCCACATTATCAAGCTGCCTCGGTCCACACTGTTTTCCATGACTCATGCGGCTCCGCATTACCATCTAACAGCTTCCGTTACCTTCTGCGTGTGGACCACATGTGGATTTTAATCACAACACGTGCTACAGATTACATAGGCCGAGACTCTGCAAGACAGAGCACAGGCCACTGCATATGGGATATATAAAGACAGCAGATTCTCGTAGACGTAAACTTCTTTTCTTCTTTTCTTAGCTTTTGTAAAGGATCTAGTAGGCAACGTGATGAGCAAGCGCGGACGTCGACACTCTCACTCGCTCCCATTGAAACCGAAAGCTCTGCGCAGAGACGTCCAGATTAGGCGAGGAGATAGAGAGATTATTGACACACCGATGGGTGAAGGTGAAGGCGCAGATGACAAGGTGGCATTGATCAATGGTATATGCACAAACTGGGGCTTGGATGTTACCACCATCTTCTCTGACAACATGTGGCCTAAAGAGCCGGCTTACAAGTTCGTGCTTCGACCCTCAGAACTATCAGACATCCACAAATGGCAGCGCTCTGCTATGACTCTTCTGACCAAGCCGCTGAGAGAGCAAAATAGGGGGAATGGCGATATAAATGCTTCGGGTCCATTCGATATTGAGACGCTGGATATGTTTAGCAAGGCGTTTCGTGGCAACGCCGTCTCTGCCAGAGTCGGGAAGAAGAAGGAAAAGAGGCCTACTAGAACAAAGACCATCCTGAAAATAAAGCAGACAGCGGAGCAACATATCAAAGTCGAAGGCCACCCTGGAATCACACTGTACCTGAGTGAGGCTGCGAGTCTTGCTTCTCATGAGGTTTTCCCTACTTTCCCACGCGCCTCCACTCCACGTCCGCGCCAGCAAACACCATTAGTGAAGATCGGGATGAGCTCCGCGACCTCAGGAACAAAACGAGCCGAAGAGCTAGCAGAGCTTAGATTTAGAGGCGTCAAACGGGAACACTTTGAGGGTGTTCCAACCCCGCCATCAGCGAAACGAGTCCACCAGCGCTCAACCCCTCTCGAAGATGAGCACAGCAGCATTGATATCTCGCTGGCGCTGAGATGGAACTAGGCCGCAGAAAGTCGACTTCGGACACCTTGGTGGTTCGAGACGTCATCCAGCTATTTAGTCAGGAACATGTCAACCAGTCGATGACACCTCAACCTCCAGCACCACGTGCCTCCATGACGCTCTCCTACATCATGCCTTCACAACTTGCGCTGTCACGTCCATCACTTCCTTCATCTCCAATCCTGACACTGCGCTACTTCAACATGAGAACCAGAATGAAAACAGACCAGAATCCAACAACTTAAAATGCAACATGTCTACGACAAGCACTCCCGTCCCGTCGACGTCGGCGACATAGTCTACACCCCCTTCCGTGGCAGCAAGCACAAAGGGCGCGTCGAAGCCATCGTCGGAAACCCCACATCCACATCCACCGCCGACCAGCGGGAGGTTTCCCCAACGAGCAATCGCAACTACACCCAATTCAACAACTCCGGCTCCACCACCTCCGTCTCCTCACTTGGAGGGAGGTCATCAATCTCCTCCCACCGCACATCTCACGTCTCCGGCCCACCGACTGATAGTTTCCCGATCATTACGGCCGATAGCGAGTATATTGCGAAGATTGTGAGGACGTATGAGGTGAAGAATATGTCCAAGGTGGTGTTCCATGATCAGAAGGGATGGTGGAAGGAACATGTACCGCAGGCGGGGACGAGTATTACTAAGGATGCGCCGCGGGAGATGGAGAACGAGATTACTCGGCCACAGCGGCAGAGACCTGCTGCGAGGGCTCGGCATGAGGGCTATGAAGAGAGGGGGGAGTGGATGAAAGGGGTTGGTGATACTGGCACATTCTTTTCCACCGTGGCTTCGGGTCACAGTCCAAAGAATGGCGTGCCATCGAACAACCAGGCAGAACGGGTGGGTGGCGATGGCGGCTATCGCAATGAACATTCGACGTGATACATGGAATCTGGCGTCGGCGGTGCCATCCACACCACATCCATCTGCTCAGGCCATCCTGGTCATATGATCGGTGGGCGGAGGCTAGCGGGAGCGTCGTGGACGAGAGCGGAGACGGATTTGGGGCCGAACGCGAAGCAGAGAGGCCTGCTGAAATCTTCCGAAACACCTATAACGCCGAAGATGCATCAGTCGATCAAGATGGGCAACCCATCCACCCCTCGCCAGGCTGGGGAGAAATGCGTGGCTGAGCGACGGAGACGCAGGGATATGAGATATCGAGAGAGGGGGAGGCCGAGGAGATGGCCGCTGAATAGCAGACACGGCATCAGCGTTGCTCGCATAGCTCGCTGTGGCGCAGGATTAAGGAGAGGTGGGACATGATGGTGTGTAAGATGGTGACGTTTGGGTTGGCCCCTGAATTTGCGAGGAGTTGTCAGAGGACGAGTTTGAGGGACGGCAGGGAAAGTAGGTTGGGGTTGCGTGAGATATAGATTGGTCGGAGATTGTATGGTGTAGATGCAATAGTAAGGGTAAATGTATATGAATATCGGTCGCCTCACCAACTTTCTTGATCCTTTGACGCGAGAAAGACCGGTGGAGACGAAAGATGAGGGGAATCAGGAGAACAGCCGCGATGAGCGCCTGCGCCGCAATCCGCACTCACAGATCCCCCTCCGAACTCTGATACCATCACTTGACTTATAACCCTTCGATTCGAAGCTACAAGCTTGGATTCTATCCCACAAGTTTGGACTCTATCCTTGCCAACCCGACCGCACTTTTACCACTCCTAAGCAATCGTGATAAACGGACGGTCCCAACAGCCTGCTTTCTCACGCTGCATCTTCGCGCTGTCGTGGTCGCCGCATCCAGACTTCTAAGCCTAACGATCTGCCGTGAGCTGGTGACACCGCAACTAATCTGCGTACGTGCTAGCCGTCGCTCTAACCACCTCGAGGTCGTAGTCGCACAAAACCCATCTCCAACCTCTTCATTCCTCGCTCTCGGTACCATGCTTGAGGGTGGCCTTGTCAACTCCAAGGTCAAGCTACTGTACGTCATACTTGGTCATGAATAGACTGGGTCGCACGACGTTGCTGCCACGGAGCTGTCGAGGCGCACAGAAAGCTGCAGTTGGAACAGCAAGGAATGAAGGGGAATCGATTTGAATGGAGTGAGGGACGGAGTGGGAGGAGAGCATGGCAGCTTGGAGGAGCCAAGGCTGAGACTGCGGTGCGGCGGTGCGGCGCGGCGGTGCCCAACGTCAACATTACCTATGCAAAGATATCCTGAAACAAAACAAGTGAGTGGCCGGAATAGAATGATAACATTGCATATGAAAACACCATCCGATTTGCTTGACAATGAAACTGAGATGCTACGAGTGGACGGTGGACGGAGAATACGGCGTGGTGTTGAAGAGGGACGCCTAACTACTCAGGCCAACGACCTCGAGTTGGCCCAAGTTGGATGTCGTGTTTTGGCGCGGGATGCAGCTGAATTCAGAATTGAAATCAGAAGTCAGCAATCACTTCGCACGCTGCTCTTGCATGTGGTGACTTGAATGGTTAGCCGACGGCGCACAATGCGACCTCATCCTTTCTCAAAGCTTCGGATTGGCTGTCCTTCTCCCAATCTCGTCTTCCTCCTCAGGTGCGCAAGGTTTCCAGTCTCCGAGCAGCCCACAACTTAGGTCCTTAGTTCGACGACGGGAGAAGACAGGATCTCTTCGGCGAGGACTCCCCGGCCACGACACGACCTGATCATCATTTCTGGTTGACTCGATTCGAAACGGTTGAAGGCTGGTAAATTCTCACCGCTGCCAGCCATCTCAGGAGGGAATGAAATGGTGTGCTCTTCTTCCTTGACATTTTTCCCTGCAGGGTCTCAACCAATCTTTCTTGTGTGAGAACCCTTGCGCCAAAACCCTAAAGTGAGCCGTGCGAGATTGTGGCTCCTAGGCAGCCGACTTATTTCTATACTTGGCAAATGAGACGTCGGAAAGTGGATCGAAAATACAGCAAGCACAGATGAAAAGCGGGAGTAATTTACCATAGGAGTGGTTGGAGGAAACCTGGAGTAAGGAGGCGAGGAGCAAAAATGAGATGGCAGTGCGAGGCTGGAAGTGGTAGCGCGGCGGAAAGTGGAGGATTAGCCGCGAGGGGCGTGGATCCGAAACTGCAAACGCCGGTGTCTGAGCTGGTTTGCTTCTTGCCGAATTGTTGGGAGGCAGCAGCTGTTCGGTATCGAGGTCTTGGTTTGCTCGTTACTTTCTCGGAACTTCTCGGAACTGGTGCGAGCTCACCGAACTTCGTTTGAAAGCAGAGAGGAGAGAACTAGTTCTGGCTGCGAACACGGACATCCGTATCATGTGTTAAAGGTGTGCGCAACGTGGTGAATATGCGGTGTAGCTCTACCAGCCACCACGGAGCATTGCCTGCCTCAGCTGTAGTGTAGTGTGGTATGGCATCCAAAGAGAACTCACCGACCAATTGATGATACCCCGTACACCACTGAATTTGCAGTAGACGATGCTAGCGCATAATTTGTGCCCCTCACTTAGCTCGACCAGAGGCCGAGGAAGTTAAAGCACAAAGCCCGAAGCATATCATGGCCGTCGGGCCCAGTGTTGGCGGCCAGCCAAGGCGCGAAGTGGGAGGAGATGCAGCTGTGCGGCGCGGCCGCATGTTGGACATCTGGCGGCCACAAAGCGGCCCTAAACAAAGAAAACCACTGGTTCTCCCGTCGTGCATCCGGCGTCGTAACATGCAATTTTGTTGCGCCGGCGTCGAGAGAGATAGTTAGTGTGTAGTTAGTGATGCAGGGAGGAGCATAACCGAGACGGCGTCGTGGGCCCCTTCGATGCATGGCTACTGCGCCAGTATGTTTTCAGGACTTGGAACCACAGGTTGAACGGACCCAAGCGGTGTAAGGTCGTTGACGCAAAGAGATGCACGAGTACCCAATCCAGGATCGTGTTGCCAGGGAAGCTGCTTCACCTCCCTTTCATTCCCACAAAAACCAATGCTTAATGCCATATCGCATAATGTTATTGGGAATTTGAAACTGACAAAGAGGGTGAAAAGTTTGATAGGGGGTTGGAAAATAGGGTGGGTAAGGAGTTTAGGGTGCAATGGGAGTCTAGTTCGAGGTGGTTGGCGGTGGTGGAAAGCGACATGTGAGAACACGATACAAAGTACAGACGGGTGACTGATTTGTGGACTGATCTCTGGCTCACCATCGTTTCCGATGATGGCAAGAAGTGATGATGATGCTTTCGCCCTCAGATCTCCTCAGTTCTGATTCTGGTGGTATCCGAGGAACGGTGCTCGGTGAGATCACAGGATCTGGTTGAACCACCTGGTTGAACCACGGACGATAGCAGCGCTGTGCTTGAGGCATTTCGGCGCCGTGAGATCACAGGATCTGGTTGAAACCACGGACGATAGCAGCGCTGTGCTTGAGGCATTTCGGCGCCGTGATATCACGATACTCGAACCATGGTTGCGCAGCTAGAACCAGTGGTAGAGCTCGTTCTAAGGCGGCCGCCTACACCCACCCGAGACTCGTCCAAAAGCTGTGTAGTGTATGGCAGAGGGTGGAAATGCTTGTTGCACAACTCGAAATGCGATGTCTCGGCCCATACTCCTAAACCTCCAAGAAGCTAGCAGCCGCTCTCAGCGCATCATAGGCGTCTCAACCAAACTTTGGGAAGACCAACCATAATTCTCGCGCTTACTCGCCGTGATGAAGAGCTGCACCAATCGCGGTTAGAATGCGGTTAGTATGATGAGGGCGGGAACTGCGGAGAGGCGCATTAGGGTACCGAGGAGGCTAAGGCGTGGGAAGACGACGGCTGATCAACCACTGTGTGTCGCTGTGTCGCTGTGTGTCGCTGTGACCTGGAGATTAGTGATTAGTGCTCACTGTGTGATGTCGCTCAGCAAGCTGGTAGCGGTGATGCCGCTCCTGTATTCGCTGGTACCACTTCCGCGTGGAGAGCTGGGGGTTCTGGTTGGGAACGTCTTCGGTGCTTGTATAGTACCAATTGAGAGAGTTCGCCATTTGGCTCCTCAGCAAGCCCTCGGTCTCTCAGAGAGACTCGAGCCGGTGATTGAAGAAGTATCACAGTGGAAGACTAAACTCAGGGCTCGGCTTCCTTACCTGGGCTTCCCAGCATGTCTCAAGGCCCCGGCGGCACGGACGGTCAGTGGCCTCACCACCCAACACGACGGGCCATAAATGCGCGGTTGAGATGAGGAGGATCAAAAGTGCTCCGAGGCACTTTATTAGTTAAGTATCTTGATCTGAGGGATTCGGACATTGTAATGGTTGAGAAAGGATGAGTAAGGACATTGCCGCCTAACGTAAGCGCAGTGCTTCGGAGGTTAACTCATTAGCGCCCTGCTTTCTGTCACTCCAACTGATTCGCACACTTCACCCCTTTGGGCTGGAAGTGTGAATATAATAAATACCACACCCAATTCGTCTTCCTCATAAAGGGAAATGAAGCACATGACCTCTCTTCCCTACTCGGTAAACCCTCTCTCAATCATTCGCCTCTCGAGTCATCTCGTGTCTATTCCCATCATATCACTCGGTCTCGCTGGCTCGCCTCCGCCGCTGTCGCTGTACCTGTGGCGGCTTCAGTGGAGTGTTCTCAGTGAGTGGAGTGTTCTCAGTGGATTCTCTCAGTGGAGTGTTCTCAGTGAGTGGAGTGTTCTCAGTGGATTCTCTCAGTGGATTCTCTCAGTGGGGGTCTCTCTGTGGAGTTCCCGCAATGTCACTTTGTTGGCCGTGGACCCCTGTTCTCGCAATTACATGGGGGCCTCTGGGCATCAGTGCGCACCAAGAATGCTAGAACAGCCCTGAGCACACACACTGCAGGTGGGAGAAGTACATATACTTGGACCGACCCTCGCACTCCCTCAAACTGATCGGTTTTGCCACATGCTTGCCATACTAATTAACCAAGCGATTTAAACACATCGGCCTACTGAAAGCAGTGGTCACGAGTCTCGAAAAGACGATATACTAAGCCACAACGCTGGATTACCACGCAGAACATTGGACTCGAAAAGAGACTGTTTTTGCGGAGAAGATTGGCTATGTTTGAAGTCCGCAACGTATCTCTCGAAACCCCTCAACCCGATAAGATACTAGGTGAAGACGCCAACATCACGATAATAACCTTGCAACAACAACAACAACAACACCTGGGCTCGAGCGCGACCGCATGTGTTAAGGCCGACACAACACAAGGAAGATGGCCTACACATCCCCACCACCCTACTACGCCTACGACCCTTTAACACCTCACCAACCATGCTTTTCGGCCAGTCCACGGTTTACCCCGGGACATAGTCGGCATGCGAGTCATGACATGAGTGGGAATAGCTCACCACTCCACTCACCGAGATATCACAGCTCGGGTAGATATGCGACTAGGACGGGTGTTACGCCGTTAAACTTTGGTCGGGAAGCGAGCTTCGGGAGGGAGGGTTCTTTTGGCAGGGAAAGAGAGGGAATGGGAAGAGAGGGAAGGGAAAGAGAGGGAAGGGAAAGAGAGGGAAGGGAAAGAGAGGGAATGGGAAGAGAGGGAAGGGAAACAGCGGAGGAATATGTGAGTGAGAAGCCGACGACGTCGCAGTTTACCTACCGTCATGAAACCTATACTTCGCCCAAGTACTTTGGAACTGGATCCAGGTCCACCTTCCCACAACCAGATTTCGGTTCCTACCCCACTCGTCCTTCCTTCAGAGCCTCTTCGGAAGAGATCTCAGATGAAGACGAGTACGTCACTCTCGAAGACGGACGGACGTACATCCTTCGCGCGAGGAAAACCAAGCAGCACAGGTGCAAGCCAGAACGGAGACCGTTCGAGGACCTGCCCACTGACTCGTCTCGTTTCCAGAATTTCACGTATGATATGGCTGGCAACCCATTTATCTTTGTCGACTCCCAACCCCAACAATACTACCCGCCCGCTCATCAATATGATACTCCCAGAAGAAGTCGCGCAAGAGCGGGAACCACCTCAACCCCTAAAACCCGTCGCCAACACTCCCCATCCCGGCCCACAACATCCTCAGCCAAAAAGTCCACCCCCATTCCCGTGGTCACACCAATAGCAACGGCACGGGACGCAGCACGATGGAAAATCCCCGCCGGCTACAGCCTCAAGAACTGGGACCCGACCGAGACCCCCATTTTGTTGTTGGGGAGTGTGTTTGATGCGAACTCGCTAGGGAAATGGATATACGATTGGACGGTCTACCGCCATGGACCGGCGAGCCCGATTTCTGATGTTAGTGGGGATCTTTGGCTTTTGCTTATCAAGGTTGCTGGGAAGGTTAGGCGGAGTGATGAGGTGCTGGATGGTGTTGTAGGAGAGAGAGGGAGGATTAGGAGGGCGGAGAACAGGGAGCTGATTGACGATTTTTTGAAGTCGGGGCAGGCGGCTATGGATACGTTTAAAAAGTTGTTGAAGCAGTGTGAGGGACCGATGCTCAAGGCCGAAAAAAGACGGGCGAAGAAGGAGGGTGGGGAGAGTAAGGGATTAGGGAAGAATGCGGGTGTGGAGTTCGTGGAATGCCTTTTTGGCCGCGATGGGCTGTTGGAGGGGACGGAGAAGTGGATGGCGGGGGCGAGGCTGTGGAATTTGAGGTGGGATGCTAATTGTGAGGAGATTTTGATGAACCCTACGCTTTAGATGGTGGATGGATTGCCATCATTGCTACTGCGGAAGTTACCGATCTGTACACCTCGATATCAGATACATCGCTGTCACTGTCGCTGCCACTTTGTCAGCGCACTCGGCTATCTCGCGGTGGTTAACATCACATCGCTCTCTCGTCTCGGCCTTCATGACATCTCGTCTCCTAATTTTGCCGTCACGTCATCACACGACACCATCAACAACTACTCGGTCAAGACAGTCACGGAATCAGTTAATGAAAGCACTATACCCGTTCGTAAGCAATTACTTTAACAACTATCGGCGACTCAGTCTACGGACTTGGAGCACGCCGCGGCGCAGTTTACACTTGCAGCACATATATTTATCGAAGCGCAAGCTTCCGGGGGGAAGGATAATCAAAAAGGTGGGGATGGAGGACGGCGTTATTCCTATCATGGAACCATGGGCCGGTCACTACCGGAACAAGGATTGAGGAAAGGAGAAGTTTAAAGACTCGTCAGAGTCATCGGAGGAGCTTATCATTTAGGAATCACTCTGTCGGAAAGAAGGGAGGAGAGAAGGAGGAAGGATTTAAAGGAACACTTGGAGAAGGTTTTGGATCTACTAATACTAACCGGTACCTGGTGGCGGTTGCGTCTGTTTAGTCGTCGGTTCGGGCGAAGGATATACCCTTTTATTTAGTACATTGCTATCGCTATTTAATGCTATTTACACCATATAGAACTGAAACTAGAAATCGGGGTCTGCTATCCAGCTACTTCTGTGCCCGCCTACCTATTTGATCATGAGATTTGTACATGTACATCATGATGTTTGCGAAACTTGGTGATGTGAGTAACTAGAGGCGTCAATGCCCTAACATGCGCGCTCATGCAGCAGCTATCGTAGATGGGAATGCGAAAGTGCCAACATCAAATCGGAGAGCGTTTGGAAAATGACAGGTCGAATACACCGAAGACGAGGCTAGCGGCAGGATGCAAAGCTATGCACGATATTTGGGAGTGAATCTGGGTCTTTCGTCTCCCTCATTCGGCGAACAAGCGCTCTTCCGCATGTTGACCGTCGTGGTGCATCATCATTAGGCAATCAAGCGCGCATGCAAGGACATGCAGCATCGAGGACGAGCATGGTGGGAGCGAATCGGACGGGAGGAATGAGAGGCATGGAAAAAAGGGTTACCGGCGCTGCTGCGTCGTGGAAAGATGAACGTGCGATCGTGATGGAGTATTACCTACCTCGACCCCGGAGCTTACTATTCGAAGGTCCGCCACAAAGTTCTCGTGACAACTTGACACGTCTCTAGAATTCATGAATGTGCTCCGTGGTCTCGTCGCGCCAAACCCTCAAACTCCACTGGCCAAATCCAGAGCCTCGAAATCCAGTGTCGTCCACTCGGAGCCTCGAAAATGGATGTCGTTCAGAACACGGCACGGAACCGCTGCGGCTGGTGATAATGAGCGTCCCGACGGCGCGGAGCGATGTCATGCCGCGATGGTGCGCAGCCCTGTTTACAATGTACTCACTTATGGCTGATGGTGGGCTCGAAAAGGGTTAAATACGCGGGCCAACAGTTTCCGCACATTCTAGACTGCGGTACTGAGCGCTCATCGTCCTCATTCCGTCTTAGCGAAAGTGCTGATGGTGGGAAAGCGCACAATTGAACCGATCAATTGCCCCAACAAGCCCGGGCGAGCTCGAAGATGATGTAGAAAACGAAAGGTTGGGTGATAGAGGCGTGGCTGAAGTGTGGCAATCACAAGGATTGAAGGTGCTGACGAGGTGGCGTTCATCTGGTGATGTGTGGTGATTGGTTGGAAGATGGCCGCGATGTAGGCGTGTAGTGGTAGGATGTGATTGGTTGTGAGGAGATGGCTGCGTGTATGGCGGCGGATTTTGGGTACACATCAACTGTCTGCCATCCTTTGGAGTGTGGGTGAAATGATGAGAGAGGACAGGAGTGGTTGGTGGAGACGCGGAGGAGGGGAGAAAGTGGTGGTGGGATGAAAGCGATGCGGGGAAACGTTCGCATGTCTTTCCTGCACTTTAGCCTCATCACCTTTGCCACATTCCTTTTTAGTATTGTGGAGGTGCCAAATCATTTCTTACTCGTGGAGGGGGATATGTGAGGTTCGCAGCCTTCATTATGCGAGCTGGTGAGCTTCGCGAGCGAAAGTAGCGAGCGTTCCAGATTGAGGTAGGAGAGGTTATTGGAGGGGGGACCCTCGGCTGAGAATGATCGGGATGGAGTAGACAGGGTCAGGGCTTAGGATTTGCTCGAAGTTAGAAGACTTGAGTCTCGGCCGAGGGAGGTGGAAGGTCTGGCTGTCTTCTCGAAGGTGGGCGGTTGGGGTGGAGGGTGTGATGAAGACTTTCGCGGCGGTGTTCAAGGCAGCAGTCGTTGGTGGGATTTTGAACGAGGAAGTGGAGGAATTTCGGATGGAGAAGCGGTTGGAGAACGTTGAAGAACCCGAGAACAGCCTGAGCAGGACGGGGCGTCGCCCACTTGATGGAGAAATGGGACGGTAATGTGGCAAAAGCACACAGGTCTTCCTGCAGGGAATGTCGGCCGAATGATCTGGCGAATAAAAGGTGCAGCAAGATTTGGTGAGTATTTTCGACAACGCGAGACCAAAATTTGCCTCTGAGTAGCGCCAATTGTGTAGTAAATGCAGCGAATACTTTTCATTTATTTGTTTTTTAATTGCAGACTTTGGTGATGATTTTGGCAGGTTAAGGACGGGCGGCTGCCACTCCAGAAACAGCATGTTGAAAGCAGTACTATTTCTAGAATCGTCTGGTCCATGGCCGGTTGTGTATAACGTTTGCGCATAAAGGGGCAAGGTCTACATCCCTGAGATCTGCCGCATCCGGCACCACTCCAAAAATAGGAGCTGCAGTTCCATAGTTATCACATATAAAAGTAGTGTAGATAGCCACAAGAATAAAAAGTACATTTCATATCATAATTTCAATCGCTATCTGCACTGCCCAATTGCCTATTTTAACACAGCACCCACAGCACAGCCCTCAACAGCAGGAATAGTGGGAGGGAAGCGGAGGGCAAAGGGCAGACGGCAGGGAAACATTGAAACCATAGATCGAGAAAAGTCAGAGAGGAGGTAGCGCAAAAGGACTAGACTAGCTAAACAGATAGGCAATACATAACATAAACACGAATGACACCCCGCACCTGAACGCTGGCTAGACTTCAAATTGCCGCCTTCCTGCCTCTCCTAGGTACAATTACTTCATCATTTTTTTCTCGCGGACATAGTTTTACCGCTGCCTGGATAGTGCATCCGTGCGATACGTGAACGTAGACTTTCTCGATGAGAGGTCTGCAGGCGGAGAGCCACCTCTGGACCGTCCCCTCCCTCCTCCGGTCATTCCCCCAGTCCTTCTCCAGGGCCTTCACGCCCAGCCGCTTGTTGATGCCCTCTGTCCAGGTCATCCACAGGACACCAATTTTGTGCAGCGGCCGCAGTCGAAATGTCGGCGGCGAATTGGGCACCGTAGCGCCAAAATAGTAGACTTTGGCTGTAGAAGGAACGTTGAGGAAAGTTTAGGCCGGCCTCGAAACGGCCTCTCCTCCGTCTTGACCCTGAGCGCGTGCTGTGTTGGGCCTCCTGTTGAGAGGCTCCACGCTTGTCCGTGGGTGCTGATGAGCTCAAAAGGGGGTGCCCTGTGACATGGTAGAGGCTAGAGCGTGACAAGATGCCGGGAAGCGCGGCGAGATGAGGAAAGAAAAGAAAAGGAGGCAGTTTACCAAATTGGATGGTCAGCTTCCGCTGACCACCACTTGTCAGACTACTAAACGACGCGGCTATGGCTATTACGTTGTTCATCTGCTTCATGAGGGCGGAGATCTGAACGTTGAGTGCGGCATGCGGATGCTGTGCTTGATGGTGGAGGGAGTCGCGGGTATTTTATACCGCGTGGCTCACCTCGGGGATAGCCTGCTCAAGAAGTAGGCTCTGCGAGTACTCAGGATTGAGAACCGCCGCTCTAATGACTTCCGAGTACTGGACCCAGCTCTGCGTCTTAAACACCTCGTGCGGGAAGAATGGCAGATTCGGGTAGTTGGGCAGCAGTACAGCTAGGCCCTGCAGCAGAACAACCCGAAGATTCTGCAGGACAGCAAGAAAGCCTTGCGCCTGCGCCAATCACGTGAACCGGCGCACTGTTCCTGTTATGGCTACTACCACTGCCACTAGCGGACGCGTGATGATTGATTTCTCAAGAACCAGAATCCCCTAATTCTGTTTTTTTCCTTAGTTAACTCTTCTTGTATTCCAATTGAACGTCTGCACTGCATATTTTGCATCCGTCCCATAACACTCATGAAACCAGCAACACGCCGCAGAAACTTCTTAGGCAGATGAGAAAAATAAGCATCTACCATTGTCTCTGAGGGCCAGCACTCCGCTCTCTGTAGCTGTTAGGCAGTGCATTTAGTTAACTTACATAATGGATTTGAACGGGAATACCTGGTTCTCATCAACCCCATGCAGCTCCCCATACCATATCCCACAGCCGCACATGGCGTGGGTCCTTTTGACCGGGTGGATACCTGCTACAGCAAAGACCCTTCATACAGCCTCGTACTGTGCGGTGTAGGAGAGCTACACTCTCTTCTGTTGAGTCTAGGCGTCTTTACCTTACTCAAACACGCCTTGTTCTGGTGTCAGGGCGACGGGGGGAAGCGGCAGAGGTGTGGATGTTACGCCGCGCAGGTCCGTGGCCGGATCGCACCCGACCCGGCGGCGTACGTAACGTCATATAAGGGGCGGAGGTGCGGCCGGCCCAACGCTGAGGCAAGGGAAGGCACAAACAGGTAAACAAGCATGTAGGCTCCGGGTTGGGTTGACGGTGACGGCCGACCCGTGGGCAACGGGTGAGGGCGCAACGGCAAATGAGCGTATGTGACATCGGGACGGCAACGACCCGGCGGTGAGGC
>RCNJ01000796.1_pt1 | contig 14014 bp, 14 predicted proteins | sample 2041171 | NCBI WGS metagenome assembly RCNJ01 (sample SAMN09708213, study PRJNA481090) | feces metagenome | biome: feces | host: Pygoscelis adeliae | place: Antarctica: Rookery Lake | collected 2010-03-01 | reverse complement strand
AATAATTATTTCCTGGGAAATTATCATAAAACTAATTATATTAATTAATCAGGCTTTAACCTTTGATGAATCAACTTTCAATATTTTCATAAGCAATTAATTATCTTATCTAAGATGATTGTTTTATTATAGGGGGTAGGGTATATGGAGGAGTGTATTTAATGAGTTTTATATTTATAATAACATTATTTTTAATTGGATTTATTGGTTCTTATATTTCAGGAATGGTTGGTATCGGAGGATCGATTATCAAATATCCAATGCTTTTATATATTCCACCATTAGTTGGAATTGCTGCTTTTACTGCACATGAAGTATCTGGACTGAATGCGATTCAAGTTTTATTTGCTTCAATTAGTGGTGTTTGGGCCTATCGGAAAGGAAGCTATTTAAATAAAGATTTAATTATTTATATGGGGCTAAGTGTGTTTATTGGTGGATTAGTGGGAAGTTTCTTCTCAAACTATTTACCAGAAGTCGGTATTAATGCAGTTTATGCTGTTTTAGCTACAGTTGCTGTTGTTATGATGTTTTTACCTAAATCAAATGACGACGGCAGAACTGATATGTCTACAGTTACCTTTAACAAACCATTAGCCGCAATTCTTGCACTTATTGTCGGTGTTGCTGCTGGTATTGTTGGTGCAGCTGGTGCATTTATCCTTGTCCCTATTATGATTGTTGTTTTAAAAATTCCCACAAGAATGACGATTGCTAGCTCGCTTGCAATTACTTTCATCTCATCAATCGGAACAACAGCCGGAAAAATAGCTACTGGGCAAGTATTACTTTTACCTGCAATTATTTTAGTCATTGCAAGTATCCTTGGTGCACCACTTGGAGCAAAAGCTGGTAAAACAATGAATACTAAATACCTGCAATGGATTTTAGCAGGACTTATTTTAGCAAGTGCGATTAAAATTTGGTTTGAATTATTTAATTAGTAAGTTATACTTTCAACAATACACTATTTAGATTCACTTTACATAAATAGATAATATAATTGAAGGTGATTAAATGTATATTCAAGAAGTTGATGAACATATGACATTACGTATGCTTACAATACGTGATGCAAAACCACTTTTTAATCTGATTGATTCATCACGTACTTATTTAGATGAATGGCTTCCATGGCTAAATGAATCTAAAACTTTAGCTGATGTAGAAACATCAATAAAAGAATCATTTCAAACATACGCCAATAAACAAGAACTAAGAGCTGGTATTTTTATTGATGATATTTTAGTTGGTATTTTAAGTTTTAACGAATTTGATTGGCGTAATAATATTGGATATGTAGGATATTGGTTAGCAAAACATTATCAAGGTAATGGTATTATGACAAAAGCAGTTGCTGCTTTAATTGATTATGGTTTTACCGAGTTAGCTTTAAATAGAATTGATATTCGAACAGCTTTTGGTAATAAAAAAAGCCAAGCAATTCCAAAGCGACTTCACTTTAAACAGGAAGGTCATCTCAGACAAGCTGAGTGGCTTTATGATCATTATGTAGATCACATTGTTTATGGCATGATTAAAGATGACTGGAATTCTAACTAATTTGTTAGAATTCTTTTTTTATCCCCAATTCAATCCACAAGTTTCATTTTTTGTGTACATGTAGATGTAATTTTTATTAAATAATCCATCCACTGTGTATGAAGCATGTGTTCTATTAAGTTATCCACCTATTGTGTGTAACTACCTCTTTTCTGTGGATAACTTGTTTTCTAACCTCTTAATTCTACTGTTGAGCATACCCCTTGATGTATGTATTGAACTTTAGTATAATCTAATTAGAGTCAGATGATAATCATTCTAAAAAGGAGATGGATTAATTATGACAGAAGAAAATCTAAACGCACAACAAACAGAGGTACGCTCACTACCACGTATTGGAGATCCTGCACCACAATTTGAAGCAGTAACAACACATGGTAACTTAAAATTAGAAGACTATAAAGGTAGCTGGGTTCTATTATTCTCACACCCTGCTGATTTTACGCCTGTATGTACAACAGAGTTTATTGGGTTCCAAAATATTTCTCCACAGTTGAAAGAAATGAACACTGAGTTACTTGGTTTAAGCATTGATAGTGTTAACTCACACATTGCATGGGTTAGAAATATTGAAGAAAACTTCGGTACAAAAATTGAATTCCCAGTTATTGCTGACCTATCAATGGAGGTAGCTGAGAAATTTGGTATGATTATGCCTAATGAGAGTTCAACAGAAGCTTCACGTGCTGTTTTTGTGATTGATGATAAACAAATTGTGAGAGCAATCATTTATTATCCATTATCAACAGGACGTAATATGGATGAGATGGTTCGTTTAGTTAAAGCTCTACAAACTGCTGATGAGCATAACGTTGCTACACCTGCTGACTGGCAAGAAGGCGACAAAGTTATTGTACCACCAGCTAAAACTCAGGCAGGCGCTGAAGAACGTATGAATAATAAAGATTACGAGTGCGTAGACTTCTACTTCTGTAAACGAGACCTATAAACTTTAGGAGGTAATGTTAATGGGGTGTGGAACAAGTGACGGTGAATTAAATCCGACTCGTGTAAAGTTATTAACAGCAATTAAAGATACACCTTTAACATTAGATGAAGTTGCTGATGAGACAGCTCTTCCTCTATATGCAGTAAGAAGTAATTTAAGATATATGACTGAAGTAGATTTTCTCACTTTAAAAGATGATAAGTATGTAATCACTTCTAAAGCAATTAATTTACTTTAAATAAAAACAGCCTAGATTTTTTTAATCTAGGCTGTTTTTTTATTTCTTCTGAGGTACCAATGTGGCTTTTATATCAATTTTTTTATCTTTACGATAAGCCGTAATATTAATTTCATCATTTATTGATTTTTCTTCATAAAGAACCTTTCTTAAATCGACAATACTCTCAATTTTTTTACCATCTAATTCTGTAATAACGTCAAATCGTTTAAGACCCGCTTCTTCTGCAGGAGATCCTGGTTCAATTGACCAAATATAAACGCCACTTGTAACTTCTTCTGGCAACTCTAAAGAATCTTGCCTTTCCACATTAGGTATCTCATCTAATGAATAAAGTTCTACTCCTAAATGAGCACGACTAATTTCTCCAGTTTTTTCTAACTCCTTAATCACAGGGAGTGCTGCATCAATCGGAATTGCAAAACCAATACCTTCAGCTACCATTTGGCTGATCTTCATTGAATTTATTCCGATTAACTCACCTTTTATATTCATCAAAGCACCACCGCTATTTCCAGGATTAATTGCGGCATCTGTTTGTAATACTTCTGCCTGCCAATCTGCACGACCATCTTGATTTAAGTCTTGCGGTATACTCCGTTGTTTACTACTAATAATACCTTGTGTAACAGAACCTGCAAACATATGTCCTAATGGGTTTCCAATTGCAATAACTGGTTCTCCAACATTAATATTTTCTGATGTACCTATTTTAACAACTTGTTCTATTTCCTCAGCAGCTACTTTTAATACTGCTAAATCCATAAATAAATCACTACCAAGCAATTCTGCTTCTAATTTTTCTTCATTTGATAAGACTACTTCTAAAGTATCTGCATATTCAATGACATGATGATTTGTTACTATAAAAGCGTTGTTTTCATTTGTTTTATAAATAACACCCGAACCTGTCCCCGCTTCATCATCTAGTGTTTGATCTTCTCGCCAGTAATCCTCATTTTGGTGTTGCATATTAGTTATGCCTACAACAGCGGGACTAACATTCTCTACAACCTCAGTAATTTGGGTTGTAATATCAACATTCATTGATTCATTCTGATTAGTTTCTAATTTTGGTTCTGTCTCTTTGGATTGATTTTGGTAAATAAAAAACATAATCAAAACGCCGATCAAAATACCGATTAAAAGCATTAAAAACAGCATACCCTTACTTGTTTTACTCTGTTCAGCTCGTTCGTGGATCGTTGCTTCATCTATTCCTGTGCTTTCTTCAGAGATATCTTCAGCTTTTTCATCATCCATTTTATCCACACCTCACTATATTATAAAATATGATTACGCTCTTTTATTTTAAATAATTCAGTTGGTTTTAGTGGATCTGTATCAAATAAATCTAATTTTATTCCACGCTCTTGTAAGACTTGGTCAACAGACATACGCGCTAAGTCTTTCATATTATTATCTTGACTCAAGTGAGCTAAATAAATTCGTTCTGTATCGTTAGAAATAATCTCGCTTAAAGCTAAACCACTATCTTCATTAGATATATGTCCTGAATCACCAAGAATTCGCTGCTTCACACTCCATGGATAATGACTCATCTGCAACATATTAACATCATGATTCGCTTCAAAAATATACGCATCTGCGCCTTCAATTGTTTTTTTAATGCGTTCAGAAACATAACCTAAATCAGTAACTAAGGCTACTTTTTGATTATTATAACGGAAGGTAAAAAACATTGGATCAATTGCGTCATGTGACACTGAAAATGATTCTACATCTAACTTACCAAATGTTTGTAATTCATTAGCTTCAAAATGAAACTTTTGATCTGTTGTAACCTTACCAATTTTAGAATCCATTTGTTCCCATGTTTTTTTATTCGCATAAATAGGTAAATTATAACGTCTTGCTAGAACACCTAACCCTTTTATATGATCACTATGTTCATGAGTAACTAATATGCCTGTGACATCTTCTATATTTCTTTCAATATGTGCAAATTGTTTTTCTATTTGTTTTCCACTCAAGCCAGCATCGACTAATAGTTTAGTCTCTCCCGCTTCGATAAAAAATGCATTACCGGTACTTCCTGAAGCGAGTACGCTAAATTCTAAGCTCATCCTATCCACTTCCCTCAATCATATCAATTTTTTTATCCAACTCTTTTAAGAATTCTTTTTTCTTTACTTTCTTTTCTGTTATTAATTCGGCTTTTTCTTTTATACTCATTAAAGCTTCTTTTAAAAACTTTCCATGTTCACTTGCGAAAATTACCTCTTCAATGGCATTAACAAAGTAACGTGATTTATCATTCACTTCGACTTTCCAAGTTGGTGCGAATACTTGTACACCACTGTCTAAAGGAACTCTGGTATGAAAGCCCATCTCAACAGACGTTATTTCATCGTTACTATTAAATTTATCTGAGTCATAGAGTGTTTCTATTGCTCTCATTGAAGGAATTAAGTCTCTTGTATCTTTATTCTGTTCGTGTTCACCTAAAACAGTTTGAGTATAATAAGTTATTTCATTTTTATCATTTAGAAATAATAATAATAAACCATTTTGGTTATAATATATCGGTCTATCCAATTTCTGTTGGAAATAAACTAATACATTCACATTTTCATTCCATTCCCAAAATGAATATTCTTCTGGAAACAACGTTAAATCATTTAAGAGGTTATCCATAGTTTCTTTACTCGACTTTTCGGGAACTTTGATTGGATCGTCTATTCTCGAAGTAATCAATTTACTCTGGATAACTTCACTATCTTGATTATCAAGGTCTTCTAAACTTTTAAAATCGCCGTTAATAATTAATTTAGGTTCTACTGAAATAAATGTTTCTTTATATTTTTTGTTAGATAAATTAGGAACTTTAATGTTCTCTCCTTCTAATTGATCTTCTATTGTCGATTCAGTATGCTCTAAAACTGATAAATCTGCTTGTTCCTGTTTCTCTGTAAATTGAACAAGCAAATATATATCCAAGACGAGAAAGCTAAGAATTAACAATGTTTTTATTTGACCCCACTGCAACTCACTCGCCTCCTTCTTTTATTAATTCATCTATATCTACAAGTTCCCACTTGCCTTTTGTTTTAACATACCAATTAGGCTCAAGCAACATACTATCTGATGCGCTAGATAAAAACTTTAATTCGTACCCAACTTCTATATCTACAATGTCATTAAAATCGAAAAGATTTTCCTTTTCTATATGATTCATGAGTTGCATGCCTGAAGGTAATGTTTTTTGAATAGAATTAACCTCATGAGTCAAACGAATAAGTGGCCGATTATATTCATATAAGTCTTGGGCTTCCCACTTTTGCTCAATTGTTGTTAAATCATTACGGTCATAGACTGGTAAGCCTTCATACATAAGCCTAAATCTTACTTTACTTTGGCTTGGACTAATACTTTCTAGTACATAATCATTTGTCCAACCTTTATGCTCATTTATATTAGCTATACTTTGTTCTAATAAATTTATCTTAAACGCATCTTCGGAACTTGTTTGAATCGGATTAATAAACTCTATTTTATTATTATTATTTGAGACGCTCATTCCACGTTGTCCATCTGTAAAATATCCTTCTGCAACGTTTGGTGTAACTTCTGAAGGATCTCTAAATAAAGCATTTACTAGTTTTTCAGGTTGGATTTTACTTATTACTAACGTTTTAGAAGTTAAATTTAATTCTTCACTAGGTACATAAAAAGAATCTTCTTTTGATCCAAAACGTGTATAATCAATTAAATTTGAGTGATTAACAGCATAATCAAGCAGTAATTCATAATGATCACGTTTTTCGACTGTGGCTATGAATTCACGCTCTTCATCAGTTGAAACAAAATGTATCTTTAGTAATGAATCGTTTGAATTAAATGTCACAAAAATCCGATTAAACAACCAATTGGGCGGATCTATTTCATCATTAAAAGTAAATAAACTAGGGATGATTGTTCCGGGTATTTCTGTCGGAAAAATAATCTCCATAAATCTTCTTTCATTTGGCATACCGTTAGATTCTCTTTCTTCTACATTATACATTACCCATGAGTTCATAGATTTATATAACTCTTTTCTATCTATCGGTTCATTAAATCCTAACACTCTCTGATTATCATGAAAAATAATCGAACTAGGACTTATTAAATCTTTTTTCGCTTGTTCTTTTCCACCAATATTTACTTCATTCACATAATCAGGATCTTGAAATTGCTCATAATTAGGCTGATAAGTCCATAAAGCTATTGATAATAGAACACTAATTCCAATTAGAATAACTAATAAATATGATTTTATAGTTTCATAACTCATCTATTTCTCCTCCGCATCTCATTCATAAGCGGTAAAGTAAAGTAAATAGTTGTTCCTTTGCCTTCTTTACTATCAACCCAAATTTGTCCATGATGTTCCTCTACAATCTCCTGGGTAATCGCTAAACCTAAACCAGTTCCACCTAAATCTCTTGTCCTTGCTTTATCAGCGCGATAAAAGCGATCAAATACTTTATCAAGTTTATCATAAGCGATACCTATACCATTATCTTCTATACTTACAACAATATGACGCATTTTCTTTTCAACTTTTAAATTAATTAAACCACCATCTGGTGAATATTTAACCGCATTAGAAATGATGTTATCAAGTACCTGTGTCATTTTGTCTCTATCCATCCAAACATAAGTATCTTCATTAGGTATATCACGACTTAAGATAATGCGATCGTCTTTAACATTCATATCAAAACGATCAATAATTTCATGGAAAAATGATGTAAAATCTATTTTTCTTCTTTGTAGGGTATCTGCTTTACTATCCATCCTTGAAAGTTGTAATAAGCTACTTACCATACGAATCATTCGCTCAGTTTCGTTTTGAGTGACCTCTAAGAAGCGTGGCGCAATTTCTTCGTCTTTCCACGCACCATCAGTTAATGCTTCTAAATAGCTTCTTAATGTTGTTAATGGCGTTCTTAATTCGTGTGAAACATTTGAGACAAACTCTCTTCGTTCACTCTCAATTCTTTCTTCCTCAGTTACGTCACTTAATACGGTAATAAACCCACTTACTTTTTCGTAATCATCAAAAATTGTCGAGAAATTTGCTCTGACTAAGAATATTTCTTCCGTACTAAAATCAAGAATAATCGAGCCACTTTCTTGTAATTCAGTCATACCAACAACTTTTCCTTCTAATTCTAAATGCTCTAATAAACTTTGGTTAATTAAATAGTTAGGGTTTTTTCCGAGTAGCTTTCCAGCTGCCTCATTGATTAAAGTGATTTGTCCTCTATTATCTGTAGCTATAACACCTTCCGACATATTAGCTAAAACTGAACTTAGTTTACTTCTTTCTTTTTCAATTGTTGCCATTGAATGTTTTAATCGATCATTTAAGTGATTAAATGTCACAGCAAGCTGACTAATTTCATCGGAACCATATACATTAACTTTTTGTGAGAAGTCTCCACGTGCCATTTTTTGAGCTTGCCTACGCATTTCAATAATTGGCTTAGTGATTGCTCTTGCAACGAGTATTCCAATTAAGACAGAAATAACTAAGGCAATAATGGACCCTTTGAAAAAGATATCATTAATATTAGCAAGCTGCCCATAGACATTCTCTAAAGATGTCTCTAAATAAATTACACCTGTAACTTCTCTTTCTTTATTAATGATTGGTTCAATACGAACTAAAATTCGGTCACCTGAATTACTTTTTATATAAGTACTATCTACTGAAGTACCTGATTTAATTCCTTTTTGAATAATTTCATCGGTAATTTTCTTACCTACAATATCTTGATTATAATCATTTGTTCCTAAAATACGTCCCTGATTATTAATAACTTGTAACGTATTTTGTCCACCTAAATTAACGTCATTTACAATAGCTTGAACTTCCTCTTGTAAAGTAGGTTCACTTTCTTTATTATCACTTCTATCTTTATCAAAAGTGAGTTCTAAATTATAGCCTAAAAGATCAACGCGATCATTAATTGTTTCCTTATAATTATCCAGTAATTCTGTCTCTAGTTCTCTTGCTACATAAGAACCAATGACTTGTATAGCAATTAATAAGAGTAATATATAAATAATAATGAATTTTAATTGAATAGATTTTAAAAAACCAACTTTTTTCATCGTAGATTACTCCTCATCTGGATTGCGTAAATAATAACCTACTCCACGCCTTGTAATAATCCAATTTGGACTGCTTGGGTTTTCTTCAATTTTTTCTCTTAAACGACGCACTGTCACGTCAACTGTTCGCACGTCACCAAAATAATCATATCCCCAAACTGTTTCCAGTAAGTCATCACTTGCCCAATATGTCTTGCCAAATAATGGAACAATTCAAACTCACGATGAGTTAAATCGATATGAACACCTTCCCTAGAAACACTATAAGCGTCTGGATGAATAGTTAAATTACCTATTGGAATATCTTTTCTAGTCGGAACACCATCTTCTTCTACATGTTGATGGCGTCTTAAATTAGCTTTAACACGCGCAAGTAATTCACGATTACTAAAAGGCTTTGTCACATAATCATCTGCACCTAGCTCTAAACCTATTACCTTATCGATTTCTGAGTCTTTAGCAGTTAACATTATAATTGGCATTGATTGTGTTTTCCTAACCTCTCTACACACCTCATTGCCATCTTTTCCTGGTAGCATTATATCCAGTAGGATTAAATCTGGTTCAATTTCTTCTGCTAATTCTACCGCATCATTACCATCATGGGCACACGTTACATCATAGCCCTCTTTTTCTAAGTTAAACTTTAATATATCAGCAATTGGCTTTTCATCATCTACAACAAGAATTTTTTGTTTCATCAAAAAAACCCCTTTAATTTTTTAGTATAGTGAAATCTTATCTATACCTCTATCTTATCCTATTTTAACAGAAATGTCTTTTACTATTTTGGATAACAAAAAAACAAGCAAGACATAATATTAGCCAATCAGCTAATTTATGATTTGCTCGTTTTATCAACCAGAAGGCACAGCCTCATCGCCATAAGTACGGTCTAAATCCACAAATTTATTATATTCTTTTACAAAAGCAAGTTCAACTGTCCCAGTAGGACCATTACGTTGTTTAGATATAATTATTTCTATAATATTTTGTTGTTCACTTTCTTCATCATAGTAATCATCACGATATAAGAAACTAACAATATCAGCATCTTGTTCAATACTTCCTGACTCTCTTAAGTCAGACATCATTGGTCTTTTATCTTGTCGTTGCTCTACTCCACGTGAAAGCTGTGATAAAGCAATAAGTGGAACTTCTAATTCTCGAGCAAGACCTTTTAAAGAACGCGAAATTTCTGATACTTCTTGCTGACGGTTATCACGTGAGCTCTCACTTCCTGAGATAAGTTGCAAGTAATCAATAATAATCATACCTAATCCGTGTTCTTGTTTTAAACGGCGACACTTAGATCTAATATCACTTACACGAATTCCAGGTGAATCATCAATATAAACGCCTGCATTTGATAAACTTCCCATTGCCATTGTCAATTTTGACCAATCTTCATTTTCAAGTTTACCTGTTCTTAGTCGCTGTGAATCAATATTACCTTCAGCACAAAGCATACGTTGAACAAGTTGGTCAGCTCCCATCTCTAAACTAAAGATAGCAACATTTTCATCTGAATTAATAGCGACATTTTGTGCAATATTTAATGCAAATGCAGTCTTACCTACTGAGGGGCGAGCTGCAACAATAATTAAATCGTTTTTTTGGAAACCGGATGTCATTCGATCTAATTCACGATAACCTGTCGCAATACCAGTTACATCACTATCACTATTATGTAATTGTTCGATATTATCATAAACATCAATCAATACATCTTTAATTGGCTTAAACGCACCAACGTTTTTTCTACTAGAAACTTCTAAAATTGTTCTTTCTGCTTCGTCTAAAACTTCTTCAATAGCATCTTCTTTAGCAAATGTATTTGTAACAATATCTGTCGCTGATTTAATTAAACGACGTAATAATGCTTTTTCTTCAACAATTTTACTATAATACTCAATGTTAGCTGCAGTTGGTACACTGCTTGCAAGATCAGTTAGGTAAGTGACTCCGCCTGCTTGCTCTAACTGTTCTCTATTAGCTAAATGTGTTGTTACAGTAACAACATCAATTGGCTCACCTTTATCAGACAAGGCAGACATTGTAGCAAAAATCGATTGGTGATTTGCACGATAAAAATCTGTGGAAACTAATCTTTCTGAAGCTGTTGAAAATGCTTCAGGTTCTAAAAATACAGCCCCAATAACAGCTTGTTCTGCCTCTACATTATGTGGAGGAATGCGTTCATTAACTGGTGCATTCACTGTTTTACCTCCTAAACGTACCTTTAATCATTATTCTTCTACAATAGAAACATTAATCGTTCCAGTAACATCTGGATGTAATTTAACTGGTACCTTTGTCATGCCAAGTGAGCGAATCGGTTCAGGTAATTCTATTTTTCTACGATCAACTTCATATTGATGTTGTTTCTTCAATTCTTCACCAATTTGCTTATTTGTAATCGAACCAAACAATTGACCTGAATCACCTGATTTAGCTTTAATTTCTACTGTTATTTTTCCTAATGTATCTTTTAATTCTTCAGCCTCTTGTTTAAACTCAGCTTCATTTCTTGCTACTTTATTCTGTTTATTTTGGAGCTTTTTTACGTTACCAGGTGTTGCTTCTTCTGCTAAATTATTCTTAAACAAGTAGTTATTTGCATACCCCGTCGGCACGTCTTTAATATCGCCTTTATTACCTTTTCCTTTAACGTCTTTTAATAATATAACTTTCATTATTATTGTCTCCCTTCAAGATACTCATCAATTGCTTCGATGAGTGATGATTCTACTTCATCAAGTGTTTTATCTTTAACTTGAGTTGCAGCGTTTGTTAAATGCCCGCCACCATCAAGTTTTTCCATAATAATCTGGACATTGATATGACCTAAAGATCTAGCACTAATTGATATTTTTTTATCATCTCGTTCTGAAATTACAAATGCTGCTTTTACACCATTCATTGTTAAGAGCGTATCTGCTGTTTGAGCAATTAATACTTGGTTAAATTTCTCGCCCGTTCCAGCTTTTGCAATAGCCAGTGAGTCTTTATATAAGTACGAGCTCTCTATCAACTTTCCTTTTCTAATATAGGTACTTAAGTTTTCTTTTAAAAACTTCTGAATTAGAACCAGGTCTGCTCCTTTTGCTCTTAAATAAGAGGCAGCATCAAATGTTCTTGCTCCTGTTCTAAGAGCAAAACTCTTAGTATCAACAATAATTCCTGCTAATAGCGATGTTGCTTCAAGTGCATTTAGTTTTTTCTGCTTCGGTTGATACTCAATTAACTCTGTGACTAATTCTGCTGTCGAAGAAGCATAAGGTTCCATATAAACAAGTACTGGTTGATTAATAAAGTCTTCTCCACGTCTATGGTGGTCAATAACCACAACATGATCAGTTGCATTAAGTAGAGGTGGGTGTGTTACCATTGATGGTTTATGTGTATCAACAACGATAACTAAACTTTTTTCGGTAATCACAGATTCAGCATCTGCAGGTGAGATAAAGTGTTTCCATAATTCACCGTCTGTTTTAATTTCTTCAATAACACGTGAAACACCTGTCAAAACATCATCTTCATCAAAGACAATATAACCTTCTTTATCATTAGATCTTGCAATATTTAAAACTCCTATTGTCGCACCTAATGAATCCATGTCGGGTGCTTTATGACCCATAATAATAACATTATCACTGTCTTCAACTAAGTTTTTTAATGCATGCGAGATAACTCTTGCTCTTACTCTTGTTCGCTTCTCCATTGGATTTGTCTTACCACCATAGAAATTAACCTTACCCGATTCATCTCTTATAGTAATTTGGTCCCCTCCACGTCCAAGCGCTAAATCTAAACCTGATTGAGCTAGTTGGGCAAGTTCTGGAACAGCTACATTACCAGTAGCAATCCCCATACTCAATGTTACAGGATTTCGTTGTCCTTCATCAACAACTAACTGTCTTACCTCATCTAAAACTTCGAATTTGGATTCTTCAACACTATCTAAAACACCACGTGTCAAAATTCCAATAAAACGATCTTGGCTCGTTCTCTTTATATAGAAACCGTAATTATCAGCCCACTTATTAAGTGCTTCAGTAACTTTAGAATTCAATCGACTTTTAACACTGTCGGTCATATTACGTGATATTTCATCATAGTTATCCAAATAAATAAAGGCAATAACTGTTTGCTCTTTATAATTTTCACGCTCTAAACTTAATTCTTTGGTCTTATCAAAGAAATAAAGTAATTGGCGTTTCTTATCAAAGAACACCGTATATTCAAAAGTATCTATTTTTAGCTTAAATTCGTTTTTATTACTATTTTCTATCTCTTCTTCAGTTTCTTCTAGTTTTATTCTATGAATTATTTTTTCAGATATAATATCTAATGATTTTCCGATTACATTTTCATCTTCAGTAAAATGTTTCATATACGGATTAATCCATTCAATTTCATAATTATCATTATATAGAATGATCCCTATCGGCATTTGTAAGAGAGTTTCGTTTCCTACTCCTTCAATCCGATAAGATAGATTTGAAACGTATTCTAATTGATCATACTGATAGCGTCGCTCTGATACATACATATAAAAGAACGATATTATGATTAAAACAGCTCCAATTATACCTATAAGCCAGTTAAAATAGAATAAAGTCATCACAGCCAGAAGTGCTACAATATAAATAACCCATAAATGATTCGTTATAATTGGCTTATCTTTTATTTCTTTCATATTTTCAACTCCTAATTTTAAGATAAACTATTTATCTTGTGAACTTACTCGCTTTTTTAAACCGAACCCTAGATCAATTATACCTAAAAGTCGGATAACTAGCACCATTATTAAGGGAATTAAAAATGAAATAATAATAATAATAACCGGAATTGCTTTAGGCCACTTTTTGAAATCTGCATAATGGAAAATAAAAGAGTATCCTTGAAGAATCATCAGTGCAGTCAAAATAAACATACCATTTGTTACAACAACTCCCAAAGTAGTTGTTGTATCCATATTAAAGAATGATAATATAATTACCAAAAAGTAAATCCAAAAAACAGACATTGGTAAATCAAACTTTTTAAATGGTGTGAAATAATACTTATCTTTAGATAATGATTATAAACTTGTTAGACAAAATGGCACATGTACAGTAAATGTTAATGAATTG
>RCNJ01000509.1_pt1 | contig 14031 bp, 12 predicted proteins | sample 2041171 | NCBI WGS metagenome assembly RCNJ01 (sample SAMN09708213, study PRJNA481090) | feces metagenome | biome: feces | host: Pygoscelis adeliae | place: Antarctica: Rookery Lake | collected 2010-03-01 | reverse complement strand
ACACACCCCCCCCATCCTTACAGTATACCAAAGCGTTGCTGCCGCCTCAGTGTTGACTGCGCCCTCCTCCAAATTGACCCTCGTAATTGCCTCCTGATGCTCTTGCCATATAAATGCTGCATTTTAATCGTTCTTGCTGTTTGTAAACATCGCGTCTATTGCCGCGATGCTTCAACGTCAAGTAATTGACGCGCGCTTGTAGTATGCTGTTTTTAACGCAAACCACCCTATTCCTGCCCCAAAAATGGCCCTAATGAATCGAACTGAGGTCGATATCGAGTCCAACAATGTAGAGACTCATTTGCCGATTGAGTCTGAGGTGACTAGAGAGCCGCAACGAAATAAATCGCCTGCGTGCACTGCGGAAGAGCTGCTAGATGCTATGAATGTCAAAGGTATTTTTGTGCTTCCGCACCGGGACGATGGATCAGCACATGTAGGAGTTAGTCCCATACTAGAGGAGCAAGGTAAGATTAATATGGGTGGTGTACTTTTGTGTCGCCGTGCTTGATGGTGACGCTGAGGGCTAACTCGTCGTTCCCTTAGCTTGGTCGACGACGACTCCGCCGAGTCCGCCAAAAAAGCAACGTGGACGATCCCCCAAGAATCCGCAGGCTGCAAGCTTCAGCGATGAACATTCTGTACCACCAACCGTAAAAAATACTTCTGCGCCACAGCAGCAGGGTGAGGTTTTATCTGGGTGGTGTACTTGTAAGCCGCTGTGCTTGAAGAGCGATGGGAGCTGCCTTGTCGTTCACTCACCAGCTCCCTCAGCTCTGAGCTTCAGCCATCAGCCCGCTATACCACCAGCTCCAAAAACAAACCCGACACCACAAACACAACAACAAGGTAGGCTTCAATCTTTGCTGAATGCTTTTTGATCGCTGTCCTTGAAGAGCACCCTTGAGCTAACTTGGGGTTCACCCAGCTTACTCAACAGCTTCTCCACCCAATCGTAAACATGTACGGCCACGGAAACACCAACGCAGTCCAAATGCACCCACTGGAGCTCTTGTATTGAGCAACAAGCCTACCCGAATCCTTAAACTCGGTGAGTTCCTGCTGCATAACATGAATACACACCGGTCTCTTTACAAAGTATCTTACCACAAAGCCAGAGCTGACCGAGTTCAATAGCTGTAGCACCCGAGCACCTGACCCAGACAAAGACATTGCTCAAGAACACGCAATCACCACCTAGAATGGACAAGGAAAACAAGGAGAACACCAGGAACAAATATATCAACCTCGACCGCACTCTTCAGTATGAGAATGATCCAAAAAAGGCAGCACATGAGAACAACATACTATATTCATCGAATAGGGACATCATCGACAAGGAAAACCCGGAGCCATCCACAGTCTCATCCACTTCAAATCCACAAATTGGTTCATTCAGAATCGCCACAACTGCCGAAGCTCCAGCGACCTTCTCACACGTCGTAACCTCCTCCACAGTATACCAGGAGGCAATTCCCGCATCCGACACCCCAATCCAATTGAAGAAGGACAGCAAAGTAATGTCTAACATGAGGAACGCGAACAAGAGACGCAAGAAGCGCAAGGCAAGCCCTGCTCCGGGCATTACTACAAGCCACACCTCCCTTGGAGCAGTGAGGCGTGGCGCAAGTCTGGCTCCAAGCATTGCACCAATCATTACCGACGATATGACCCTGCCAATTTGCTCCGCTCCAAGCACTTTGAGGCATACTCCAAAGAAGAAATTTGCGACTCTTGCCCGCGTGAGCGCAGAGGCTGTCGCCATTCCTCCGCCAGTCGTGGCTCAGGCTGTCGCGCCATCTGTTGCCGCGCCTGCCGCTGTCGACGCGAGCACATTGGCTGCTGTTGTCCCTGGACCAGTCCTCAGCGAGCTCGTTAAGGATACGGACATCAAGGATAATATCCGTTTTTTCGTCGAGGCCCCGAGACCTGCTGCTGTGGATGCTAGACATAAAATCTTAAAATCTATACAAGATTTGAGGAAATCGGAACGACAGTGCGCGTATTACAACCGCCGTGGTAAAACAACCGCTGAGCTGGCTGAGCGCAGAGAGGCACACGCCAGTGACAACGGAGGCTTGGGCAGCACCCGTACCAACAAGAGAAACACGCCCAGGGTCAGGTCAAAAGAGAATCACAACAAGGGGAACGAGAAGCCGAAGAAGCAGCGAATCGTCAAAGTAAGCATAAACTTTCCTGAGGTGGTAGAAAGGACTGGTGAGGTAATTCCAGGAGACCACGGCGGAGGGTTGTTTGTGTCAATGTCAGACTCCAGCTCTGAGCCTGGCCAGCCGGCGCCTGACCCTGCCAAGTTTTTGGAATCTTCGCGGCCTGGACCATCCATCAACACCAACGCCATCACTATGCCGCCGCCGACGACCATATCTACAACTACGAAAAAAAGAGCTCATCAATCTACGAACACCGCAGGCAACGCCCAAGCTATCGACATGGTGGAGGGATACTTCACAGAAGTTCGCGCTTCCCGCAAGGACATCAAGGAGCAACCCACCATCAATCCGTTGTGTATTATCAACACCGAGGAAGACACCTGGGTGTTGAAATCTGCACAGTACGAGCAGGCCTTTAAGGCACAGTGCTACCTTCGTTTGGCATGGTTCACCGGCAAGATCAAGGAAGATGGCGGTGCGGATATGGGAGGACAGGCCGTTATGGCGGCCAGAGACGGCGAGATCAAGGTCTGTAAGGAAACTGAGTACGAGAAGCTCACCAGCAGCCAAAAGATGACCGGCAGCACAGGGTCGAGTTTTGTGCTTCCTTTCGACGTGGCAAGGTTCAAGATCAACGGCACAACCGACCCGAATGGCGTCTCGACTTACAGGATTCCCACAAAATGGATGATCTACATTTGGTTCGAGCCAGCCGACAGGTTCTGGCCACCCATAAACCTGCATCAAGTCGATAACCTGTCACAAGAGGGACAGAAACTCATCAAGCACAGGAAGGCCACAGTGGTTAAGGATGTGAAGGTCTGGGCCAGATCAGAGTATGATATGGACAGCGATGCGCGCCAGAGATGGAAGGTATTCACTTCTGTTGGAGACCAGGACCCTAAGTTGACGGAGGCTCCGACTAAGTACGAGTTGGCGGTGCATGTTCGCTGGCCTGAGTGGTATTTGCCGAGCTCGGAGTCCATCGATTCTCCCGCCTCCACAGAAGCTACTGCCCCAGTTCCTAGTCCGGTTATGGAACCATCGCAGTCTCCGCCACAGCCAACCCAGCCTTTCTACCGCGGAGGACAGATGGAAGAGAGTCCAGCAGTTTCGCCCAACACATCCTCCGACAGCTTGAACCGAGCCGACATTTCAACCGGCAGTCGCCCAAAGCCAGCTCGTGAAATCGTTGCAGCATACTGGGGAACAAAGCCTTCGACCAAACGTACAAGCCTCTCACAGAAGCAGATTTTTTTTAACAACTATACTTGCATAATCTGCAATTCAGCATGCGAATTGATCACAGATCTCCAGGCTCACATGGCAGAAGCTCATAAAGACCTCGTTGTTCACTATGAGAAGGACGTGACTGTCGATAATAGGCTCGCTCGATGGGCGATTTATGAGATGAGGCTTACGCCGACGAAGGTGAATAAAGGGGTTGGCGTGCAGGTGAAAAACAAGGATGAGACTGTCGCGGCGTCGGATAAGCTGTTAGGAAAGGACCCTTTGAAACCGACTGAGGGAAGGGCGAAGAAAGATAACAATGCGGGTGCAGGCTTTGCTGGAGCGCGCGATGTTCCCATGGCTCGTACCAGTGACGACCCGTTCGTCGAGGGTGCTCCAGTTATGGGTGCGGCGAACAGCCAGCTGATCCGAAGCAACAACGAGTATGTTGTGCCGCCACCTGCTCCTGTTCCTGTACCTCTTGTTCGCTCTCATCCAGTTGCCGTGCCTACCGACTTCAAGGATGCCGTCATGGAAGATGCTGCGGTCGAAACAACCATTGAGTCTCCTGCTGCTGTCCTCGACACTGCTGGCATTGAGGACGCCGTCATGGAAGATGTTGCCAACGTGCCTCTCACCGGTGTCCAGCCTCCTGTCGCCAACGAGGTCGCTGCCGTCGAGCCCAATGTCGTCAAGCCAGCGCAGCCCAAATGCAGCGCGTCAGCAGCACCACCACAAAAGCCTTTGGTCGTGCCGAAAACACTCAATGGTCGCAAGCGATATGACCATGTAACCCACCTCGAACTCATCCCAGGAGAGCCGCTCTCAGGCCGCCTAATCGATACCCAATGGCAACGACAGAAAAACAACTACGATGTCCACATGACTAAAGAGCTCACAGAGGACGAGATGGAGTTCACGGTCTTCTGGGACGAATTCGTCCGTGCAGACCCAGCCAGAGGCACCACTTCACAGATCTCGTTTGAGGCGCTCAGGACACTGGTCATTAATAATTGGCTCTGGCTCTACCAGAGAAGGCCAAGGATGTCGCAGCTTATGAGGTTCCTGTGGACGTTGAGTGCGGATGCGAAGGTCACAAATGATGCCGTTAGGAAGGTGATGACGCTGTTCACCCCTCCACACGTTGAGGCGGAGGCATATAAGACGGTTGAGAGGGATACGGCGTGGACTGCCGAGAGTCTCGAGAAGAACGCTAAGTGCCGCGATGATCTTTGGACACTCCTTAAATGGCTCTGGGAGAGAAGTCCAAATCCTCTCGAAGACCCAGCCATCAAGGACACTCGGGCCCAGTACATCAACGTCGCAACCCCGATGCTCCACACCCACGACCTTCACACCCTGAACAAGACAATCAACCTCTTCATCGAAGACGCTGTCCTCGTCCCAAAGCGCAGACTCAAAGACGACAACTCACTCCGTACAATCGAAGCATCCGGCTCCGATGTCCTACCGATGATGCACAACATATCTTTGGCGCGCGCGACGGGCGAGTACAGAGCTTTTCACGATGTCTTTGAGAAACTGAAGGCTAAGATGGTGGATGCCGCTGATATACCGGGCCAGCGCTGGAAGTTCCTGTTGGCTTTCAGGTCGATGCATATCAGGGAGCTGGTGGCGAGGTGGGAGTGGAGACGTTTGTTTGAGATTGAGTGCCATGTGACTCATGTCTCTAAGGGACTCGCTGTGGAGCAGCTCCTTGAATTCTTGGCTGCTCTTAGGAGTATGGGTGGCACGACCGATCCTAAATTTGGGCCAGATACGCATCCTCGGCAGACCAAGCTTGCGGTTTCAGATCTACAGCCTCAGGAACTGAAGGATGCACCGATATACGGAACGCGCATCTCGATCACCAGGCCACAACAGTTGCGAACGCCGCTGGAGTGCAAGTGTGGCCGTGAGGTGATGGCAAGCGGTGGATGGGTGAAATGTCGTAATGATATGTGGCCGAGGGCGCATAGGTGGATGTGTGCTGCTCCTTACTATCATCAGGAGTGTGCTGCTGTGAGTAAGCTGGCGGAGAGTGAGGAGTGGCACTGTGATGATTGTATGGAGAAGCGGTGGTTGCCGATGGAGATTGAAAAAAAGGCCCCGGCCGAGGTGAATGTGGAGAAGGATGTGGTTATGGAAGATAAACCTGAGCCAGCGCCTGCTCCGATCCCAACGACGAAGCGGAAGCTATTCTCTAGGCGTGGCGGAAAGCAAGGAGGGCCAGCGCCGAAGAGGGCCAAGGCCGACCCGGTGGCGAAGTTGGAGGCGGAGATTTAGCTGATTCAGGAGAGGCTTAAGGTGTTGAAAGGGAAGGCGTGGCATATTAATACGGTGTCAGGGTAACGGTTCCTGATGGTTGCTTTGCTAAACGTTTATTTTTTTATTTAGAGCTACCCATTTTGATTGCTTTAATTGTATATGGTGGAGGGCGAAATAAGATACTATAAATGATGGAATAATAAATAAGACTTACAAGGAATCAGAAGATCTAGATACCGATGACTAATCGGTTTACATGCTTATAGTTCATTAGGTTTTTAATTTGGTAGTTCACATCTGGGCGTCACGACTTCTAGAAAAAAAAACGGCCAAGCTTGAGACAGCACTGAACCCGTGGTATATCGCATTATCGCTACAGCAAGCCTTCCCAACAATCTAAAACTCCAACTCCTCAACCTCCATCCCACACTCCGCACAAGTCTTTACACTTGCTCCATCCGGCCTCGTCACCGGCAGTCCCCATTCATGTTCATGCCTCCCCCCTCCCACCTTCTCCCCAAACCCTCTCGGCCCCTCCCCCTTCACCGCCCGGCGGTATTGCTCTCCCCTCGTCTTCCTCTTCAACTCGAGTAACCCCTTCTTAAACTTCTTCTCCTTCCTCTCCTTAGTCTGCGCCTGCCTCCTCTCAAACTCCGCATCTAATGCGTCAGCAGATCCCCATCGCTTAGGGCCTAGAGCGTAGGCTTCGACTTGACACCTGAGAAAGAGCCACATATCATGCCACCTCTTCTCCCTCGGATTCGGCTTCGTGAGGTGAGGCAATAACTCCTCGTCTCTGCATTCTTCGTCTGTGAGAAGATAGTCATCCTTCACTTCGGTCTTCGTAAGAAGACTGTACTTTTGGGGATACTTCTCCTGACATGCACGGCAGACCTGGATTTTAAAGACTTCGTCCCACACAAAATCGAATTCGAGGGATTTACACTCTCTGCACCTCTTCCTTTCCTCCTTATGCTTATCACTGACCATCACCTCGGCGGCTGCACCCTGGTTGAGCACCGACAACCCGGGCTCGTAGGGTCCTGCCTTTCGGCGCTGTAAGTCGCGGAGAAGACGCAGACGCTCCCACTCCTTCTCGGACATATGTGCCGGCTTCTTCTCGCCGCCGTCATCTGAGCTGGTTAGTATCATGGGGTTTGGAGCTTGAGAATGCAGGATATGGTAGAGATGGGAGAGGGTAAAAGGAGAACTGAGAAGCCAGGTAGGATAACTGAGGGTGTGCACGTACCTAGGTCATCCCACCGCATAGCCCTATTAAACGGGTCATCTTCTCGTGATAAGAAGCCTCCCTTGGTATCTTTCATTGCTGCGAGATCATGATCAATGTATTTTCTGAATTTCCTCGCTGGCTCAATCTTTGTCGGCTCGCCGGCCTTAGCAGGACTTTGCTGCGGCCCAGCATCGCGCGATGTCGCTGTAGTTTGTTGAGTAAATTGTGTGGTGGAGATAGCATTCGCAGGGCGTTTTTGTCCCGCAGCTGTATTCATGGGTATAAACCCTCCTGGGTCTTGAGCAAAAGCATTACCAGAGTTTGACTGCTTCTTGAGGTATTCTTCACGCAACGCTTTTGCTTTAAGTCTATTCTCCTCCTGCAACAGCCGTTAGCCTGTATATACTATGCGACTCAATTAATTCAGTCGTCTCTAGCTCAATGGCGTCGTACAGTCCTCATATATGATTTGGAGCTAAGTGAAGGGAATGAGGTAACGGTAGCCTTGCAAACTATCAACTTACAATGCGCCGGACCTGATCAGGGTTTAATGATTTATTCTCTGCTGCCGTTGTTGATCTGGTAGACCTTCTCGATGGAACTTCTGTGTCCGCCATGGTGCCGAATCTCTCGGTTATGTGTCGTTATGAAGGGAAAGAGTATAAGCGATAATATTGTATGAGAGGTGAGGTCCGCAAGGCTGAACTCCGTGTGGCGTTATGACGGGGATGGTTGTTGGAACAAAGATGGCAGCTGAACGATGTGGCTTGATGTGTGGCTGTTCAAGAACCGATCTCTTTGGTACCAAAGCTGAGAAAAACCGAAGTATGGCAGCTGGTGTACCTCGAGTAAGGTTATGCCGCCTTGGTGGGTGGTTGTGGCAATGCGTTGGAATACGATAGTGGTGGAACTGGTATCACGGATTGCAGGCTGTACCTTACGAAGATGGAAAGCTAAAGCGAAATGTCTCATATTATTCTCCCATATTTTGGATAGTGTACAATCAACGCCAAATGCGCTGTTCATAGCATCCGAACTCCTCCTATGCATAATTCGTTCCAAACGACAGTAATCAATGCAACTTTGCAAAGCAAAATTGAGCTTTTACTCGGCCTTCTTCGCGTCGGTGGTTGCGGCTCCCGACTCTCCCTGGAGCGCAGACATAAGTCCTGGCGCAGCCTTAAACGGTCTCTTCAGGTCTCCCTCAGCCGGCTTACCCCAAAGGTGAATTTTAATCAGATTACCCTCAAACGCACCCTTGAGCGGGATAATCGACTGGATCAAAAGCGGGTTAGTGTACTTCATGTAAAGGTGCATGCCAGCCATCATCGCAATGCCCATGACCTGGGACTTATAGAGAGCCTTGAGCTGGGAGAGGTCGTAGGCGTGGATTGTGGTTGTGATGACCTTTGGCTCTTCGGTGGAACCCATTGCGGCTGGCTCGACATATTTGAGTGTGCGGAGGTCTGCGGCGCGAGCGTCAGTAAGCGCTCAAACAGGTTGCGAGGCCAGACGGCGAGGGAGGATGGGAGTTGGTGGGAGCGACAAACCCTTCTTCTTGTTGATCTGCATCTGAACATAAAAGTAGATTCCAGCGATCAAAATGTTGGATAAGACGTAGCCGGCGCGGACAATGTTCAGGGTGTCTTCGTCCTCGAAGTCGATTTTCTTGGAGACTTGCATCATCACGAGGATGATGACCAAGTTGGTGCTGCTGGTTGTCAGTATGCTGTTCTATCTATTCTGCATTGCGACTGAGCCGCAACATCGCGGGCAAAGCCGCGCAACAAGCGCGACTGCCACGTACATCTGTGGAGAAACCATGTTGCCGTTATTGTTCTACTAGTTCGAGATGAGGTCGTAGTTGTGATGGGCGTTGTCGTAAGCGAATGCGACAGCCAGGTTGTGGTGGTGGTTGTCAGGAGTAGAAAGTGTTCCTACGGGCGACAGTGGCTTTAGAATCTGATAGCGGAAGCTAGACTTATCGGAGCTACGGAGCGCGAAGGCTGTGGACGGCGAATATTGACGAGCGCGCTAGTCAAAAGGACACGTGCCAGATTGATTAGATCATGTACCTGACTTCTGACAGCTTAGATTGGCACAGATATGGAAGAGAACTTACAGAGCTATACCCGATACAGCGACTAACGTCTAACCACGAGCTGCTCAATCTTACAGCCGTATTGAGCCCTGATTTACTTCCCATCTCTTACGGTGTTCTTGGCCTTGCTCAGGCGAGTACAGTACTCGTGGAAGGCTGCACAAAGTACCTGAGTGCAATCACGTGACTTTATTTTGCTTCAACGCAGCTCACAACAGATTTGCAAGATTATAGCTTGTATTATGATTACACACACAGGGATTTTAATTTATATGAAGAGTCCGAATTTTAATTCATCTGTGCGGTTTTATTCTGATCACATTCACCTTGAACTGGCTTTTGGGCCTAGCTTCCAAGGCTCAACTAAGCGCCCATCGCAGCCTCGCCGCGCTTCGCGTATCCTAGCTGGGCCTACTCGATAACGGGCCAACTTTGACAGGTGTAAACAATCCTTTTGCGACCACCTTGCTGCTTTGGCATTTCTTGTACTATACCCATTGTTTCACATTGCATTCACCTAGACCTTTGATCTTCACTTTGAGCTCATACTGCCATTCACACATCCTTGTTCTGCAACACCGACCTCACCCCTGTGAGAGCTTGACGGCAATCCTAAAACAACCACGACAAATGCTGAATTGTTCTGCGAGCATATAAATAAATTCCGCTCACAGGCGATATCTGAGGAGCTTCGGCCTTCGCAAGTAGCCAGATATGGCGTGGAATGGCCAGCAGATATTGGTCGGAAACGGTGGTGGAAATGGAGATGGGAACTCCCAGAGCAGCCAGCCTATGGGCACTGAATACACCTTGCAGGGTAAGCTTTCACTTTCACGGAACTTATATGAGCTGGGCCAAGTTCTGTTAAAGAGGACAACCAGTAATTGATGACCACAGGAGTAATGCGCTTCCTCCAAACAGAATGGCACCGCCACGAACGCGACCGCAATGCTTGGGAGATCGAGCGCCAAGAAATGAAAGCCCGGATTGCTTCGCTAGAAGGCAGCGGCCGTCGCTCCGACGCGCACGTTAAGGGTCAAAGAAGATACATCGACATGCTTGAGAAGACGTTGGCGGTCGAGAGGCGCAAGAACAGACGTCAGGTCAATGGCACTACCGCTGGGGACGAAGCTGAGGATAAGAAGGCAGCCGCGGACGAGAATAAGCTAGGAGGCTGCGGAAGGCCATCATTCGGTGGACAGGATAAACCGCATAACTCCTTTCTGGATGTTGGAGACAAAGATCCACGCACGGACGAAGACCCAGAAACATCTGCTTACGAGAAATTCTTGGACTCTTGTTCGGGAGAATTCACTTACCTGATGGTCTCACCTGCCAACCCGCCACCACCCAAAGATCAAATCCGCAGACCAGAACTCGAAGACAAGAGAGACGGTGTCTTGGAGCAGTATGCGCATAAACCGCAGCCGGGCTCTAACGCAGATTTGGCAAGACTGATTGAAGAAGATGAGAGGCTTGCGGAGAGAGAGAGGATGGAGAGACGAGCGCAGTTGCAGCAGCAGCAGCAGATGATGCGTGCACAGCCTATGGTGCGCGAAACGACAAGACAGGGACAGCAGGCTGAGTTGGTTTCAAACTACCAACGCGCATTTGACGCACAGACGGCTGCGCTGAATGAACAGCAGCAGCGTCAACCTATAGATGGGGAGCCTGTTGCACAGGTTAGCCATGTCTTTGATGACTATGGCCGTCTTGTGGATTCCTCAGATATTGCGGAAAGAACGGAGGGCGTAGCCACCGCATCCTCCGAGACTTCCGGCTCCACGACCTCCGGCTCTGAGACTTTGGGTGGTGAGAGCGAGCATTGGGATTTCGGGGACTCCTCATCTCCACCTCAATCTCAATCCAATGAATCTCAGCCCCAATCTTTCACTCAACCTCAAGAAATCAATCCCGGTCCTGTCACCACAAGACCAGACACAATCCTCTTCCCCACCGCCCTCCCCGACCTGCCTCTCACAACCCTTAAATCCCCTCAACGCTCCGGCCAACGCCGCCGCAGCTCAGCCACGAGACGGACAACCGATGAACAGGCCCTCCTAGCTAAGCGTGAAGAAGGGAATTTCAAGCTCCGCTTTGCACTTCGCGGTCACTTGGACGTTGTCAGGGCCGTGATCTTCACCGGCGGTGGCTCACCCGGCGAACCAGAGCTCTGCACCGCAGGTGATGACGGCGTAGTTAAGAGATGGGTTATCCCGGGTGGGAATATTACACCTAATCCTTCGAGCCAACAGCAAGACCTCGACGTCACACCAACGTTCACGCATCGTGGCCATAGTGGTGCAGTCCTCTGTCTGGCGGCCTGGCACCCAACTACCCATCCAACGATTGGTATGGGTATGGGAGGGGGAGCAAGGCAAATGGGTGACGGCTGGCTTTTCTCCGGCGGCCAGGACGCATCAATCCGTGTTTGGGAGAGGGGACGTGTTGATCCTAAAGGCACAATTGATGGGCATACGGACGCAGTGTGGGCGGTTTGTGTGCTGCCTACTACCTGTGGTGGGATCTTTGGTGCGGGCTCGCCTCATGGCTCACCTGACCGTATAATGTTAGTCAGTGGCTCGGCAGATGGAACGGTTAAGGTCTGGTCGGTGTCTGCTCCTCCTGCCCTGCCAAGTCCTACTGGTTCAGCAGGGCGCAGAGGGGGAAGACAACGCGGAAATAGCATGTCGAGTGGTTCGAACTTCCCGAACAGCCCACAACCGACTCCTTCAATCGCGCTCAGCACCACTCCACTAAGTTACAACTTGATACATTCCATCACAAGAGAGGGTTCCGACGCCTCACCCACCAGTATCGTTCCTCTCGGCGCCAGCGGGGAGAGCTTCGTAGTGTCCTACGACGACAGCGCCGTGCGAGTCTACTCCACTCTCTCCGGCGAGGAGATGGCCAGTATGGCCTCTGCCGAAACATACGACGGCACGAAAGCCACCAGTATCAACGCCGTTGTCGCAACCACTGCGGGGCTGGATAGCAGTATGACGTTCGATGCTGGGAGGGGAGGTGTGGAGGAGAGAGATGTTGTTTCTGGTGCAACAGGCGGGAATGGGATGGTTGGAATGGGGGTTGAGGGGACGGTGATCACGGGGCATGAGGATTGTTTTGTGAGGTTCTTTGATGCTAACTCTGGTGAGTGCTGACCTATCCCTTCCGGCCCTCACTCATCTATACCTGTCTATTGTTGGATGGAAGCTAATGGAGTGTTAGGACAATGCACATACAGCATGCTTGCGCACCCCTCCCCCCTCTCCTCCCTCTCCTTGTCACCGGCTATCCCGAACTCGCCACAGGAGCTGGTGACGGGTGGCCATGATGCTTCGATGCGCTTCTGGAGCCTTGAGAGAAGAGCTTGTTCTCAGGTTGTGGATAGTCATAGAATTATGAGGGGTGAAGGGGTCACGAGTGTGGCGTGGAGCAATGATGGGAGGTGGGTTGTTGGAGCGGGGGGCGATGGTGTTGGTAAAGTCTTCTCGAGAAGTTAGAGATTAAGCACCGGATAGAGACAATAATGACTGTGAAGAGAGATGAGCGATGAGGTGTTTCTGCGGTGAAAAAAAAGGGTTGCGAACGGGTTTTCTTCAGGTGCATATTAGTTTAGATGCGTTTCACAAGTAGCGAGCATCTGAAGTGTATGAGTAGGAATCGATGAATCGCAAAACGACAGACTTCAAACTTGCACGAGTAATAAGATAGTCTTGAACTTTTCCATTTGATATTGGTCTCTTGCATATCTTCGTGACTTGATGTTACACCGCACCTCCCACCTGCATGCCAAGTCGCTCGACACATGCCATCCATGCAACCACCCCACATCGTGTATTTCGTGACACTGGACTCCATAAAATAACGACGAGCCAACGACATCGCCATAAACTCGTCAGCTATTAGAGATGCCATGTTGTCTCCCTGATAAACTCCAAACCCTTCGTAGAATTCATTGCTTATCCTGCTCACACCTGCTCACACCTGCTCACAGGTCCAAGTCAATCAAGCTCTCTTCATCCCACCCACTCTTCTCTTACTGGTCCTCATTCTGTTGCATCTCGTCGTTGTCGCCCTCAATCGGTTCGATCTCCTCAATCATATCAACCTCATATTCATCGCCCATAATCCCCACACCTCTGCTATCATAGCGGCGGCACCAACGACGGCGTAGACCATGTCCCGCACTCGTGTGCAAAAACGGCGGATCGGCGTACCACTCAACCACGGCCTTCACTTCCACAAACCAGTTTGCAATGGTGATTATGATTGTGGTGTTGATAAACGCGGTCCATAACCAATTAGACGTAGCGACAATGGCGGCGGCGACTGTTCCAGCGATTCAGCCGAGAATGTAGAAGGGGAGGTCAGCAACTCTGAAAATGAGCACAATGACCTTGCGCGCAGGAACAGGCATTGCGTCGGTAAGGCTGATAAACTGGTTAAACATCAAGGCGACGATGATGTGGTGAAGGTCGTGGTATAAGTGGTGGTGGTGAAAAGCGTATTGTTGTTGACAATGTAATTGTCGGACATAAGGCTTTGTGATTGTGGAGGGCGGGTGACGGAAATGCGGATTTGTGTCGAGTCGCTTTGTGCGTGCTGGCGGCAAGGGGACAGCGACGACGACACCGCGACGGTGACCGCCAGCGCAGAAATACTGAACAACAAGCGGTTGACGGCGCTGGCGTCTCTACTTCACTCTCAACGTTAACGTATACAACACCAAAAATCGAATACACACCACAAACGCAGAGGTCAAGGTGTCGAAATGTATTCATTGCTATAAGTCCCCCACTACTACCTCCGCTTCAGCAATCCGCAACCAAAAAAAGCAAATTGTAAGTTGTTTCCGTCTGTTTTCGCCCAGCCTAACCATATTCGGTAACGGTTTACTCAGAGTAGCTAACACGCATTAGTCTCAACTTCACACAGCGACGTTCGCATGGAAGGTTACTCACAAAGTCGCCTCACACTCCGAGTCCCCATCATCAATAATCTTCCTCTTCCTCTTCCTCTTCCTCTTC
>RCNJ01000508.1_pt1 | contig 14123 bp, 15 predicted proteins | sample 2041171 | NCBI WGS metagenome assembly RCNJ01 (sample SAMN09708213, study PRJNA481090) | feces metagenome | biome: feces | host: Pygoscelis adeliae | place: Antarctica: Rookery Lake | collected 2010-03-01 | reverse complement strand
CCGTCATCGTGGAGACCGTCCAGGGCGAAGGCGGCCTGCGTGCGGCCCGCGCCGAATGGCTGCGCAACCTGGACGCACTGCTCAAGCGCCATGACATCCTGCTGATCGTCGACGACGTCCAGGCCGGTTGCGGCCGTACGGGCACGTTCTTCAGCTTCGAGGAAGCCGGCATCGAGCCGGATATCGTGTGCATCTCCAAGTCGATCTCCGGCTACGGCATGCCCATGGCCCTGACGCTGTTCAAGCGCGAACTCGATATCTGGGGCCCGGGCGAGCACAACGGCACGTTCCGTGGCAACAACCCGGCCTTCATCACCGCGACTGCCGCGCTGAAGAAGTACTGGGCCAACCAGGACTTCCAGAACGAACTGGCTGGCACCATCACTGCCCTGCGTGATGGCCTGGCCGAGATCGTCGCCCTGGTCGATGGCGCGGAACTCCGCGGCCGCGGCCTGCTCTCCGGCGTCGTCTTCCCGGACCACTCGATCGCCTCGAAGGTCGCCGCCGAATCCTTCGCCAACGGACTCCTCGTGGAGACCTCCGGCTCGGAGGACGAGGTCCTGAAGATCATGCCGCCGCTGACCATCACCGCCGAGGAACTGCAGCGCGGCCTGACCGTGCTCGGGAACGCCGTGCGCACGGTGACCGGACTGCCGGCCCTGGCTGCCGTCTAGGCCTTCGGCTCCGCGGACACCCCCCACTCTTTCCCTTAAACTTCCCCAGGAGGACAACACATGCAGGTAATCAACCGCAATGACCTGAACGAGACCGAGCGCGACATCAAGTCGGAGACCTGGCGCAGCCGCCGCATGGTGCTGGCCCGCGAAGGAGTCGGCTTCTCCTTCCACGACACCGTGATCTACGCAGGAACCACCTCGACGTTCCACTACGCCAACCACATCGAAGCCGTGTACTGCGTGCAGGGCGAGGGAACGCTGACCAACGAGGAGACCGGCGAGGTCCACGATCTGGCCGACGGCACGATGTACCTGCTGGATGGCAACGAGAAGCACACCGTGCGCGCCAGCTCCGAGCTGCGCATGGCCTGCGTCTTCAACCCGCCGGTGACCGGCCGCGAAGTCCACGACGAGAACGGCGTCTACCCGCTGGTTGTCGAGGATCCGGCCCAGGCCTAAGTCCTCGGCTGACCCGCACGAAGCGCGGCACACACTCCGGTGTGTGCCGCGCTTCCTCGTTTCCGGCTACGGAACCTCCCACGGTTCGATCGGGCCGGGGACCGTTGAAAAAAGGGGATGCGTCTCCGGTTGGGTGGGGACCGAGTCCATGCGCTCTGGTGCGCGGAGGGCCAGCTTGGCCAGTAGGTGGTCTCGTTCATGCTCCAGCTGGCCCGTGGTCACTGTCAGGAGCGGTGTGACCGGGACGTGTGGCTCGAGGATGAGGGTACGGTTGAATCGGTAGCCGCGGGAATCGGCCTCGGCAGCGATGCCCTCGAGGTAGATGCCGATCAGCGGGATCGGGTCGCCGCCGGTACGGAACCGCGTCAACTGGGGGTGGTTCCGATAGCCCACGGTCCCGCCCTTGAGGACCTTCTGCGCCAGCAGGGTTTCACGCCAGCAGGCAACCAGACCCTTGGAATCCAGATACCGGGGGTGCAGGGACCAGAGGCGCATGGGGGTATCGTATCCACATTCCCCAGGCCAGGCCTCCTGGCCCCACCGTTCATGGGATCGAGCATTCACCTGTTGGTGTCGGCCCTTCCGCTGTCGTTTTGAAGATCCTTCGGTACAGGTCATCGCCGTAGCTGCTGGGCAGAGGTGCGCCTTCGACGACTTTGAAGCTGCGCCGTCGGTCGGCCCGCAGGAACTGCATGGACCGGTCGTTCTGTACAGCCAGGGCCCCGGCCCGGTCGTACATGTGGGTGACGAAGACGACCTTGACGCCCGCCTTGAGCAGCGCGCGGACCACATGCCGGCCGATCTCGGAGCCTTCCCGCTCGTTGGTCGCCCCGAAGGATTCGTTGAACAGCATCAGGGCGGAGGGGGACAAACGGTCGACGATCCCGTCCATCCTCGCTAGTTCCTCGTCGAGTTTTCCTTGGGCCTGCCCGGTGTCCTCCTCGCGTTTGAAATGGGTGAAGACCGCGGCGGCGACATTGGCCGTGAAGCTGTCCGCGCCAACGAACATCCCGCATTGCATCATTAGTTGGGCCATCCCCAGGCTCCTCAGCAGCGTCGACTTCCCGCCGCGGTTCGCCCCGGTGATCATGATCAATCCGATGTCTCGGGCCGAAATGTCATTGCCGACGATTGCTGCCGTGGACAACAGGGCGAGGGAAACGTCGTAGAGGCCGGTGCATTCCAGCTGGTGGGCGGCGCCGGACGTCTTGTCGATAGGTGACGTCCATGGCGTGCTCCCCTACCCATTTCCGGGCGTCCTGCGCCCGATACTGCCGGTAGGAGCCATCAGCGGAATTCCGCGGTTCCGGCGAGCTCCATCGCCATTTCCAGTCTGCGGCTGATTCCGGCAAATGGCAATCACTTCCCGCACCATCCCCGTTTGTCCCGCGCGGGGCTTCGTCGGAACGCTTCCCGCGGCGTCCCGGGTCTGGGATAGTGGGCAACATATTCGCTGAAGTGGAGGACCGTCGTGACCATCCCACCGCCCACCGGATCATCGACCAGGACATGCATCGTCGTCGGGGTCCCTCCACGCCCACGGGACGAACTGATCCGGGCCGGGGCCGATGTCGCTCGGCAGTATGGTGCCCTGGCGCAGTTTGCCACCGTCGATCCCAGCAGATATGCCGTCATCGGCGCCGACGGCTCGACGTGGTCCGAACCGATCGACCCGGATAGCGACGAACCAGCCGAACCCACCTTCGATCCGGAGGTGCGCCACCGGATCGGGGACGTCATGAATGGCCTCGAGGTGGAGTGGTCCACGCATTGCCTGGTCGGGGACACGGCGGCGGCCTTGGCGGCTTTTGCCGAGGAACGGGACGCTGCGATGATCGTGGTCGGCACGCGGGAGCCGAGCTTCGGCTCGGGCTTTCGTGAGTTCCTGGGCGGATCCGTGGCAGTACATCTGGCCCACCGACAGGGGCGCCCGGTCCTGGTGATCCCGCTGCACCCGGTGGCAAAGGAAGCACGACTGCCGTGGGAGGCTTCCTGAGCGAGGTCGCGGCCCGGAGCAGCGCGGCGGGGTAGCCACGGCCACTGCACTAGGATCGTTGTTCGGCCGGCAGGCCAACGCGCGCAATTGAGGGAGCATCGGTGAATGAAGTAGGCGAGGGACTGCGTTCCCTCGACGGGATGTGGGTGTACCTCTTCGGGGCCGTGATGGTTGCCCTCTCCGCATTGATTCCCCCGGTGCCCAGTACGACTCTGTATGTGGCGCTGGGCGCCCTGGCGGCGAATACGGACACCCTGAACCCCCTCCTGCTCGGCGCTTCCATGCTGGTCGGTGCCTTCGCCGGGGATGCGGCGACCTACGCGCTCGCCGTGCGCTTCGACGTCGTGAACTGGCGCATCCTGGCCGGACGGCGTTGGCAGGCGGCCCTGGCAGCGACCCGCAGCCGGTTGAAATACAACGACCTGCCGCTCGTGATGACTTCGAGGTTCATCCCCATGGGCCGGCTGACGATGAACATAGGTTCCGCCCTGGTTCCGCATACCTGGCGGGTCTTCATCCAGCACTCACTCATTGCCGGGGTGGTCTGGTCGGTGTATTCCGTGGGCGTGGGCTTGCTCTCCGGCGTCTGGGACGGCTTGTCCACCGAAGTCGCCGTGCTGCTGGCCATCGTCGTCTCGCTGGTCCTGGGCCGGGCCATCAACAACGTGATCAGTTGGTGGGAAACCCGGAACCTGCCCGCGCCCACGGTTCACGGGAAGCCGAAATTACGCCGGCGTGCCGTCCAACGGGCCGAAGCGAAGCGGGAAACGATGCAGGAAAACCCGGTCCACGAGGCCTGAATGGGCGCCGAGTGGACGGGCATGGGAGAATGGGTGTAATGAGTACCCCCGAAGAGACCGCAGTCCCCGATTCCACCGAGCGTTCCCGCATGTCCGAGAACCGCGCCCGGCAAGAAGGTCGCGCCCAGGTCCGCCCCACCGCAGAGGGCTGGACCCAGGCGATGGCCCCCGACGGGCGGCCGAAGCTGGAGTTCAAATCCAAGGCGCGTGTTTCCCAGCCGCCGGTGCACCTGGCCGACCTGACGCTGGCCGAACGCCAGGAGAAACTCGTCGAACTCGGCCTGCCCAAGTTCCGGGCCAAGCAGCTCTCAGTGCACTACTTCCAGCACTACACCACCGACCCCGAGCAGATGAGCGATCTGCCCAAGGAGCGCCGGCAGGAACTGGTTGACGCCATGTTCCCGCCGCTGCTCACCCAGGTGAAGCGTCTGACGACCGACAACGGGGACACGGTCAAGTTCCTGTGGCGGCTCTTCGACGGCTCCCTGGTCGAGTCCGTGCTGATGCGCTATCCGGGCCGGGTGACCCTGTGCGTGTCCAGCCAGTGCGGCTGCGGCATGAACTGCCCCTTCTGCGCCACCGGCCAGGCCGGGCTGACGCGGAACATGTCGGCCGCGGAGATCCTCGACCAGATCGTCCAGGCCAACCGGGTCATCGCCGAAGGCGGACTCGGCGGAGGCCGCCGCGATGGGGGGTACGACGCCGAACGCGTCACCAACATCGTGTTCATGGGCATGGGCGAGCCGCTGGCCAACTACAAGCGGGTCATGAACGCCGTGCACCGGATGATCGATGATGCTCCCGAGGGGCTGGGCATGAGCGCCCGCAACATCACCATCTCCACGGTGGGTCTGGTCCCGGCCATCAATAAGCTGGCCGCCGAGAACATCCCGATCACCTTCGCGTTGAGCCTGCACGCACCCGACGACGAACTGCGCGATGAACTCATCCCGGTGAACTCGCGATGGAAGGCCGACGAGGCCATCGACGCCGCCTATAACTACTACAAGGCCACCGGGCGGCGGGTGTCGATCGAGTACGCGCTGATCAAGGACATGAACGACCACGGCTGGCGTGCCGACCTGTTGGCCAAGAAGCTCAATAAGCGTGGCCGTGGCTGGGTGCACGTGAACCCGATCCCGCTGAACCCCACCCCGGGATCGGTCTGGACGTCCTCGGAACCGGATATCACCGACGAGTTCATCAACCGCCTGATCGACGCCGGGATCCCCACCACGCTGCGCGATACCCGCGGCAAGGAGATCGACGGCGCCTGCGGCCAGCTCGCCGCAACCGAGTGAGCTGATTAGCCCGGCGTCAGAGCCAGCATGAGCCCGGCCCCCAGGGTCACGGTGCCCAGGAACACGACGATTATCGGTCCTCTGACGATGCGCCGGCTGTTCCCCATGATGGCACGGGGCTAGTCTGGCCAGCATGGGAATGCGATCACAGTCCACCCCGCGTTCGATCGCGGACATGGCCCCCGAATCGGTCATGCTGGCCGGGGCCGGCCGGGCCATCCTGTTGCAGTTGGCCTACCCGCCGGTCGGGCACGGTGTGTCCCGTCATTCGGGGTTCGTCGAGGACCCGTTGGCCCGACTACACGGCACCCTCACCTACATCTACGCCCTCACCAACGGCACCCCGGGCCAGGCCGAGGCCGCCCGCTCGTGGGTCGAGCGAGCCCACGCCCCCGTGTATTCCGAGGCCGCCGAAGACGGCACCCATCCCGCCTACGACGCCCACGACCCGCAAGCCCAACTCTGGGTCGCCGCCACCCTCTACGACTCGGCCATGATCGTCTACGAGGCGGTCTTCGGCCCGCTACCGGCAGAAACCGCCGAACGGGTCTACCGCGAGTACTCGGTGCTCGGCACCGCCCTGCGCGTACCTGAAGGTTCGTGGCCGGCCACCCGCTCCGACTTCGCCGCCTACTGGGAGGCCATGAATAACGAACTGGCGGTCGATCGGACCACCATGCGCGTGGGCCGGGCCTTGTTGACTGCCCGCAATGCGCCGGCCTGGGTCCGGCTATCGATGCCAGTGGCCAGGATCCTCACCGCAGGACTACTGACACCCAAACTGCGCCACGCCTACGGGCTGCGCTACGGGCCGGGGCACGACGCCGTCTTCAGGGCCCTGATGCGCGGGCTCGCCCTGATCTTCCCCCGCCTTCCGGCCAGGATCCGCCACGCACCGATGCACTACTACCTGGCCCGGCTCGACGGCGCATCGTCGAGCACCCCCTACTCTGAAGGAGCACCATGAACCAGCCCTTGACCGTTGCCTCCCGGGCCCAGGTGCCCTCCTTCCAAGTGATGGACATCCTGTCCCGCGTTGCCGACCTGCGCGCCGCCGGACGCGATGTGATCTCCCTGTGCGCCGGCGAACCCAGCGATGGAGCGCCGTCCGATGTCTCCGAACGAGCAGCGGCCATCCACGCCTCGGCCATGCCGCTGACGTATACCCCGGCGCTGGGCATCGCCGAACTCCGTCAGGCCATCGCCGGTCACTACCTGCGCTGGTATGGCCTCGAGGTCCCGTCCGCCAACGTCGCCGTGACCACCGGTTCCTCCGGGGCGTTCATGCTCACCTTCCTGGCCGCCTTCAACCCCGGGGACCGGGTCGCTCTGGCCCGCCCGGGCTACCCGGCCTACCGGAACATCCTGCGCACCCTGGGCATCGACGTCGTCGAACTCGACTGCGGCCCGGCCACCCGGTACCAACCCACCCCCGAACAGCTCGATGCCGCAGCGGCAGAACACGGGCCGATCTCCGGACTGATGCTGGCCTCCCCGGCCAACCCGACCGGCACGATGGTCTCTCGGGAGGAGCTGGCGGCACTGACCGACTGGTGTGCCACCCACGGGGCCCGGCTGATCAGCGACGAGATCTACCACGGCATCACCTACCCCGCCCCCGATGCCCCCGACCCGCGGGGCGTCAGCGCGTGGGAACTGGAGCGCACCGGCGTCGTCATCTCCAGTTTCTCCAAGTACTGGGGAATGACCGGCTGGCGTCTGGGCTGGGCGTTGGTGCCCGATGACCTGCTGCCCGCGGTCGAGGCGCTCGCCGGCAACGTGGCACTCTGCCCGCCGGCACCGGCACAAATGGCAGCGGTGGAGGCCTTCACGGAGGAGTCGTACCGGCAGGCCGAGGCGTTCGTCGACGAGTTCGCCGCCACCCGTGCGGTCCTGTTGGAAAACCTGCCGCGGCTCCGTTGGGGCCAGGCGGCTCCGGCCGACGGGGCGTTCTACGTCTACGCGGATCTGGGGGAGGCCCTGGAGGGTTTCGAGGATTCCACGGCCTACTGTGCCGCCCTGCTGGAGCAGGAGGGGGTCGCCCTGGTGCCGGGTGCTGATTTCGATGCAATCGGCGGGCGGCGGGCGGTGCGGTTGAGCTTCGCCGCCGGCCAGGACGCCGTCGAGAAAGCCATCGAAAGGATCGTACGGTTCCAGGCCGACAGAACGAAACCAGCCTCAACCGCCGACAATCGGCGATCCTAGACGGTTCCCGGTGCAGGGAACGCCTTTCCCGGGTTCAGGATCCCGTGGGGGTCCAGGGCGTTCTTGATCTGCTGGTGCATGGTGATGACCCGTGGTTCCAGCTCCGCTGCGGCGCCGGGCAGCTTGAGTAGGCCCACGCCGTGTTCGCCGGTGACCGTCCCGCCCAGGTCCCTGCAGTCGTCCACGATCTGCTCGAACGCCGTCTTGGCGCGGGCCTTGGCGGCGTCGTCCCCGACGGGAGCGATGATCAAGGGGTGGAGGTTTCCATCTCCGGCATGGGCGATGTTGGCGATGACGACGTCGTGTTCTGTTGCTGAGGCCTGGATCCGGGCGAGCAATCTCGGGAATTGTGTGTCGCGGCACGCAGACATCCTCCGTCAACACCGGGCCCAGGCGTTCCAGCGATGGGTAGGCCATCCGTCGGGCCAGGAAGAGGCGGTCGATCTCGGCCGGGTCGGTGGCCTGTTCGATGTTGGTCCCGCCGGCGTCGTGGAAGATCGAGGCCAAGCGGGTGGCCAGGTCGGCCCCGGTGGTGCCGGGCTCGTCGATCTTGGCCATCAGCAGGACGTTGACGTCCTCCGGCAGGCCGAGGTCCATCCAGTCGTCCACGGCCTGCAGGCTGGTGCTGTCGATGAGTTCCAGGGCCGCGGGGACGATCCCCGCCGCCGTCGCCGCGGCCACCGCGTCGCCGGCGAGGCGAAGGGTGGGGAAGTAGCCGATGATCGCCTGTTCCTCACGGCCCGCCAGGGGCAGCAGCTTGACGGTCACGTCGGTGATGATGCCCAGGGTGCCCTCGGAACCGACCAGCAGCGAGGTGAGGTCGTAGCCGGTGACCCCTTTGGCGGTCCGGCGGCCGAGGTGGACGATTTCCCCGTCGGCCAGCACCACCGTCATGCCGCGTACATAGTCGCGTGTCACGCCGTATTTGACGCAGCAGATCCCGCCGGCATTCGTGGCTGCGTTTCCGCCGATGGTGGAGATGTTGGAACTGGCGGGGTCCGGGGGATACCAGAGACCGTGATCGGCGACGGCGCTGCGCAGATCATCGTTGATGACCCCTGCCTGGGCCACGGCAAGGCCCTCGACGGCGTCGATCTCCAGGATGCTGGTCATCAGCTCCAGCGAGACGATGAGGCAGTTCTCGACGCTGTTGGCGCCGCCCGACAAACCGGTTCCGGCGCCCCGGGGGACCACGTGGATACCGTGGGCGGTGGCGTAGCCGACCACTGCCGCGACCTCGGCGGTCGACCGGGCCAGGACCACGGCCAGCGGGGCGGCGTAGGGGGCCCATTCGGCGTCGTCATGACTGTACTTTCCCAGCGATTCCTCATCGTGGAGGACATCGCCTTCGGGCAGCAGTCGGGATAGTTCACGAACCAGATTCGTTGGGGGCACTCTGCTGGTCATGTCCGTCGTCGCAACCTGTGGCAATGCGGCCGCGTTCGGGGCCGGCCTCATCCGTTCAGCTTCCACACTATGGTGCGTGGACGTTGGCGCCAACGCGGTCCGTCACCCTCATTTTACAATTTTGCCATGCCATAGTTATTCGGACATAGAACTCCTTATCTGGCCGGCTCGGCTCTCCGACATCGAACGAAAGATTCGTCCGCTGCTGGAATTCACCGGTCGATACCGTGAGTGGCTCGAAGCCGCTTGACACACGATAGGAGCATCACCCTCGAGTGTCGCAGAACTGTCAGCAGTGTTCCGAGGCATTACATCGCCAAATAACCATAAGTGGAGTATCCGGCAAAGGTGAGGGCGGGGTCTCCAACATTTTAGTCGGTAACTCCGCTGTCACCTTTGCCTCCAGTCGGGTCTATTTTCCCTCTTTCTGACGATGGATTTCAAAGTTGCGATTGGTGTCTAGCTCCGGATGAGCTGTCTTGTTCTTTCTACTCATCCGGGAGATGTAGACGATGAAAAAATAAACGACAAGGACGCCTGCAGCTATCGCAATGATGATTCCAGTTATTGGGTCCATCAGGAACTTCCAATCAAAAAAGGGTTGGTCTAGCAGAGGCACGAGCGGAAACGGTGTTCGTCTCACCGGCAATTGTCGAGTACCCGGTCGCCGTTTTGGTCACGGTGAGCGAGCTGCCCTGGATGGTATGAGATTGTCCAACTCGCAAGTTTTGAATCGTCCGCACTTCTAGCTTCTGTGCTGCTGTCAGGTTGGGGGCAGACGCTTCGGCGGTCTGCACCAGAGCAACGTGGTCAGATGGCGTCGCGGCATTTGCGACCATTCCACCTCCACCAATGAGACTCAGGCAGAGGGCTCCGCCGAGGGCAACTTTTGACCTCTTCTTGATGATCACAAGAATACCAACTTCCGCTTCGGCATTGATGACTATATCAACACTTTGTGTAATTGATTTCTCTACACTAGGTGCCGTGTGTTCGGTAAATCAACGATCCGAATTTGAGTCAATCTGTTATCTCGCGGGGCACAGATGGCAGTTCTTCCTCAGGACGGCGATAACGTTTCCCAGCTGTTTGGCGTCTTGTTGTTTGGCGGCCCCGCAGAGGCGTGCGAAGAATGACGGGTGAATCCGAATTAGCCTGTCAATGCCCGAATAGGCCTCGCAATCGCCCAGGGATCCGGTGACTCACCCCGCAGTGCGATCAGCACGTTCCGACCGATGATGAATTCAGGCGGTTGTCGCAACGTTCACTAGAACTCAAGCTCCAATAGTCGAGGGAGGGACCGATGAAAATTTCGGAACTCGCGGGGCCACACAGGCCGACTAGGGTGCGCCCCATGCGCACCGCATCCGCGTGATCAGGGCGCTCGCCGACGTCGCAGGACTCCCGCTCCAGAAGGTGCGCACGGTGCTGGGTCTGATCGATTCCCCCGGCGACGACCCCTTCGAGACTCTGGGCGCCGCTGTCGCCACGCTTCCCCCCCTACCTCCCGGAGCATGCAGTGGACGGCGACGTGGTCGCGGAGTATCCGCTGGCCCGGGCCACGCTGGAGGCGATGGGGCAGGTCTACGATCCGGGTTATGTCGCGGTCGCCCAACTCGAACGGGCCTTGGACGCCGCAGCCGGGGCGGGGATCCCGCTGGGGGCCGTACGCCCCAAGGTCTATGCCGAAGCGCTGATGGCCATCGCTGAATTCGACGTCGACGCCTTGCCTCGGGCTTCCGCGGAGTCGGTCGAGCATGCCGTCCTGGGCACCGCGCTTTATGAGCCGGTGATTCTGGCCTTGCGCCGACTGGCTCATCAGGATGCCGCGACCCGCCGGTTGGGCGGCACCGCTAGGCCGGCAGACGCGGCGTCCGATCCATGACAACGGTCATGTTCAGAAGGTGATCGCTGCCAGAGGCGACAGAAGGCGTCGACGGGAAGACTGGTCTCATGGACACCACGACAGCAGCCCTCGAACTACAGGACGTACGCAAGACCTTCTCCGCGGACGGGGGCCGGCTCAACGCCGTTGACGGCATCAGCCTGAGTGTCGACCCGGGCGAGATCGTCGCGCTGCTCGGTCCCAACGGAGCCGGAAAGACCACGGCCATCGACATGGCGCTGGGACTGACCGATCCCACGTCCGGGACGGTCGGCATCTTCGGTCGCAAACCCCACGAAGCCGTCCGTGCCGGCCGGGTCTCCGCCCTCCTGCAAACCGGTGGCCTGCTCCGGGACCTCTCCGTCCACGAGACGATCCTGGCCATTGCCTCCCTGCACGGAGCCAAGGGCCGGGTTCCGGAGGTCATGGAGGCCACAGATATCACCCGGTTGGCCAACCGCAAGGTCGTCAAATGCTCCGGTGGCGAGCAGCAGCGGCTCAAGTTCGCGTTGGCCCTGCTGCCTGACCCGGACGTGCTGATCCTCGACGAACCGACCGCCGGCATGGATGTCAACGCCCGCCGGGCCTTCTGGGCCACCATGCGCCAGGATGCCACCGCTGGCCGCACGGTCATCTTCGCCACCCACTATCTGGAAGAAGCCGAGAGCTTCGCCCAGCGCATCGTGTTGATGAACGCCGGGAAGATCATCGCCGACGGAACCACCGCCAACGTCAGGGCGCTGGCCTCAGGGCGGACCGTTGCGGCGACCCTGCAGGAACACGGCACCATCGACTCGGCCGACGCACGGCTGGCCGAACTCCGGGCCCTGGTCGGGGTCACCGACGTGATGGTGAACGGCCCGCGCGTCACGATCACCGCCACCGACTCCGATGCCGTTGCCCTGCACCTGCTGACCCGCGGTGGCGGAACCAACCTGGAAGTCTCGGCCCCCAGCTTGGAGAACGCTTTCGTTCAGATGACGAATAAGCCGGCCCCCGAAACCGCCGGCGCCTGAACGCCGCCCCGACACGCCCCCCACGACAGAGGAACCATCATGAATGCCACCTTCATCCGCATCGATCTGACCCGCCAGCTGCGCGACGTCATGAACCTGATGTTCGTCCTGATCCTGCCGGCCCTGATGTATGTCATCTTCGGGCTGTCCTTCGGCTATGGCGGCGAGTCCGCCGGCCACGGCAACGTGAAGTTCTATATCATGGCCTCGATGGCCGCCTACGGTGCCTCGGTGGCAGCCACCGCCGTCACCGGCGTCGCCGCCGTCGAGCTGATGCAGGGCTGGGGTCGGCAGATTGCCCTGACTCCTCTGCGTCCCGCAGGATTCGTCGCGGGCAAGGCGGTGGTCGCCCTGGCCATCACGGCGCTGGCCATCGCCGTGGTCTTCGTGGTCGGTGCCCTCACCGGCGCCCACGTCGACAGCGCATGGATGTGGCCCGTCACCTTCATCATCGCGTTGATCGGCTCGATACTGTTCTCCCTCTTCGGATACGCCATCGCCATGCTCTTCAAAAGCGACTCGGCCATGGGGATCGCCTCCGGCGCCCTGGTGCTGGTGGCCTTCCTCGGGAACGTCTTCATCCCGCTGACAGGAACCCTGCTGCAGGTCGCCCGCTTCACCCCGATGTACGGATACGTGGGGTTGGTCAGGTGGCCGATTCTCGAGGGCGCGCAGGCCCAGTCGCCCGAAGTCGACCCACTGTGGGGATTGATCGCTAATCTGGTGGCATGGCTTCTCATCTTCGGAACCGTCGCGGTACTGGCCGTACGCCGCGGCCAGGCGCGCCGCTAGGGGAGGGGGAGATGACCATCCCCGAGCCCCGTGCCGCCGCCCGCTCGTCGGTCGGGTCAGCCGAGCAGCCGTCCTCCCAGGGGCAGGAAGCACAGGAAAACGGCTGGGCCCGGCACGGCTGGATCCTCTCAGCCATCTGGCTGATCTTCCTGGGCTACACCATCATGGCCATTATCGAGGCGGCACTCCGCCCGGTCCCGACGATCGTCGCCCTGATGCTCGTCGTCGTTTTCGCCGGTATCTATTTGGCTGCTTTCATCTTCGGAAACCCTCTGAATCCGCAGGCATGGTCCGTTCGGCTGAACATCGCCGGCCTGGCCATCAAGCTCATCATCATCGCGGTCATGTCCACCATCATTGGCATGGACGCCCTCTACATGACGCCGTTCGTGATCGCCTACTCCTGTTTCCTGCTGCCACGCGTCGGGGCCTGGACGGTGGGGCTTGCCAGTATCGCCACGACGCTCGTCCTGCCCGCCGTGGCCGGAGTCGGCGGTGAGTACGTGTTCATCGCTGCGATTGCCCTGGGCATCTTCGTGCTGAACATGGTGACCTACGCACTCATCGACAAGGGCAATAAGAACGAGGTGATCCAGGCCGACCTTGCCGTGGTCTCCGAGCGCGAGCGCGTCGCCCGGGACGTGCATGACGTCCTGGGCCATATGCTCACCGTGGTGGCCGTCAAGGCCGAACTAGCCGAGCGGCTCATCACCGATGATCCCGAACGCAGCCGCGCCGAAATCGCCGAGATCCGTTCGTTGGTGCGCGGAGCCCTCACCGACGTCAGGACCACCGTCGGCGGCCTGCTGGGTAATGACCTGCCCAATCAGCTCGAGGCGCTGCGCATCACGTTGGACGGAGCAGGCATCGACGTCGATATCGAAGGCGAGCCGGCCGGCCAGGTCCCGCAGAAGTTCCATGGGCCCTTGGGCTGGCTGCTGCGGGAGGCGGGCACGAACGTGCTGCGCCATGCACAAGCCACCCGCTGTTTGATCCGCTTCGGCCCCGGCTCGCTGATCGTCGAGGACGACGGCGTTGGGTTGGGTACCAGCGCCGCTGGCAACGGGGTGTGTGGGATGAGCGAGCGGATGTCCGAGGTGGGTGCCGGTTTCCGGATGGGACGGGCCGATATCGGCGGGACCCGGGTGGAGGCCAGCTGGTGAGCATCAGGATCCTCGTCGCCGACGACCAGGCGCTGGTACGCGGTGCGCTGGTGGCGTTGTTGGGGCTCGAAACCGACCTCGAAGTCGTCGCAGAAGCCGATAACGGGCTGGTCGCCGTCGAACTGGCAGCCTCCCGGGAAGTCGAGGTGTGCGTACTGGATATCCAGATGCCGGTTCTGGACGGGATCGAAGCCGCGCGCCGGATCCACCAGGAGGTGCCCGGATGCCGGACCCTGATGGTGACCACCTTCGGACGCACCGGCTACCTACGCGAGGCGTTGCAGGCAGGAGCCAGCGGATTCGTGGTCAAGGACACCCCGGCGGCCGAACTGGCCGAGGCCATCCGCAAGGTCCACGCCGGATTGCGGGTGGTGGACCCCCAGCTGGCCGCCAACTCGTTATCCGAGGGCCGGAACCCGCTG
>RCNJ01000507.1_pt1 | contig 14158 bp, 8 predicted proteins | sample 2041171 | NCBI WGS metagenome assembly RCNJ01 (sample SAMN09708213, study PRJNA481090) | feces metagenome | biome: feces | host: Pygoscelis adeliae | place: Antarctica: Rookery Lake | collected 2010-03-01 | reverse complement strand
CTACTGAATGCCCAAGTGCACATCTGAAGCGCCAACATTGATATTAGATTTGGCGATATTCAGTTTTAAATTTCCCTTCAAAACGCTAAATATTCACTGAATAACATGACTGCTGTTGAACCAAAAACGGCTTAAAAGTACAAGATTGGAATAAAACACGCGCACTCTGACATAAGGGGAAACAGTAGAGCGAATTAAGTACCGAATCAACTTTTAACTAAACAGGGAGAATTGACCGCCACTGAAGCCCTCTGGTGGATGTCAATCACTGGCGGTATACTCCCAGCGAGTGCCGTCTCCTCACTAGAGACCTGGGGACTCATCACACCAGTATGCCGCAGAATGATGAGCCGATAGGCCACCACCTGACGGAGCTTGACTGCTACTCATGGTATATCTAACGCGCTTAAAGAAGAGCTGTCGTCTAATATCTAAATAAGCGCTCCCGTCCGCGGCTATCGGTGTCCACTGTCTGCGTACCAGCAGTCCTCCACCCTTCTGCAGCAAGATCTCTGTCGCTTACCGTATTGGCACAGGACAATTCATCGAAGCCTCTAGATCGAAATTGTCAAAGCGCTGCTTACGTATTCAAGCTCCTCTTCAGTGGGACTTTCTCCATTAATGAAGCGCGCGCCTAACTTTCGTATGCCGACTTATCCTCATCTCCTTAGCAACCTCTTTCATAGCAGAACTAAGCACATTTCAACTACCAACTTACACTCTTTTACAAGCCTTTCATTTGTGAGTTCAGCCCTCTTCTTCCGCTTACGACGCACCCCGGATTGGCAGTGCTTAGCATCCTTGGCACCCACCCCTCGACGGAACAGGAGCTTCTACCAGCCAGCGCAGCACCCCACGGCGCATTCCTAGACACACATGCAACGCGACAAACTGTTACACCTTCACCTCCTGGTTTTTATCGCGACATAGATTCGGCGACGACGCTCTCTGAAGCGCAGTATAGAGTAGAGCATCGCCAAAGAGATCGCCGAGACATCCGATACGACGTCAACACTCATTCCGTCAACGACACCCTTGATCGCTCCCGCGGCGAAGCACATGCGCGTCATATTCTCGACATCATAACAACGACGAATACCCCATACCACATAATACACAGCGGTAGCGCTTGCGCACTCTTACACTCACTCAGCCTATATATATACCTCGACTCTCGTAAATCTCACGCCATCGCAACAATGCGCGCGATCTCCCTCATCGCCCTTCTTGTACCCCTCCTCGCCACGACCCTCTTCTCCACCCCAGCTCTCGCCGAAGAGGACGGCGTAATCGTCCCCTTCTCCAAATTCGGCGCCTGTGGAGTCAACTGCGGAGACCTGTACGCGGTCCAAGGCAAATGCTCCAATCCAACCGTGGACAAGAACTGCTTCTGCAGCGACCCAAAGCTTGCCGGACTTACCCAGTCCGGTCCATGGGCAGTTTGCTGTGTGAATACCGATGCGGGCGAGGATATCACTCCGATTAAGACTTGGTTTGCGCAGTACTGTGGAAAGGCTGCTGCTGCGCCAGGAACTCCGACAACTGCTGCTGCTGGCGCAAAGACGTCAACGACCGGCACTTCGACGGGGACTGCTGCTGCTGGCGCAAAGACGTCAACGACCGGCACTTCGACGGGGACTGCTGCTGCGCAGACGAGTGGAGAGAGTGAGGCGAAGAAGAAGCAGAATCAGACTTGGTGAGTTTGCGCGTTTCGTTTCCTCAATGTCGTATCGCATATGCGACTTCCTAACCACCCTGCTTGCGCCGGAAGTCATGTATCACATGTGAACTCTCGAGCCACGTCTCACTCCACCTCTACCTACCGTCTACGTTTCACCTCTATCTCTATGTTCCACCTTCCTCCAGCTCTGTTCAAGTATTATGCTAACGCGATTAAAGGATTGAGGGTCACTACGGCTACCTAATAATGGCCGTGGTCCTCACAATCGCCATCGCCGGGTCCTGGGTAGCAGCCTGCTTTTTCCGCAAGCGTTATCTTGCCAAGAAGTCGATGAACTATGAATTGAGACCTCCGCACCAGCAGTGGGTTGGCGCGAGCGATAATACGAATCCGTTTGGTGGTGATGGAGGTGCGAACCCTTATGGTCAGTATGGGGAGGAGAGTAAGAAGAAGACGAGGTGGATTGTTGGTGAGCGAACGTAGGTGGGGTAAGTGGAGAGGGAGAGGGAAGGATGGAGGGATGAGTTAGTACATAATTGTTAACGGCCGCTACGGCGTTGGGATCGGGATAGGTATGGCGTCCAGGTTAGCTGTCACATGGCATGGCTCAATGATTTTTGACCCAGATTTTCCATATTTGCTCTTGTGATATCTTAACTTGTGATATGTGTTGCCTAATGGGCATCGATTCAATTCTAATGTTGAGTCTAATCGGTTCTTGTGGGAGTGTATTAGTGTAAGAGTGTTTGTCAAACTTCTCATTGCTCTATGCTATTTCGCGCCTGGGTATCGTCTATGCATGTCCTCAACGCCTGAAAGCCCATTAACAGAGCACGATGTATTCCGTGATGTCGATTTAGAAGTCTTTATACATGTCCTTCACAGGGTGGTCTGCCGGGTTCTATATACAACTAGTTTGCTCTGTTATTTTTCAATTTATGTATCAATCTTGGGGTACTTGGGGTCTTGTCCGCATCATACTTGGCCAGACGCTCCTCAAGACGGCGGATCTCGGCAACGATATCAACCAAAGCAAGAACGTCTCTGTAGAGATCGCTGGCCGCGCAGTGGTGTGTCTCAGGGACGTAAAGGCTGAGAGGGTTCATCTTGTGCATACTCTAGGTCCCAGCGCAGAATCGACGCTCAGCACGATCGGAGTCACCCTTGAACTTTGACGCATGCTCAAGAATCTCGCCGACATCAGTCACGTTGGTGCAGGTTTGAACGGTAGAGACGGCATCAGCAGTGGGCTTGTTGGCGCCCTGTAGGCTGTGGATGGTGAATGTGGTAGATATTGTGATAGCTAAATGATTAGCGATGGCTGATTTCGATTAATTAGTCAATTTTGACGTACTTACCGTCTTTTTTGGTCTGGGAAAAATGATATAGAAAGGTTCGTGGGGGTCGCAACAGACACCGTGGTGTCTTGGTCACGACCGAAGCTACGGCAATGACGTTTTGGGCGCGCCCACGTCAAACCAGCCCAGGAGCACACGAGCGTCGCTTAATTGGCACTGATAGCGACCTTATCACTCAATCGATTCAGTTTCGCCATCTCACACGACTTGCATCTGTTTACTACACTTTCTCATTGCCACCCCTATTCTACACTACTCGAACATATCCTCAACAATTTCCCGCCTCAAGCCCTGAGAGTCGACTGCGCCCATATCATACCCCCCCTCAAAAGCCCAAATACTCAGCCCGGAAAACCACGGTCTCAGCCGTCCAACAACCTCTTCTCTCCCCATCGCCTTAAGATCCTCTCCACTAATCCCCTCCTCCCCTCCACCAAGCTCCAGTCTTCCTTTGCCCAGGAACGTTCGCCTCTTATCCTTGCCCAGCGACGTAACCGTGGATTCGTATTCCCCCGCATTCAGTTCTTGCGAATTCTCGAGGTTCATCTGCGCCAGTTCCTCGGATAAGCGGTCGACATGCGCGACAAGAGAGTAAGGCGAATCTGGGCGATGGACTGCATCGACGTTATCTATGACCCAGCTCCATTGGCCGACCACCCAGTCCTCTGGTCTAAGGACAAGTATAGTATCCAACAGTTTCGCAGCCTCCACAATCGCTTCTCCGTTATATTTCTCAGCGGCCATGGAGTTACGGTCCGCTACTACGCTGGAGAAACAGTTGTGCAGCTCGGCGTTGATAACCGGCCAGAGTGAAGCTAAATGGATCGGCGACACCTTGCTCGCTATCGCACGCCACAGCTTGAAAACGTCAGCTCTTGTCGCCGCACTAGGGCTACTCGTCGGCGTCGCGCCAAGAAGTTCTACGACTTTCTCATTGATCCCTCCCAAATAAGCAACCAAAGCATCATCCCTCCCCGCCAGAATCAAAGCCGTGACACGGGAGAGCGTAGCCGCAGTCCTGCGATCAGCTTCTTGACGTGCGGACGTGGCGCCGACACCGAAAACTATCCCCGCTGTGCTTGGTGGCTGCAACCTTCCCAGCAACTCAGGCACCACACTGTTATCCATCAAAGTCCAGGAGCGAAGGATGCGTACCCAGTGCTCCTCAAAACTCTCAGGCGCCACAGCGAAGAAGCGCGGCGAGTTAAAAGCATCACCCACATCCCTCTTCCAGACCTTCTGGAGGTTGTTCTGCGGGAGTTTGGTGACGCGGTATACCAAGTCGAGGAGAACGGGTGAGAGGTTGTGTGGGAAGGATTTTTGTCGTATCGATGGAGCGATAAGGGAGGTTGAGATTGTTGTTACGGCGCTCAGGATCTTTTCTGGTTCTGAGAGAATCTTGGGGAGGGATGGGACGAGGTGGGCGAGGATGGTAACTATATCCGATGCTCCGTGGCGGAGTGATCGAGCGGGGTCTTCGGTGTCGATGGGCTGCTTTTCGTCGGTGACACTCACAGGCGTATCCGAATTCGACCCGGGCGCCGCAGTTGGGATGTAGCCAACAGGATTAGTCGTAAATACCGCCGTCAATACCCTGATAAAGATATCCCCAAGGTCTTTGCGCATACGACCTTGATCACCAAGGCTAGTGCCGTGGACCTTCTCTCCGATAACACCCACGAAATGCAGCAACCCGGGTAGCACCAGACGATGCGGGAATGGATTGGCCAGGATGTCCTTCAGGAAAACCATGCAGTCTGACCAAATATCATCCATCGCATCATCCTCCAGACTCTGTGTATACTCTACGAGGAATACTACAAGCTCACTATCCTGAAGCTCATAACTCAGTGTACTTTTCCTACTGGGGTCCAGTGCCGAAGGATTGGTCCGAGAGTAGATCGAGTCGAAGATTGCCGGTATAGTATTCTTCGGCCTCGACTCATCCAGGACGTTGAGGACGTGGAAGGCTGCTTGTGGATATGTCTCCGCCCCATCCTTGGACGGGGAGGTGGAGGCTCGCTGCCAGACCCCAATAACAGTCTCCAAACACTCCAACGGCTCCCTAGCAAACAACAGCTCCAGACACCTCCTACTCCGATTCTTCATCCGCTGATTCGTATATTGGAAACTCGCCGCACTCTCCCCATCAGCCACAAAACCATCCCTCCCCTTTCCTCCCCAGCTCCATATCTTGAAGCAGATCTTCACCGCATCCTGGAAAGACAGCAGCACTGTGAGGCGGTTGTTAGCCGTTTGTGAACGACTATGATCAGCTTCGGCGGACGAGAAGCCCGAGACCATGTTGCCGAAGAATCCGGTTGGGGTATGTTCTGGGCTTTTGAGACTCATGGCTGCTGCTTCGTCGACTAGCAGGCGTTCGTGTGCGCGGATGAGGATTAGTTCGAGGCCATTGAGGAGGGCGATGAGTGTCGTTTCCGGCGCCCTGTCACTGTAATATCCCACATTATTCGACGAAGCCGAGAAAGTACTTTTCAAACCCTCAAAATTAGCCGAGATTTGAGAGCAAAACGTGTCGACGAGAGGAATAAGGAACTGAAATATCGAGTCGCTGAACAACGGGATACATTCAGCGAGAAACGCAACCCAATTATCGAGAATCACTCTCGAACTATCTGCATTTATGGCGGCCTTGAGGCACTCAATCAAGGCTAGAGCGGTGGGTGACAGCGGTTTTGCTGGTTGTGGTTTCTCTTTCTCCGTGTTGACGACCAACGAGTTGCGCTTTCCATCTGGTGACCTGTTGCGGCAAAGCTCCTCGGAGTCGCGCTTCGATTTTTCTATTGCTGCCGTTTTGAGGCGAAGGGCGGCGAGGATGGTGTCTAGAAGTGGGACTTGGAGAAATGGGTCCGGGTCTTGCAGGCTCTTGGCCAGGAGAGCTATGAGGCGGCCTTCGAGCTCCATCGACACGAGGCGTGGGGATCCGGGGTTGACGAGGATAATGTGCAGTACTGATAGGGCAGTTCGTTGCAGCTGGTTGATATCGTTGTTGGACTCAGACTCTGAGGGATGAGTGAGGGAAATAGCAGTCATACACAGCCTTACGAAGAACTCTTCATACGTAATCGTACTTCCCTCTACTGGCAGAGAGAGGATATTCCACGTTTCCATTGTTGACCAGCGAAGGATGTTAAGGAGGCAGTGAAGGTAATAGACTGCTCCTGCTACGTCGTCCTCCCCACCAACCTTCATCTCCTCACCCGCGTCAATGGTGAAGAGGAATTCAAAGCTCCGCAGCTCGGTAGCATAAATAGCGAAAACCCTTTCAAGGGAGGGCAGGTTCTGGATCCATATCCTCACACTTGCAAACAACTGGGTCCGCTCATCAGCTAGCGAGTCCAAAACCAGGAAGAGAGGGCGGGCGAGCATGGTTTTGTAGTCGATGGAGGTTAGTTGTCCATCCCGCTTCCCGGTATCCGCCTTACTACCCATTCTCTCGCTGTTGGAAAGGGGTGGCGCGGCAGAGGAGTGTAAGGTATGCATCCACAGCACCCCGAATCTCCTGCCGGCGTCCGCATCCCGTTGGGCAAAGGTCCCCTCAACATCGGAAGAAGTCATGAGGCGACAGAGTGAGGCCTCGATGGAGTGATTGAGATGGCCGATGCATGATTGGAGGGTCCACAGGCTGCGGACGGCTTCTACGTGGTATTTTGGCTTGCTGGGGCTGAGGTGCTGCCACGCTATGGTGGCCAACGGGTCAATGAGTTCTGAGAGTTGTGAGGCGGAGAGATGAGTGGGATAGAGGGTGGTGAGGAGGGTGATTATGGTGGTGTAGTTCGGGAAGGGGATGCTTGGGGTAGCGAGGGCGGTATGGATATCGGCGAGCAAGTTTGCTCCCCCGAGTTTGAGGGAGGTTGGTGTGGCAAAGAGAAGAGAGACGAGGAGGTGGATATTCTGCGGGACGTTTTTTGATGAAGGCGGATGAAAGCTCTTAGTGGCTAGATCCGTAGCTTCGCGGAGGAGTAGTGTATGAAGTTTGCGTGGTGAGAAGGGCGAGGTGCTGCTTGGTGTGGTGGAGTCCTGGTTGTAGTACTGCTCGATGCGGAAGAGGATGTGCTTATTCTGCACCTCCGCCTCACTTTGCTGGAGCTGCTCAGTTGTGTCTCTCGAGTTAGATGGTGGTGAGGCAATGTTGCTGTGCGGTAAGCCATCCCATAGCTCCTGTACCAACCCCAGCGCGCGCATATCGACCTCATCCAAACCTTCACCCCTCTCCGTGCGATCATTGATCTTCACCAGTATCGATAATGCCGTAGTCGGGATATGCACCCCCACCATCTCCGCCTCCCTAACATTAAAATGTCCAACAATAAAGCTCACCAGCTCCAAGCTCTTCATTCTCTCCTCGGCCGCGATCACCGCATCCTTTTTCGTTTCCACAGCTGATTGCAACAACTCGTGGATCTTCATCCATATCATCTTCGACTCCACGCCGTCGAAGAAAACAGAGGCACTCTTCATTACTTCGTTGGAGTCCTGCTTTGATTTTGCTTGACTCTCATACCTCTTTGCGCTGCGCATGACTGGGAGGAAGATGTCTTTTACCACCAGTCCCCCAATCTCCCACCTATCCATAAGACTCGTACAAATCCTCATTGGGCGTGCCCTGTCAACCGATCCCACCTCATCCTTCTCAATCATCTTCAATATGCTCCTCGTAAGTGGCTTGAGTCCGAACTCAGAGAAATACGCAGTCTTCGACTCGTCGTTTGGCTGAGTGTCGCCGTCCCGTGACACTGTGGGATCAGGGCCAAGGAGCCATGACCACAGTCGGCGGTTGAGCGACATGTCACGCCGTGAGACAACGCCTGATGCAGCTAAAATTAGGAGCTCCAGGTCTTCGGGTTTTATCCTTTGACGCAGAACTGAGGAGTGGAGGGGGAGGTGTGAAACAAGAAGGTCCAGGAAGCCGCGCTGGATAAGGATTTGGTCGTCTTTCAGTCCGGCTGCGAAACATCGGGGTAGCCAGCCTGGTTCTGGAGCTGTTAGGGTCTTTGCCGCATCCTCTGCCTCTCCATCAGCCGTCGCGGACGTTGCACTAGACTTTGCCCGTTCTTGTCCTCCGAGTTTGGGGAGTTCCCGGTTCAAATATGCCAATGCGCCCAACCGCCGATTGTTCCCTTCAACAGTAGCTTGGAAAAAACACTGCCAGAAATATTCATCTCCCATCGTCTTCACCCTCACACCTTTCCTGAACGCATTAAGCAACTGATACGTCCTCTCAAAATCCTCGCTCGTTTCCTCCTCCAACCCCGGTAAGAGGGCTAGTATTATTCCTTTGCAAGTCGGATGTAACGTTGGCGCATCTAGCTTCAGGATATGGTCCTGCAGCAGGCCGAGGAACGGCGCTCGCACATTCAGGCTTGCGAAAGAAAGAGTCGGCAGAAGACCGGGAAGGTATATCGCCAGGTCTTCGGACAGGTGGAGATGGATGGTGGTGAAGACGTAGTGGTATACCTCCAGCGCTTTCTGGTGGACGCCAGAAGGGAGAGTTGGGTTTAGGCATTGCGCTAGCCGTTGGGCTACGATTCCTTTGGAGGGGATGGCTGTGATTGGAGTGTTGTTGGACTGCAGCGCCTAAAGTAAGGTTAGAAGAAAGTTGGTGAGAAGTGGTTGGCGGAAGGTGTACCTTGAGGAGTCCGCCCAGGAAGGAGATGTAGTCTGCCCATTCGCGGACTGTGGTGTCGAAGAGGGATAGTTGTTGGTCGACGCGGGAGGCAAATTGTTTGTATTTCTTTAGCTCTTTGCTAGTGCATTTTGTTTCTGTCCGGCGAGACATTAGAGCTTGTTGGCAGGGTTGTGGTTAAGCAGTTGACAGCTTACCTTCATCTCCCTGAGCGATCAATGCCGGGGAGTCTCGGCCGCCAGGGCTGACAGGCGAAGCTGACAGTTGTCGTCTATGGCCGGGCTCAAGGGCCATTCTCTACAGTATTCTTACTGAGTCGCTATATCATTGATAACGAGAGTAAAACGTGGCGCTTATTCAATTGCCGCGCGTCTACCTTAAAGTGCAACCTTGATGGTGTTGTGGCTTCAATGTCCCGCGACGTCGGCAGCATCATCTTCCGACCGAAACCACCCATGTCTTGAGCTTTGCTCCCCCTGTCTAGCGCGTCCCAGGCAATTCCCATCCTGTGTGCAACATTCCGATCTCGTTCTCGCTACAACTCCGTCATCACAATCCGATCCACGGTCTGCCCTGCGCGAAACAGGAACATCAACACCACAAAGTGCCTTTGAAAACAGTATATACAGCACAGACAGCGACGCTGGGGTATATGGGTCCTGCGAGTACCAACGACGAGGCACCCCATCATCGCTCTCTCCTCTCACGACTGGTCCCGGCACATTTGCTGGGGAGGAAGGAGGATGGAACGCTTTCGTCGGCTGCAATGGGGGAAGACGGTATGAAACATAGGGGCGCTCTGAGCCAGGTGGATGGGAGCTCTCAAGACATAAACGCAATAGATGCAAATATCGCAAGACCATCGGTAGTAGAGCACAACAGCGGCAGCACCACAGCAAGCGACATCACGATCCGTCCACGAAGCGGAAACGCAACACCACCAACCCCGCTAACCGGTCGGACACCATCTCGCCCACCACTGAAGGATCGGCCGACGACGGAGCTGAGCACGATAGATATCCAAACCCTCTCCTTCCCTGATGGCACACGCGGCACTTTTTCTTCGACAGATAACACCTCGACGCCCTCGCCGGGCGGGACGAGTATATTTGAGTCGCTGTTCCCCAGTAGGAAAACGAGTAAAGCGATCGACGAACTAAACAGCGATGCGAGCGTACGGAGCTTAATGCCTAGCTCAATTACGCCAGCACATATTCCTTCGACGATTGGCCTTGGCGGAGAGCTCGAAAGTCTACTTGGCCCGTCGATCAGTTTGACGCCCGCACAACGACTGCTAGCAGCGCAGTCCCTACCAATACCCGACCTCGGCGAGATACAGTTCCTCGAGTCGGCACAAGATGAGCTTCGCGGCTTCGATTGCGAGTTCGTGGAGGTGCCAAGATGGGATGAGAAACTCGACAACTCGGACCAGATTCAGGCACAATGGTTCGGGAAGTTGAAACATTACATGATATTCACCGATGCAGGGAAGCCCGTCTATTCGAGGCATGGATGTACCGACCTTATAAATACAAGGACTGCGACGATACAGATTATAATAGACGCCTTCCTCGCAGACCAGAGGACGAGTTTAAAATCTTTCACAGCAGCCGCGACCCGATTCACCGTCATGAATCAAGGACCGCTGAACTTTTTGGGGATTTCGAAGATGGGGGAGTCAGAGGCGCAGATGGGCAGGCAGCTGGAGATGCTGTACGCACAGATCATAAGTTGGGTGACACTCCCTCGCCTCTTATCAGCCGCAAATAGTCGGGGAGACGCGATACAAAGGCTTTTAGACGGAACGGATACGTTATTGACAGGGCTGTGCGACACTTTTACTCTCGGCTCACCCTCGAGTTTGCTCGAATCGGTAGAATGCCTCCGCGTAAGGAAGACTCACAGAGCTATGATAACGAACACTCTACTATCGAATCGGAGTCCAAAACTCATCTACGGGTTTATCGTCGCCGGCGGCAAATTGGTATCTATGATCTTACCAGAGCCAGTCAGAATGGCCGGCGAGTCCATGGACTTCAAATTCCATCCCGGAGACCTACAGCTCATCATCTCTATGGTCTTCGACTCTAAAACCTTTCGCTCGGGTGATGGAGCAGATCACCAACTTCCTATCACACTTCCGGGATTTAATGATGCGAGCCAATTCCACATGTTACTCTCGTTCGTCCCGAAGGATGTGATGGAGAAAAGGGTGGAGAAGGGGGAAGCCAGGACGGAAAGGAAGGAGGTGGAGCAGCTTAGGGCTCAAGTCATGTCCGCAGACTCCAACACGACGACCTCCACAGCGACTATGGAGGTTGTGAAAGAGCAAGACGTCGCCATAATCTTGCTCCACAATTCGACAAGGACGACACCTGAAAAGGTTCTCGACAGTATGCCCGACTCCTTCCGTCGTTCAACAATAGCAAAAGAAGCAGATGAGGTCGATGAGTCGTGGCGAAGTCTGAGAGAGATGAAGGAGCAGACGGTGAGGGAGTTGGGAAAAAATGGGAGTTTCAGCAGTATCAGGAGGGCTATGAAAGCTGGAAGGCCAAGGACGACGGATTTGGTGCCTGGCACGCAGATACGGCACTTCATGTACAAACTTGCCGGGAACGCACAGTTCACGATGTCGAGATTGGACCCGTACTTCTCGAGCCCGATCGCACACCGAAGGTCAATCCCACCCCACCTTCCTTCATGCCGTACCGATGGCCTCACGCTTCCCCAGACTCGCCGAATCTTGAGTCGAGCGACTCACAGATTTTTCCGGACGGGGAGCTGAGACTGGTTTCGGACGAGCTTCGAATCGCCGCATGGAGGTTTTGTATGGTTGCTAATTCGTCCCCCAGACTTATGTCCATATACGGCGGCTTACATTCGAGTATGCATTCACCAGACTCTCCGCAACTGAGTCTCCTACACACTAGTAGTACTGATATGCAAGCGCTAGCATGGCGCACCAGGGACTTCGAGCTTTATGCTGTGGCAGGACCGAATGTTTCGAGAGAGGCGCTGTTGCAGGGTGTTTATCGATTGAAATTATGGGTCGACGGCGAGAGGGATCGGTTGTTTGTGTATGGGAATGGGAAGTTTAGGTACGGATCGAAGCCGGGGAGTGGTGGCGTTGTGCACGGGCTGGGCTTGTGGTGACAGGATTGGAGGCTGCGATGAGTAGGAGGCAAAGCGAAGAATACGGGAGGGAAGAAGACGTTGGGTGTTGACCAGTCGTGGTTCCGATGTTGGTGGCAAGTTGGGCCGGCGTAAATCATAATTTTTATGATTTGGAAAGGGGACACGAGACGACAGAGATGAAAGGTCATGATAGCGAGCATTGATACCCCAGTACGAGGACGAGAAGAAATCTGGTGATGACGGATTGAAAGGTTGGCGTTGCAGGTATCAGCCCGCAACCATGTATTGGTTTGGTTGAAAGCTCAGGACCACAGCTTTTGGGCATGTGTGTGACATGGAATGAATAGAATGTACTTCACACCTTCGTACCTATTTAACTTGAGAGTTTTTCATGGTTTAAAAGCAGAATGAGGGAATGTGTCGGAGCTAGAGAGCAGTTTGCCGAATGTTATGGGTCAGGATCGTACGACTTCTGCACTTAAAAAAAAAACGGTGAAAAAGTCAAGCTCGAATTGGATGTTGAAGAAATCAAAAAGATGCTCTCAGCCAGGGTCGAACTGGCGACCTTCGGATGGGCCCGGGGTAAACTCCGAGTCATAGGCGGAATATGAGACCGACGCTTTAACCAACTAAGCCATGAAAGCATACTTATGTTTATACATATGTTTAATGCAGTATTATTGAAATATATTACCAAACAAAACTTTTGTAACCGCATTCAACGTCGAAGGTGTAATACTCAAGTAGGAGTAGTTGTTTGGTGAGTAGAGTACTAGGCATGAATGTATTCATGAGTAGCGAATGGAACCATTCAAGTAGCCATGAGTAGTAAACAGTATTAACCACTAATTCACCAATCCTGAGCTTTTATATGGTGGAGCTGATAAGATGCCTCCTTGTGTTGGCGTTCACAGCTTGCCTGCGCAGTGCTGCAGCCTACAACTACCAATTTGTCATATTGACATTTTGTTTCATTTCAACAAGTCTCAAACTCAGATTGTCATAAATTTTCGCAAATCCAGCTTTAGCGATTCCCAAATCAGTTTTCAACACAGCACTTCTTAATGCAGCTATCACAGTTACACCAGACGCCCACTATTACACAGTTCAATGCTTCAAATTATCATTTCAACATTTGCATCATACGATTATTCCAGAATCATCCAGGACATTCCGCGTACAAATACAGATTCAAAACTTCCTTCGCATTCGACGAGGCACGGCCGACCCAACGCTGAGGCAAGGGAAGGCACAAACAGGTAAACGAGCATGTAGGCTCTGGGTTGGGTTGACGGTGATGGCCGACCCGTGGGCAACGGGTGAGGGCGCAACGACAAACGAGCGTGTGTGGCATCGGAACGGCAACGACACGGCGGTGAGGCGGCTGCGGGACGGAATGCAAATGAACGCGTATAGCAATCCCCTCCGTAGATGCACCACCGGGACACCACCTACTCGGTGGCGGGAACTATGGGACCTGGAATCAGTACATAGAGAGGGCCCTCTCCGGGAAGGGGAGGGCCAGAGATTAGTTTGTGGAATACATACCTATTTACGGAGTCGATATCGCAGTCTTAGCACTCTGTCTACAACAACCCTTACAGCCAGTGCCTGTTTTGACCCAAGGAAATAAGACCCAGAAGCCCAACCGGGGTGAAGACAGCAACGGCAACAACGGACAACACTTTGGGGATGCGCCGTGGATGACAAACGCGCTCCAATCATCCACAATACAAACACCGGCACCAGAGCCAGCGCCAGCGCCAGCGCCTTCTTCGACCCTACCAAACCTTATCTTAAATCCAGAGGCCGTGGCGGATGACGAGGGCGGAAGGGAGGAATGTATGGAAAGTAACGTTGCAGATACGATTGTCAAGCATATGGCGGAACAATTATATCAGTTCAAGGGCTGCCTTGAGCACGAACATTGCGAGGAGGTCCAAGAGCACCAGTTGAGGTACGCTTCAGCAAAGCACAGAGACATTCGACAATTGACCAGGCACCTCCAAGGCGTCGCCAACAAAGACGCCACTGCCACCCCCTTGCCCGACATACTATCCAAACCTACACTTATGCGTCGTGGGAGCATTCCCAACTGTGACTTTGAGCAAATCTTCGAGGGAAGGATCAAAGGAGGAGCACAAAGCGTGCCATCCACATCAGTAGAATCTGTCGTGGAGATATCTGTAATGCTGATGGGTTGGGAGGTAGAGTGTAGAGCTCCCCAAGGGTGGTTTTACTAGGAAAACACAAGGTCCTAGGAAGCTGGCAAAGGGTGGTTGACTTGGACTATTCCACAGCACAGCACTCTAAAGAGTCTGGCAAAGAAGAAGAAGT
>RCNJ01000506.1_pt1 | contig 14159 bp, 7 predicted proteins | sample 2041171 | NCBI WGS metagenome assembly RCNJ01 (sample SAMN09708213, study PRJNA481090) | feces metagenome | biome: feces | host: Pygoscelis adeliae | place: Antarctica: Rookery Lake | collected 2010-03-01 | reverse complement strand
GACTTCGCTCCAGACCTTGCGAATTTTCGCCTCTAATTCAGACGCTGCTTCTTCCTGTTCGGGCGCTGATCGGGCACTAAGCTGCTGCCAATACATTTTGGTGCCAATTTTACGAAGATGTCGACGGTCCACTTTCCCGGTGGGCGTCATCGGCACTACTTCGACAGGGAGAAAGGCTGAGGGGATCATGTAAGGTGCTACAAACTTGACTAGGCGGTCTTCAATACCCGCCAGAGCTTGGTCGAGGATAGGCTTCACATCCGCCAACGACACTCCTGAGCTGACTGCCATGAAAAGAAAAGAGACAAGAGTAGGCACGTCACTGCCATCTGGCTTGATAACCTCAGCAATGATTTGCACATTCTCGGCCTTGGCTTCATCCGTTAAAGCCAGTTGGAGGTTATACTCGATCTCTCCAAGCTCAACACGCTGGCCACGGATCTTGACTTGAGAGTCTTTGCGGCCTACAAAATCTAAATTGCCATCCCCTCTATGACGAACAAGGTCTCCAGAACGATAAAGACGCCCCAAGCGACCAGCATGGCCTTTTATGCCAGAGAGGCCGGGGCAACCACGGAGAAGCCATGGTGGACTATCGACAAAGGTCGTGGTAGTCTGCTCGGGGTTATTTAAGTACCCTTGGCCAATAATGGGACCTTCGAGCCATAGCTCCCCAATCTCTCCGATAGGCACAAGATCGGTTCCATCTAACTTGGCGACCCATGTACAGACGCCGAGGCCAGTGCCGATAGCCGGGTCGTTGTCGTCATTAGGATCCGTCACAAATGCCGTGCTGACGGTCGAGCACTCGGCAGGGCCATAGGCGTTAATGACAGTTGAATGGGTAGATAATGTCTTGACGAGGGCGGCTTTAAGTGGTTCTCCTCCAAAGTGGATCGTTCGAAGACTGGCAGGGAGCTCGGAGACGGGAAACCAAGCCACAGAGGGGGTGAGGACGGCGTAATTGACTTGGTACTTACGGAGCGCTCCGGCAAGGTCTCCCTTTCGTTCCTCGTCAGAAGGAATACAAAGGCAACCTCCGATCATCATAGCGTGTATTAGATTACACCAAGCAGCGTCAAAGGCATAAGATGCAAAGTCAAAGACTCGGTCAAATTCTCTGAAATCGAGACCTTTTTTCTGAGTAGCAACAGCACTGGCGTAGTTTGCGTGGCTGATAATAGCACCTTTAGGAGTACCCGTGCTTCCGGATGTGAAAACAATGTATAACCAGGCCAAGGGGCTCACTGTGGGGAGGGAAGCAAGCTGGGCGCTGGGCCAGTGCTGGCTTGAGAAGTTATCCAGAACGAGCTTGGCACACCCCTGGCCTAATGCTTTGGCTTGTTCTTCGCACCCTGGCGATGTCAATATGGCTGAAGCTTGAACGAGCTCGGCAATAGATTGCTGTCGCTGGAGTGGGAGCGAGACATCCAGCACTGTGGAGGCGCACCCGCATTTCATGATCGCTATCTGGGCAACAGGGACCCACATGGACTTCTCAATGAAGACAATTATGGTGCTGCAAGGCTGCACGCCTTGGTGAATAAGAACACAAGCAAGGCGAGTTGAGAGATTATCCAGCTCGCGATATGTCAGTTCGCCGTCGTGTGCCGAAATAGCATAAAGGTCAGGATGCCGCTGCGCTCTTTCCATAAATGCCTCGTGGATACAGACGTTATCGACGCTCTGTGGGACCTGAGCATTCCAAGTCCAGACCTGTTTGAGGTCTTGAAATGAGATGGTTTTCAAGTCGACAAGCAGCTTTTCAATACCGCCTGGTGAGCAAATCTTGCGAACAATGTACTCATATTGTCTAAAGAGGTGCAGTGAAAATGTCTCATCCGAAGAGCTGTCGTGGTCAACTGCCCTGACAACGATCCTGCCGCCTTGTGCTTGGCACTCGAGTATAATTTCTCTGGAGACAGGCTGGTTTGGGATGATGACGATAATAAAAGTCTGCTCGTACTCTAGCTCCTCCCTGGACGTGCTCGACTCGTCCGAGGATGCCGTTTCGGGTTCGGCTAGGATAATATTTCCAAGCTTGGCCTGCACTTGACGGATAAGGTCTTCAACACGTGAGCTCCACTGGATAGATAGGTCGAGAGGGCCGATGAATTTGTCTGGTCCGGGAGCGAACATGCTAAGTTCGGCCGTGCATCCGTGCGAAGCAAGTAGAAGAGCCCAAGCGGCGCACGCCTTGACGGTTGCTGAAACCCCAGAGCCGAGTTCTGGAATGGACAGATCGAAGATGGATTGTTTTTCTTCATGTTTGCCGGAGCTCAGAGTGAGCAAAGTCTGGTCCACGATTGAGATGTTGGGATCCGCACTCAAATAAATTGGTGAGTTCCCAGACCGACGAATGCCGTTCTTGTGGAGCCCCCTGAGGCCAGCAAGGGCATCGTCGTGGGGAGAGATAATCATGATCACGAGTGGCCGTGGGTTCTTTTTGGATCCTTGTTGTAATGATGACTCAGGAGAGAAGCCTGTTGAAGAAAGAATGGCTTGGTCTATCACGTCTTGCAGAGATCCACTAGAAGAAAAATAGATTGGATGAGCAAAGTTCGATAGAACCACGATGCGAAAGATAAGTTGCACTTCAAAAGCGGGAGGAACGGCTTAGTTTAACACGTCTTTCAGAGACCCGCCTAAAGAACCGCTGGATGATATGACGAAAGCCTGAGAGAAGCATTCTAACAAGGTTAAATTGAACTTCAAAATCAGGGGTCCCGCATTAATGGCGGTGCTGATTATTGCTTAGGTGCTTTCTGGACACAGGAGCTACTTTAGAAGCTCAGATCACCAAGTAGGCAATTAAGCAGGGCAGTTGTGATAATTATTTTGAACAGCAAATTAACAGCTTTGAAGCCGAAGGTAACTTCCCGATAGCTTCACTACGCCTACTATCACTAAAGGCAGTTTGTTAATGTTTCACAGATCACCGTAGTGCAGGGCCAGGCCTTGGAAGACCAGAAGCGTTTAGGTAAGGTCTAAGAGTGGAATTAGGTTATTTTTGGCCCGGTGCAGGCTTTGAAAGTTACTGTAACATTAGTTACAACGGCTGTCTATCACGTTTAGTCTATCTACTATTACTTTCGAAGTCGCGTTTTGAATAGCTTCGTTTTCTACTTGTTTAATCTGAGGTTTAGCGCTCCCCTGCTGTGCCGCAACAACTGATAATTCCTTGAGTGTCGACGTAGGTACCCGCAAACCTGCAGAGCCTCACTCCACTCTCCTCGTACCGGCCCACCTCAGCTGCTATGTGGGTACGGGGGTAGCTTGCAGAACCTGCCTAATGAGGCTATACTAGTCCCTCCTGCCTGACAGCGGAACGGAACGGAACCCGAAGTGATACAAGAAATACCGCTTGTAATTCGGCCAGTCTTACTCGGGAAATAAGCATGTTGGTCAGCAGATCTGGCCCTTGAAACTCACCAGGGGACCCACTTGGGTCTCCATCTTGTGGCATTGCTTAGGTGTCTGGGCTCTTTTAAACGGGAAGGTGCGGCGATCCACCTCCACCTCCACGCTCTTCTCTATTCTCGATTGATGCAGATGACAAGGGATGGTGAGTTGGGAGAGTTTCACAAAAACATCTAGTAAGGCCAGCTGTTGAACCGACTGTAACGGTGGAGCTGTCGTGATTTGCAGATGTCCCTCGGCTCTTCTAAGATAAGGATTCCAACATCTTAGGGAAGTGCGACAACTCATTACTCATCGATAGCGATACAGAAAGTCACGATAAGAGTCGTAGCGAACAACGCGGGGATATAGAAATCACGCATAAGCCCCGCGGGATATCCAACATAGCGGGGTAAATAGGCTGTGCTGAAAGCTCTGATGTCATAGCGTGCAGCAACTGTTCGAATCAGCAAATATTCTACCCAACGTTATCTTCCTATGCGACATATTGTTCCTCTCTTATCATAAGTCCATCAATCAGAATAGATAAGAGTGAGAGACAGAAAAGTATATCAGTCCACGTTAGCACTCTCAAGTTTGGCTCCTCATCGTCAACGAAGAGTTCAGTCCGTGAAAGGTAAGAATTCCAAGCCCCCTTTGCCTCGAATAAGTCAACCCCAATGGCTGACCAAATGAGAGACTCTGAACGAAACACGATCCAAACATCATATCGGTGATGATGCCTGTTCCAGTTTTTGAGTGCCGTGCCTCGCGAGATGAAAGAGACGATTTGAGCGACGGAGAAAATGAGATCGCTATGAGATATGTATTAGCGGAGTAGAGGAGAGAGGTTGCTGAAATAAACCAAAGGCATTCTTCTTATCTAGGGCATCTTTAGTTCGATATTTCAATTATTATAGCCAAGCCACTTTTAAGTTCGAGCCCCAAAGCTGATTCTCTAAGAGCCCTCAACTCTTAAGGCCTGGTTTGTAAGAGCCAGCCAATCCCAAGAGCCCTCAGCTCGTACGAGACCGAGAAGCTACTTTTGGCTATCTCTAGTAAAACATGATTGGGCAAGCAGGCCTATTTTTAGATACGCACAGCTCTACCATCCCGCTAGTAGTTCAAATCCAAGGAGGATTGCTTTTCGTGGGGGATATTGACCGGTACCAGAAGCGCTCCACTTTTCAAGGAATAGGACCACTTAAAACGGATGGTCCCGATGATCCACGGGCTCTTCCAGCTCCGGGTAGAACCCGGCCTACAACACCCCCCACTTATCCCAAATGTTCTATAAGTTATTCTGAAACTTGAACATCAATAGAAGCCCGGTGTCGACAACGTGTCGATTTATCTATTGACAAATCGTCTTTGATGATATATGCTTAAACAAACTGTCAACCTAACAATCTATCCACATATGAAGCTCGTCTATTCACCGCACCACTGCCGTCAGTGCCTTCATTCTTTGTGGCCGAACAATCAACAGCAACGGTACTGGCACAGTAACCAGCAGCACGAGCGCTAGCAACGAATTGGCCCAGCCATATCCGAGCTTAGAGTACATATACGGAGCGGCGATGGGCAAGAAGGTGCCAGCAATGTAGCGTAGAGGCAGCACAGCGCCGACAGCGGAGGCAGCGCGGTCCTCAAAGATGTCCACAAGGTAATTCATGATCGGGGTGGTGCTACTCGACAGCGAAAAGCCGCATAGCAGGGTGGCGAGGGCCGGCACGATCCAGTGTCAGCGCTGCTCGAGAGACCATCCGTACACCAGCAGACCGACGGGGAAGGCGACCATAGCGGGGATTATTGGGATGAGGCGATTCTCGGCGCGTGGCGTGGCATCATCGTCAGGTTTTTCGCGTGATAGACCTCGCAGCAGGAAGTAGTCGAGAGTGAAGCGGCACATGAGAGACCCGGTAAGCGTGCCGACAGCTGTAAAGATTGGATTATTGCTTGATCTGGAACGGGGTTGCTGGGACTTACTCAGAGCTATGTAGACGAGGCCAGATTGACTCTCAGAGAAACCATAAACTTCTTGGAAGACGGTGGCAAGAGTAGCGGCGAGGAGCGAAAGGTAGGCGTATAGGATCGATAGATAGAAGGCCATAAGCACTGCAATGCGAGAACTGCTTAAGATGACGAAGGGGCGTATGATGAGCAGAGCAAGCCCCTTCACAGTTGCCATGTTCCATCCTATAAAGTATTTCGGGGGCGACCTGACCATTTCCTCGTTAGAGCTCTCCTTCTTCAGCGCCCTACGGCGTATTACTGGCACGTACGACTCTTTCAATACCACGGCCATGATTGGAGATAGACAGGCGGTCATGATGGCCATAAGCCAGAACGTCCAGCGCCAGTTGAGGTACTGCGTGATGTAGCCTCCAGCAATGGGACCCACGGCGCTGCCCAGGATAGGGATCATACTCGTGATCGACATGGCGGACCCACGCTTCTCCGTGGCAAATAGATCGCCAGTGATGGCCGGGTTCAGGCAGATGGAGGCGATGGATGCGCCTGCTAGGAACCTGAAAACAATGATCATGCCGAGATTGTTGCTGAAGCCTGCAATCAAGGTGAAGATCAGGAACAGGAAATTGAAGAGGTGACATACTGGCACGCGCCCAAAACGCTCGGACAAGGGCCCGACATAGAGCGAGGAGATGGCTTGGCCGAGGTTAGGAACGGTGATGCAGAAGACCAAAAGAAAACTGTCGTGATTGTTGAACTCCTTGGCGATGGCAGAAGTCGCAGGAGCGCAGATAACGAGAGACATGGAGCTGGGAGCCGGGCATCAGTAGGTACATCTTGCCATGCCATTACTAGCACGGGAACATGGAGAGGGGCACTCAGGACATACACTATCAGCGACATAAAAGACAGAACGATCACAATGAGCCACCTCAGCGTGCCTGGCCAGTTCTGCGGCAGCGAGGGGTCTACATCTTCCAAGGACCTGTCCACTAGTACTACCACTCCAGAGGCGGGGGTGGGCACAGGAAGCGTGGAAGGCGCAGGCGTACTACTAGTACTGGGACTAATATTGGATGTCATCGCCGACTCGGTTAAAATTCTGCCTTGAAGGAGAAAGCAGAGGAGAAGGAGAAGGAAAAGGAGAATGAAAGAGAGAATAAGAGAAAAAAGGAAAAAATGAGAACGGAGAAGATGGAAGGAAGGCTAGGAAAGAAGTTAGCAAGGCGGCAAAGCCCACCTCGGACCCGCTGAGCCGCGCAGCCCCGCACCGAACCTTGCAGCCGACCTGTCTATCAGTGGGGCACAGTGCCGTAACGGGAAGCTGGTAAAAGGCGGCCAGACCGATTGGCTGCTTATCTAAACGGCAGGTGCCGGCGAAGGGGCACGGTTAATGTCTACCGTTACACGCGCTATTTCCTTCATTCGTTCGGTTTTATCAATCACCATGGCCGCCGCAGACATTACTCACCACCACCACAACCACCACGATTCCCACGATGTTTCCGAATTCTCACCCCTACTTCAAGGCAGTACCGAAGTCACTACAGATGTCTTTATTCCCGCAGAAACACCACCGAGCATACCTCCTAGGCTGAAGCGGCGCATCATCGTGCTACTGTGCGCCTTTGCCTTCACTCTGATGCTCGCCGACAACCTTCAGCCAGCAGCACTGATCCAAATCTTCGAGGATGTTATCTGCGACGACTACTACCGCACGCACTCACACCTACTGCCACCGGCCGATCAGTGCAAAGCGCACGCTGTGCAGAAGGAACTTGCGCTGGTGCGCGGTTTCCAGCAGATGGCCCCCCTCTTCGCCGGGCTGCTGTGCACCGTGCCGTACGGCCTGCTGGCGGAGCGCATTGGGCGCAAGCGCGTGCTCATTCTGAGCGGTGCCGGCGTGTTCACCGCATTGTCCTGGGTGCTGGCTGTGTGCTACTGGCGATTTGCTTCAATCCGCTGGGTCTGGCTCTCAGGTGCCTTTCTTTTCATCGGTGGTGGTGATGCCGTTGCCTCCAGCGTTGTCCATGTCATGGTCACCGATGCTGCCGAGCAGGCCGAGCGGGCGCAGATTTTCTTGTACCTCCACGCGGCGGATGTGATTTCGGGCTTCTTCGGGCCGGCGATCAGCGCCGCATTGATGGAAAAAGGACACACCTGGACCGTCTTGCTGCTTGCCGAAATTGTGCTCTTCTCGTGCACATTTCTGCTCACGCAATTCCTTCCAGAAACGCTGAACTTAAGGGACAAGTACGACCCTACGTCTCTGCGAGATAGAGTCTCATCTTCACGGCGCTCGGCATCACCAATTCCCACTCAAAGAGTATATGATTCCATCACTGCGAGAATCTCTAGCATGTTGGCACCTCTACTCAATGTGCTCATGTCAAACCGACAAGCCCTATTGCTGCTCTGCATTTTCGGCCCTCAGACCGCTGCCCGAGAGCTCTTTACCATGATTGGCTTGCAATACTCTAGCGCTAAATACTCCCTTTCCTACGGCCGGGGTAACGTGCTTCTCTCCCTCTTTCAAGGCGCACAGGGTCTAATTGTTCTTATTCTCCTCCCCTTGATTACCCGCCTCGTCGTTGACCCACGTGGCTGGACTGCCTGGGCTCGCGACCGCATGTATGCCATTCTGTCTATTGCCGTAACGGCATCCGGCCTGCTGGTCATAGCTGTTGCGCCGGTTTTGGCGATCGAGGTCACCGGGCTGTTGCTGGTGGCACTCGGTAGCTGTACAACGGGGCTGTTGATGAGTTTGTTGGGCGGGGCCGTGAAGCCGAGTCAGGTCAGTGCATTCTATAGCGCAGCGCTGACGCTGAGCCTTGTGGTGCGGAGCGTGATGGGACCGGTGGCCGGTGTGCTGTTGGTAGAGGGCTTGGAGCTGGGATGGAATTGGATGGGCCTTCCATTTGCAGCTGTGGCGCTATTGATGACGGGCGTGCTGGTAGCAAGCGGGTTCATCAGGGCAGATAAAAGGGAGCATTTTAGGGAAGAGTAAGCGAGAATGTCAAATAGAACCTCTGTCACGAAATGAAGGTATCTGTCATAAGAAAATGTGAATGCCAGGTGAGTTGTATCCTATAAGCCTGTGAAAAAAGACAAGATTTCTTGTAAAGCCCAGATCAACTGTGCCTATTAGTCCAACGATCACGAGTTCCATCTACCATCCCAGGTCACCTACTTGGGACTACCCATCTCCTATTTAAACTGCTGAGCATCTACTTCTCCGTACACGGCCTCTAACCTCGACTTGCTGTTAGGGTCGAAATACGGTTCGGTTCCTCTGCAATGCCCACAGCGCGATGACCGGCTCTTTCTCCCAAGTCACCATAGTACCTGGATAGTAGACGGATCGTGGAATCACTGAATGATCCACTGAAGACATCACAGCTGCATTTGCCGCTTGTGCCTGCGATGCGCAAAGTCCTCGCTGTTGCAGTGATGATAATGGATGAGGGAGGATAAACTAATGCTCAGCCGGGATTCCAGTTCACCTACCAATGGGACTTCCTCTCATTCGTTTAATAGAGATTTCAAGAACCGTGAGGTATGTCGTTAGATATCGAACAAGGACAGGCCCCAGAATGTCAGGTATTGCATGGCGAAAGTAATACCGCAGTCGCGACGTGAATGTTTGAATCCTCTCTAGGAGCTCAAGGATCGCATCATATGCATCTCCGGCATTCACAACTTTTTAAACGCATTAATCCCACAAGGTGAATAATGTCTTATGGAGCTTATGTAGACTGAGTAATTTAAGAGCTTCTATGCCCCACTTGTTGCCAAAGACATGGAGGCGTGCATGGCCAAGGAAAAGATAGGTGTCATCCTCCTCGGGGCTAGTGTTTTGTCGAACTTTACATCGATTTCGTAAATCGACCAACCGTTTCGCATTTTTTAGCGCTCTTAGGCCGCTTCGGCGGTCGTCGAAGGTGGAGATGGACGTGGTCAGTTGGAGTTGCAAGTAAAAGCGGCAATGGGCTAAGGGCGGGAACACGGAACCGGAAGGCTGACAACGGGGGACGGTTTTGGTGGTGGTCTTGGCGCGGGAGCGACCACAACCACAGCGCTAAGAGAACTGGGCATCCCGTCCGCTCTGCTCCTGGAAAAGGTGCCTCAGATAAGACGGTTGATATAGCAGGTACCTGAAATAAATCAGGTACCTTTTGAAAGCAGGTACCTGGCATTTTTTTGGGTATCTCTTTACTATTCCGTTCGCCAGGTTTGTCATCTTGTACCGAATCAGATGGTTGTTGCCTACTATTACCCACGCATCTAGGATCTATGTTCTTGATATAATTTTTTTAAGCCACCCATTTCTCTGACCTCTTGCATTAGCTCTTTGCAATCTGCAGAGCACATGAACAGGTCAGCCGCCGCCCCATTCACCCTTAGTCCCTCCCACACTGTCTTGTCTCGTAGTGTCGTTTCGATGTCAGATGGCTGCAGTGGTGAATGTAGGAAAGTCGATGTCGGCTCTTTGAACTTGATTGCCATTGAACATTCCCGCTCGTCGTTGGGTGAGCCTGTGGTCGGCTCTCCACCTTCACCCTGCCGTCCTTTCAAATCGTCAAGGTAATATGGAATGAGACTTACTTCCGCCTCGGCTATGAGCGCTGCTGTCGGCTTAGGCTTGAGCTGGTTGTAAATGAGTTGGTAATCGCACGCGACAGAGGCGTGTGCCACGGCTCGATTCATCCGTGGCTCCCTCTCCAACAGCTCGTGAAGGGTACAGGGTTGTGGCTGCACGGGGTACCAGATCATATAAGGGAGCTGACCTTGATGAATATCCGGCGTTATCCACGAGAGGTCGTTGATCATGGTGAACCGGGCGTGTGCTGCAGCTAGTATTCCATTGTGTCCTGAATGCCCGGTCCATTGGCAGACATTCAGAGACCACCACTTGGCAAAAGGCGTGCTGTGGTAAATGCCTCGAATGACACATTCGTATTCCAGATCGATTGGCCTCGGTCGTCGCAGCCGGTCGTAGCGATCGATGTTACCCTGGTGGGCAGCCATGAGGATCAATACATCCTTGTCTATTGGCGGCAAATCGGCAGGTAAAGGACTATAAAGCAGCCAGGCGTCGCATGGCTTCAAGCCGTAAAGGGTCGGCCCGCCTTCCGATTCTGACACCGATGAACAGGTTTTATGCTCGCGCTCAAGTTTAGATCCAGGCTCAATACTGCCAATGCCACCGTCTTCGTTAATGTCGAAACGCCGGCCCGAGACATTTTTTAAATCGAGAGGAGCAACGAGATGCGTCAGAGTGCTCGCCAAGGCTGCATCGCAATTGAGGTGGGCATTAGGCAGGGGAACGTCTCTGATGGTCAGGGTATAGTCGTCCAGGACAGCGTAGCGAATTGGCTGCGCCATGATGTCCTGGAATATGTCATCCTCTTCGTCGTTGTTGAAACTCCTCGCTTCTTCGGCGATGGAGACATCGGGTAAAATGTCGAGCTCCTTGTACAGAGTCGCATAGCCGCCAGCGGCGCAAGCACGGCCAATCTGGTACTTCATACAGGGGTATCGCACCGCCAGCTCTCGGTATGTGTCTTGCGTGGCCAAAACTGGGTGCCAAATGCAATAAGGGAAATGCTCGGGCCTCAAGATTTCCGGTACGCCATTGCTCATGATGAGCCGAGCTTTGTGTGCGCGTACAAACACAGCGTCTCGAGGGTCCTCGAAATCGCAGCACAGGGCTTTGATCTCCGGTCTCTCAGAGTATCGCGGCTTGTGCCGAATTGAGTGAACTAGGGCGCAGCGGATCAAATCAGAAGCGGGGGTGTGCCGCTTATCCAGTATATCGCTGCTTACTGGCAGCTGGCCATTAAGAATTCGGTATGTTTCAGAGATGACAGCGGCTCTCTGTGCTTCACCGCCCAACGTATCCCATGTTGAGGAGATACGCAAGCCCCCGTGAACGGTTTCGAGAGAGTGCGACTCCGAGCCGTGGCTGGGGGGAGCGTCAGCGCCAGTTGTGAATTCTGGCATTTTGCTGCTGGAGCTTATTGCCGTGCACTATGGCAGGTTGAGATGCATCAAAAGTTCAGTTCGATGGACGGTTTGATGGAGATGAAATGCTTTTCGTATTCGCAAGAAATTGTTGGTGTCAGATGCAGAATGTGTCGTCATAGCCGTAGTTGCCCGACGGCGCCAGTAGGGGCACCTCAGTCGGGGAAATGGCCAGAAGCGATTTCGCCCCTTTCTACCACATCTGTCGGCCCTGCACAGCACGACCATACAGCGAATGGCCGCATAGCTTGCAGCCTCAATATCAACTCAGGTTGTCCTCATACAGGAGCACATGAAGGGTGCAATAGCACGTGCAAATGACCTTGGTATTGTGCCTTTGTTGGTGGCTTCTCATTTTGCTCCACTTGGACAGGTCCGAAAAGGGCACTTTGCAGACGTAGGCGTATCGTATGATTTCCTCGGGGCTACCTGTTGCAAACTATGGAATGGACCCGCCACACGACTTTAGTGCCTTGTATCGTATCCGGGGGATGCTCTATATTTGGCACCCGCCGAGCTCATAAGCTCATAAGTGATCCTTCGCGCGGCGCGGATCTGGTCCACCTACGATAAGTTCGCTCGGGTGGCGGAGCGACCTGGAAATGTGCTCTTAGCTCTGTGGTCGCTTCATCGCAACAAACCACTGTTGGTCTCGCTCGATTTGTGCTGCCAGTCGCGAGGCGAGGAAAATGGGCCTAGTGGCGCAGTTTACTCAGCGAACGTAACAGTTACGGTTGAGAATGCCAGCATGAAGTGTATATGGCTGGCCTAGAGTGTCGAAGAGTGGCAGAGCCCACAGTGCCTTACCTGCAGATCCCGCTCTACATAGTTTAGGTTAATGCGGGAACGGTTGGCTTGAGCATCCTACTGGGCTGTAAATAGTAGTGAAAGCCGAAGAACGGCTGACCATGCTGGGTGAGATGCGAAGACGTACGGAAAGCTCTCGGAGAGTTATAGAGGGGCTATGTATGGGTATATAAAGAGTCCATCGAATGCTCACTCAGCAGAAGCTATCAATCATTGACCATCGTCGACCAACGAACTCTCCTACTCGACCAAGTCTGCTACTCTAACTCAATTCTCAGCTCGATTGATCGTGTCTTTGGAACTTGATACTGTACGCAATGCCCCAACTGAAGACAAAATCATGCCATTGACCTTCTCTTTGTAGTTAAGCAGACAAAAGTTTGAGCAAAATGAGGGCTGTCGGCGTTGCTGCTTTTCTTGTGTCAGGTTGCCTGGGTGCATCTGAAATAAGGAGCATGGTTACGAAGCCTTACAACGCCACTGAAGCTAAGGACTTCTTGGATTGCGTCTCCGGTAGTGTCGAAAGCTACAAGGTCAAGGTCGAGGATGACGGGACGGTTTTGATGAAGCCATCGTCGCCTCGTAGCCTAGATGACAACGGCAGAGACAAAGTTTTATTTGACTGCATGTCAGAGCATGCTGGGATGTTACGAACCGCTGCCGAGTCGTCACTTTACAGTCCGGAACAGACTGCACTATTGAGCGACCTTTCAAGTGTCAGCGCCGAAATTCTGGGCTCTCTGGGTGCCAGTGGCCAAGCGATGGTCTCAACCACCAAGCAGCGCAGAGAAATAGGGACCAGGAGCGACGGCACCTACAACTTCTATCCCGACTTGGATAAGGGCTGTGGCAGTCAAGACCTTGTCCATGCCAAGATAGCCATATGTAATGTGGTTTCACGTGCCTACCAATGTTTTCAATGTGAAAACGATGATAGCTCAAAGACCATGTCATGCTATGTGTGGCCACACCATAATTGTCAAAAGGGTGATGAACGTGGGTACTCACTACCACCAAAGTCCATTACTCCAAAGATCGATAGATCTACATTCTCTTATATTGGAAATTACATTAAGTAGGGGAAAGTGAGCATCAGACCTTTGTTGGTAACGATTATATATACGGTGTGTGATTCTGGATAGGGTCATGTGTTGTGCCAAGGTACATGCCCAAGGCTAAAAGTTTAAAATTTACAGTTCAATTCCCCTATAGATTTAGCTAGCTAGTTACAATGGGAAGCGACTATAACCCATCACTTTGCAGACAGATAAAACAAGACAATCTTCTTCCTTTCTACAGTTCGTTATATAATACACGTTTTTCCTGTTTTACAGATGAGTCTACCTCTTATTGCCAATCTTGGCTTTGATCTCTGAAGCCACGATTGGCGTGGTCGCGGAATTCAGTTTTGCGATTTCAGGGGCAGTGGGGTGGCCGTCAGGTATCAGATGACGTTGGAGGGTAAGTTTGATGGTGATTGTGGTGGCAGTTTGCTTCGCGCCAAGCTTGTTCTGTCTTCCAAAACTGACGCAGGTCGGGAACGTGGAATAGAAAGCTGTCCACATTTCCAGACACGCTCGTCGTGGTAAGTGAGAGGAGACGAGCGGGAGTGGTGCCCCTCAAGTTTGGGATGCCAGAATTACCGTTCCTGGAGAGATAAGATTTCTGCCATCTTCACGCAGTCGTAGCTTGCCATACAATGCCAGCGACAGTCTACGACTATCCTTTTCTTACTATAGCTTACAGAATCATAAGAGACAGCATAAGTCCCTCTATGCCCAATAGACTCTATCGCAACATGACCAACGTACGGAAACGCTAAAGCCAGAATGCTTCTATAAGGAGAAGTACTTTGACCAACAGGGTATATGAGTACGGGGAATTATACGGCGCGGATGTTGCTTTCATCATCTGTCAGAAGGGTCGCTATTATACTTATGTATCTCCTGGTAACC
>RCNJ01000580.1_pt1 | contig 14160 bp, 9 predicted proteins | sample 2041171 | NCBI WGS metagenome assembly RCNJ01 (sample SAMN09708213, study PRJNA481090) | feces metagenome | biome: feces | host: Pygoscelis adeliae | place: Antarctica: Rookery Lake | collected 2010-03-01 | reverse complement strand
CCTCGCCGAGCGCTACTCGACCACCGAAGAGGGAGGCATTTTCGTATCAGATTTCATTCGGCCGCATGAGGCCGGTTTCGACACGTCGCTGACGCTCCTACTCAACCTCCTGATGGATCGACACACGCGCAGGGCTCGTCCCTCGCCGAGCGCTACTCGACCGGCGGAGGGGGAGCATTTTCGTATCAGATTGCTTCCGCCCGAACGAGGCATCGCGTGTGTCAGGTGAAGCGACTACTTCAGCAGGGTGCCGAGGAAGAGCTCGATGATGGCGTTGCCGTCAATCTCTAGGGCCACTTCCAGCACGGGCTCAGTCCACTGCATCGGTGCCGTCTGCACGTCTCGGCCGTCCACCCAGCGCTGGTCCACGACAGTCATTCCGCGGGTCAGGGGGTCGTGCAGCGACACACGGACGGGGTGTCTTCTGATGACGGCAAGCGACGGATCAACCATGAGGCAGAGGAGTCCGGCGTCACCGATGCAGGAGCGGTACGGGCCCTCGTGGACGCGTGAATCACCCGCGTAGGGCTCGGCGATCCCCGCCAGCAGGTCGCCCGCGAGGTTGGCCAGCCGACTTTCGTTTGCGCGAAGCACGGCGATGTCGGCGTCGGTCACCCGGGGACGGTAGAAGACCTCAAGCGGGTACAGCAGCGTGGGGGCTGCGCGCAGGCAGATGTCAGCCGCCTCCGGATCGTGCCATGTGTTGAACTCGGCCACCGGCGTCGCATTGCCCACGGTGACCGCCCCACCCATCACCCAGACCTTCTCCACGTTATCCAACACCTCGGGGTGCTTCTCGAACAGCATGGCCAGGTTCGTCATGGGCGCCAACTCCACGATCGTGACGGGGCGAGGGTTGCCCATGATGATGTCCCGCAGCCCCTCAACTGCCGGACGGGGATCCAACTGGGTTTCGCCGATGCTGCCGTAGTCAGCAGGATCCAGGTCAGCCAGCCCGTTGGTGCCGTGGACGTGCCCCGCCGGAGCGGCATCCTGGGCCAGCGGCTTCTCCGCCCCCAGGAGGACAGGCACGTCGAACGCGCCGGCGAGGTCCAGCACCTGACGGGTATTGCGGGCCACCTGTCCCAGCTCGGCATTGCCCGCCACGCAACTGACCGCGAGGATGTTGAACTCGGGGCGGGAAGCCGCGAACAGCAGTGCCATCGCATCGTCGATACCCGTGTCCACATCCAGGATCACGTCCAGGGTTGTCATGGTGGCGCCTCTCGCGTTTTCACTGATGAGGGCACCGCAGACCGTTGTCCCCTCCCGGGCACAGCGGCCCGGGTGCCCATGGTTACAGTGACAGTACAACCGAGCACGCGTCGATGTGAGGAGATGCCATGCGCCGCGACGTGCCGTTCTCCGTGGTCACCAAGCCGACCGGTGCAGCCTGCAACCTCGACTGCACGTACTGCTTCTTCCTCTCCAAGGAGTTGCTCTACGACGCCGACGGCCAGCGTATGTCCGAGGCGACGCTGCGCACCTACATCGCCAACCAGCTCGACTCCCAGCCTGACGGCGACGTCATGTTGGTGTGGCAGGGCGGGGAGCCCACCATGCGTGGGCTCGCCTTCTACAAGGAGGCGGTGCGACTCGGGAACGCGCTGAAGCGGCCACGGCAGAACGTGCAGCACTCCATGCAGACGAACGGAACATTGCTGGACGACGACTGGTGCGAATTCTTGGCAGCAGAGAATTTCCTGGTGGGGCTCTCTGTGGACGGTCCGGAAGAACTGCACGACGCGTACCGCGTGAACAAGGCCGGGCGAGGCACCCACAAGCGGGTGATGCGTGGCTGGGAATTGCTTCGCAAGCACTCTGTTGAAACGAACGTGTTGTGCACCGTCAACGCTGCGAATGCGGACCACGGCACAGAGGTGTACCGCTGGTTCCGCGACAAGATGGGCACCACCTTCCTGCAGTTCATCCCCATTGTCGAACGCGTCCCACACGCCGACCTGGCCACCGCCGAGAAGGGCTGGATCGGCCCCGACGGCGCCCGGCTGCTGTACCGGCAGGCCGGAGATGCCGTGACGTCACGCTCCGTGACAGGACACCAGTGGGGAGATTTCCTCTGCGAGGTCTTCGACGAGTGGCGTGCGCACGACGTGGGCACCATGTACGTGCAGCACTTCGACACCATGCTGGCCGCCCGCTTCGGTCAGTACTCGCTCTGCGTGCACGCACCCGAGTCACAACGGCGACATCTACTCCTGCGACCATTACGTGGAGCCTGGGTACAAACTGGGGAACATCCACGCCGACAGGCTCGGCGATGTTCTGGCCAGCGATCAGCAGAGGGAGTTCGGTCGATCCAAGCGGACCGCTCTCACGACGCAGTGCCAGCGGTGTCCCGTTCGCTGGGCCTGCCACGGCGGCTGCCCCAAAGATCGCTTCGACGTCTCCGCCGATGGCGAGGCAGGCCAGAATTTCCTGTGCGCTGGCTATTTCAAGTTTTTTTCCCACGCCACCGCTACGGTGGAGGACATGGCACGCCTCCTCCAAGCTGGGCGCGCCCCCGCCGAAGTGATGTCCCTCAACGCCTGAGGGTCCCCCGTCATCAACGGTTGAGCACCGCTGTTGACTCTCCGCCGTACCCCCGTGTCCTCAAGTATGTGAAAGAGTTTTGACCAGTTCCTGGTTACTACTTGAATACTATCTTTTTGTGGTGTTGAACTAGATATGTAATCCTTCCGGATTACCATCTCAACGAAAGAGAGAACCATGAGCAACGTTGCTCGAAAATTGGTGCCAGTCCTCCTGACGGGAGCCATGCTGGCTCTCGCCGCCTGTTCGGGTGGTGGCGACGCCACCACCGAGGGTGAACCAGGCGCAACGCCGGACAAGCCCGAAAGCATCTCCTACTGGTCCATGTGGAAGGAGGGTGAACAGCAGCAGGTCGTCCTCGCCGAGGCAGTCAAGTCGTGGGAGGAGGAGACCGGCATCACGGTCGACGTCGAGTGGCAGGGCCGCGGCGTGGTCCAGAAGCTCACCCCGGCACTGAACACCAACAAGGTTCCAGACGTCGTCGATGGCGCCTACAACGCACTTGCCCCCATCCTCGCCACCTCTGGTCAGGCCGCCAGCATGCAGATGGCCTACGACACGGAAGTCGACGGCGAAAAGGTCTCCGACCTCATCCCAGAGAAGTATTTGACCGAGGATTCGAAGCTGAACCTCGAGGATGGCGAGCCGTGGCTGATGCCCTACAGCATCTCTTCCGAGGCCATCTGGTTTAACGCCGCCGAGCACCCTGACTGGGTGGACAGCCCTCCCGCCACGTGGGACGAGTTCATGACCACCCTTGACGAGGTCAAGGCTTCAGGCACCGCCCCGATCGCCATTGACGGCGACATTGCCGGCTACAACGCGGCATGGTTCGCCAGCCAGTTGATCAGCGAGAACGGACCCGGGACGTTCGAGGAGCTGGCCTCCAGCGAGGATGGCTCCGGCTGGGACAGCCCCGATGTGCTGGAGATCGCCAAGCGGCTCGAGACCCTGGCGCAGGGTGGGTACTTCATCAGCGGCTACAACGCCAGCAAGTTCCCCGCCCAGCAGCAGGCATGGGCAGCCAACGAGGCCGCTCTGCTCCTCAACGGCTCCTGGATCCCCGCTGAAACCTCCACCTACGTCGCTGACGGCTTCGAGTTCGGCTCGTTCCCGATCCCCACGAACGCGGACGAGAGTTACGCACGTGCCGAGTTCACTGGCTACATCGTCCCGGTCAAGTCCAAGAACCAGGAATGGGCCATGAATTTCGCCGCCTCCGTCATGTCCAAGAGCGTCCAGGACGCCTGGGGCACCGAGGCCAAGCAGATTCCGGTCCGACTGGATGCCGAGACTGCGCCCGAAGCCGCTTCCGTCATCGATCACCTGAAGGACGCCGACGGCGTGTACCCGGCCATGGACGGCATCTTTTTCCCGGGCTACACCGACAAGGTGTTCTACCCCATCAACAACGAGTTGGTACTGGGCAAGCTTTCAGCTGAGGAGTTCGTCTCCAAGATGAAGCAGGCCAACATCGACTACTGGAAGACCCAGTGACCACTTCGGCCACGCCGACCCTCTCTGACGCTTCGGCCGCGGATCCCAACCGCGGCCGGGGCGGGGGTCGACGCACCAAGGCGTCAGCTCCCACCAGCATCATCGACAGGCAACGTCGCAAGCTGCTGATTCCCCTGGTGGGTCCCGCCTTCATCTTCTACACCGTCCTGTTCATCATCCCGTCCTTCTGGGCGGTGTGGATCAGCCTCCACAAGTGGGCAGGCGCAGGTCCCATGGACGATTTCGTGGGGCTGGACAACTACATCCAGAACATCAAGGATCCACTGTTTCGACAGTCGTTCTTCAACACTCTGGCGTTGCTCTTCATCGTCGGCATCGTCATCTTCGTGACAGCGTTCGCGCTGTCGCTGGTTCTGCGCGACATGTGGGGCAAGAGCGCCGTGCGTTCCATCATCTTCTTCCCGCACCTCGTCAACGCACTCGTCTACGGCGCCCTGGCCGGCTTCATCTTCAACCCCAGAGGGCTTGTCAACACGATGCTGGGCTTCTTCGGCGTCGAGTCCCCGCCGCTGTGGCTGGCAGCTGACAACATCTTCCCCCTCATCATGGCCACCCTGGTGCTGACAATGACGGGTTACTACACCACCATCATCATGGCCGGCGTGGACCGCATCCCGCCGTCGCTGTTCGAGGACTGCGCCCTCGCCGGCGCCAACGCCTGGCAGCGGCTTCGCTACGTGATCCTCCCGCTGACATGGGACATCTTCGGCACGTGCGCCGTGCTGTGGACCATCACCTCGGTGAAGATCTTCGAGGTTGTGTGGCTCTTCGGCGGTATCTCTGCGGAGGGTGCACCACCCATCCAGACGTGGACCGTCGCCGTGTTCACCTATGTCACCGCCTTCGGCGGCAAGTCGCTGCCCGCCTACGGGCAGGCCACGGCCGCCGCCATCATCTCCCTACTGCTCGTGCTCGTCCTGGTCGTGCTTCTCCGCCGCCTGATGCGCCGCGAAGCACTCGAGTTCTGAGGCCACCATGACAAATACAACTCTCACCCCGCCTCCCCCGCCGGACACTGAAACCCGTATCAGGCGAAGCCGCCGCAAGGACAGTCCCGCCATGCGGGGCGACCGCTCCGTGGTCCGCTCCATCGGCATCGTCGTCGTGTGGATCGCCGTCATCATCGGACTGCTGCTGCTGGCTTGGATCATCATCCAATCGCTCAGGGACACGCGCAGCATCCTGGGCGATCCATTCGGACTCCCCGACGCGCTGCACTGGGAGAACTACGCCAATGCTTGGACGGGGGGCAACTTTGGAATCGCCGCCTGGAACAGCATTACGGTGACCATCATTTCGTCGGTCCTCACCGTCGTCGTGGCAGCCCCCGCCGCCTACTTCCTGGGACGCGTCAAGACGCCGCTGACGGAGGGTCTGATCTTCTACTTCATTCTCGGCCTCGGAATCCCGGCACAGGTCATTCTGATCCCATTGTTCATCATGCTGAACGAGTTGTACCTCACCGACAGTCTCATCGGCCTCAACATCGTCTACATCGGTGTCTCGATGCCGTTCACGGTGTTCCTGCTGGTCGGGTTCTTCCGTTCCCTGCCTGAAGAGGTGGAGGAGGCGGCGGCCCTCGACGGCGCGAGCCCCTGGGGCACGATGTGGCGAATCGCGATGCCGCTGGCCAAGGGCGGTATCCTCACCGCCTTCATCCTGCAGGTGATCTCCCACTGGAACGAGACCCTTCTGGCCATCACTCTGTTGCAATCCACCGAAAAATACACGCTGCCCGTGGCGCTGATTGCGTTCATTCAGAAGCAGACGTACTCGGGTGCAGACTGGGGCGGCGAGTTCGCCGGCATCGCTCTCATCGTGATGCCCATGCTCGCCCTCTACCTGTTCGTCGGCACCAAGCTCAGCGCGGGACTGACCGTCGGAATCGGTAAGTAGACATGAAGCAGCCCAACATCCTGTTCATCCTTTCGGACCAGTTCCGGGCCATGTGTCTGGAGGACGACCCGGTGCGCACCCCGCACCTGGACGCCATGGCCGCTGACAGCGTCAACCTCACCGAGGCGGTCAGTTGCTACCCGGTGTGCAGCCCGCACCGGGCCATGATGATGACGGGACAGCACCCGAGCCGCAACGGCGTTCCCATGAACGTCAACTCGCACAACTGCGCCTGGAATCCGGGTGGGGTTGGGCTGCGTGACCTGCCCACTTGGTCATCGGTACTGCTGGGACAGGGTTACCGCACGGGCCTCATCGGCAAGTGGCACCTGGAGCCACCGGTGCTGCCTGACGACGAGGAGTACGGCGAGGGCCGTCGCCCCGAGGACGGCAAGGTGTGGGACGCCTGGTCGCCCTTCGAGCGCCGATTCGGCTTCGAGTTCTGGCACTCCCACGGTTGCATGGACCGCCACCTGAAGCCGCACTACTGGGCTGAGGACGCACTCCGCGAGGAGCGCACGGATGTGGACCAGTGGTCGGCCGAGTACGAGACCGACGTGGCCATCGAGTTCCTCGAGAACACGCCGAAGGATCGGCCATTTGCCGTGTTCCTGTCCTGGAATCCACCGCACCAGCCCTTCGACGAACTCCCGCCGGACGCCCCGCTGGAGCACTATCAGGCCATGTCGCCACAAGAACTGCTCGTCAGGGGCAACGTCGACCATGACTCGGAGGTTGGGAAGGAAGCCGCGCGCATCGCGCCGCTCTACTTCGCGGCCGTCGAGTGCGTCGACGCCCAGCTGGGCCGGGTCATGGAAGCGCTTGACCGGCTGAACCTGGCTGAGGACACCATCGTGGTGTTCACCGCCGACCACGGCATGCAGCTCGGCAGCCATGACGAGATGTACAAGATGACCCCCTGGAACGAGTCCATGCAGCTCCCGTGCCTCATCCGCATCCCCGGGGTGCCGGGGGGCAAGTCACGCGCGATGATGTCCAGCGTCGACATCGCTCCCACCCTCATCGGGCTCGCCGGGTACGCCGACGACATCCCCGTCGAGATGCAGGGACGCGACCTGTCGTCGGTGATCCTCGGAAAGGATGCCTTCGACGACGACGAGGTCAGTCTCTACTATCGCTGGCCGCTGAACGACACGCAGAACAGCGCGCGCGGGCTGATGACGCACCGCTGGAAGTACATCGTCACCCGCGAGTTCGATGGCACCTGCACCAGCATGCTGCTGCGGCGCGAAGGTGATCCGTACGAAATGAACCCCCTCGATGACCCCGGGACCGAGGCCGCGCTTGCGCACCGCCTCATCAAGGAACTCGTGGCCGCTGAGGAGGAGTGGGAGGGGTTGGATTGGCTCCGCTCACATGCCACGGCTCAAACTGCCTGAGAATGGCACCCGGGTGGTACCGGCCCGCCAACGAAGAACGCTGACTCCACATCTCCACATCTCCACATGACCTTGTCCGGGGCACCGAAGCCCTCCCCCAACGGAAGTGATCCTCATGTCCATCAGCCGTATCAATCGTCGCAATTTCCTCCTCGCCAGCGCAGCCGTCTCCGGAACGTGCGCCATCCCCCTCGTCGGCCTGTCGCCGGCGTACGCCGACCGGCTCCTTCCCATGGATGAGAGGGCCGCCCCCTTGGCCGATGCGCCCCCAGTGGGCAGCAGCCTGGCGGAGATCGAGACCGCGATGATGGCACTTGAGCCGCCCATCCTCCTGCTGGAGACTGCCGTTCCAGCGGGTGTCACCACCGACGCGGGCAGCACCTTGGCCATCTCGGCCACGCATGCCAAGTGTGGCGACCACTCCATGCAGTGGGACCATGCTTCCGCCGCGAAGCTCCGGATCGATGGCGACCTGAAGTACGTTCCGAGCGACTTCGTACCGGGCGGCGACCAGTCCCTCATGGGTGTCGTGCCGACGTTCTCCTTCTGGGTGTACAACGAGAAGCCCGTCGAGGACGCGATGATGGTGGAGTTCGGCAAGGGCGACCGGGTCGACTCCCACTTCCGCTTCAACCTCAACTTCAGCGGATGGCGCACCTGCTGGATCCGCTACGGCTACGACATGGTGGGCACTCCCAAGGCGGACATCGACCGCATCACGTTCACGGCACCCAAGCGCGCCGGACAACTGTGGATCGACCTGGTGATCAAGAACGTCGACATGCGCCCCGACCACGCCACGCCGGACTTCCAGGTGCCTGAGGTCCAGGAGGAAATTGAGCAGAGCGACAACTACCACTGGCTCGGCATCAACAACTTCTGGGGCGAAATGACCGACCCCGGCTTCGACAATTCGGCGCCCACCGCCGCCGAGAAGGCGAGCGCGGAGAAGGTCCGGACCAGCCTCATTGCTCTCCAGCGGAGCAAGCAGGCCATCACCGGCGACGCCCTCACCAACCTCGAGACCGAGCTCACAACACTCGGAATCCCACAGCTCGCCAACCCGGATGCCACAGGTGCCGGGCTGGTGCCCGCAGCCCCCGGATCCTTCGTCAACAGCTACCAGACGGACCTTTTGCCCAAGGAGTTCGTGCCGGCGCTCAAGGCCGCCGCCAATATCGTGGACAATCGCAAGGTCTTCGACACGATCCTCAAAGTAGCCCGCACCTGGGATACCGCCAACATCGCCGATGACACGGCCGCGGCCGCCCGCGCCGAGAGCATGCTGCTTCGCCTGAACGCACACGTGCGAGATCAGGGCTGGGCCGTCGGCAGCGCTCAGGGCACCATCCACCACATCGGCTACCAGTACCGTGGCTGGGCCCAGTCCCTTCTGATGACCGAACCGCTACTCAAGGAACGCGGCCTCTGGGAATACGCGAGCGACACCATTGCCTGGTATTGCGGTGCCGGCCGTCTGACCAACGACTTCAGCGACATCCGCAAGCACAACTCCGGACTCGTGGACGTCCTCAACACCCTCATCGAGGGGTTGCTCGTCAGCAGCCTGACCCCCAGTGACGAGACATTGCGCATCGGGCGACTCCGTGGCTTCAGCAGCTGGATCAACCTGGCTCATCGCTACACGCCTGGCCTCCTGGGCGGCTACAAGCCGGACGGCCTCTACTTCCACCACATGGGCCCCTACCCGGCCTACGGCCGCGATGCACTCAACGGTTCCATCCGCATCATCAGTGTGGTGACGGGCAGCGAATTCGAGCTCGGGACCTCGGGCGCAGCAATCCTGCGGCAGGCCATGTTCACCATGAACGAAATCTCCAACACCTACCAGTGGCCCATCGGCATGTCGGCTCGCCACCCCAAGGGCACCGAGGGCATCGACGGGCTGGTGAGCAACTATGCCCTCCTGGGTCGCAATCCACTGGCAGGCTACGACGACGGCAACGGCATCGACGAGGAGATGGCCTCGGTCTACAGAAGCCTCGTGCGCGAGTCGTCCTCCAGTTTCCAGAAGGGTCAGGACAAGTACTTCGCTGACAAGGGCATCGAACCGGCGTCAGCACCGCAGGGCTACTTCCAGTACGGCTACTCGGCGTTTGGCTCCTCCCGCCACGAACAGTGGATGGCGTCGGTCAAGGGCTTCAACCGGTACCTGTGGTCCTCGGAGATCTACGACGGTGCGAACGCCTACGGACGGTACCTCTTCTACGGACAGATCGAGGTCCAGTCGATCCTCGATGCCAATAACCTCGTCACACACGAGGCAAACGGCTGGACACAGCCCGGCTACGACTGGAACCACATTCCGGGCGCCACCACCATCGTGCTGCCCTACGAGGAACTCAAGGCAGACCTGACGGGGACCATCCAGGAGATCCCGCTGACCGAGTCCTCTGGTGGGGCTGGCAGCCTCACGGGTCACGCGACGCTGTTCGGCATGCACCTGTCGGAGCATCCCATGCACAACGGAACACACAAGGCGAACATCTCTGCTCTGCTGGTGGGCGACCGCGTCATCGCGCTGGGCTCCGACATCCAGAACGACGACCGCTCCCACCCCACCCACACCACGCTGTTCCAGCTGACGCCCGAGACCATGACCGAGCCGAAGGCTCTGACCAAGGGAAGCAACTGGGCCACCGACCCCGCCGGCAATGGTTACGTCGTCTCCGAGGGGGCAATGACTGCACGCACCGCGCCGCAGACCGCTCCCCACCAGGACGGTGTGTCCGAGGGCGCCACGCGCAACATGGCGCTGGGGTGGATCGACCACGGCAAGAAGCCCCAGGATGCGGGCTACGACTACGCGCTGCTCGTGGGTGCAGGCAAGGAGGGCACCGAGGCGTTCGCCGCCGCGATGGCCGGTGACGAGAAGCCCTACGTGGTGGCTCAGCGGGACAGGGTCGCCCACGTCGTGGCTGACCGTGCCTCAGGCGTGATGGCGCATGTGCTGTTCGAGGCCGACACGGACCTCGTCGACACCTCGGCCGTGCGCATGGCCACCCGCCCGTGCCTGGTCCTGATGCACGCAGAGGGACAGACCGTCTCGATCTCCGTCACGGACCCTGACCTCCACCTCTACGAGGGCAAGGACCCCGACCAGTACGACGACGACGGCAACTACACGGGCGAGTACTCCAGCTACTCCCGCCCGTGGAGGATCACCCCGAGCCCGCAGACCAACATCAGCGTGGTCCTGCGCGGGTTGTGGACGGCACCCACTTCGATGGCACGTGCACTGAGCGGTGTCATGCTCACGCCTGAAGGCAACGACACACGGCTGACGTTGACCACCCAGTACGCGACCAGCGTCGAGTTCCAGCTCGTGCGGGAAGACGTGCAGCCGACCCAGACCCCCACGGGTGAGCCGACGACGAGCCCCTCAGGATCGGCAACGACGAGCCCCTCAGGATCGGCAACGACGAGCCCCTCAGGTTCGCCCACCAAGACTGCGACGTCTTCCCCGACCAGGACTGCGACGTCTTCCCCGACCAAGACTGCGACGTCTTCGCCGACACAGTCCTCGACCCCTCGACCCACGGGAACTTCGAAGCCCACCTCGAAGCCCAGTAAGTCGCCGGGGCGTCCCGGGTTGCCCAATACCGGCAACTGACCCGTTGCACCGATGAAGAGCGCTGCGGCCCCATCTCCCTCGAGTGGGGCCGCAGCCATCTCAACGCCAGCGGTGCACGCGCTGCACCGCCCGGGCTGCTGTCCACTGTCGGTGCCCCGTGACGAATGCTGCGACGACAATCCCTCTTCCAGACCGCAGGACGGCGCCCCCGTCCCGCCACTGCACGTCCAGGTCGGCCACCACGTCGGCCATCCCCGCCACCGCCGCACCCAGTCCGGTGGCCCAACAGATGCGGAGCTCATTGCCATGGGGTGTGACCACGACCCGCTCGAGGATCGCAGCGCCGAGTGCGGTGTCCGGGTCCTCGAGTCGTTCACTCCGTTCGTCCGCACCGTCGTGGCGCACAAGGGACAGTGCTGCGGCGACCCCGTCGGGAACGTGCCAGCCCGCCACTGCGATCGGCAGTCCGACGACACCGGTGCAGCGCGCCACATGCAACTCGATGCCGTCCACGATGGCGACGGCGTGGTCAATCATCACCTCCCGTCCCTGCACCAACCATCGGACCTGTTCGGCCCCGGAAGTCGGGCGCACGACGCCGGAGGTCCGCCCCAGGTGCTGTCCCCCGATGGGCGCGATGCTCTGGTCGACCCATCCCGGATCGAATGTGGGCAGCGTCGCCGAGGAGTAGAGAGATCGGCGGTACAGCGGGTCGTCGACCGCGGGGTGCCCGTCGGATCCCATGTTCAGCAGCCGGACGATGCCATCGTCGGGATGGGAGTATGTCAACCATTGCGGCCCGGAGTGCACGACCGGAGCGGTGTCGGGTTCGTCGCGCGGACCCTCGTCGACCCATGCCCGGTGCCCGGGTGGCAGGAGCAACCCGAGGAATCCCTTGGCTGCCCACAGCGGGGAGCCAGGGGTGTTGTAGCTCTGCAACACCGACGAGTGTGGCCCGTGCCAGCCGAGGTTGAGCATCCCGTCGACTACAGCGCCGCGGTCCAGGAAGTGAGCCACGGATCGGCGGGCCAGCGCCGCCGTCTGTCCCGTGCCCAAGGGCGAGCAGCCCTCCAGTTCGGCCATCCAGAACGGTGCGAGCACCCCAAATCGGTAGATGAGCGACCGGCCCAGCCCCACGACGGATCCGTCCGCCGCGAAGAGGTGGCGGTAGCCAGCGCAAAACGCCTGCAGCCGTCGCCGATACAACTCCCGGCGGGCAGCGGTCACCACGCCGTCGGGATCCAGGAGATCCAGCAGCCAGAAGGGGTACAGGTGAAACGTCCAGGCGTTGTAGTGGTCGAAGCGCCGTCCATCGCCATCGGTGTACCAGCCATCGCCCACGTACCACTCCTCGATGCGGTCCAGCGCTGCCCAGATGGGGGCGATGTCGACGTCGCGCCCTTCCCGGAGGCAGAACGCTTGGCAGAGCGCTCCGAAGAGGACGTGGTTGTTGTCAGCGGAGAAGTACTCGCCCTGCAGCCAGTCCAGCAGCCGCTGCTGCACGTTGTCCCCCAACTGGTCCCAGATCCACGGCCTGGTCAGGTGGAGTGCCACGGCAATGGCGGTGGCCTCGACGGTGACCTGCCCATGATCGGTCTGCTGGGGCCAGACATCCGTGTGGTCTGGATCCACGCCCGCCGCCAGTGCTTGACGGTAGTGTTCGCACCAGGATTCAGGCTGTCCCTCGCTCCCCCGGATGCCCATGGCTGCGAGAAGGAACGAGCGGGCGAACCCCTCCAGCCGGTCCACCGCCTCCACTGCGGTGGTCAGCATCGCACCGGACTCAGTGCTCACCGCCCATGCGCCCGAGACCAACTCGTCCGCAACCCCCATCAGCCACTCCCGATCATCCATCGGTTCATCCCCTCATCCACGTCGGTTGATCACCCATCACCGCACATCAAGCACGGCCATTCAAGACGCAACTCACCTGGAAAGTTGACCCATGTCCGCCGTTGAGCGCTCGACCGGACACCTGCACCCGTCCAAAGACCTGAAGTACGCGTCGCTGGCCGATTCCATGCGACAGAGCATCCTGGCCGGTTCCTGGCCCATGGGCAGCAAGCTCCCCACGGAGAAGGAGTTGATCGAGAAGACGGGGCTGTCGCTGACAACGGTGCGGCGGGCTTTCCAGGAACTCGTGGACGAGGGGCTCATCGACCGCAAGCGCGGAGCAGGCACCTTCGTGGCGCCCTGGCGCTCCCGACCCCGGCGGCAACGCAGTTCCATCGGCATCCTCACCCCCGAGATCCAGAGCTACTACAACCATGTCATCCGCGGTGTGCAGGACCACCTCACCGCAGCCGGGGCGGGCACCGCCTTGGTGGCCACCTATGACTGGCAAGAGGACCTCGAGAAGATCGCCATGGACCGTCTGCTCGATTCGGGCGTCGACGGGCTGATCCTGGTGCCCTCCATGCCGCACGGGAACGAGGGCCGCGCAGTGCTCGACCGTCTCCACCAGTTGCCGGTCCCCGTGGTGCTGGCCGAACGCAGCGCGCAATGGATTGGTCCGGCGGGACGGATGGAGCATGTCATCAGCGACCACCCCGGCGGCGCCTACGACGGCATTGCGCACCTGAGGGATCTCGGCCACACCCGCATCGCCCTGGTGGTCCGCACCGGGTCCTTCACCAGCAGGGGCGTGACCGAGGGCTACCAACGGGCCTGCGAGGACTTCGGTTTGAGCCCATGGGTCCGCGAACTGATCGGCCACCACGCCGCGAGCCCTCTGCCCCAGAGCGCCGTCGTGCCCGTGGCCGAAGACCTCCAGAACTCCGATGTCACCGCCATGCTCGTCTTCGGCGATCGCGAGGCGCAGATGCTGCAGTCCATTCTCATACCGCGGGGCGTGCGCGTACCCGAGGACCTGGCCATGGTCTCCTACGACGACGAGACGGCAGAGTTCGCTCCTGTCTCGCTGACGGCCATCCGTCCGCCCAAGTACCAGTTGGGGCAGATGGCCGCCGAGATCCTGTTGCGTCGCATGCGCAGCGGCCCCCTGCTTCCCTTGGAACAAGTCCAGCTGCGCCCTGCGCTCGTGATCCGGGAGTCCTGCGGCAGCCGAACCCCGCACCCGTGACCTCCGCAGGAGTTGCTCGACGTCCTCCTCTTGACCCGCCGACCCTGATACCGCAAAGAATGGCTGATCAGCCGATAAACGTATTCATCTCCACCGCCAAACAAATAGGCCCCAATCCC
>RCNJ01000504.1_pt1 | contig 14190 bp, 12 predicted proteins | sample 2041171 | NCBI WGS metagenome assembly RCNJ01 (sample SAMN09708213, study PRJNA481090) | feces metagenome | biome: feces | host: Pygoscelis adeliae | place: Antarctica: Rookery Lake | collected 2010-03-01 | reverse complement strand
CCCCGGATTTCACGGTCACCTTCTTGGCGGGCGCGGCTGCCACGGTGAGACGGGGCGGCACCTGTGAAGCCACCAGATGAGCGGCGATGCGCTGCTGCGCGGCGAAGATGTTCGCGGGTGTCGCGGTCTTCGGCGTGAGAAGTGCTGTTGAGGTGGGAGCCTCGACGGCGGCTGCGGGTGCGGCTGCTGCCATACCGGACAGGACGACGGCGGGAATCGCCGCGGCTGCGACGGCTCCGGAAATGGAACGGTTGCGGGATCCCTGAACGAAGACGTTCGAGGAACGCGCGCCGCTGGTGCGGTGCTCGGGCATGTAGACATCCTCTGATCGCGACGGCCTTGGCCGAAGAGGTCACCGTCGAGTTGAAGCCAGGCAGGGCTTCGCAATACTCGTGTGACCTATGTTGCAAGTGTGACTCAAGTGAATTTACACCATGTGATGCGTTCCTAAAAGTCTTAAGCGGCTCGTCACGTCCATATTGTGACTCGAGGGCCGCGGATTGTGGCAGTCTTGTCGGGTGAGCTCTCTTAATAAACTCGTTACCGAATGGTTGTCATTGCCTGACCTTGCGGAGGCGCTGGGCGTCTCGATCAAGGACGTGCACCGCCTCTTGGACGATCGATCGATCGTCGAATTGCGTGTGGGTGAGCGTAAGGTTCGTTCCGTTCCGGCGGCGTTCGTCCTGGATGGGCGGATCATCGATAGCCTCAAAGGCACCATCACGGTGCTGGGGGACTCCGGATTCACGGATGAGGAGCTGATCAGCTGGCTCTTCACTCCCGACGAATCGCTGCCCGGCACGCCGATCCAGGCCCTGCGCGAGGGGCGCAAGACGGAGATCCGGCGTCGGGCCCAGGCCCTCGGCTGGTAGCAACGACGCTCGTTGACGCCCACCAGCTACCTAGCGCTGTGTAACGGGTCGCCAGCAACCTACTGCAGGCCGCCTCGAGCGCCGGTATTGGACGCCACCAAGGGCTGGTCGGGGATATTTCTCAGGCCGTGCGTTCGGTGACGGCCTTCCCCAGCGCACGCAACTGCTCGCGGATCTCGTCGGTGACGGCTAAGTCATCGAGTGCGGCAAAGGCCCTCGCCGAGAATTCGGCAATGCTCCCCTCGGTGGCACTCAGCGCCCCGCAGTCGGTGAGCACCGCCATCATGCGATCGATTTCAGCCGTGGTGAGGTCATCCGTTCCCAAGCGTTTCTGGATGAAGTCGCGATCGTCCTGCTGGGCCAGCAAGAGGGCATGGGCGATCATCTCCGTGCGCTTCCCTTCGCGCAGATCATCACCGGCTGGTTTCCCGGTGATGTCGGGGTCCCCAAACACGCCCAGGACGTCGTCGCGGAGTTGGAAGGCCTCGCCGATCGGCAGGGCGAAGGCGGAGTAGCCAGCCAGCAGGGTGCTGTCCGCGCCGGCCAGGGCCCCGCCGAGGAGTATGGGATTCTCGGTCGAGTACTTGGCCGATTTATACCGCAGGATCGTCCGCGCCCGTTGGAGGACGTCCGTATCGGACGAGGAAGGGCCGGCAGACTCCTCCAGGACGTCAAGATACTGCCCGGCCATGACCTGGGTACGCATGCCATCAAAAATCGTCCGCGCCGGCGTTCCGGCGGCCGTGGCGGTCGCGAAGAGCTGTTCGCTGAAGGACAGGCAGAGATCGCCGGCCAGGATGGCTGCTGCTTCGCCGAATCGTGCGCCGTCCCGGGCCCATTTGAGCCGCGAATGGGCGGCTTCGAAGGATTTGTGCACGCTGGGCCGTCCACGTCGTGTCGCTGACCTGTCGATCACGTCGTCGTGGATCAAGGCCGCTGCTTGGAACAGTTCCAAGGCGGCTGCTGCCCTGATAATCGCCTCGTCGGCGAGGTCACCGCCGGCCCCGGCATAGCCCCACCAGGCGAAACGTGGACGAAGCCTCTTACCGCCCTTGATGAGGGTTTCGACCGAATCGACGAGATCGGCGGCAGTCGGCGAGATCCCGGTCACGATATCCCGTTGTTCCGCCAGGAACTTTGCCAGGGTCGAGTCGAGCCGCTTGATGAAGTCGGTGTCCTCGACGCGAGGGGACAGAGGAAAGGGTCCGGTGGCTTCGGTGGGGTTCATGACGTCCGTTGTGTGGGGTGATCTGGGAACATCCTCATCCTATCTGTCGGAGGAGTTCCGTAGAATTGGTGACATGGTCGAAGCCCCCACGCCGCGAACGGTCTTCCATGTCGACATGGATGCCTTCTATGTCTCCGTCGAGCTCCTGACTCGACCGGAACTGAAGGGCCACCAGGTCATCGTCGGAAACCCCGGAGGACGATCGGTGGTCTTGTCCGCATCCTACGAATGTCGCCGCTTGGGTGTCCGGTCTGCGATGCCGATGAGCACGGCCATGCGGATGGCACCTAAGGCCACGGTCATTGAGCCGGGCATGGCCTCCTATCGCCTTTTTTCGGAACGCATCATGTCGGTCTTTGCGGATATCACCCCGCTGGTAGAGCAGGTCAGCGTGGACGAGGCCTTCCTCGACGTCACGGGCAGCCTGCGTCGACTGGGTGAACCGCTCGAGATTGGTCGGATGATCCGGGCCCGGTTCCGAGATGAACTGGGTCTTCCGGCGAGCGTGGGGATCGCCCGGAACAAGTATGTGGCGAAGGTGGCGTCGACGCGAGCCAAACCCGACGGTTTGCTGCGCATCGCCCCCGAGGACACGGTGGCCTACCTGCACACCCTTCCCGTCGGAGCCCTGTGGGGCGTCGGCGCCAAAACAGGTGAAGTGCTGGCTCGGGCCGGAATTTCCATGGTGAGTGAATTGGCCCAGACCCCATTGGCCACCCTGGAACGCCTGCTGGGTTCCAACGGCCTTCACCTGCATGCGCTGGCTTGGGGCAGGGACGACCGTGTGGTGGAACCGATCCGGGTGGAAAAGAGCATCGGGGCCGAGGAGACATTCGCCGTGGACGTCCACGAGGACGCCACGTTGAAGCGGGAACTGCTGCGTCTGGCTTACCGTGTAGCCCAAAGACTCCGCCAGGCGGAGCGCCAGGGGCAGACGGTTGCCCTGAAACTCAGGTACTCGGATTTCACCACGATGACGCGCAGCCGTCGGCTGGCGCAGCCGACGAATTCCGCACAGGCACTGTTGGGTGCCGCGGAAGGACTATTGGCGGGGATCGGCCCACGACCGCAAGCGGTTCGTCTCATCGGCATCCGCGTCGAACAGCTCTCCGACGCCGACGGTGGCATCCAATTGAGCTTCGAACGCAGCGACGGAAATTGGCGGCAGGCCGAAGAAACCATGGACCGCATCCGGCAGCGCTTCCCTGCCGGGTCACTGCAACCGGCGACCTTGATGCCGCCGCCCGAAGGCCCTCCTGAGATCGAAACGTAGCTCGACTTCCCGGAGGTGCAAATGCAGACTATCCTTGACGGACCACAGGTATCGAAAACCATATTCGACGTACTTGCGGCAGCGGGAACAATGCAGTTGCGGGAACCGTTGACTTGTATATAGGGGTTCTCCGGACGGAGACCGACCGACACGAGGGATTGGGGAAGGGATCATGCCACTTTCCGAACACGAGCAGCACTTGCTCGAGCAGCTGGAAAAGCAACTGCACGAGGATCACAAGTTTGCCTCCTCGATGAAGTCAAACGCCTCACCCGGCGGATATTCCACACGAAACATCGCCATCGGCGCCATTGTCGGCATCATCGGCATCATTGCTCTGTTGCTGGGTGTCTCCAGCCAATGGATCCCAATCGGTGTCTTGGGCTTCGCGTTGATGTGTGCGGGCGTCTATGTCGCCTTTTCGAAGAATGCCCTCGGCAAGGTCGGCAACGGCAAGGCCAAGTCAGGACCGCAGAAGAGTTCCTTCATGGCGGATCTTGAATCCAAGTGGGAAGCACGTCATCGGGACGAGCACTAACGATCATTAACTAGTCTTCGGGCCTGCCTGCCAGGCCCGAAGAAGCAGCACCAAATAACGCAGGGCGCGGGCCATCACGGTCGGTGCCCTTTTTTGTGTCAGGGCAGGACGCCACGACTCCGTGTCGATCACCACACGCTTCGGGGATTCCATGCTGCACCGGAGGCCCTCCATCGGTTCCTCCACTTCCCGCCACCGGGTTCCTCCACTTTGCCCCACCACGGCTGCCGGTCGGGCACGAAGCGCACCATTCCGCACATTCTCGGTTCTTTCGCCGTCCGTCACCCGGTTTTTTCCCCGAAACCCCTCCACTCCCTGTCACGGGCCTGCTTCCCAGTGATTGCAAGGAAAAGAATTTGCCCTAATGGTGGCAAAACTACCGTGTGTCGTTGACAGTGGAGGTTTGTGGAGTAAAGTGGGGGACTATAGAGGTGATTGGGGATGGCGGGGTGAACGTAGCTCCTTGAAGACGGGAAGGCGGTGCGTATGTTCCTCGGGACGTACACGCCGCGTCTTGACGAAAAGGGACGCATCATTCTTCCTGCCAAATACCGGGATGAACTAGCGAACGGGCTGGTTTTGACCCGGGGGCAGGAACGCTGCGTCTACGTCTTCAGCCAGCGGGAATTCGAGAACGTGCATGAGCAGATGCGTCAGGCACCGTTGTCCTCCCGGCAGGCGCGGGATTACATCCGCGTTTTCCTCTCCGGTGCCTCTGATGAGATGCCGGATAAGCAGGGCAGGGTCACCATCCCGGGGGCACTGCGCAGCTACGCCGGACTGGACCGTGAGGTCACCGTCATCGGCGCGGGGTCTCGGGCCGAGATCTGGGATACCCAGGCTTGGAACGAATACCTCGAGGCACAGGAGAGCACGTTCTCCGAGACAGATGAAGAAGTACTGCCGGGCATCTTCTAGCAACTGCTGGAAGCGTTCGGTGGGGTTGGATCAGATCTCCAGCCGCCCGTCAGCGTCATCCTGGCTCCACTTCCCCGGAGCCAGGCGGATGAGGATCGGAGCGGAGGGGGATCTGGCCCAATCCCTACACCACGATTGCAAGCTGTGACACGCTGAAAGGGGACAGGGTATGACCGACGACATCACGCCCCGTCCCACATCCGAGCGGCACGTACCAGTGCTGCTCGAACGTTGTGTAGGGCTGTTGGCGCCGTCGATCCAGGCAGGGATCGACCAGCGCCAACGGGCCGTCGTCGTTGATTGCACGCTCGGCATGGGCGGGCACTCCGAGGCACTGCTGCGCCGTTTCGACCAGCTTCACCTGATCGGGCTGGATCGCGACGAGCAGGCACTGGCCTTGGCGGGGAAGCGGCTCGCGCCGTTCTCCCACCGGACTGATCTGGTGCACGCCGTCTACGACGAGATCGATGACGTGGTCGCGGATCTTGGATTCGAAGGCGTCGATGGTGTGCTGTTCGACCTGGGCGTTTCCTCGCTCCAGCTCGATGAGCGCGAACGCGGTTTCGCCTACTCCTTCGATGCTCCACTGGACATGCGCATGGACACCTCGACCGGACCGACAGCAGCGGATGTGGTCAACGGCTACTCCGAAACGGATCTGGTCCGGCTGATCCGCACCTGGGGCGAGGAGAAGTTTGCCGGCCGGATCGCTTCGGCCATCGTCCGTGACCGGGACGGTCGCCCTTTCGAGACCACCGGCGAGTTGGTGGGGAGCATCCGCAGCGTCGTGCCGGCCGGTGCCGCCCGTACCGGGGGACACCCCGCCAAAAGAACCTTCCAGGCCCTCCGTATCGAAGTCAACGAGGAACTCGACGTGTTGGACCGGGCGCTGCCCGCATCCATGGACGTGCTGAACATCGGCGGCCGAGTGGTCGTGATGAGCTACCACTCCCTCGAGGACAAACTGGCGAAGAAGCACTTCGCAGGGGCGTCCAAATCTTCGGCACCTCTCGGGTTCCCGGTCGAACTCGAGGAGCATAAAGCCCGCTTCCGGAGCCTGACCAAGGGAACCGAGAAGCCGAATGACATTGAAATCGACGAAAACCCCCGCGCGGCATCAGCCAAGCTCCGTGCGTTGGAACGAATCCTGAGGAGGAGCTGAACATGGGCACCGCAACCCAGACGCGTGCAGTTCACGCAGGGCAGAGCGCCGTCGGCAGCACCGTTGGTGCCAACGCCCGCGCGCTCGCTCCACCGCCCCTTCCCCGTTCCGAACCCAAGCAGCGCACTCCGCTGTCCCTGGTCCCGGCGACGAAGCGCAGTCGGCGCGCCGGATTTGCCGTTTTCTGCTTCGCCTTGTTGCTGGCTGCCCTGGTCGGGGTCCTGGTGATCAACGTCAATGTGGCCAACTCCCAGTACGACATCGTGAGCCTGCGTGGCCAGGAGCAGACCCTCAATCAGGAGAACGAAGCGCTGACACAGGAACTCCAAAACCTTCAGGCTCCCCAGAATGTGGCCGTCAAGGCGGCAGAATTGGGTATGGTCACCCCCGGAACGGTGGCTTCGATCAATCTGGACACCCAGAAGATCACCGGAAAGGCCACCGCTGCGGAAGAGGGAAAGCTTCCTTCCACGCATGTACCGGCACCGGCGGTCCCTGAAGACCAGGCCAAGAACCAGACGGTAGCGGACACCAAGTCCGAGACCGCGGAGCAGAAGAGCAACATCGCTCCCGAGGGCAACGCAGTCGCCGACGGCGCCTCGGCGGACAAGAGCAAGACACAACAAAACACCGAGGAACCTTCGAGCAACGACCTGAACGGCGGAACCATTCCGGCTCCGGCACAGCAGGGTTCCGGACAGTAGGGCAGCGAGTCCTGTTCGGTACGGACCTCGGGAAGAACCGATCAGCAACCCAAGGAATAGATTATGGCCAGGCCGCCCGCCAGGAAACCACAGCACACTGAGCCTCGCCGGCTCCGGACTGGTCTGGCGCTTGCCATGGTCATGCTGGTCCTGCTCGGTGGACGACTCTTCCTGGTGCAGGGACTCGACCCGACGGCCGCAGCGGAGGCGGCCACCGGCCAGCGTATCCGCGAGACGGAGCAGCAGCCGGTGCGCGGGAAGATCCTGGACTCGTCCGGAAAGATCTTCGCTGCCAGTTTCGAACGCTACGACCTGGTGGTCGACCAACGGCAGGTCAAGGAGTCCTTCAAGCGCAAGAACGCCGAGGGCGGCCGGGACGTCGTGCAGACCGAGGACGCCGTCAAGGAACTCGCAGGCACCCTCGATATCGATGAGGACGCCCTGAAGTCCTCGATCATCGGCGACGACGGGGCCAAGAAGAAGGGCTATTCCGTCGTGGCCAAGGGAGTAACTCCCGAAACACGTAATAAGGTCCTGAAGGTCGGGCTTCCGTGGATCACCAGCCAGGAACGCTTCGAACGGGAATACCCCAACGGCACCGTTGCTGGCTCGGTGCTGGGTTTTCTGCGTTCGAGCGAGGACGGGACCTCCCAGACCGGGGCCGAGGGGCTCGAGCTCAGTCAGAACCGTGCCTTATCGGGCACGCCGGGGACCAAGACCTTCGAAATCGCCGCTGATGGTGTCAGGATTCCTATGGCTACGCTCAAGGAGAAACCGGCGGTTGACGGCAAGGACGTTAAACTCACCATCAACAGTGACGTCCAGTGGGCTGCCCAGGAGGCGGTCATGGCGAAGAAGAAGCAGTTCAACGCCGAATGGGTCAACGCCGTGGTGGTCGAGGTCGAGACCGGCAAGATCCGGGCCCTTGCTGATTCGACGACCGTGGACCCGGCAGACCCAGGGGCGACGGATGCCGAGTTCCGCCGTTCAACCACGGTGTCCCAGGCCTACGAACCGGGCTCGACCGGCAAGGCCGCGACCTTCGCTGCAGCCCTGCAGGAAGGTGTCGTGAAGCCACTCGACCACTTCAAGGTCGGGCACGAATACACGGTCGGCAAGGAGACCATCCACGATTCCCTGAAACACCAGACCTTCAACATGACCGCGGCAGGCATCTTCGCCCGGTCCTACAACACCGGCACCACGATGATCGGTGAGAAGCTCAGCAACGAACAACGCTACGACTGGATGAAGAAATTCGGTATCGGCCAGGGCTTCGACATCGGTGTCCCGGTGAACAAGGGCATCTTCGCTCCGCCGGAGAGCTGGGACCGCCGTCAGCAGTACACGACCATGTTCGGCCAGGGGTACAGCTTGACGTCCCTGCATACGGCCCGCGTCTTCCAGACGATCGCCAACCAGGGAGTCCAGGTAGAACCCTCGCTCATCGAGTCCTACACCGAACCGGACGGCACTGAGCACGACCGCAAGGAAGTCAAGAGCAAGCGGGTCGTTTCCAAGAAGACGTCCAAGGAAATGCGGCGGATGATGGAGACCGTGGTGACCGACGGAACCGGCTATGCCATGGAGGTCGACGGATACCGTGTCGGAGGCAAAACGGGAACCGGGCAGGCCGCGGGCCCGACGGGCAAACTCGACGGCTACACCAGCTCCTTCGCCGGAATGGCTCCGATCGATGATCCGAAGTATCTGGTCGTGGTGACGATGCAGCGGCCCAAGGGCAACTGGGAGAGCTTCAGCGTGGCCGACACCTTCACATCGATCATGTCCCAGACCCTGAACAGCTACAACGTCCCACCCAGCACCGATAAGCCCAATCCCTATAAGGTCTTCGTCGGCAAGAAGCAGAAATACGGATGGTAAACATAGTGCCCCCCACGCCCCAGCACGCCGAACGGGCGTTCCGCCCCGAGCAAGCGCCTCGTTTGACCCTGAACGACGTGGCCGGTCGTCTGACCGAGCGCGGCACCACCAACCGGCTCGAGGGTGATGGCGGCACGGTGATCCAGGGAGTGTGCCTCGACTCACGCGCCGTGCTGATCGGGGACCTCTATGCAGCGGTTCCCGGAGCGCGCAGCCACGGTGCCGACTACTGCGCGGGAGCTGCCACCTCCGGGGCCAGCGCGATCCTCGCCGACGAAAGCGGCGAAGGACGTGCCGTCGCCACCGGTCTACCGGTGCTGGTCGTCGAGTCGGTGCGGGCCGCCGTGGGACCCGTGGCCGCTAGCCTCTACGGCTCGGAGGAGCCCGGGCTCGGACTGGTCGGAGTCACCGGAACCAACGGCAAGACCACGACGACGTACTTCATCACCTCGCTCCTGCGTGCCCTGGGCCAACGGACCGGCCTGATTGGGACCATCGAGATCCTGGCTGACGGGACACGAATCCCCAGCGTGCTGACCACACCGGAAGCCCCGCAGCTGCATGCGCTGCTCGCCCGGATGCGGGCGGCCGGGGTCGACACGGTGGCGATGGAGGTCTCTTCCCACTCCATCGATTACGAACGGGTCGGGGGCATGGCCTTCGGCGTCGCCGGATTCACCAACCTGACCCAGGACCACCTGGACCTGCATGGCAGCATGGAGGCCTATTTCGAGGCCAAGGCCCGCCTCTTCACCGCCGAACGTAGTGCTCGGGCCGTCATCACCGTCGACGATGAATGGGGCCGTCGCATGGCGCGCTCCACCACCGCCGAGTTGTTCACCTTGCGGACCGTTCCGCGTGATGGGGGCGGGGCGGACGAGGAGCTTCCCGGTCGTCCGTGGAGCGTTCAGGCCATCGCCCAGCACGGACTCGGTCATGAATTCGAACTCCACGGTCCCGACGGGGAGCGACTGCGCGGCCACACCGGCCTGCCGGGACTCTTCAACGTCTCCAACGCCGCCCTGGCACTGCTGATGGTCCACGCCGCCGGTACCGGGCTGGAGGAACTCCAACGCGTGCTCGACGCCTCCGATCCACTGACCATCGCGGTGCCGGGCCGGATGCAGGTCGTTTGCGATTCCCCGGCGGCCGTCGTCGACTTCGCCCACAACTCCGATGCCCTCGAACGGGCCATCGAAGGCGTACGCGGACAACATCCCGGCTCACGGGTCATCGTCGTCTTCGGTGCCACAGGGGACCGGGACGCCACCAAACGGCCCACGATGGGGGCCGTGGCCGCCCGACACGCCGATGTCGTGATCATCACTGACGACGATCCCCACAACGAGGAAGCCGGTGGGATCCGCCGGGACGTCCTGACCGGGGCACTGGACGCCATCGAGGCCGAAGGCCTGGGCAGCCAAGCCGCCGAGATCTTCCCGCGGGCCGACGCGATCGTGGCCGCGGTAGCGATGGCCCGGGCCGGGGACACCATCCTGGTGGCCGGCCGCGGCCACGAGGTCTGGCAGGAAGTCAACGGCGTGAACGTGGCGCTGGACGACCGCGTGGAACTGCGTCAGGCACTGACGGCCGCTGGTTACAGCCCACGCCCCGCCGAGCCCGGTTCCACCGAGTCGGCGGTCAACGGGTAAAGTCAAAGAGCCATGATTGAACTGAACACAGCCGACATTGCGTCCATTACCGGTGGGCGCATCACGGCCACTGCCGATCCCGGAACCACCGTCAGCGGTGTCGCCACCGACTCACGCGAGTGCGCCCCGGGGTCCCTCTTCGTCGCCAAGCCCGGCGAGTTCTCGGACGGACACCACTTCATCGACCGTTCCTTCGCCGCAGGCGCCGTGTTGGCCCTGGCCGAACACGAGACGCTGGATTCCGCCGGCGTCGTGCACCCGGCGGTCATCGTCGAGGATGCGGTCATCGCCATGGGCGTCCTGGCAGCCCATATCGTGGACATCCTGCGGGCCGGAGGCACCCGGGTCATCGGCATCACCGGTTCCGCCGGCAAGACCACCACCAAGGACCTGCTGGCTTCGATTCTGGAAACGTCGGGGCCCACGGTCGCCCCCATCGGTTCCTATAACGGCGAAGTCGGCGTTCCGCTGACCGTCTTCAACGCCACCGCCGAGACCCGGTACCTGGTCATCGAAATGGGTGCCACCGGCATCGGCCACATCACCTACTTAACGGATATGGTCCACCCGGACACCGGCGTCGTCCTGTGTGTGGGCACGGCCCACGCCGGCGAATTCGGTGGAGTGGAGAACATTGCCCGCGCCAAGGGCGAGCTGGTCGAGGCCCTGCCCGGCGATGGCACGGCCATCCTGAACCTCGATGACCCGCGGGTCATCGCGATGGCCGAACGCACCGGAGCCGACGTCCTGGGTTTCGCGATGGACGACGGCGGAACCCGGGCACCGGTCATGGCCTCGGACATCGTGGTCGCCGAGGGAGGGTACCCCGAGTTCACGCTCAACCTGCCCGACGGCGGAAGCCACCGGGTCCGCAGCGGGCTCATCGGACGGCATCACGTCTCCAACCTCCTGGCCGCTGCCGCAGCCGCCTACAGCCTGGGCATCGACGGTCACACGATCGCCGCGACCCTGCAGGATCGCGGGCCGGCAAGCCGGTGGCGCATGGAGCGGACCGACCGCTCCGACGGCGTGAGCATCGTCAACGACGCCTATAACGCGAACCCCGAATCGATGCGTGCCGCCCTGCGCACCCTGGCCGAACTCGGCCTGCCCTCGGAAGCGGGTGTGGCCCGCCGTACCTGGGCAGTCCTGGGCGAGATGCTCGAGCTCGGCACCGAATCAATCCACGAACACGACCTGGTCGGCCGCATCGCGGTGCGGCTCAACATCAAGAAGCTGGTGGTGGTCGGCCGTGGAGCCAAGGCCGCCTACAACTCGGCAGTGCTCGAAGGCAGCTGGGGGGACGAGGCGTACTACGTCGAAACCCCGGACGACGCCGAGGCATTGCTGGCTGACCAGCTGGAACCCGGAGACATCGTCTTGTTCAAGTCCTCCAACTCGGCGGGCCTGCGCTACCTGGGCGACCGGGTGGCCTCCACCCCCTGCTCGAACGACGCCTCCAGCGCGCTCGAAAGTGAGGATCCCCGGTGATCGCCCTCATCATGGGCGCCACGATCGCCCTCGTTCTGTCCTTCGCGGGCACCCCTGTCTTCATCAAGGTCCTGACCAAGCGCAGCTACGGCCAGTTCGTCCGGGACGACGGTCCGACCTCGCACCACACCAAGCGCGGCACACCGACCATGGGCGGTGCCATCATCGTCGCGGCCGTCTTCGTGGCCTATTTCGGAACGCACGGGATCCTGGGCCTGTTCGCCGATCACGCCCCCGGCCCCTCGGCCAGTGGACTGGTGTTGCTGTTCCTGATGGCCGGCATGGGCTTCGTCGGGTTCCTCGACGACTACATCAAGATCTCCAAACAACGCAGCCTGGGGCTCAGGGCCTGGCAGAAACTCCTGTTGCAGGCGATCGTGGGGATCGCGTTCGCCATCCTGGCCTTGCAGTTCCCCAACGGCAAGGACCTGACCCCGGCCTCGACGCATCTCTCCTTCACCCGGGACACGGCCTTGGATCTGGCCTTCTTCGGTCCGCTGGTCGGGGCCATCCTGTTCATCATCTGGGCGAATGTGATCGTCACCGCGGCCACCAATGGGGTGAACCTCACCGACGGGCTGGACGGGCTGGCCACAGGGGCCTCGATCATGGTCTTCAGCGCGTACACGTTGATCGGCATCTGGCAGTTCAACCAGGCCTGCGGCTCCTCCCGTTCGATCGGTTCGGTCTGTTATGAAGTGCGCGACCCGATGGATCTTGCCTTGCTCGCAGCGATCCTCTCCGGGGCATTGATCGGCTTCCTGTGGTGGAACACCTCCCCGGCACAGATCTTCATGGGGGATACAGGCTCCCTGGCCATCGGCGGTGCCGTGGCCGCCTTCGCGCTGCTCTCGCGCACCGAGGTCCTGCTGATCATCCTGGCCGGGCTGTTCGTGATCATCTCCTTGTCGGTGATCATCCAAGTGGGGTTCTTCAAACTCTCCGGCGGTAAACGCGTCTTCCTGATGGCGCCGCTGCAGCATCACTTCGAGCTCAAGGGATGGGCCGAAGTCACCGTCGTGGTGCGCTTCTGGATCATTTGCGGACTGTGCGTCGCCGTCGCCTTGGGTCTCTTCTACGGCGAATGGGTCTTGGGACTGTGAACGCGCGTTTGGATGAACTGACCAGCTGGGACGCTGACTGGGCCGATCTGCGGGTCGTGGTGGCCGGGCTGGGCCTGACCGGCTTCTCGGCCGCCGATACCCTGATCGAACTCGGTGCCACCGTCGTCGTCGTCGATACGGGTTCCGGGGCGGAGAGCGCCCAGCGGGCCGACACGTTGAAGATCGTCGGTGTCCGCGATGTCCTGCTGGGCCTCGAACACACCCAGGGTCTTCCCACCATCGACGGGCGGGTGGCCGATCTGGTCATCGCCTCACCGGGCTGGCCACCGCACCATCCGCTGCTGCGTGCCGCGGTCGACGCCGGTGTCCCCATCTGGGGCGACGTCGAACTCGCCTGGCGGGTGAACCAGCGTGAAGGCCGCAAGACCGCCGAATGGCTGGTCATCACCGGTACGAACGGCAAGACCACCACCGTGGGGATGACCGAGGCCATGCTGCAGGCCGGCGGGCTGCGGGCCATCGCCGCCGGCAACGTCGGGACCCCCATCCTCGACGTGGTCCGTGACCCCGAGGGGTACGACGTGATCGCCGTCGAGCTCTCCAGCTTCCAGCTGCACTACACGCATAGCGTCTCCCCCTTGGCCTCGGTGGTGTTGAACATCGCCCAGGACCATGTGGATTGGCACGGTTCCTTCGAGCAGTACCAGGCTGATAAGGCCCGGATCTACGAACGCACCCGGGTCGCAGCCGTGTACAATGTCGAGGCGCCGATCACCGAGAAAATGGTCGAAAACGCCGACGTCGTCGAGGGGTGCCGGGCCATCGGCTTCACCACCTCGGTCCCCTCGCGCAGCATGCTCGGGGTCGTCGACGACTTGTTGGTGGACCGCGCCTACATCGAGGAACGCCGTGACTCGGCAGCCGAACTGGCATCGCTGGAGGACTTCGGGGGAGTGGCACCGCGGCATATGGTTGCCAACGCGCTGGCCGCGGCCGCCCTGGTTCGTGCCTACGGAGTCGAACCGGAAGCCGTGCGCAAGGGGTTGCACGCCTATGAAGGCGGAGACCACCGCATCCAGGCCGTCGCCCGTCGTGGTGACATCCTGTGGATCAACGATTCCAAGGCCACCAACCCGCACGCCGCCGCCGCATCACTGGGTTCCTTCGGCTCGGTCGTCTGGATCGCCGGAGGGCTGTCCAAGGGCGTGGACTACTCCGATCTGGTGACGCGCTTTGCGGACAAACTGCGCGGCGTGGTGCTCATCGGAACCGACACCTCGGCGCTGCAGGAGGCATTGCGGCGACACGCGCCCACGGTGCAGGTGATCGAGGCGCCGGTAGGCGAAACTGGTAAACAGACAGCAGATGGTTCGGAACGGCAGGACAGCGAAACTGCGGTCATGG
>RCNJ01000960.1_pt1 | contig 14210 bp, 14 predicted proteins | sample 2041171 | NCBI WGS metagenome assembly RCNJ01 (sample SAMN09708213, study PRJNA481090) | feces metagenome | biome: feces | host: Pygoscelis adeliae | place: Antarctica: Rookery Lake | collected 2010-03-01 | reverse complement strand
TGTAGAACACCTAATACTTTTTTTAGAGGTTTTTTACAAACTAAATTAATAGAAATATTACCATTTCGAATGAATGATTATAAAAAAGTTTTTTTAAAAGGTGTGTTAATTTTAAATGCACCAATTGTTTTTGTCTATGGAAGTTTAATCATTTATCAAGAAGGAGTATTAGGTGTTCTACAATTAATTATGTTTATCTTAGTAACTTACCTTTTATTGGCTTTATCTTTAGAAGAAACGATTGCTAAATTAATTGGAAAGCCATTCAAACACCCATTAGAATTAATAATAACGTATCTTTTATTGATTCTGACGGCTCTGATTAACTATTATTTTATGACTTTATATTTATTTTTAATCATAGTATTGATTATTTTCATTAGGATTACAATAAGAAGACGTGCGAGGTGATTTAATGATTGGATGTTTAATTATTCATGGCTACACGGGTGGTCCTTATGAAGTAGAGCCACTTGCTCAATATTTAAAAGAAAAAACAGATTGGCAAATTGAAGTACCGCTTTTATCTGGACATGGAACAGAGTTACATTTAGAACATGTGAACTATGAAGACTGGTTAGAAGATGCTGTAAATGCTTTGTTCAAATTACAAGAAACATGTGAAACAGTTTATGTGATTGGTTTTTCGATGGGTGGTATGATTGCTGCTTATTTAGCAGCTAATTATAAAGTGGATCGTTTAGTATTACTATCGACAGCAAGAAGATATTTATCATTTCGACATTTAAGTACTTATATAAGAGAAGGAATCGAAGCAAGTATCAAAGGTGAATTAAAAGAGAGTCCGCTATATAAACATTATAAATATAAATTTGATGTCGTTCCATTTACTGCAAATATTGAGTTTATGAAATTAGTTAATAAAACTAAAGGTTATTTAAAAGATGTTAAAAGTCCTGTCTTTATCGCACAAGGACAAAAGGATGCCCTCGTTCCTGCCAAGACAGCTTATGCCTTACATGATGAAATTAGTTCAGAAGATAAGGAAGTGGTGTTTTTTGAACGTTCGAATCATCTCATTTGTCTTGGTGAAGATCATGATGTTTTAAATGTAATGATTTATAGATTCTTAAATGATATAAGTTAAGAGGTGTATATGTGTATTTTCTATCTAAAAAAGATGCCTGGTTAGGTTTAATTGTGTGGTTAAGTATTATAGTAGTCGCATCAATTTATATTTTTGATGACGCCACTCTAGGACTTCACATAAATGGGGTATTAGATATTATAGGTTTTACATTAGTTTTATTAACAATAGCTTTTCTATTATGGGTTTGGTATGGGACTTCATACAGAATTGAAGAAGGACTAATTAAGATAAAGTCTGGTCCATTTAGAAGCAAAATAGAGATTAAAAAAATAAGAAAGATAAGAGCAACAAAGAATCCAATGTCAGCACCTGCTTATCGCTAGATCGAATAGAGATTCTTTATGGTAAATATGATATGGCGCTTATATCTCCTCGGAACAAGATTGAGTTTATTGAAGTTTTAATGAATGAAAATCTAGCGATTCAAATTGATAAAAACCTTCATAAATAAAGGGATGTGAACCTAATTTGGTTTCACATCCCTTTATTGTTATTCTTTTTTCGATATTGTGATTTTTCGTTTTTTGGCGGTACTCATAATGAATAAGAATAAACCAAAGATAACGACGAAACCACCAAGCCATTGCGAGTCTGTAATTACTTCACCTAGAATAAAGTAGGCAAGGATTGATGCACCAATTGGTTCGAATACAATCGCCATTGAAATGCGCGAAACACTAACCCATTTTAAAGCCCAATTGAAAATTGTGTGTCCAAAGAATGTTGGGAAAATTGCTAGAGCTAAAAAGATTAACCAATGGTTTTTTGTATACCCAGTAAAGTCATTATTTAAAATGATGTTGTAAATAATTAATGTGATTGAACTGGTTCCGTAAACAATAAATGTATAGGTCATCAATGATAAACTTCGACGTAATTGTTGGCCAAGTAAAAAATATCCCGTAATTGCAATCGCTCCAAGGAAAGCAAGTATATCTCCGAATAAAGCCATACCGCCAATTTGAAAGTCGCCCCAACTAATAATAAAGCTACCTGCAAGGGCAATGATCATACTAATGACTGCTCCGAGCGAGAACCGTTCACCAAAAATGAGGTACGTCCCTAAAAATGCAAAAATGGGTTGTAAAGTAACTAGAACAACAGAACTTGCGACAGATGTGTAATTTAGTGATTCAAACCACAAGATAAAATGGAAAGCTAGAAACACGCCGGCTAAAGATGTCAGTAGCCAATCTTTTTTCTTTATAGATTTTAATTCTTCACGGTATTTTAATAAAACATAAGGTGCCATAATTAAAACCGCAAGCAACAATCTGTAATTTGCAATAATTCCAGCAGGGACACCTACAGCTAACTTCACTAAAATAGCTGAAGTTGACACAGATAAAACCCCAATAACAATAGCTATGTAAGGATTAAACGGTGGTAATCTCAAAATAAAAACTCCTTTGTATAAACATAAATAATAATCTCTTCTTATATTATCATGATAAAACCTAAATGACATATTAAATGTGTGTAAAAATTTATTTGAGTAGTGAATCTAGTGTAAATACTAAAAAATAAGTTAATAATCTCGAATTTTCAGTAGAAATGTTATCGATTAAAATGCCAACTTGTACCGGAGTGATTAATATTGCATCGGCTACACTTAAGGTTGATTTCAGAAAAAATGCAAGGACAGTAGAATTACTTGGTAAAGATAACTTAGAAAAAAATAAATTATCAAAGCAATGTAGTAACTCCCTGAAAGTCTGATAATATAGTACCGATAAAAAAATGAATTAATCTAGTTAAATTTATTAGTATCAAAGCAAGATAATTTGTGGTATACTGGTAAGAGATATTATGATACATGAGTAATTTGGGTAAGGCTCAGGTCCAAGTAAGTTAATTGGAGGAAGCCGTTTGGTACTTTAAGAAATATATGCTAAGTTTAACACTTATGCGTTAATCGTAAGTTGTAGTATATGAATTTAAAATGAAATATATGTAAACATGCTTAAAGACATAGTTTACTAAGCGTACGTTCAAAAGGTCAACAAAACAATTAAAAACATAAATATAAATTCCGGACTGTTTTTAGTAGATTATCTGTTGTGATTTATACGCGATTTTTTGAACGACCTCTTAAAGTTCTTAAGAAGGTTTCCACTTATGTAAAGTAAAATTTACTAGGTAGAAAAAGGAGATAGTAATAAATTGACAACATTTAAAGAACTAAACGTATCAGAACCGATTATGAAATCATTAGAGACAATGGGTTTTGAGGAAGCAACACCAATCCAGGCCGAAACGATTCCACTAGCAATGAATGGTGAGGACGTTATTGGTCAAGCACAAACAGGTACAGGAAAGACAGCAGCATTTGGTATTCCAATGATTGAAAGATTTAACCGTAATGAAAAAGGTGTTAAAGGTTTAGTTATTGCGCCAACGAGAGAGCTTGCAATTCAAGTTGCAGCTGAAATTGATCGTTTAGGTCGTAATAAAGGAATTAAAACACTAGCAGTATACGGTGGTCAACAAATGAGTAGACAAATACGTGCTTTAAAAGATGGTCCACATATTGTCGTTGCAACACCAGGACGTCTATTAGACCATATGCGTCGTCGTACAATTAAAATGAATGAAATTCAAGTAGCTGTTTTAGACGAAGCAGACGAAATGCTTAATATGGGATTCATTGAAGATATTAAAGATATCTTGAAAGGTATTCCTAAAGAGCGTCAAACATTGTTATTCTCAGCAACTATGCCGAAACAAATTCGTGATATTGCTACAACAATGATGAAAGAACCAAAAGTTGTTAAAACAAAAGCAAAAGAAATGACTGTAGAGAACATTAAACAATCATTTATTGAAATTCCAGAACGCTTTAAATTTGATACATTAACGAATCATTTTGATATTAATACACCAACACTTGCAATTGTATTCACGCGTACTAAAAAGCGTGTTGATGAAATCGCAGATGGTCTACAAGTTCGCGGATTCCGCGCAGAAGGTATTCATGGTGATTTAACTCAAGGGAAACGTGAAAGTGTCTTAAAACAATTTAAGAGTGGACGTGTCGAAGTCCTAGTTGCAACAGATGTTGCTGCTCGTGGACTAGATATTACTGGTGTAACACACGTTTATAACTTTGATATCCCACAAGATCCTGAAAGTTATGTGCACCGTATTGGTCGTACAGGACGTGCAGGTCGTACTGGTGAAGCAATCTCATTTGTAACACCACGTGAGATGCCACATTTACGTTTAATTGAAAAGACAACAAAGAGTACAATGGAGCGTATTGTTCCACCAACAAATACAGAAGCAGCTCGCGGACAACAACAAGCAGCAGCTGAAAACTTAATCAAATCAATCAGTAAAGATAACTTAAATGCGTATCAAGATACTGCTAAAGAGTTACTTGATGATCATGATTCGATAAGTGTAGTTGCAGCAGCGTTAAGCATGCTTACTAAAGAACGTAAAGACGTACCTATCAGTATTTCTTCTGTTCAGCCGATCAGTGTAAGAGGCGGCGGCGGAGGCGGTAAAGGCGGCGGTGGAAATCGTCGTTCAGGTTCAGGTGGCGGCAAGCGTTTCTATGGTAAAAAAGGCGGCGGAAGCGGCGGTAAAGGCGGCAGTGGCCAAGGCGGTAGAGGTCGTAATAATCGCAGTGGTTCACGTAATGAAGGACGCAACCGTTAATAAAATAATTAAAATAAAAGCTTGAAGAGAAAATTCTCTTCAAGCTTTTTTATTTGGTTAATAATCATAATTTATTTTTTGATAATAACTTGAATAACATGACCTAGTCCATTATGTCTAAGCCCTTCAAAACGTTCAGTTTCACCATAATAAAAATGGAAAACTTCATAAGGTTCGATTAGATTTAAAACAGTATTCGGGTCATATAAGTAATCAATTTTACCTGGACCACCAGTGTCAAAATTAATTTGAGCAGTAGAATATACTTCAAACATAATTAAACCATCTTTTTTAACAGTTTGAATCATATTGTTAATTAATTTTGCTTGATCATCTTTATGAACATGACCAAATACTAAAATAGCATTATCGTAACTCTCATATGGTAAATCTTCATCAATCAGATTTATTTGTTTTGTATTAATTGAGACATTATTTATGTTAGCTAAAGTATTAGCTTTAGTAAGACCCACTTTTGAAATATCATAAGCAGTTATTTCATGACCTAACATTGCAAGATGGACCGCATTTCTTCCTTCACCTTCAGCAAGGCAAGCGATTTTACTACCAGGTTCAAAACGGTCTGCATGTTCTTTAATAAAAACATTAGCATCCGTTCCATAAACAAAGTCTTCTCTACCAAAAGATTCATCCCATTTATCTTCTATCAATTTGTTGCCCCCTAAATTTTCTTCTCATGAACATACTTTAAGATTAGCAGAAAGGGTTGCCCAATACTATTAAGTTAGCTTTTAAATCGTGTTGTTTGAATTTCAAATTCACTCCAAAGTTAAGGACTAAAAAACTTAAATCAGCCAACTAAAACAAAGTATTTATCTTAATAATAAAGGTAATATCTTGTTTTATTAAGATGTATAAACAGACAAGTTCATCTATGATAGGTATACTAAAAAGGAGAGGTTCAGATGTTTTTTAGTCCAATTATGAGAGTGAGCTTTAAAATATTTATAAGTGTTTTATCATTAATCATTTTATTTAGTTTTAAATCTCCAAAAAATATATTATTAACCCCCTTAATTGAACAAATATACGGTATGTACGAAGAAGAAAAGTTAACTAAAGGAATTGTCGATCGGATTGTAGATGATGAAAATGTAGTCGTTCTAATTGAAAGTGAATTAAAAGAAGTGATTATTAGGCAAACTAAAAACAAAGCTTTAAAATCTGGTGACGTCATTAATTTGGTTGAAGTAGATCAAACATATCAGTTAGTTAATATAAATGAAGCTGAAACACTCGAGCTTAAAATGGATATGGAAAAATTAATAAAACAATTGAAAGAAGATGATGATTAGTAATAGGAGTTGGTAAGATGGTTCAAGTGAATAAATTAAGCACCGAACCTGTTTCGGTTAGCTTTTTTAAATATCTGATACCATCACTTATTGGTATGGCACTCATGTCAGTTAATATTGTCATTGATGGTATTTTTGTTGGGCATGGAGTTGGTTCGACGGCTCTAGCAGGTGTTAACATAGCAGCTCCTGTATTTTCAATTATTCTTTCAATTGCTTTATTGATTGGCGTTGGTGGTGGAGCTGTTTATTCGATGGTATTAGGTGCTGGGGAAGTGGATTATGCTCAGCGGATATTTACAACATCATTTGGTTTAGTAACAATTATTGTTCTATTAATTACGAGTTTAAGTTTATTTTTTATAAAAGATTTAGCTTATTTTTTTGGAGCTAACAAAGATACATTACCTTATGTATTAGAATATATGAAAATACTTTTATTATTTGGTTTATTAATGGCTTGGGAAACATCTTTAAGTGTGTTTATTAGAAATGATGGTAATCCTAACTTAGCGATGATAGGTTTAATTTTAACGTCGCTTTTAAATATTGGCTTAAATTATTATATGATATTCATATTAGAGTTAGGTGTCACTGGCGCAGCGATTGCAACAGTTACTTCTGTTGCGGTAGGTCTTCTTGTTTTATTAACACATTTCTTTAAAAAAGATGCCATATTAAAGTTTGTTAAGATTACTTGGAATAAAGCAGATATCAAACGAATTAACTTGATCGGTTTTCCGAGTTTTGTTTCAGAAGTGGGTATGGGTGTTTTTACGATAGGTTATAATATAGCAATTGCTTTTTATGCTGGAACGATTGGTTTGGCAGCTTTTTCAGTACTTAATTATTTACATACATTTATGTTTTTACTCTTTATGGGCGTAGGTTCATCAATTCAACCGATGATTAGTTACTATCATGGAGCAGGATTATCAAGTCAGATAAAAGATACGATAAAAATTGCAGAAAAAGCAGCGATTGTTTTAGGAGGTCTATTTTTAGTTGTTGGTTTCTTTGCAGCCAATTCGCTTGTCGCAATGTTTGGTATTACATCAGATGAAATTACTGAATTAGCTGTTACAGGTATCAGACTCTTCTTTACAGGTTATATCTTTATGGGAATAAATTTTGTTTATCTTACTTATTTCCAAGCAATCGGCCAAGTCAAACCATCAATTTGGATTACTTTATTCAGAGGATTTATCCTACTTATTATTATGCTATTAATATTACCTAAATTAATTGGCGTCAATGGTGTGTGGTTAGCTTTACCGATTTCAGAAGCAATTGTTACAATTGTCTTATTGTATTTTGTTCGTGGAAGAATTGTCGGTTCTAATAAATTAATTGAATAAAATGCTAATTGACAGGTAATAGGTGACCTGTAGAATATAAACTAACGAGAGAATAGACTGCTAAATTAATTTAGCAGTTTATTTTAAAAGGAGCTTATTAATGACATTTAAAAATTTAGAATTAACGAATATCCTAAAAGAAAGATTTAAAAAAGATAAAGCGAAGAGTGTGGCACTGCAAGTTGCGATTAAAAATGACATTGCATATGACTATTTTTATGGTAGTTATGATGAGGCTGGTAACTCACCAACAAAAGATACACTTTATGGCGTCGCATCATTAACAAAATCAGTCACAGCAGTAGGGATTATGAAGTTACAAGATGAAAGCAAAGTTAGTAGTTGGTTACCAGAACTTGAATTATCAGAATCAGTGAAGGATAAAATAACAATCCATCATTTACTTACGCATACCGCAGGATTTCCAGGAATGACCGCACTTAATTTAGCACGCGTAGAAAGTTTAGAGCGTGATCCTGATGCAGCTCATTTATTTGGCGAAATTCCGCAAAGTGACAAGCCTATTGTAACTGTAAACGACATGATTGAAGTGATGAATAGCTTAGATTATACATTAATAGATGAACCAGGTACTTTATTTAATTATTCAAATGAAGGGTACGCTTTACTAGAAGAAATTATTAAACGAGCAAGTAAAGATACCTATATTAACTATATAAATGAAAATATTTTTAGTCCACTTGGAATGGATCACTCAGTGTTTACAGTTGAAGAATTAAAAGATTATCGTGAAGTAGCGAGTCCTTATGCGTTTACGAAAGATGAAAAGCGTGATGTCTTTCACTCACCAACTTGGTGGGAGTCTGGTGAAATATACGGGGCCGGTTCTTTAAAATCTACAACAAAAGATCTATTAAACTACTTAGAGATATTTAGAAAAGATGGGTATGTGAATGGACAAGAAATTTTAAGTGAGTCTGCCGTTGAAGCAATGACAACCTCACATATTCAAACACCAAACGAGAATGAGTATGGCTATGGTTTAATGGTTGGAGAATTTGCAGGAAAGAAAGTGATTGGGCATGGTGGTGGTGTAAAAGGTGTATCTTCATATATGTTTGTTTGTAAGGAGTTGGACTTTACTGCAGTGGCACTCACTAATATCGCTGAATTAGCTGCTGAAGATTATCTTGTGATAGCATTTAATCAGATAACGAAAACAGATGTGAGCTTACCATTAAATAAATCAAAGACAGAAGGAAATATTGAACAATATGTTGGTGAATATGCATCAAGTGAAGGAAATAAAATTGTGGTTAATCAATTGAGTGAAGGCACGTTAGAACTTAAAATTGATCACTTAACACTTGAAGCTGAATATGAAAAAGAAAATATATTTATTCTACCGAATGGAAAAAAGTTAGCTTTTGTCATTCAAAATAATGAAGTGACTGGCATTTTCCGTGGTATGCGTTATATAGAGAAAATTAAAGAGGAGTGATTAAATGAGCCGTGATATGAAATCTGAACTTGACTATTTAAAAACTGTTAAAACAAAGGAAATAAGAGAAAAAATAAATAATGCAAGTAAGTTTTGTGATGTTAATGATGATGCCTCATACAAAGATTTTATTGAGGAACAGTATAGATTAGAAGAGCAGATTAAAGCATTAGAAATAAAGTTAGCGCATTTTGAGAGTACCGAATTAGCTGATTATGCTTTATTAAATCATAAAATAAAAATAAAGTGGCTTGCTGATGGATTTGAAGAAACATATTGTCTTGTAAGTCCGGTTGATGCTAATGTGGATAAAAATTATATATCAGTTGAATCGCCTCTTGGTAAAGTATTAGCTAATGGCCGGTTAGAAGAAGTTCTACAAGTCGATTTACCAAATGGAAAAGAAGAGGTTAAAATTATTGAAATTGAATTGTTAGAGGACTAATTCATATATAATCACTATGAATTAAACATGGATTTATGTATACTATTAAAAAAGAGTGAGGGTGATCATATGAAAGTTGTTAATAATATTGCAGAATTAATTGGAGATACACCACTTGTTAAGTTGAACCGGATTAAAGTAGAGTCTGGTGCAGATGTTTATGTGAAGTTAGAGTCAACGAATCCAAGTGGTAGTGTAAAGGACCGAGCTGCTTATAATATGATTATTGAAGCAGAAAAAGCAAATCTCTTGAAAAAAGGTTCGACAATTATCGAACCAACATCAGGAAATACAGGTATCGGACTGGCAATGAATGCTGCTGCTCGAGGATATAAAGCTGTTTTTATTATGCCTGATAATGCAACAACAGAAAGAATTAGTTTGATGCAAGCATACGGGGCCAAAGTAGTTTTAACGCCAAGTGCGGATAAAATGCCAGGGTCAATTAAAAAAGCAGAAGAATTAGCAAGTGAAATTGAGAATAGCTTTATTCCGATGCAATTTGAAAATGAAGCAAATCCTGATATACACCGAACAACAACTGCCCAAGAAATTATTGAGGCGACAAAAGAAATGAATCGTAATTTAACGGCATTTGTTTGTACGGCAGGAACAGGTGGGACAGTAACAGGAACGGGTGAAGCGTTAAAAGAGTATGATGAGAATATATCAATTCATGTTGTTGAACCTTCAGGATCTCCAGTCCTTTCAGGCGGAAAGCCTGGTAAGCATAAGTTAGTAGGGACGAGTCCAGGATTTATTCCGCCGGTTTTAAACACAGATATTTATAATGAGATTATTAAAATTGAAGATAAAGAAGCTTATGATATGGTGCATGAACTTGCTCATAAAGAAGGTATGCTACTCGGTCCATCAGGTGGTGCATCGGTGTTCGCTGCTATTCAAGTAGCGAATAAACTATCCGCAGATGATTTAGTTATTTGTATAGCACCTGATTCGGGAGAGCGTTATTTATCTAGTGATTTATTTAATTAATTTAAAATTTTATAAGCATGATCAGACCACTCATTGGTTTGATCATGCTTTTTATTTTGCATAAAAACTAAATTCTTACTTGACAACTTACTTTAAATAGTAGACTATATAGATAACATACTAATCATACATAAATACTACGGATTAGAAAGAAAGGAGTAAGCAGATGTATTTAGAATTAAAAAATATTTATAAAAATTTTGAAATAAACAAAAATGAACAATTAAATGTTTTAAATGATATTAATTTATCAGTTAAAAAAGGTGAGTTTGTTTCATTATTAGGTCCATCAGGTTGCGGGAAATCGACATTACTTTATTTAATCGCTGGTTTAGAATCCATTAGTGAAGGAAGCCTTACTCTTGACGGAAAAAAAGTAGATAAGCCAGGTCCAGATCGTGTCGTTGTCTTTCAGTCAGATGGTTTATTTCCTTGGATGACTGTGCTTGAAAATGTATTATATGGTTTAAAAATTAAGAAGATGCCTAAAGAAAAGGCGAATAAAAAAGCGATGGATATGTTGAAAATGGTCCATTTAGGTAAGTATATTGATTCTTACCCACACCAATTGTCAGGTGGAATGAAACAAAGAGTTGCGATTGCAAGAGCGCTTGTAATGGATCCAGAGATATTATTAATGGATGAACCTTTTGCTGCCTTAGATGAACAAACACGCATGGTTTTACATAAAGAATTACTCGATATATGGCGCAGGACAGAAGTAACAATTGTTTTTGTCACACATAATATCCGTGAAGCGGTTCTATTATCTGAAAAGATTGTTGTTATGGCCACTCGACCAGGAAGTATTAAGAAGGTATTTAAACCTCAATCGTATACAGATGGCATTACACCAAATGATGTCACTTTGAAATTAGAACAAGATATTATGAGCGTCTTACAAGATGAAATTGAAAAAGTGTTAAAGGAGGAAATGGGCGATGATTACAGTTTTAAGGCGGATAATCTTCATCGTGATACTAGCGGCGATATGGGAAGTCACATCTAGATTTTCAAGCTTACCAGATTTTATGTTTCCGAGTTTCTTTCAAGTGATTCAAACAATATTTGAAGGAATACTAAATGGTCAAATACTTTCAGCGATTGGAATTAGTTTAGGTAGATTATTAATTGGATTTATTTTGGCATCAGTCATCGGACTTATCTTAGGCTATTTAATTTGGCAGTATAAATTAATAGAAGATACGTTAGGATTTTTAATTACAGCTTTACAATCAATTCCAAGTATCGTTTGGTTCCCGCTCGCAATTATCTGGTTTGGTTTAAATAATTACGCTATTTTATTTATTGTAACAATCGGAGCAACTTGGACGGTTACATTAAGTGCAGTGAGTGGATTTAAAAACGTACCTGTCCTTTATCAGCAAGTAGCTCGATCACTTGGATCAAGTGGTTTTCACTTTTTAAAGACAGTTATATTTCCAAGTGCGGTTCCACAGTTGATCTCTGGATTCAGAATTGCTTGGGCATTCTCATGGCGAGCGTTGATGGCAGGTGAGTTACTTGGTGCAAGTAGTGGACTTGGTCAGTTACTTGATGCAGGCCGTTCCTTAGGTCAAATGGATTTAGTGATTGCGGTTATGATTATTATCGGTGTGATTGGAACAATAGTTGATCATTTAATTTTCACTAGAATTGAAACAAATGTTCAAAGAAAATGGGGCTTAAACTAAAAGGGGGATTATTAAATGAAAAGAAGTATCGGTATTCTTTTATTATTAATAGTTAGTACGGTGCTTGCTGCTTGTGGTGGAGGTAGTTCAGAAGCAAAAGAGAAGGAAGTGAAAATTGGTTATTTTCCTAATTTAACCCATGTGGCGACGATTATTGCTTTAGAAAATGATTATTTTACAGAAGCTTTTGGTGAGGATGTTGAAATCGAAACAAAGACAGTGAATAATGGTGGTCTATTTATGGAAGCAATGGCAACAGGTGCAATAGATGTAGGAACTGTGGGACCGGGTCCATTATTAAATCATTATATTAAAGATCCTAACTACTTTATTATTTCAGGAGCGGTTAATGGTGGAGCTGTTCTAGTAGGGAGTGAACATAGTAATATTAAAGAATTAGCAGATTTAGATGGAAAGAAAGTTTCGATACCTGTGATAGGTAGTACGCAAGATGTCATGTTACGAAAGAGTTTAAATGAAGTTGGGTTAAAGCCAACAACAAATGGTGGAACAGTAGAATTATTTGCAGCGGCTCCAGCAGATACAGCGACTTTATTTCAACAAGAATCAGTAGATGCTACAGCGACTCAAGAACCATGGGGTTATATTTTAGAGTCACAGGTAGATGGTGAATTAATTCTTAATTGGGATGAATTTGCTTGGGGTAAAGATTCAACGAATACTGTAGTGGCTGCAACAAGTGAATTTAAGGACAATGAAGCTCATACGGAAGCGTATTTAAAAGCTCATGTTAAAGCGGTTGAGTTTATTAAAGAAAATCCTGAAGAAAGCCAAGCGTTAGTGATTGAACATATTAAGGATTTAACGAGTAAAGAAATTGATAAAAAAGAATTGGAAGTTGCCTTTAGCCGGTTAGAAGTGACAACTTTTGTGAATGAAGATGTTGTTCAAGAGATGGCTGATATTAGTGAAGAAGCGGATTATGTAGAAAGTAATGATATTGATGGATTGATTGATTTATCGGTTTTAGAGAATATAGAGTAAACATATAGAAGTAGATATATAATTAAAGGCGCCTAAACTATTGACTGTCACTACAGTCGGTCGCTTTCCGCGGGCAGCTAAAGTGCCTCCGAGTGCTACGCACTTCGGGGTCACTTATAGCTTTTGCTCCCGCAGGAGTCGCCGACTTGCGTTCTAGTCAACTAAAATTACTTTTAATGTTTGTAAACCTGAAACACCTCTTATGTTTAGAGGTGTTTTTTTGGTTTTTTATGGTATGGTTGAAAAAAGGAGTTGTTTATAGTGAAAGTAAACGAATACATAAAGCATGATGCAGTTGGTCTTGCTGATTTAATAAAGAACAAAGAGGTATCACCTGAAGAATTAATTGAAGTAAGTGAAGCACGTTTAGATGAAGTAGGAACAGATTTAAATGCGGTTGCAAGTAGTAGGCTTGATAAAGCAAAAGTTGAAGCAAGACAAATAACGGATTATACTCAACCTTTTTCAGGCGTACCTTTTTATTTAAAAGGTATTTCTCAAAGCTTAAAAGGCGAACCATTAGAAGGTGGGGCTAAATTACTTAAAGGTCTAGTAGCTGACGAAACATCTCACTTTTCACAAGGATGGTTAGATGCTGGATTGTTATGTCTTGGTCATTCAACAACACCTGAATTCGCGCTTAAAAATATTACTGAGCCAGAACTTTTTGGTGCGACACATAATCCGTGGAATCATATGTACTCACCAGGAGGCTCGAGTGGTGGTGCAGCCACCCTTGTTGCTTCAGGAGTTGTCCCAGTGGCAGGTGCAAGTGATGGTGGGGGTTCAATTCGAATACCAGCATCGTTCACAAGTCTTTTAGGACTAAAGCCAACACGAGGTAGAACGGCAGTTGGACCAGGTGTTGGACGTCAGTGGCACGGAGCAGCAATTGATTTTGCTTTAAGTAGATCAGTGCGATTACAAGTGGTTCAAGAAGCGGCTGCGTTTCAAACCCCATTATTCTCTGATTCGTATGAACTAGATATCGAACGTAACTTTGATAAAAAATTAAATATCGCATTCACTACAAAGTCGCCAGTTGGCACACATGTTACAAACGAAGCAAAGGAAGCTGTCTTGAAAGTCGTTAAATGGTTGGAAGCTGAAGGGCATCATGTAACTGAAACGGATAACGGGATTGATGGTAAAGAGATGAT
>RCNJ01000503.1_pt1 | contig 14217 bp, 14 predicted proteins | sample 2041171 | NCBI WGS metagenome assembly RCNJ01 (sample SAMN09708213, study PRJNA481090) | feces metagenome | biome: feces | host: Pygoscelis adeliae | place: Antarctica: Rookery Lake | collected 2010-03-01 | reverse complement strand
TTCAATTGTAAAAACAGTCACCCCCGATACAAAATACAATATAGATGAAGAACATAGGGTTAAGTTACTTAGAATTTTAGAATCAATAGAATAGGTGATTAGTTGAAAGAGTTAACACTTGATTATATGGATAAATTAGAAGAAGAGTTTACAAGAAATAATTATAATGGAATAAAAACACAAGAAGAATCTTTTAAGATATTAAAGGGAAGTGTTCCGGTATTAGTATCGTCTCCTCACTCCATAGATCAAATAAGGGATGGCATGTTAAAACCAAGGGAACTCTATTCAGGTGCGCTTTGTAAGCTTATACATGAGTATACTGATTGCTATACGATATATAAATATCATAATGATGGTATAGATGATAATTTTATACTTCATACAAAATATAAAGAAAATATAGGTAAAATAATAAAAGAAAATGATATAAAACTAGTTATAGATATTCACGGAATGGTAGGGAGTAAGAGTAAGAGATATAGAGGCTATCATGTAGAACTTGGAACTGATAATGGAAGGAATTTATTAAGTAATACAAAAATAAGCGATGATATGGTAAGGATTTTTAATAAGCACGGAGTAGATAAAGTTGTAGTTGATGAGAAGTTTAAAGCAAGTAGAAAACGTACTGTATCTAAATATACATCTACAAATTTTAAAACTCCAGCGATTCAAGTAGAAATAAGTGGAGATTTTAGAAATGCAGTAGATTATGGTGTAGAAAACATAAAAAAGCTTTTAGATAGTTTTAAAGAAATAATTTGTATGATATAATGAATATAGAACTTTTATACACTAAAGGAGGTAATTTTATGGCTAGTGGACAATCATTAGGTATTGTAGAAACTTTTGGAATAACTGCTGCAGTAGAAGCAGCTGATGCTATGGTAAAGGCAGCTGATGTTGAATTTACTGGATACAAATCAATAGGAGCTGGATATGTTACAGTATTTGTAAGAGGTGACGTAGGAGCTGTTAGAGCGGCATTAGATGTAGGAATTGAAGCTGCACAAAGAACTGGAGAATTACTAGGTTCTCAAGTAATACCAGCACCACACACAGAAGTGGATGACGCTTTAGAAAAAATGTTAGTTGTATAAGCTAATAAAAATCTAATAGCAAAATAAAAAGACTAGGACATATTATATGTCCTAGTCTTTTTTATTTAAAACTTTACTTCAGAGTATCTTAGTCTTCACTTATCATTTTATTTATAGCATTTACGTAAGCTTCGATACTACTTGCAATGATATCAGTATTAAGTCCACGTCCAGTGTAACTTGTACCATCTTTACATATTCTAACTACAGTTTCACCTTGAGAGTCTTCTCCTTCAGTCACAGAGTTTAGAGAATAATCCTCTAGTATAATATCTAAATCTAAGATTTTATCAATAGCATTATATGCTGCATCTATAGATCCGTCTCCAGAAGATGTACCTTCTATGATTTCTTCTTCTCGTATAAGACTTACTATAGCAGATGATGGAGATTCAAAACTACTGTTTATATTAAAATTTTTAAGTGAATAAATCTGAGGTACCGATATAGACTTCTTAGTAACTATTGCTTCTAAATCTTTATCATATACATTTTTCTTTTTATCAACTAAGTTTTTAAATTCTTTAAAAGCAAAATCTAAATCTTCTTTATCAAGATCATATCCTAAAGTTTTAAGCCTATCTGCAAAAGCATGACGGCCTGAATGTTTTCCAAGAACCATTTTATTAGTTGAAAGACCTATAGAGTCTGGTGTCATAATCTCATAAGTGCTTCTTTCTGCAAGCATACCGTGTTGATGGATTCCTGACTCGTGTGCAAAAGCATTTTCACCAACTATAGCTTTATTAGGTTGTACATTAACTCCTGTTATAGATGAAAGTAAGTTACTTGTTCTCATAATTTCTTTAGTATTTATACGAGTAATAGCACCAAACTGATCTTTTCTAGTATTTAATGCCATAACTATTTCTTCAAGTGCTGCATTTCCAGCTCTTTCTCCTATTCCATTAACTGTACATTCAATTTGAGTAGCGCCAGCTTCTATTGCAGCTAAACTATTAGCAACTCCAAGCCCTAAGTCATTGTGACAATGTACTGATATGTCTATATTATCTATTCCTCTAACATTTTCTTTTAAATAACTTATCATTTTATAATGTTCATTAGGCGTAGTGTATCCTACTGTATCAGGTATATTAACAGTAGTGGCACCAGCTTTTATTACAGTTTCTACAACTTGTGATAAATAATCTAAATCTGTACGAGAGGCATCTTCTGCAGAAAACTCTATATCATTACAATATCCCTTTGCATATTTTACTGCATGATAAGCTTTCTCTAATACTTCTTCTCTACTCATTTTAAGTTTATGCTCAAGATGAATATCAGACGTAGCTAAAAAAGTGTGTATTCTTGGATGTTCTGCATATTGAAGTGCTTCCCAAGCACGATCTATATCTTTTTCAAGTGCACGTGCTAAACTTGCGACACTACAATTTTTTATAGTTTGTGCTATTGTTTTTACCGATTCAAAGTCACCCTCTGAAGCTATAGCAAAACCTGCTTCCATAATATCCACATTTAGAGCTTCAAGCTGTTTAGCTAAAACTACCTTTTCTTTTAGATTCATAGTACATCCTGGAGATTGCTCTCCGTCTCTTAAAGTTGTGTCGAATATTTTAATTTGTTTAGTCATAATTTTATCCCCTCTCAATAAAAAATAAAAAGCCCGTCCTCTAAATATAAAGGACGAGCTTTAGCCGTGGTACCACCTTAATTACATCTATTAATAGATGCACTTAAAAGCCAGTATCGAGGCTAACCGGTAACTGCTAATAGATGAACTTTCACAGTTACTACTCAGGAGTGAGTTCTATAATATAAAAAGTATCGGTTTTCACCACCACCGACTCTCTGAAACTTATTTATAATATATTTGTCTCCTTCATTGCATTTATATAAATGTTATTATGTTTAATATAATTATTTGTATTCTAACAGTTAGAAAATATCTTGTCAAGATGAATTGTCTAAAAAGTTAGAAAATTTAAAAAACTTCAAAAAAGACTAAATTATTATGTAATTACATGTTATAATCATTTTAAGAGGAGGCGATTAACATGTTAGTATCAGAAGCTATAATGAGATGCTTAGAAGAAGAAGGTGTAGAAAAAATCTTTGGATATCCAGGTGGAGCCTTACTCCCTGTCTATGAAGCACTTAGAAATACTAGTATAGAACATATACTAGTAAGACAAGAACAATCAGCGGCACACAATGCTAGTGGTTATGCTAGGGTTTCTGGAAAAGTAGGAGTATGTATGGCAACATCAGGACCAGGGGCTACGAACCTAATAACTGGAATAGCTACGGCTTATATGGATTCAGTTCCTATGGTCGTAATAACAGGTCAAGTAGAGTCTAGCCTTATTGGAAAAGATGTTTTTCAAGAAGCTGACATAGTAGGATCAACGTCTCCATTCACAAAGCATAATTATTTAATTAAAAATGCAGAAGATGTTCCGAGAATACTAAAAGAAGCTTTTTATATAGCAAGTACAGGAAGACCAGGACCAGTATTAATAGATATACCTTCAGATATACAAAATGAAGAGATAAAATTAAATTATCCTAAACAAGTAGATATAAGAGGTTATAAACCAGTAAGTGAAGGACATATAGGACAAATAAAGAGAGCTATTAGAAAGATAAAGAAAAGCACAAGACCTGTAATCTGTGCGGGTGGTGGAGTTTCTATAGCTAATGCAAATGAAGAACTTAAAAGTTTTGCAGAGAAAACAGGGATCCCTGTTGTAAATACACTTATGGGAATAGGTTCAATTTCAGCAGATTCAGAAAATTATTTTGGAATGGTAGGATTTCATGGACATCCTTATGCTAAAGATATAATAGGAAAAGCTGATTTACTAATAGTAGTAGGGGCAAGACTTACTAATAGATCTACAATAGATCAATCAGCCCAAGCAGATGTTGATGTGATTCATATAGATATAGATACAGCAGAGATAGGAAAAAATCTTTCAGCAGATATTCCAGTAGTTGGAGATGCTAAAAGTACTTTAGAGGAAATTTCTAAAAGAATAGGAAACTTTTCTCTACAGAATTGGTTAAATGAAGCTAAAGATATAAAGAAGAATTATAAACCTAATCAGAGAACAACTACAAAAGTTCATCCTTGTAGAGCTATAGAGTTTATATCAAATACTGTAGACGATAATGCAATTCTTACAGGAGATGTAGGTCAAAATCAAATATGGTGTGCTAGAAACTTTGAAGTAAGGGGAAACAGAAAGTTCCTAACATCAGGTGGACTTGGAACTATGGGTTATAGTTTACCAGCAAGTATTGGTGCAAAATTTGGGGCACCTGATCAAACTGTAATAGGAGTTATGGGAGATGCGGGGATACAAATGCTTTTAGCTGAACTTGGAGTTATTAGAGAAAATAACTTAAATATAATAATAATAGTATTTAATAACAGTAGGCTTGGGATGGTTAGAGAATTACAAGATAATGTTTATGGAAGCGGACACCAAAGTGGAGTTGAATTTGAACATTCCCCAGATTTTGTTAAAATAGCAGAAGGATTTGGAATTAAAGGTGCTAAAGTGGATAATAATAATGATTTTGAAGAAGCATTAAAAAAAGCATTAGATTCTAAAGAAGCATTTTTAATGGAATGTATGGTAGAAGAAGACTTTAGTACTATTTAGGGAGGAGATTTGAAATGGATAAACATATACTATCAGTACTTGTAGAGAACCAGGCAGGGGTACTAAGTAAAATTTCAGGATTATTTACTAGAAGAGGATATAATATCGATAGTTTATCTGTTGGTGAAACTGAAGATCCAGAGATATCTAGAATGACAATTACTCTTCATGGAGATATGCAAACAGTAGAGCAGATAGTAAAACAGTTAAACAAACTTATAGATGTAATAAAGGTTGTAGAGCTAGAAATGGGTAGTTCTGTATGTAGAGAGCTTCTTCTTATAAAAGTACAAGCAAGTCTTGAGACTAGATCGGATATTATAGGAATATCTGATATATTCAAATCTAAAATTATAGATGTTGCTAAAGAGAGTTTAATACTTGAACTTACAGGAGACAGTGAAAAGGTAGAAGCATTCACTGAAATATTAAAGCCATATGGAATACTTGAATACAATCGTACAGGGCTTACAGCATTAGAAAGAGGTAAGCACACAATATAAATTAGTTGACAGTAATAAAGAAATTGATTATAGTTAATGTAATATTAATTACTTGGAGGAGAACACTGTGGGTAAATTTAAAATGACAAATAACTTAAATAACTATTATTTTTACTTTTTTAGCTGGGGCTACTATTACGTTAGCGCTAGAGCTTTATCTTACAAAAAAATAGTTAAAAAGTTAACAGATGAGTCTACCACAAGTATATTTGCATAAGTGTATAAAAAAATAGCGCGAGCTATCTAACTTATAAATTTACGATAAAAAAGGAGTCTCATTAGAGGCTCCTTTTTTATATACAAAAATAGGAGGTAATAAGATGATTATAGTATTTAAGAAAGATACACCACAAGATGAGGTAGATGAAATAAAAGGAAAAATGGTTTCTCTAGGACTAGGACTTAATGAGTCAATAGGCGAAACTAGTCACTTATTAGGACTTGTAGGAGATACAAGTAAAGTAGATAGAGGTCAAATACAAGCAAACAGAAATGTAGATAGATTAATATCAGTTCAAGAACCTTACAAATTAGTAAATAGAGCCTTTAACCCAAAAGACACTATTGTAGATGTAAATGGTAGCAAAATAGGTGGAAAAAACATAGCTTTAATGGCAGGCCCTTGTTCAGTAGAAAGTGAAGATCAAATAGTAACTATAGCTAAAAGTATAAAAGAATCAGGAGCAACATTCTTAAGAGGTGGAGCATTTAAACCTAGAACATCACCATATAGTTTCCAAGGTATGGGAGATGAAGGATTAGAACTTCTTAAAAAAGCAAGAGAAGCTACTGGACTTCCAATAGTTACAGAAATAATGTCAGCAGACTATGTTGAAATATTTGAGAGAGATGTAGATGTAATTCAAGTTGGTGCTAGAAATATGCAAAACTTTGAACTTTTAAAAGAATTAGGTAAAACTTCAAAGCCAATACTTCTTAAAAGAGGAATGTCAGCAACAATAGAAGAACTTCTTATGTCAGCAGAGTACATAATGGCGGGTGGAAACGAAAATGTTATTCTTTGTGAAAGAGGAATAAGAACATTTGAGACATACACTAGAAATACATTAGACTTAAGTGCAATACCAGTACTTAAAAAGTTAAGTCACTTACCAGTAATAGTAGACCCAAGCCATGCAGCAGGATTATGGTGGTTAGTAGAACCACTTTCAAAAGCAGCACTAGCTGTAGGAGCAGATGGAGTTATGGTAGAGGTGCATAACGACCCTGCAAATGCAAAATGTGATGGACAACAATCTATAGTACCAGAAAGATTTGAAGAATTAGTAAAAACACTTAGAAAAGTAGCAGAATTAGAAGGAAGAATTATATAAGTGTCTAACTTTTCAGATTTTAATATAACTATAGTGGGGTTAGGTCTTATAGGTGGAACTTATGCGGAAGCTATAAAAAAACTAAGCCCTAAAAACTTATGGGCTATAGATATAGATAAAGAGTCACTAAAATATGCAGAAGAAAAATGCATAATAGATAAGGGATTTACAGATAGTGAATTCCCTCTTAGTGACAGCGATATAGTTATTATGGCAGTTTATCCTGAACTTACTAAAACATTTATTATAGATAACATGGATAATTTTAAAACAGATGCTATTATAACAGATTCAGCAGGAATAAAAGAAAAATTATTAGAAGAAATACACTTAAGTCTTAGGGATGACCTTGATTTTATAGGTGGTCATCCTATGGCTGGAAGTGAAAGTAGTGGAGTTAAAGCAGCATCAGCAGATATATTTAAAGGGGCCAATTATATAATAACTCCTCATGATAAAAATAAACAAGAAAATATAGAAGTAATAAAAGATTTAGCTAAGAGTATAGGATTTAAAAATATAGTTAAAATATGTCCAAGAAAACATGATGAAGTTATAGCTTTTACTAGTCAATTGCCACATGTAATTGCAATTACACTTATGAACTGTAACTATATAGAAAATGTAAGTTCTTTTACGGGCGGAAGTTTTAATGATGTAACTAGAATAGCTAAAATTAATGAGTCACTTTGGACTGAACTTATGATAGAAAATAGTGAACATATAATAAATCAAATAGATTTATTTCAAGACTACATGACACGTATAAAGGATGCTATAAAGACTAGCGATTATGATGGCTTAAATGATATACTAAAAGAATCAAATGCAAACAAGGAGGTACAAAGTCCAGATGTATAAACTTAATGTAAACCTTCCAGACAAAGATTATGATATTATTATAAAAAAAGGATTAATAGAAAACATTGGTGAATATGTTAGATCTGTTTATGAAAATAAAAAGATAGCTATAATTACTGATACAAATGTAGAAGAAATATATGGAGAAACGTTAAAAGAAAACTTAGAAAAAAGCGAATTCGATGTACATTTCATAGTTGTTAAAGCAGGAGAGAAAAGCAAATCAATTTCTGTACTTGAAGATGTATATGACAAACTCTTATCACTAAACATAACTAGAGGAGATATGATTATAACCTTTGGTGGTGGAGTAGTAGGAGATTTAGGTGGATTTGCAGCATCTACGTTACTTCGAGGAATAAAGTTTATACAGATTCCCACATCACTTCTTGCACAAATAGATAGCAGTGTTGGTGGAAAAGTAGCAGTAAATCTTCCAAAAGGAAAAAACTTAGTAGGAAGCTTTTATCACCCTGAAGCTGTATTTATAGATCCAGATTTATTAAAGACACTAGATGAAAGATTTATAGCAGATGGAATGGCAGAAGTTATAAAATATGGTTGTATAAGAGATAGAGAGTTATTTGATAGACTTAATAATTATGGGTCATTTGACGAACTGTTTAAAAACATAGAAGAGATAATTCATGATTGCTGTGATATAAAAAGAAGAGTAGTAGAAGACGACGAGCTTGATTTAGGCGTTAGAATGATTTTAAACTTTGGGCATACATTAGGTCATGTTATAGAGAGCTATGGTAACTATGAAGGATATAGTCACGGTGAAGCGGTAGCTATAGGCATGCATCACATAACTAAGAAGAGTGAAATGTTAGGTTTAACTGAAAGCGGATCTACAGATCTTATAAAAGAGATATTAAAAAAATATAATCTTCCATATGAAATGCCAGAAATACCAAAGGAAGATATACTAAAAACTATAACCTTAGATAAAAAAAGCAATGTAGATAATATAACCTTAGTACTTATAGAAAAAATAGGAAATGTATTTTTAGAAAAAATAGATAGAGAAGATATATTTGACTACATCTAAAAGGGGGAAGAACATGAGCGATATAAAAGTAACTCCAAGATCATTAAAAGGTGAAGTAAATATACCACCATCTAAGAGCATAAGTCATAGAGCTATAATTAGTGCGAGTCTTTCAAACGGAACTAGTAAAATAAGCAATGTAGCTTTTTCAGATGATATTGTAGCGACTCTAGAAGCTATGAAGTCTTTAGGTGTTGAAGTTGTAAGTATAGATAAAGATACAGAGCATACAAGTACAGTAGTAATAAAGGGAACAGATAATTTAAAACTTATAAATAACACTATAGACTGTGTTGAATCAGGTTCTACTATAAGATTTCTAATGCCCCTTGTAACATTACCAGGAGAAGAGGTAACTGTTACAGGACGAGGAAGATTAGTAGAGAGACCAATGGATACATATTATAAAATGTTTGATAAACAAGGTATTAAATATAAAACTACTGATGGCAATTTACCTGTAACTATAGAAGGTAAATTAGAACCAGGAACTTTTGAAATGAGAGGGGATATAAGCTCTCAATTTATTACAGGATTACTTTTTACACTTCCGTTATTATATGGTGATTCGAATATAGTTGTAACTACAGAACTTGAATCAAAAGGATATGTAGATTTAACTCTTGAGATGTTGAATAAGTTTGATATAGAAATAGAAAATAAAGACTATAAAGAATTTACTATAAAAGGAAATCAGAAATATAATGCTCATGATTATAAAGTGGAAGGTGACTATTCTCAAGTAGCTTTTTGGATAGTGGGAGGATTATTAAATGGTGAAATAAAATGTAATAATATAGATCTCGACTCACTACAAGGTGATAAAGTAGTACTTGATATAGTAGAGGAAATGAATGGAGATATAGAAGTTAAAGATGATTATGTAATAGCAAGGAAATCTGAAACCAAAGGAGCTATTATAGATGCTTCAGAATGTCCAGATATAATACCAGTTCTTTCAGTACTTGCATCAGTAAGTAAAGGAACAACTAGAGTGATAAATGGAAAAAGACTTAGAATTAAAGAATCTGATAGATTAAACTCTACAGCCACTATAATAAATATGATGGGAGGAAATGTAGAGGAACTTGAAGATGGCCTTATAATTAAGGGAGTAGACAAACTAAAAGGTGGCGTTACAATAGACTCATATGGGGACCATAGAATAGCTATGGCACTTGGAATTGCATCTAGTATTTGTGAAGAGCCAATAGTAATAACAAATAGTCATGTAGTTTCAAAATCATACCCGAATTTTTGGGAAGACTTTGTGAAGGTAGGTGGAAAAATAGATGAGTGGAATATGGGGTAAAAATGTAAAGATATCTATATTTGGAGAATCTCATGGTGTAGCCATAGGTGTAACTATAGATGGGCTACCAGCAGGAATAGAACTTGATTTAGATTATATAAACCTAGAAATGCAAAGACGTGCACCAGGTAAGAATAAGATGTCAACTGCTAGAAAAGAAGGGGATCAATTTGAAATATTAAGTGGGTACTTCAACGGAAAAACTACAGGAACTCCACTTTGTTCTATAATTAGAAACTCAAATCAAAGATCTAGAGATTATGATAAGATTAAAAGTATAATAAGACCTAGTCATGGTGATTATCCAGGACATATTAAATATGATGGACACAATGATTATAGAGGTGGAGGACATTTTTCAGGAAGAATTACAGCACCACTTGTTTTTGCTGGAGCACTTGCAAAATATATTTTAGAAGAAAAAGGAATTATAATAGGTGGCCATATAAAATCTATTGAAAACATAGAAGCTGAAAATCTTGATTATGTTAATATAGATAAAGAAGTTATAAAAGGAATAAAGCATAAAGAATTGCCTGTTATAAATGATGAAACAGGAGAAAAGATGAGATCCGCTATACACTCAGCTAAAGAAGACGGAGACTCAGTTGGTGGAATTATAGAAGGATTGGTATTAGATATAGATCCAGGACTTGGAGCGCCTTTCTTTGATTCTATAGAGAGTAGACTCTCACATGCGTTATTTTCTATACCAGGAGTTAAGGGTATAGAGTTTGGATTAGGATTTGAGATTTCAAAACTTAGAGGATCTAAAGCAAACGATGAGTATTATGTAGAAGGTGAAACAATAAAGACTTATTCAAATAATAATGGTGGAGTAACAGGTGGAATAACTAATGGAATGCCTATAATATTTAGAGTAGCAATGAAACCAACACCATCTATATCAAAACCACAAAGAACAGTAGATATATCTACTATGGAAAACACAGAAATTGAAGTTCGTGGAAGACATGATCCATGTATAGTTCAAAGAGCAGTACCAGTAGTGGAAGCTGCTTGTGCATTAACTATATTAGACTTTTTCTTAGAAAAGGAGAGGGTTGAATGAAGGAATTAGATTTAAATAAGATTAGACAAGAAATAGATGGCATAGATAGAGAACTTGTAAGACTCTTTGAAAGTAGAATGGATACAGTAATAAAAGTAGCGAAATATAAAGAGAAAAATAATCAACCAGTACTTGATAAATCGAGAGAGTCTTTAGTAATAGATAAAGCAAAATCCTTTTTAAAAGATAATCATTATGAAAAACCAATAGAGGAATTTTTCGATAATTTAATGGCTATAAGTAGAAGACTTCAAGCACAACTTATATTTTCAGGTGAAAGAGAAGAACCTAAAGGTAAACAAGAAGATATGTTATCAATTGAATTGTCTGAAAATACAGTTAACTTGGGAAAAAAAGATGTGAAAGTTTGCTACCAAGGAGTCCCAGGTGCATTTAGTGAGGAAGCATTAATTAAATACTTTGGTTCAAATACAGAAAGAACGAATGTAGATAATTTTGAAGATGTATTTAAATCATTAAAAGAAGATAGGTGTGATTATGGAGTTTTACCAATAGAGAATTCATCTACAGGTGGAGTTTCAGAAGTTTGCGATCTTCTTAGAAAACATAATCTTTATATAGTAGGTGAAGAGATTATAAAAATAGATCAAAATTTACTAGGACTTAAAAATACTGAGGTTTTAGATATAAAAGAAGTTTATTCTCATTCTCAGGGTTTAGCGCAAAGTCGTGAGTTTTTAAAAACACACAAAGATTGGACTCTTATGACTTATAGAAACACAGCTGAGAGTGCAAAGCTAATAAGTGAGTTAAATGATAAATCTAAGGCAGCTATAGCAAGTAAAAGGGCAGCTGAACTTTATGATTTAAAGATATTAAGTAAAAATATAAATCACAATACTAATAATATTACTAGATTTATAATTATAGGTAAGAACTTAGAAGTAAGTAATGAAAGTAATAAAATAAGTATAGTTTTTTCAGCACCCCATAGACCAGGAGCTCTTTATAGTGCATTAGGTCATTTTGCAGAAAATAATTTAAATATGCAGAGAATAGAATCAAGACCTATAGAAGAAAAATCATGGGAATATTTCTTTTATATAGATTTTGAAGGAAATGTAAACTGTGATAGAATAAAATACGTTATAGAAGAGATAAGAGATAATAGTATGTATTTTGAATTACTTGGAAATTATAAAAAAACCACGTAGGAGTGATTGGGTGAAAACTAATGTAATACTAATAGGTATGCCAGGGTGTGGGAAAACTAGTATAGGTGAATTATTAGCTAAAGAACTATCATATGAATTTTGTGATTTGGATGAACATATAGTAGAAAAGGAAAGTATGACTATAGATAAAATGTTTGAAAAAGGAGAAATACATTTTAGAGATATAGAAACGAGTGCAGTTAAAGATATTTCTAAAATGAAAGACACAGTAATTGCAACAGGGGGAGGGGTAGTAACAAGACCAGAAAATATAAAGATTTTAAGAGAAAATGGCTTTATAATATTTATTGATAGACCAGTTGAAGATATAATTTCTGATGTTGATATTGATTCAAGACCACTGCTTAAGGATGGAAAAAAAGAACTATATAAACTTTTTGATGAGCGATATAAGCTATATCAAGATAGCTGTCATATAGAAGTTATAAATGATAAAGGTATAGAAAAGCTTATAGAAAATATAATGGGGTTACTTAAATGAAAGTATTAGTTATAAATGGACCAAATATAAACATGCTTGGAATAAGAGAAAAAGATATTTATGGAAGCCTAAACTATAAGACGTTATGCGAAACATTAAATAAAAAAGCAAATAAATTAAAAGTAGACTTAACTATATATCAAAGTAATATAGAAGGAGAAATCATAGATACTATACAAAATGCTTATGAAAAATATGATGGAATAATTATAAATCCAGCGGCTTATACTCACTATAGTATAGCTATTTATGATGCTCTTAAAGCAGTAAACATACCTACTGTAGAAGTACATATATCTAATGTTAATGCTAGAGAAGAGTTTAGGAAAACATCTGTAACAGCACCAGCATGTATTGGACAAATAAGTGGTTTTGGCATAGAAAGTTATATTTTAGCTTTAACAGGATTATTGAATAACCTCTCTAGTAGGTAGATTCTTTTGATTTACTTACCTAGTCGTGGGTAATAATATACATATAAGGTTGTATAGAATTATGAGGAGAGATATAAGTGCAAAATGTAAATTTAGTTATTGTTTATTACAGTATGAGTGGTACAAATTATCAATTAGCAAAATGGGCTGAAGAGTCAGCTAAGGAATTAGGAGCTAATGTAAGGTTATTAAAAGTAGAAGAATTAGCACCACAAGCAATAATTGATAATAATGAAATTTGGAAAGCTACACAAGAGAAGACTAAAGATGTAAAGGTTGCTACTTCTGATGATCTAATTTGGTCTGATGCTATGATATTTTCATCACCAGTTCGTTTTGGAAATGTAGCATCTCAAATAAAGCAATTTATGGATATTCAGGGTAAGGCTTGGTCAGAAGGGAAGCTTGCAAATAAAGCAGTCTCAGCTATGACTTCAGCTAATAACTGTAATGGTGGTCAAGAGATGACTATTCAAGCTATATACACTACTATGATGCACTGGGGAGCTATAATAGTACCTTTAGGCTACACAGATGTTAGTGCTAGTGCAACAGATGGTAATCCTTATGGAACCAGTGTAACGCTAGATAAGGACGGAAATATGATAAAGGATGTTGAACCTTCAGTTAGACATCAAACCAAAAGAACTCTTGAAATAGCTAAGTCTATTAAAAATAGTTTATAATAAAAATTACTTATAAAATAAAAATCCTAGATAATTAAAATTATCTAGGATTTTTTACACCCATTTAGCCCAAGTACTCAAATCACCAGTCCAAGCCCAAAGGGCGAGTAGAGATTCTTCTCCCATTTGTATTGCATGAGATTCATTTTTATTACATGTAAAATGCTCACCAGGTTTTTTAATTTGCCAGTCTCCGTTTCCTAGTTTCCACTTTGCATTTCCATGCAATATTAACCATGTTTCGTAAGCAGGATGATAATGTTCTGGATAATACTTATTACTACCCATTAAAAACAAACCACCGACTATAATATCACTATGAAATAAATAAGGATCATTTTGCATTTCACGTGGTTTACCTATTAAATTCGCACAAAAGCTTTCATTTGCAATAGCATTATTGGGATCTTTAAATGTTGGATTAGGATACCAATTTATTATATTATTTAAATCATATATAGAATTAATAAGTTTTCTATATGGATTGTATATTTTACTTTTACAGTTTATCTCTTTTAAAATGTTTGTTTTCATTACTACAGTAAT
>RCNJ01000502.1_pt1 | contig 14233 bp, 11 predicted proteins | sample 2041171 | NCBI WGS metagenome assembly RCNJ01 (sample SAMN09708213, study PRJNA481090) | feces metagenome | biome: feces | host: Pygoscelis adeliae | place: Antarctica: Rookery Lake | collected 2010-03-01 | reverse complement strand
TATCTCGAATATCATTCTTGGCATACCGGAACAGCTTCATTCTCACTAATGGCATTGGTTATCATGGGGTCGCAACATTCGTCCGAAGCAGGATCGAGTTTTACTGGCAGCGGCCCCTGGATCACAACAGGACGGAAGAACCACAGCAAAATTGTAGCTGCCAAGGCCTCGCTTGGCCGCCTAAAGGCAATCCGAAGCAGTGGAACTGACATAATATGGCAACTGATCGAAATCGCTAAGAGCAACTAGTTCTGTTTTTAATAGCGACGCCTTCGTCATAACTAGAAGTCAATAGTGCATGTACTTCCTGAATCGGCGACTTGTACGCCTCAGAAATTTTCGGAATCTTGGTTGACACGAAGCTCCGCAGCCGAGAAGTATTCTCAGCGGTCCTCCCTTCCTCAGTATGGTAATTGCGGCGTGAGGAGCTAATTTGACCACTTGCAGACTTGCAGAGATAGCTTCAATTTGGTAGCAACAACGACAAGAGTTTGGAAGCCAGTGCACTTTTGGGCACGATGTGAGCTTTTTAAGCACTATCCGTAGTTGACTTTTTAAAAACACCTCATGATATCGAAAATATAACTTTTGCTACTTGATGGAAATCCCGTCTACATTTATGGAAACATAATCATACGTTTCGATTTTTGATAAACACCAGTATCGCCTACTCATAGCCTATATATCCTCATAATTCATGTTTCATAAATTTATCCAAGCCATGATCATATCCAATACCATTCAGATATCCTCCATATTCTTTGTGTATATCGTTGTAAACACAAACTTTTCCCTCATGCTTTTCATCCTGACGATATTCAATACATCCTCCTACTCAAAGCATCCGGCAGATAATCTATATCCAGCAAACCTACACCACAGCTAGTTTTAAAACATCATGGTAGATGTCAATCCAGAATGTATGCGAGGCACATATTGCGTCAACACTCGTAAAGTGATTGTGCTAATAAGTGTCGAGAAAAAAATAATATCATGGCGAAAATGAGTGATTGCCATGTCTGATGAAACCAAAAAAGATTCGACCAAATGAACAAGGTCGAAATCTTATCGTAGCGATAATTATGCGGCAGCGCACAGGTGCGCATTTTATAGCAAATGAATGATCGCGCCAGCATAAAATTCTCGCAACCTCATAACTCAAGATCAACTGAGAAGAAGTTCTTCATATCCTGCCACGACAGGAGATGGTATGAATGACCATCGATCGATCCAAATTTACCAACGCTTGGTAAGCATATCTCTCGCGTGTCGGCGGTTTGTAGCCTCAAGATCGCCGATGAGACAGACGAACTCCTTCTCTAGCGAGGACTTGGTCTGAATATCGTCCGGATAGTTGTAAGCGTTTGAGCATTGAGTGTCGTAAGTCTGGCAGCCAGATGTAGGAGCCTGCTCATTCTTTGGGTACATAACCTTGACGTTGTGTGCATCGTTTGGAGCGACGATGGCGGAGACGTCAAAAAAGTTCAGGCCATCCCAACCGTCAAAGCGGACCTCTCCGAGCATGCCATTACCGTCGACGCCATCAGTTTCACTACGGGAGGCCTCATCGCGGACGGCGTAGAAGTTACCGATCCAGCCTTTCGGAAACTGGGCAGTGACGGTCTCGCCACCAGCAAGTCTGAGCGATGGAAGCTCTGGGGAACCGATTTGTGGAACAAAGTGGACGGTGCGGCCGGTCGCGTCCTGAGAAACCATATCGACGGTGTTGGCTGCGACGACTGCTGCGAGAGCGGCGACGAATGCGGTCTTGAAAAACATCATGTTTGTTTGGTGAGGTAATGAATGGTGAGGTGAAAGCTTCCTGACGAGTGAAGGACTGCTGAAAAGTTTTGAACGTTTAATTCGAGTCGCGGAAAGACTAAGTCTTGATCGGTGTATTGATCTTAGTTGATGTTTGTTGACCTGATGTAGTGAATGTGAAGAGACAGATTGATTTTATGATGAAAGAAGAAATTGTGACACGAGGTGGCAGGCGGCCTTATATAGGCGTTCGACAGCAGCACAATTGTGAGTGAAGGTCGGACGAAGGCGAATAAGAGGGGGCCAACTCTTTGGGACCACCTTTCTGTTCCTTATTATTCATGAGAATTTGTGAAAGAGTCGGACCGGAATCTTTCAAAATGATCTTGGCCAATGAACAATAGGCACGAATAAGACAGGTTCGCTGTCAAGGATAGTCGGAGGTGCCATCTTCTGCCATAGACAGATATTTCCGTGCTTAGCATTACCAAAGTCCTCAGGGTCTGGAAGCTTTGATAACCCTACCAGTGAGGTTGATCCAGCGGACGATCCGCCTCGGGTACCTTTCTTGGCATTCAGGAACAGCTTCATTCCACCCAATGGCATTGGTTATCGTTGGGTCTCAACGTAAGTCCGAACTAACATCGAGAATTATTGGGCCGGCCCATAGATCACAACAGGACGGAAGAACCAAAGAGGAACTGTACCTGCCAAGGCGGTGCCTGGGACCCGCCTAGTGGCAATCCGAAGCAGGGGAACCGACTGAATATGGCAGCCGATCGAAATCGCTAAAAACAACTAGTTTTGCGTTAAGAACGACACCTCCGTCATCACTTGAAGTCACTGGTACATGCACTTCCTGAATCGGCGACTTGTACGCCTCAGAAAATTTCTGAGCCTTGGTTGACACGAGGCTCCGCACCCAAGAACTATTCCCAGCCGTCTTCGTTCCGCAGTATGGTTATGGCGACGTGAGCAGCTAACTCGACCACTTTCGCCGTACGCTTCAATCTGCCAGCAACGGCAGAGTTTGGAAGTGGCAATGCACTTACGGAACAGCGACTCGAGTTTTTGAGCACTGTCCGTAACTTTTCAGACAGCATCGCGCGGTATCGGAAATATAGCTCTTCTTTGTTCATATGAAAGTTCACCGACGGTTGTGCCGCATCCGTAAATTCGTACATGAGACACCATGAGAACGTGTGGATTAGGGAAGGAGATGCCTGTAACTTGATAAAAAGTCTGCAATGAACCTTGCCTCAGTCGTTATCTGATATCCTCAGGGATCTCGGATGGAATAGGAATTGGGCTGTCGCCCTATGAGAAGAGGTCTAGCTCCAAAAAAAAGCAGTATGTCATCGTACCCAGAGTGAGCACGATATTACTTCAGCAACGTAATTGCATCCACTGCAGCTTCTAGGTCGTCGATTCAAAACCAACCTGGTAAAGTGAAAATACAACCTTAGTGATCGGCGATGTGCTCAGGAACCCGACGCAGGAACAGCGCACCACCGTTTGGAATAGACAAATCAAAGACAATGAGAAATGCGACCTGGGCTTGTCCTGAACGCGAAGGTAACCGCAATCGGCCGACCACTGCGAGGGATATTGCGGGATGTTGTAACGGTACAGCGTGTTCAGGGTCGTAATGGCTGTTGAGCTGACGTTGAGGTGGGTGGACGAGGTTTTCCCTGGCATGTCGTGAAAAAAGTGCCGAGTGTTCGAGGCCTTCTGGCCCCTCGGGTCGTGCTTACATAAGCAGAACTGAGGTGTTGTCGTGCCGGTCGAGCTAGTGGACTTGGAAAGTGGCGGCGCAGTTGGCAGAGAATTTGTGGTTCGTTGTTTAACCTGACAAATGATAATGCTTGGGACAAGGAAAAATTGATACCTACCGAGATATGCAACCCGCCTGCTTCGCAAACACGTCTTTTGCCACAAATCGCAGAATTCTGGGGCACGTGTTGGCCATGGAACTTCGACGATGAAGATCGAGTCATGATAGCTGATCCTGAACATGCCAGCAGGGATCGCGAAGTGGAAGTTATCGTCGGATAGATGTTGGCTCGGTTGTTTGAAAATTGAATGTTGAGTTTGATCCAAGTCCAAAGCACTTTACGTTTTCTTTCACGTGCCATCTTGTGCAGCCACGCCAACGCTGTGGATAATGCCCTTGTTGCCACGACAGGAAGGATTTGAAGGTCGGCGATGAATGCGACACCTGATACTGGTGACACTGCCGTGCGTATTGATAAGATGGTTCAGAATCGTTGAACCTGTAATATGATTGTGACGGGATTTGGTTCCTGCTGATGAATTGCGCCACAACACCAAAACAGGAACGGATGTCTGACCGACGGGGGAAGCTTGTGCTTTCATGGATGAAATATGCAGCCTCCTGCGTTCAGGCAGGCCGTATGTGGTTGCGACTTAAGGAGGATTACTTTTAATCTGGAGGTTTGAGATGGCAGGTCGAGGCCATCGCGAGCTAATGTTAAAGCTTCCTGTTGTGTTTCGTTGTGTATGGAGTAGATGTGAAGAAACTGGTCACATCGCTGGCAGGTTTCAAGAAGTCAGTTTCTGTGGAGTTTGCGAGAAGAGGTGAAATAAGAAGACAGACGAAGAGGGAGAAGGTGTTTATGGGCATGGCGGGATGAGAGCGGCATCTAATTTCGCTTGATAGAAGATAGGAGAGCGCTAAGAGTGCCGAAGGTTATGGCTGGAAGGCACGACTATTCGGCTCTACTTGAAACCTCCACAGCGTTATGGATGGCTTCGAGCATGAGATGGCGGGGATGACATGCGGAGAGCAAGGTCGGGTGCAGAAGTGGCACAAGACTAATCGGTTAACGGAGCGCAATAATAAATGTGATGATCTTGCGCCCGGCCTTGGGTCGGCCTCTAGAAGTGCGCCAGCCTACGCTGTGCGTCGTGGGCGTCGTGGGCGACGTTAATCGATTGGTAGCTTTGAGGAGTACAGAACCTTTTGAGACGTTGCGTAGAGCTGTCCCACCATCTCTTCATCCGACCTGGTAGGTGCCATGTCTCGCCCGTTCCAGCTGCTCTGCCGCGTCAAACATGAGGACTGTGTCTCTCAAAGCGTGGTGATCTTGCTTGATGGGTCTGTCACTGTTCGCGAAGAAGAAGGAAAGCAGGTGTCGCGAACGTGAAGATCTCGAGATTTTCGCCCATATATGTCTAGATCATCCTCGTGACCACTGCCTCGGCGACACTCATTCTTGATCACCATGACCTCGGCAAAGCAAGCTTTTGGGTGACGTTCAGCCAAGAGCCTAACATAGTAAATTAGGAGGCACGTCCAGCTTAATATGGTTATGTTGTTGGTAGTGTACTCCTTATTGTATGAATTGCCGTCCTTAGCGCCCGCGTCATTAACGTCATTCTTCGCAGTTTCGCTTGTCAAAGTCGAGCTAGCTGGAGCGATTACGTTGAGCTGCCACAGTGCGACCTGGAGATATGAAATCACTTTATGTATTCGTATTGGCAGGTTATTCCAATAACCAAACCAGAAAACAGCCGGAAGAAGCCTCAGATTACCAGTACTAGGCCAACAAGGGACTAAAGCAGGCTACTTCGTGCCGCTTTGGGGGGGCTTCAATGCCAATATTCTTATAAAACATATGCAAATCACAAAACAATCCCCACCTCGGATGAGAATGTGCTAAGTCAGAAGTTTATTCCTATCTGTATGGGAAAATATAAAATCCAGAGATCATATTCCTACAGGCGGCTTATTCTACCATCCGGGATTCAATTATCCAGGTCCTACTGTAGAGTGATGGCCAAAAGTGAGCAACATAACCGTAACACAGCTTGAACAAGCTAAGTCACAATGGCCGACCGTAATTATACCAATTGGGCACATCCATTCGCCAACTTGGCCGTCCATGGTTAAAATGGGATTTAGCCGCGCACTAAGGATCCTCTGTGCACCCTGCCACCAATGCACCTCTAAATCCCATTTCTCCTCCAAGACCCCAACAGTGTCGTCGCCCAGCCTCCAATCGTACTGACGAGAAGAAAACCTCCTTTCATAGCTTAAGCTCTTGCATTTTCATATACCATTTGAAGCGTGTTGGGCGACAACAACTTCACGTTGAGTACTCGCATTCTATACTTCCCCATAGCAACGCAAGTGCCATTCCCGCCTGCCCGCCCGTCAACCCCATTCCTGAACCTAAGCTGATATGGGGAAAGCCCCACTCTGCGACACATCGAATCACTCATCGAAACTGGGCAGATCTATCGTCCAGCCTCATTCCTTCCTCTTAAACACAACAATCCCATTTGCAAACTTTCGAGGTTTGGTTCATTGAGAACTTGTATATCTTAACTATCTTGAAGCCTCTGAGCTTCCAACTCAACACACCATGGCGTCGGAAAACAGAGACGTCCGTAACCATTACCTCTTCGAGATTGCGACAGAGGTAGCAAATCGAGGTAGGTTGTTTCGTGGCCCCGAAAGCTTCGAAGCTTCATTTGCTAATGCCAACCAGTCGGTGGTATCTATTCTGTACTCAAGTCGAAAGCACCGGTGACAACCGCCGAGTATGGCGACCGTTACACCATGATTGGGCCGCTCAACAAGCAATCTGTAAGTTACAAGAAATGTCCAGATCCCACGAGCTCTGCTAACTTTGAAAGGCTGCTGTTGAGGTTGAGGCGCTCACTCCAACCAACCAAAAAATGGCTGCGACCATCTCAGCAATGGAGGATCGTGGTATTGAGATTGTATATGGAAGATGGCTGATTGAGGGAGCTCCAAGAGTACTTCTCATTAACACAAAGTCTGCATACAGATTCTTGGACGAGTGGAAGGCAGACCTTTGGAACACATCAGGCATTCCATCTCCACCAGGAGATGACGAAACCAATGAGGCTGTTGTTTTTGGCTACCTGGTGGCATGGTTCCTTGGAGAGGTAAGCTTAACCCTGATGACGGCATGGAATTCTGGATTTGCTAATTGTGACCTAGTTTGTTGCACACGAGAAGGAGAAGGCAGTAATTGCGCATTTCCACGAGTGGCTCTCTGGTGTCGCACTTCCCCTGTGCAAGAGGCGCCGTATCGATGTCACCACCATCTTCACCACCCACGCTACCCTGCTCGGAAGATATCTCTGTGCTGGATCGGTTGACTTCTACAACAACCTCCAGTACTTTGACGTTGATGCCGAGGCAGGCAAGCGCGGTATCTACCACCGCTACTGCATTGAGCGTGCCGCAACGCACTCTTGCGATGTCTTCACAACTGTTTCTCATATTACTGCATACGAATCTGAGCACTTGCTCAAACGCAAGCCCGATGGAGTTCTGCCAAACGGGTTGAACGTCACAAAGTTCCAAGCCATGCATCAGTTCCAGAACTTGCATCAGGAGGCGAAGGAGAAGATTCATGACTTTGTTCGTGGCCACTTCTACGGACACAACGACTTCGACCCAGATAACACCTTATACTTTTTCACTGCCGGAAGATACGAGTACAGGAATAAGGGTTGTGATATGTTCATCGAGTCGTTAGCAAGGTTGAACCACCGCTTGAAGGCCGCTGGGTCCAAGATGACCGTGGTTGCTTTCATCATCATGCCGGCCCAAACACAGTCTTTGACTGTCGAGGCACTGAAGGGACAAGCAGTCATCAAGTCGTTGCGTGACACAGTGGACGTTATTGAGCGTGGTGTTGGAAAGAAGATATTTGAGAGAGCTCTCAAGTGGCACGACGGAGAGCCAATGCCAGATGACAAGGATCTCATCAGCAGCCAAGATCGCATCTTGCTGCGCAGACGTCTCTTCGCCATGAAGAGACATGGTCTTCCACCAGTTGTCACCCACAACATGGCCAACGATGCTGAGGATCCAATTCTCAACCAGATTCGACGGGTCCAGCTCTTTAACCACCCAACCGATCGTGTCAAGGTTGTCTTCCACCCGGAGTTCTTGAACTCCGCCAACCCAGTCTTGCCAATGGACTACGATGACTTCGTCCGCGGTACTCATTTGGGTGTTTTTCCATCTTACTACGAGCCATGGGGTTACACTCCAGCTGAGTGTACTGTTATGGGTGTTCCATCCATCACTACCAACCTATCTGGCTTCGGATGTTATATGGAGGAGCTCATCGAGAACTCGACGGACTACGGTATCTACATTGTCGATCGCCGTATGAAGGGTATTGATGACTCCGTAAACCAGCTTACAAGCTTTATGTACGACTTTGCTGCCAAGTCCCGTCGCCAGCGTATCAACCAGCGTAACCGCACTGAGCGCCTAAGCGACTTGCTTGATTGGAAGAGAATGGGTATGGAGTATGTGAAGGCTAGACAGTTGGCTTTGAGAAGAGCTTACCCAAACAGCTTCGACGGACCAGAGGACGACGACTTCATTCCAGGTGTTGACCATAAGATCTCGAGGCCGTTCTCTGTGCCAGGTTCGCCACGCGACCGCTCCGGCATGATGACCCCAGGCGACTTTGCCAGTCTTCAGGAGGGGAGAGAAGGATTGAGCACTGAGGATTACATAGCTTGGAAGTTGCCGTAAGTTTCGCCGCCGTCAAATATGAAATAAATTCAGACTGCTAACCATCTTGCAGAGAGGAAGAAGATCCAGATGAGTATCCATTCCCACTCACCCTGAGGAAGAAGGGAGGAAGCAGTGGTGTTCAGACGCCAACTGAGGCAGTCCCGATGCCAAATGGGTCCACCGGCGCCCGTATCAACGACGCTCAGAACTCTTAGATGAGTGACGGCGTGCAAACGATCCCTATCGATTACGAAACTATGACAATATTAGACGAAGTTTGGAGAAGCGTTTGGAGCGACGGAAGTGTAAGAAGACGTGCCGGCGAGATATCCATTGCACTTTGATTTTGGGACGAGATAATGTTGGGTCATGGAGATTAATAGAGAGATGATGCTACGAGGTCATGGATCAGGCCGTAGGTAGTTCTGAAGGTTCAATATCAGCACTTTCACAGCGATTTGAAAATGGTTTGCACGAGTGGTTTACAGCTTTCATCCAGTGACATGGAGAGCTCGCTCACGGCAGTCGTTGTTGCTCGGCTCAACATGAGCTGTCAATGAATCAAGTGTCGTGTAATAACCCAACTTCCGCTCATCGGCGGTTGTGATCGTGATAACAGTAAAGATATCCACTTCTAGCTTTGGAAAGGCTTGCTAGCTTGCGGATTGGGCTCGAAGGTTGTGTGATGAGTAGGTTATGCTATCATCCACCAGATCCTTGTTCCTCTTCATGAATTCCGAATTATGGCAAAAAATGTAGGTATAAATACTGGATGAATACCTCGTAGACGAAAACTGGTTAGCGACCAGAAGAGTAAATGCTCGAGGACTTCAGGAGAACCAATAAGGACAATCCAGTGCTACGCACGGCGACTTTCCCCAAAGTGGTCTGTGCGCTCCGACCGCACCACACTCTAACGGGCGGTGACTCGGCACGACAATTTTCCAGCGTTTCGGTGAGGAAAGCAACGCAGGGTCTGTTGCTGTTCTGTACCTTTAAATCCAGACTTGTCTTGACAACTGGCGTTGGAGTTCGTTTCTTCAATACCTTACCGCTTAAAACTATTTCATTGAGAAATAGTTAGGAGTACAGGTATGTCGGTATCTACTATTTATGATGAGAGGGATGGAAGGAGAAGGATGGCGAGCCAGATGAGTGAGGGAGAGGATAGATTTCTGGTTGGATGACCCCTGGCAGATGGCACTAGAGGGAAAGGCCAGGAACAACGACATCGACGAACGAGGAAGAGGGTGCCTGGGAGGAAGGGGATATAAGGCGTCGGACAATGTCTCTGGCACAGAGAATGGGCTTAGAATGCCATTGAAGGACCCAAGCTAACATCGGTGCGCACAACAGCAGTCATCGAACGCAATGTCGACGATGGCTACGAACTCTCCAAGAAGAGGCACCCAGGACCGCTACGTGGTTATCCACGTTGCTACCACCTGCGACGAACATGGAGTCTACGTCACCAAGGACTCGGCTGAGGTGATTGAGCTTGGCTGGATCCTTATTGATGCCGAGTCTCTCGAGGAGCTCTCCCGCCAGAGTGTTCTCGTCAAGCCAATCAACACTCCAATCACTCCATTGTGCAGTACGTCATATTCATATCATACACAACAAGAGGAGGAGTTAGGATAAAGACTCCAGGAACGGCTAAGCGCAGTACTGATTCTTCATTTTAGCCAGCCTTACCACACTCACCTGGGAGCACGTCCGCAACGCCGGCACCTTCAGGGACGCCATCACCCAGTTCGATGCGTGGGCCAACGAGAACTTGATCTCCAAGAACCTCGATTTCACCTTTGTCACCCTCGACTCTTGGGATCTCCGTGTCCAGCTTCCACGCGAGGCTCGCGACAAGGCCGTTGTCCTCCCACCATACCTTCAGCACTCTCGCTGTTTCGACCTCCGCACCGAGTACCAGAGATGGCAGCAGCACCACCCAGAGTCCCTGCCATTCGGACCATCGATGCTCTCCAACATCTGTGCCGCTCTCGAGGTTGAGCCAATCACCGCCTCTGCGCCAATCAAGCATAACCTTCCATTCCACCTCCAGGCGTTGGCACCAGCCAGCCCACGCCGTGCTATGGAGGAGGCTATCACTCTCGCTCGCGTTCTCCGCGGCCTGATTGCCAAGTCTCAGCCAGCCCACGAGCACCCAGATGTTCTCACTAAGCCAATGGATGCCCGTGCGGATGTTAGAGCCTTCTTATCCGAGCGCAGCAAGGTCCTCCACATGGCTGGTCTCCCACACGACACCACCCAGTCCGAGCTCGAGTCCTGGTTCACCCAGTTCGGTGGTCGCCCAATTGCTTTCTGGACGCTTCGCACTCCAGATCAGCACAAGCCTACTGGATCTGGCTTCGCCGTTTTCTCTTCCCACGAGGAGGTGAGCATCTTCCCCTCTGATTATTACTTTCTTTCCTTCCTGCGCAATTCCTCAGTGGAACTGCCAGGAGAGAGCCTTCATTCCATACGGAGCTTATATCTTTACTGCGCCAAATGCGACACGTACCAGATAGTTGTCTGCGACCAACCCAGGATTTACGTTCTCTTGCTGTTCGAAAAGCTTCTACAGCTCGAGATGGCTCGACTTCTTAAATTCTTTAACTTCCGAGGACATATTCTAATGAACCAACCACAGGCGGCTGAGTCTCTCTGCATGAACGGCCGTGCTCTTAACGAGAAGGCCATTGAAGTTTCTCCATCTTCCAGCCGCGTCCTTGACCGCGCTGCTGAGATCTTGACTCCATTCCCACCATCCAAGAACCGCCCACGTCCAGGAGACTGGACCTGCCCTTCCTGCGGCTTCTCTAACTTCCAGCGTCGTACCGCCTGTTTCAGATGCTCTTTCCCAGCTATGAGCGCGCCAAACGGTGCTGCCATGGGAGGTTACGGTGGTGAGTACGGCTACGGACCACAGGGCATGATGCCACCACACATGGGTGGACACATGGGAGGACACCACGGTGGCCACGGACATGGCGGTGGTCGCATGGGCGGTTCCGGCATTGTCCCATTTCGTGCTGGCGATTGGAAGTGCGGCTCCGAGGGCTGCGGTTACCACAACTTCGCCAAGAACGTCAGCTGTCTACGTTGCGGTGCCAGCCGTAGCGCCGCAGTCGTCGTCGCCGAGGCCGGCTTCCCTAACCCAATGGACGGCGGACCAAGTGCCTACGGCGCCATGTCTGTCGGCCCAGGCTCCATGGCCGGCACTCCAGGCCCAGGGCCATTCGCCTCTGCCACCGGCAGCTTCGGCGGCTCCACCTACGGTGGACAGCAGTACGGCGCTCCACAGAGCACCTACGCTCTCCCATCCGGCCTCGGTGCCTCGACCGGCCCATTCCCAATGCCAGCCAACAATCACCTCAACTTCGGCGCCCAAAACCCCACCGGTGGCTTCGCTTCCCGCTCCGCTGAGGAGGCTTTTCAGTCTGCTGCGAACGGTCCAGCCTCTGCTGGCCCAGGCAACAGCAACTTCTACTCCCAGCAGGGCGAGTCTGATCCGTTCGCTTTCTTGAGCTCCGGTATCAACAACTTGAACATGTCTGGTGATGCAAGACAGAATGGCGGTGCCTCTAACGCTCAGCCATCGAGCAAGAGCCCAAACAACCAGAACAACAACTAAATCCCCACTATGATGGATTAAATTCTCCTCTTTGCCTCGTTCATGGTTCGGATTAAGGTTGTTATGCTAAAAGAAATCATATATGGGCACGCACATCCGGGTAGTTTCTTGCATTTGGTCTTTCAACTCTGCGTGGTTTGCAAGGGTACAGGAAGGCCTGCTGGCATGGAAGGCATATATTAGGCATTTCAACTTTATGAAGACTGTGCGGCTTTGGGGGAGTTTCCTAGCGTACGGGTTTATTGTTATAAGCTACTATACGGGCCTCGTTGGCTCTTGTCGTGGTTACAATGTAGGAGTGGGGTGGGGGTCTGCAGATGGGTGTCCTTTGCAATCAAAAGCGTTTGTTGGGGGAACTGGAACCAGCAAAATGGAGGCTGGCGGAGCAGGAGTTCTTTCATGCGGATGGGCTTCGGTGGGAAGGTTACCATGGATGGGTTGAACTGTAAGCTGGCAGGCACGGGGTCAGGGCTGTGAATGAAATGGGATGGTTTGGACGCTGGCAGTTTATTTTGGCGGGAATATCTATTCTGTCTAGATCCGCGAGGAGAGATATCATTTGCTTTGCGAGATAGAAAATGTGGACTTTGTTCGCTAGTGTATTCATACTTCTCAGAATACCGCAGTGATATGGCAGTGATTCCAAGGTGACATCTTGATGTCCTCGTCCTTCGTGCGTCGGCCAAATTTGGCCTAGCACATCTCGAAGTACCTCAGTTACGTCATGGCCTGCAAGGTTGCACGAGCACCACCACCACAAGTCGTCCGATCTGATGTAACGACCAGGCCGCACGCGTACTCCACCACTGACAAGGTAACAAGCTTGATTCTTGCCTAACCATTCCCATCTCTATCTTTTGAACTTTTTCATCTCTCTTCTCCATCTTATCTTGACACCACCTACTACGTGCCTGGCATCACCACTGTCTTCACTTTGACAGTTGCAAATAGGACCATACACTCGATCAGGCATCATCGATCTTACCTCTATCTCTCTGACACTCTATGGCAAGCAAACGCACCAATCCGTCCCGCCGCCTCACTATCAACAGCAACACAAGGCGCAAGCTTACCACCCTCAACATCACAACCAGTACACAACTCAAAACCACAGAGCAGCAGATATGGGTGCCGCAAGCGCTATCATCGTGGTGCTTATCACCATCGTCTGTAAGCCTCCCTCTCTTTCTCCATTACCGCTCCGTACTCTCTCCTGGCCCAACTTTCCAGCCGCCCATTACCTCTCATGGTAACACATCGCATCATGTCGACTCTCCAGCCCTCGACTGTAATCGAGCTAACAGTCTCCCTCTTAGTTCCACCAGCAGGCGCCTTCCTAGTAGCAGGCTGCGGCGTCGATTTATTGATCAATATCCTCCTCACCTGCCTCGGGTATATCCCTGGCCATCTCCATGCCTTCTATCTCGAGTATATATACTACCGTAACCGCGAGGCGGCAATGATGGGCCAAGTCGTCCAGCGCGCTCCCGGCGTCTATTCGAACAGGGTGCAGACGGGTGGTGGGAGGCTTGGCGGGACGAACACGAGTGGTGGGAGTGGGTATGGGAATGGGAATGGGTATGATAACGTCGGAGCTGGCGCACCTCCACAACAGGGCTACGGGACGCAAGGTGGTTAGGAAACGGTGCCTCAGGATGGCGGCCGTTATTAAGGGGGTAAGGGTGGATGATACAGCGGGATAAGTAGGAGAGTTGAGGGAAGAAAGCATAACGATGAAGCTAGGATGGTATAGCAGCACGCCAGGAAATGAAGAGCTTCGGTTTAGTCACAGGGCCAGGTGAAGAAATGCTGGGACACTTCGCGCAAATGATATCGCCCACACCAAACCGATCAACGAACACGAAGACAAATCTGACCATCTTCCAGCCGTCCTCGGGCATGCCTCTGGAACTGCACCATCCTATGATGGACGTTGCGGGCGACGTCAATCGGTTGATAACTTCGAGGAGGACAGAACCTTTCGAGCGCATTAGAGTCGTCCCTTCACCTCCGCAACCGACCTTGCCTCTTATTTCCCGTGGAGTCTGACTGGTCGTATGACTCTGAAACAGAAATAGTCTTCCACCGAAATGGATATAAAGCCACTTCCCCCGTAACCACTGTCTCCCGACAGAAACAGCTTGTAGATACACTAAAGGCACCGCCTGTTCGGACCTGAAAAGTACCTCGTAACTTCGTCATCCACCTTTCATATTCTGTTAAAATAGGCAATTGGGCAGAGCAGATAGCGAATGCAATTATTCTAAGAAGTGTATTTCTTCGCTACGTACTCAAGAGATGTATAT
>RCNJ01000501.1_pt1 | contig 14239 bp, 10 predicted proteins | sample 2041171 | NCBI WGS metagenome assembly RCNJ01 (sample SAMN09708213, study PRJNA481090) | feces metagenome | biome: feces | host: Pygoscelis adeliae | place: Antarctica: Rookery Lake | collected 2010-03-01 | reverse complement strand
TACTAACAGGTTAACAAAAGACAGGACATAACGGCTCGTAAGCGACGAACTAAAAGAGGACTGACTTCACACAACAGTACCAACAACAACAAACAAAGAGGCGAAGCTAACAGCAAGACAACTCAAAACAACAGCACAACGCATGTCAAATCACAGCACTAAGGCTTTATAACCAAACGCTGACTAACAGCCCCTGCTTCTCACTAACCTCTCTCCTGCCGATCGTCAAAGTTGGATAGTAGATAGATCGTAACTTAGTGCTGTCATATATGTAAGTATCCAATTTATATGCTATGATGCAGCCAGTCGCGCATACTGGCCTTCACTCTTACGTCATAAATGTCTTAATGTGGTATCCTGAACACTCCCTCAAAGTGCCAACCAACTCCGCGAGATGCTACCTGGTATATCCATCGTCTCCCATCCATCTCGCACCCCTTCCTCCATCCGTCATCCTCATTTCCTCCAAGTCGTCAAGGCAGTCAGTTTCTTTTCCCACGGCCTTTTTTGCCACGAGAACCCCTTGGCGGGGTTCGAATGCGCATGCCCGGCTTACTGCCTCTGCTCGTAGGGGTAGCGTGTACCACATACAAGGCCCAACGATAGGGTTTAGGGTAGCTTCTAAGGGTGTTTCAGGTGTTGTCAAACAGGGATTTCCCCCCCTTAAATGCTTTGGAGGGACAACACTACAGGGGCTGTGGGGCTGTTGGACTGCCAATGGGCGTCTCTCAGTATCCAGAGTGCCGTTGCCCAATAAGGTACCTTACGCATGAAAGCCAGCAACACTCGACTGCCTGGATTGAATAACAAGCTTTCTCTGATGTTCCGCTGATGGTTAGGATAACTCTCCACTCAAGGATCACCTCTTTTGGACGATGCTATCATGTCCTCAAAGTCAAAAAGAACTAGCTAGTTGCCCGACCGTTCATTGCCTTAAAGAGGCACTAAAATAGTTCTCCATCCCGCCATTGTTTTGCACCCTCTGAACAGGGGCCCCTCTAGAAGCCAAACAATACCACCATCCATACGCACTGTTACACAGCACCTGAGGAACTGTGTCTCGCTACACACCCCGACTGTCCCGAGAACACCTGTTGCCCATCCAGAATCCCCCCCAAGCTATATAAACTCCCAATTCATCCCCTAAAGATTCAAAAACCAAATCAAACCAACATCTCCACAAAACACCCAGTCGCCAACCAATTATCACACGAGCGATTCGCGACATGTGCATCATCTGGCTACCTCCTACACCAAAGTCAACCGCGGCAAACGCACAGCGTCTGAGATGCTACTACATTTTGACAACTGGCCGGATAAAGCTTGCGAGGTGGAGCCCCTTATTAAGGTTATGCCTGAAGTTTGTGCTGCTTGTAAGGCCGCGCTGGACGACAACAAGGCGTTTGAGGAGGGGAAACGAGGGAGAAATAGAAGGGGAGGGAATTAGTCTGATTGTGACTTGGCCTCCAAAATGGATTGAGGGGAGGATGGAAGGTAGGCTGGGGAATTGAGAGTTTGAAGGAAAGAGATTCAGGCTCGTTGTATAGAGCATGGTGTCATCATAGTGAGCATCGTTTGTAATTGGTTATCATTCTGCAAAACTACGATTCTATTGCCTAAATGCAAGCAACGTGTGGGAGTGAACCTCAATACTTATCTCATGCAAAGCAATGCTCGCTCCCCTGCAACTCCCCATCATCCATGCCGCATGTAATGCAATGCCAAACCATGCAGTCTTTTCCTCAAACGCCAGTACCAAATCTTCTGCTCATCCCCAAACTCATAAAGATATCTCATCGCCATATACTGATCGACAACCTTGAGTATAGCTGGCCCTCAAAGTAATACTCCTCGGCAGCGGGGTTGGAGTATGTCGGGAGTTTTGGATTCATGGGAAGGGGAGTTCGGATTTTTGTGGGTAACCTTTGAACTGGAGTTTGTCAGATGCAATATCGGCCTTTAGGTTAATTGGTTATATAGATGGATTGGAGTACTAGCGTAAATTGGATATTTATTGTTCAGCGTTCGAAACTATTTATTCATGAAGCGTAACGTCGGACGACGCGACCGTTTACTGAAGCGCGACAGCTTATCGGGCGCGCTTCGATAAGCGACAAGGCGTTTGGCGTTCGCCGGCAACATCATCCTTCTTGGTACCACCATCATAATCAATAAACTCGGTAAATTAATTTTCTCTAATTCTTCACCCATTTGCAGAAGACTTCTGCCGAGGCTACTATCATAAATTATGATAGTATCCGCCTACTAATGTGCCTCGTTTCGAGGCACCTCAGCCACATCAGGCGTCCGTCTGAGTGTGCTGCCTTGCAAGCAAGTTGCAGTTCGGTGAGAAAGTTGGTCCTCACCGGCATTATGGCGCGGTGAGGCGGCATTAATTGTATGACAAGAGCCATGAATGATGTTGGAGGTTATGAGTTGCCTACACTGAGGAAGATGCCTTGACCTGTCGATAATCTTCGGGGGAAGGGATTTTTGCAATACACTCAGAAGCGTAGAACTGAACAGCAAGCGGGAGACTACTTCGCAGGCCACTCTCACACTCTATTCTCTAGAAACGCATTACAGGGATCGGTTGGCACGGTCGCGCCTGAACATCACGAGAACATATTGGCCGCTCGGGTGAAATGTATCCGCGTGCTCTTCGGCATCACGACGATTAGCATTTTCAAGCCAAAGCTCCGAAGGGACGGACTGATCAAGAATTTCGAGTTCGCATTCTTATATATCTTCTAAATATAGTTGTATAAAGCTTGAGCAGCTAGCACTGAGTATCCACAACTGTCATGAAATCGTCACCATTCGACATGAGCCCGTCCTGCAAGATATATCCAACCGTCCCATTCAAACCCAAAACATGACCAAATCCAAAGCTGTGGAGAACCATAAGTATTCAAGAGAAAAGATGCGCTGGAACCGACTTTTGCATCCGGGGTCGAAGGGCGAGTCACTCATCCTCACCCTCAGCATCCTCCACCCACGACATCACATCAGCATTATCATCCAGAAACCTCCAGTCGCCGTTGAAGTGATCCAGAACTCCAGTCTTCAGTGCCCACTCCCTCAAGCCACCAGTATCAAGATCCTGGCCGCTGCACTCTCCTTTCTCAGCATGCTTGCCGAGGTGTTCCATCCTATCGTCCCACCCCTTCCGTCCGGTAAAAGTATGCTTGCATCCTCTAATTGGACAAGTACTATCATTGAGCGGCTGTCGTCTCAGAAACAGCGCATCACACTGCGCTTTCTTCTCCCACGCTTCCAACCTTTCTTTCTCCTCAACACTCCCGTCCTTGCCCTTCCTTGCCGCAATACTCTTGAGCGCAACCGGGACATGTTGCCGCCTAATATGCTGCGTAAACAAATCCTTCCGATTAAAAACATGGCTATCATTCTTGCACTTCTTCACCGTCTTCCCATCTTTCCCCTTCTTCTCCTCCCCACACGTTCCTAGACGGCATTGCCAATATTGCAACCCCAAATGCTGAGTGCTGACGTGACGCTTCCACTCATTCTTAGCACTGAAGTCCGACTGACAACCAGCCCAGCGGAAGACGCAGGGGTAGGTTGTGCGGGGGTTGTCGAGGGAGATGCGTGGGGTTCGGCGGGGGATGTGTTTGGATTTTGTGATGCCGGTCGAGCGGGGTGAGAGGACGTGTTGGCCACGAGTTGTGGGCTTAGCTGAGTAGGAGGTGCGCTTGATGGCTGTGATGGGCCGTTTTGAGGGAGAGTAGTCTGGGTCGTTGGCGTCGTCGACGCTGGTTTCGAAGGCGGAAGTCGGGAAGCTGGAGTCTTCGTCGTCGTCGTCGTCATCGTCCTCCGTGCGAGTCGATGTCTTATTGCTGTAAGTGAGAGTTTGTGGATAAGTCCGAGATTCCATCATGGAATTTTGGGCTTCTGGACTAGTTTGCTCGGTGTAGTTCATAAAGTCCAATTGATCGTCTTGCTCATAGCTCGCATTCATAAATTTGGGTTCAAGAGCGATAGCAGCCATCGTGGCCATCTGATGGTTATGTGCTGTGTAGGATATGTTGTGTACTGAAGGCGCACTCCAAGCCGAAGACGAGCCAGCAAAGTTGGTGAACACGCTATTACACCTGGTAATATCTGGGGTTGGTCCATAGGGAAGAGAAGACAAGGCTTGATCATGCTCCGGGTAAGAAGCGTTGTAGTCCGAGCCCTCCTCCGAAGTAGTGGAGCTGTCGGCCGGGCTAAAGGGAGTGTAAGGTCCAGGAGTACCAAGTACAGGCATAGGTGAGTAGTCGTCTACCTGACACCATGCTTGCTGCTCTTTTAGAGAGACATCAGTCTGGTGGCCAGAACCATCAGTCTTAAAGTTTGAGAAAGGGTCCTCAGCCGAATCGAAGAACGGCGGGGCTTCCCAATTGGCCTGGTACGTAAATCCCATCATGGCGGTATGTCAGAATAAGCTTGGGTCGATAGGTGTCAAGTAGGCGTCTGGCTGAGCGTGATCCTGAGCAGAAGGAAAACAAAAGGCAACTCCTCGGGTCGACCTGTATGTGATGCGTTGTGTTGGAGTATGCTTTCTTGGATTGTGATGCGGCTCCTGTGATAACGGTTCCTTTCAACAATGGAAATCTCGGATTGAAGTTGGCTAACTTATACCAAGATGGACCAGCCCAAACGGAACCAAGAGGTTCGGTCCTTGTCCTGGAGAGAGCGTGGCTATGGCGGAGTAGAGTCCTAATATTCTGTGGAGGCGTAGTGGGATCTGGTTGCGGACGCGAGCTTGTGGAGAGTATGAAGGTTGAAGAATAGCTTGAGCGTGTGTGCATGCATCAAGAGAGGCGCAGCGAGTGAAAAGATGACATACCCGACCTTTTATATGAGAAGGATTGCATGCCATTACGTTTATTTTCCATCACGGCTTCGCACCTCAAAGTTACATTGAGAGGCAGACGTTGGTTGCTTCTCACCGGGTAGTTAGAAAAATGGCAGAGCCGCAAGTCTTCAGGTACAGCATGCGGAGGCAGCGGTTCAAACGGACCCCTCGCAACATTTTTGGACGGTGTTGCAGCCAGAACCTGCAGGTGGGCTGTGCGGAGTCCTGACTGGTCGTTGAACTCAATTGGGGGCCGAAGTCTCAACTTGATACCACTTCTGGTTGGTTACCTGGCACGATCTTGGTTGGATCAACTCAGTACAGAAAGTGTCAGCTGAAGGTACCTCAGAGGGCCTGAAATGGAATAAAGATGGTTGTGTTAAGGTGTGGGTGAGGTAGGAATCTTAATTTTAGCGATTCACGCAAGATGCCGAAAAAGAGAAGCCGTGAAGTCGGTGAAACTAGATGTCTCAGTTGCTTTCACATCTCGGGTGTGAGATCTTGATCATTCTCAGTGCTGACGTAAGGTCGACACTGGATCCTCAGTCTCCTTTATCGCACGTCGTCCTGTGGTGGGGTATTTTGACCTCACTCAGTTGCTGAAGCATGTCAGGAACGCGTTACGCCAGTGTCGTGGAATAATTAATGTACATTGCTGCCTGGAATAAGGTGCCTGCATGGCGCAAGTCGTCTGTTCAGCCTCGACGAAAGCCAGTGCGGTTCGAAATGTTGGCTCACCCCTACTACATCGAGATAGCATGCACTACGCAAAGACAATGCGGAGCCCTAAAACAATCGTGGTTAGGTTCAGATGGTTTGACAAATTGACTGGGGCTATGCACCACCGTTCGGAGAGATATCTGGAGGAATCCATGTAGCTGTCTTGACTCTTGGCGGTCCTGAGGTTTCAATTTGCATGTGCCCATTTAGCGAGTGACGATCTCGCTACCCATAACTCAACACCGCGATGGCAAAAACGATATGCTGCAAACGGAGTAGGATAAGGCTCCACATCCGCCCGCCTGGAATGTAAAGGGCGTTATGTGGTTAAATTGGTGGACTTTCGCGGTCAGTCTCGACACCGAGAGGAGATCCCATCGAGACCATAGAACTGGCAATGTATCGGGTCCTGCGGTCTTCTGGGTCGGCTTGTGTGGAAGCGCGTGATGGCCAAAGCCAGCGTTGTTTCGGGCTCTGCATCCCAAGGATTGAGTTCCCGCAGCACTTTCACCATCAAGTGTTTCTAAATCAAGAGCAAACATGACTTGGTATTGCCTTCAAGTGAGATATTGAGGCCCGCAGGGTTACTTTTCTGGATTCTTGTCTGCTTTGCAAGGACCATAGACGCCGTGGATGCTTTTGTGGGCACATCGTGAACACGTTTTGAGACAAAATTCGACAAAGAACGATGGGCCGGTGGTGGGATCCCATCGAGGCTACTTCTGAAAACATTCTCAGAAGTGCATGGGGCCCTCGGCGACGTAGCGATTCCCACGTAAGGAATTGTTGGCGGAACGTAAAACACTTTCGTGGTCCTCTAGTGGTTCCCGGCTGCACGGTATTTTCGTTGAGTCGCTTGGGGAAATACCAGTACTGTTCTCTTCTTGCATCTACGTTTATGCCGGAGCCTGCTTCCAGCTTGGGCAATCGAGTTGAAATCAAGTATCGTTCCTCGCTGGAACTGAAGTTCAAACTGGACGAAGCGTTCCCGCCGCCGAATGCTTGCGATTACTTCTGTACTATTGACCAGTTCCTCTTTAAGTTTGCAAAGAGGCATTCACCGCATGCTCTACCATGATCCTCGTGTTGTCCCGGTGTGCTCACCATTCCTAAAAGATACACCGGGGTGCAGAACTGACGTGTCCAGCTGCCCTACCAACCACGACCGCAGCTGCTTCCCTACCCACTTCGCTTGCCCAATGCCTCGAGTTTTCTAGGCTCAGTACTGGCCAATAAACTCCGTCTCAATTCGTGCTGCGAGGCGAGCCATTAGCGAAGGAAGCTCAGGTAAAAGCCAATGCATGCGCAGCACATTCTTGCGCGCTTCGGCACACCGCCACGATGCGTTACAGAAAGCGCACTCGTCTTTTCCAACATTGTTGAAGAGTCCGCGAAGATCTTGGGAGTATCCCCGTCGGAGCGGGATTGAACATTGTGAGCAGGAAAAGGTTCTTCAAGGAAGGATTGAAGTTGTTTTGGAGTTTCGGGGGAAGATTAGTGGCGGGCACTAAAAGGCCCCACTGCGGCAGCGCTAAATTGCCGCTCCGGCCCACTAAACCCGCTCCATCAACTTCAATTTACACCTCCTGGCCGCTGAGTACCTCTGGAGCAACAAAGCAATAGAGAAAACTTGCAGAAAGAATTATATGATGGTAGAACAGGAAAAAAACTCGCCAAAGTTGCCATCAAACAGAATTTACTTAACCAGGTGGTTGGGCAACAACCTCCTCCAATTGAGCAGACTGGACGCCGGAGGGACCCTCAGCTCTTGTGTTCCAGGCAGTGGTGTAGCGGCGCCTTTTATGAAGACTATCATCAAGGCAGCATACTTCTTCCAAATTTTGGACTAAGCATGAGCGGTCAAGAGACAGTAACGATTGCGAATGTCAGCTCAGTTGCCTCAGCTGCCTTCATTTCCGTCACCGAGGAAGTAAAACACATGTTCTTAGAGGCATCTCAGGCATTTTTCGGTCGCCTCAGTGCTCTTAAAACAAGACGCCTCTTCCGAGGCATATTGACCATGGGCAAGAGCGTCCGGTGGTCATGCTTCAGAAGACTTGAACATTTTCCCTCCATCTTTGCAAACTTCTCGCAGCCTTGAATCGCCTCGCTCTCAGTTATACGGTATGCCTCTACAGCAAAAAGTCCTGAGTGATGGCCCATTTTCGAAATGCCCACTGGCTTGCAAGCTTCCGAGAACTCGTCTTTTGCATTAGCGCAGTCGCCTTGCTCTATCACCTCGCAGTAAGCCTATCCAAAGTCGGACTTCTCACCTGCTGCAGTTGCGCAAAATCACGCTTCTACCGGTCTTCAGAGTGAGGCGGCTGGGCATCAACAGTGTCCTAACCACACTCGCTGCCCAACGGTGTTATAAAGAGTCCTGAGTTCCAACTGAGGGTGCCTTTTCGGTGCTTCTTTAAGATTTCCCACTATCTTCGTCTCACTCCCGCTCCAATACCAGGCCGACTTATGGGATGCCTTCGCCGCCTCCATTACCATAGACGCTGTTGCCTATCACCAACATCATGTCACCACACACAGATATCCTACCAGTTGAGACCGCCAAGGTGCGCACCTTTGCTCGCTTAAGTGCGGCGCAGAGATTCCCGAATCTGCCCCGTACTCGACGCATCGACATGCATGAAGGCCCAGGCATCCGCTTGGCTTTGCTGCCCAAGGTGTGAGACATCGTCAGCTCTCCACCGAGAAGGACGTTTCGCTTGAACGCCGTTGGGAAGGTCGATGTGAGATGGGGAAGACCACGAGTGTATGAGGAGATTGGCGTGAGATGATGGAGTTTGATGGAAGCTGCCACATGATGTTGAGTTGGAGGTGAGTAGAGGAGAAATGTAAGGACTAATATAGCAGCACTTCATTTATCTGGGGAACGACTAAGTAGCTTGCACAGTTCAAAATAACAGCCACGCTAAAATCAGAATGCAAAGTACCTCCCATACAATTGCTGAAAATTACATCATCGTGAGATCACGAAGTCTTAACAACCAACAACCCCATGCTATGCTGTCACTGAGTGACTCTTGTTTTCACACCATGAATATCATAAAACCGCCAAACGCCGTCGAATGCAAGGTATCTCCGACCACAAAACATTCAGCCCCAACAGACTTTTTGTCAAACTCTCATTCCGCCTTCACCTCCTCGTTTCAAGACTTATATAAAGTGCAATTTTGGCAGGATTGATGTGGACAAGAGGGACATAAACCTCCCGCATCCCAAATCATTCCACTATCCCCACAAGCGCAGCACGTCCATTGATATGTCCGGCGTCGGGAGGGTTTGGGAGGAGGGTTTGTATTCTCTTCTTTTGTCGTACTGGGGTGCGATTGAGGGGACGCCAATGTCAGATCGATGGTGATCGGCTCCCCTGCAGCTGCTCTTGGTCTATCAGTCGCCGTCGGCATTTGATTTTCAGGCAGCGCCGTCTTCCATGCTGAATCTCGGTTCGTTGACGACTTCGACGTAGCTCGGCGCTTGGCAGAGGGGCGTGAAGCTGTGTCGACATCGTCGGATACTTCTGTCGTGCTTCCCGAGCTCGCCTCCTTTGCCGTCTTGCCCGGTGGCTTTTTTCTTCTTTGCGCGATTTGGCAAGAAGCCGGCGAAGGTCCGGGGATGAGCTCCGCGCTCATCGCATGCACGCCATCGCCAACTCTACAGCCAGGCTCTGGTTTCCATTGATCGGGTACCATCGTGCTCCTCCCGTTCCGCCCAAGAAGATGATCCTCGATGTGCGAGAACCGTCGTTCCAATCTCTCTTCGGGGCTTCCTCCTTGCTTGTGTCGCTTCGTGCAGAATCCGCACCAGGTGTCGTGGAAGAAGCCGTTGTTGACAGATCGCGACTTCTTCACAAAGGCCCTGACTTCTTCTTTCTTGTTTTTGCCTAGGTGGCGATTCTCGGCGTGACCCTTAAACGAATGTAAATGACGACCCTTATACCCACAATGTCCTTCGGGATTCGCCGCTGTTGCGCCAAACTTGCAGGTCCAGCTCTCGAACTTCCAGTGCTGACTATTCTCATGGCTCATCCAATCGCTCTTCGAGCCAAACCTCCTCGAGCAGCCAGGTGACGTGCAGAAATATAGCTTCAATTGTCTCTTGCGGCGTTTCCTGATCATAAATGTCAGAAACAGTTTCAAGAGACAGTTGGAGGAATGGCCGGCGCACTAGAGGTATAATTAGTCGGTAGTGGACCGTGCAATCTAGGTAACGAGGTCAATGTTCATACCTCAAAGCAGTGGAATTGCCAATGTCCAGCAGTATCTGGCATGTATAGCAATTCATTTGTGGCTCGGGGTGGTAGTACAAATGCGCAGCCAATTGTTGTTGCACCTGTCGAAGTTTGCTCAAAGACGTTCGCGAGAGAATCTCTCTACCATTTCCGTTGCGGCGTTGCAATTGTTCGGGTCGAACACTTCTAACCGATTGTTGACTGGTCTGCCGCGGTGTGGATTCTATCTCCCGTTGCGATGCCATAATACTAGACGGGTGTGCTGATGATAGTGAGACTTCCATGTGGGCTTGAGGATATAGCGATTGGTTGGGTGAGTGTAGTTGTTGCTGGGGATCCGGCATATTGGTTGACAGGCTCTGGGGTCCTGTATTAGATAAGGCTGGCATTGAAGCCGCCTGGGAACATGGCTGCGAGAAATCCATCGTTGGCGGTTGGAGATTGTTCAGACCTGTCATCACACTATCGATGCTACCACTCAGAGGGTCAGGGTCGATAGACGTATTGCCAGCCAATGTGTGCCGAAAATCCACCATGCCGTCGTGAAAGTCATCCAACTCGAGCTCTTGCGAAGCGCTCAGCTGAGCGTTGTTGTTTTGCGATGCTGGAACCCAGCCTCCAGCTGCAATCACGGCCATGTTAGAGGCACCCATATGGGTATCCATATTATCTGAGTAGCCTGAAGCTGGAGTAAGAAATTCTTGGCGTTGGCTGTCTGTGTTCTCCGTTCGGCCGTCATTGGCAGCGGAGCCTACCTGTTTTAACCTACACAATGTCAGTAGAGCACACGCCTGACCATCTGAGAAACATACCTCTCCTTGAGATCCTCCCAGTCTTTTCCCTTCACGTTATGACGACTCCGAACATGGGGTTTCATATTGTAAAGACGGGTTGTAGCGTGTTGACAATGAGGACACTTGTGCTTCGTGGTTGGGATGACATTAGGATGCTTGTCTCTAATGTGTCGGTTCAGATCAGATGTCGTGGCGAAACGCCATTCTTCCTTGTCGCAATGAGGACATTTGTTTGGCTTATCATGAGTGTCCTGGTGCTTTTTCCACTCAGATGCTGAGCGACAATATTTTTGCCCGCCTTTGCGACTTGGCTCACATCGATAGCAAGTTCGAGCAAACTTTTTGGACTTTTCAGCAACCTGAGAGGAAGCCGTGGCCGGGTGTTGTGGCGCTTGGAGGTGATCATCGGGTTGGGCATTCCCTGCCCTGTCTTGTGACTGATAGCTGTCGAGTGATCGCGTGTCAACTCTCCTAGTATGATTCTGATGTCGTGGCGGAGAGATGTAGTTAGCGCTTTCAACCATAGATCCAGTATCGTTCATGAAAGACCAGCTTCCAGTCGACCCTGAAGTTCCCACACTCCGCTGTACGTAAGCTGGAGGGTGTGGTGCTAGTTGCGGTCGCACGGCGCCTATGTTATGATAGGGATCCAATGCTTGCTGGCGGACAGGAGCACTTGGGAATGGCACATCTTGTTGATAAAGGTTTGGGGATCTTTGATATGGTTGGCCGTTAGGGCAAAAGTACTGGTCTTCAAAATTGCTATGCTGAGGCGGCTGTTGTGGATGTATCCCCGGATAAAACTGCCGCGCAAGGAAGTTCATCTGTTGCGGCGATTGTTGAGTTTTATGTGCTCCAACATAAAATTGCTGGCCGTGGTGTAGCAGCGACTGTCGATGCTGAGACTGAATATTTCGCTGGGACTGCGCTTGAGTGAAGCTCCCATGAGGAGCATCGAAGGTAGGATCATTGGTGGAGTAATCGGTCTGGTATGGGTGAGCAGCCTCGTTTGGTGCGAGCAGCTGCTGGTATCCAGGCTCCTGGCTGCTAAAGTTATTTGATGCGTTCGAGTTGTCGTCGACGGAAGGAAATGGGAAGCTTTGATTTGGTCTGTCTGCCATAGCGAAATAGGAATCGTAAACAGAGATCAGGCTCCACCAGGTGACAATGAAGTGGTGAAGGATGGCGCGGTTCGAAGCTCCGCAAGCTTCAAGGCTCTGAAGCTAGAGGTTGATCGCAATGAAGGCTGCGGTGAAGATATCCTTGATGATGATATGACCATATATTTAGAAAAAGCTGAATCAGGTGGACGGAGGCTGAAAAGGGGCGAGAGCCTATATAATGAGCGGCGCTATCCTCCGAGCACCATGGCGCAGACAAGAAGTGGTGACCTGCTACAACGGCAAGGCTCCCATCACAAAAAACTGACGATGCGGCCATTGGTTGCTCAAAAGCCAATTGAGCGGCCGAGGCAACGCAAGTCATGAATTTAACAAACTCAGGAGGATGCTTACGAGCCACTGGCGACGGCGTTGTCCACGTGTCGTGGAGAGTTAGCAAAAACATCTTGGCCCTTGTGGCTTGCCCATGATTCGATGGGCTGCAATGAAAAAAAGGCAGCGAACAAATAAAGAGACACATGTAGAAGGCAGAAAGAAGAACTTCCCGTGGGAAGTACATGGGGATGAGATAGAGGGTCGGCCTTGCGAGGCATTCGCCAAGATATGCCTTTACTGGGGTTCCAGGGTTCATGACCGCCAGCAGGGTGTACTTTAGACCTACTCTGAATGTGGGAGCTCAACACGAAACAGCCGAACGGATGACCCTGAGGAGCCCAAGTCTGGCTTATTACCAAAAGTTGAAAGCCGTAAAAATGGTGACACTCAAAAGTTGATCGGTTCATGACGCAGCAACTTCGATGAGTGAGCAGCGGTGGGAACGCACTCTAGGAGCTGAGGTTGACAACATTATGGGCTTAGGCTGCGGAACACAGTGATGTTAAGCCCACTGACGATGAGATGGACCTCAGCGCGTGTATACCGAGGCTGTGTGCAAGTGAAGCTGTACAATTGGACTAGTTCGCATGTTGAGAGGGTAGCTTAGCTCTGGAGTCAAAGACCTAGACTCCAGCTGAGTAAGTCTGGACAAACGTTAGCATTCTGTTTCTAGGAGTGGCTCAGATTGATCATTACTTCGATACTTGGCGTTTTTATTTCCTGCCACTAGTGTACTCGTTCGTTGTTGGCCGTCGGCCGACCTCTCCACACAAACCCATGAAGGTAGCAATATCCTCCTCTCAGCACTGACGTCGTCAACCGGTTTCCAGTTTCTGCTGCGAGCTCTCCAGACTTACAATTTCAAGAAAAGGGAACCAAACTGACCTTTTAAACAATCCACTCTTCGAAGTCGCGACAACATCAACGTCGCACTGCTCGCTCCCGAGCTCAATGAGTGGGGCAAACGCATCACAACAGCTCAGCGCCCAACACCTTGCCTAACATCATCTCACTCATCAACGCGTGTCATGTAAGTCACACATCGCTTGCTTTCTTCCCCACTAGCACACACGACTGACTCGCAAGCTTCATAGTATATGATTATCACTGTTCGCCTCACCCTCCAAAACGCTCAGGTTCCTGAAGAGTAAACACCACGAATCTGAACCCAACGGCGCTCTTACCGGCCTTGGGAAGAAACATCTTCAGCGACATCGCATCCGAAATCTTCGCCCGACGAGAAGCGAGTCAACAATTTCATCGCTCGGAAGAATCGGTCGCGAGTCATTGCCACAGGAACCACAACATTATCCGACGCAGCTGAGCTCAATCACTACGCAGCAAGCATGCCACTCGGCCAGCCAGAGCAGCGATATTTCTCAGCCCAAAATATTACCGCCTAAACCTAATTCATGATTCGAAGTGATGGAGATCTGCTTGTCAGTCTCAACCGCAGGAACCACGACGTTATCCCACGCATTTGAACGTCAACACCAAGCTTTACACGTGACAGTTGACCAGCCGCGAGCAAAAATGTGTGGGCAAGCGCAAGCTTCAATAATTACAACCAGTCGAACGTTCAAAACAACCCCACAAGTCAGAAGACGTGGCTGCTGACCCGTCTCAAGTCGTCACGGAAATTAAAATAGCAGCAAACACATCGAAGTTCAAGAGTCAAGCTTCTTCTGTCCACTTGGCAGACGGCAGATGCGAGGCCTGCCTGCAAACGCGTCACATGAAGCACAAACACATCACCAGCCACAGCACCACAGCCGAAGCACGACTCTCAGATGCCACCGATATGGAGATTGACTCCCAAAACCTTCCCGCAAGACCACAACATTACCACAAACGCCTCAACTCAAGCGCAGAGCTTCGCTGAAGCTACATAACGGAAAGAAGTCAGCTCAAACGGAGGAACAGAAGAAACCTTATTCCAAGCGTCGTCTCGATATCTGTTCCAAGAACCGCTCCCAGAACCTCACCCCACACCCTCCACAATAAGCAAGGGATAGCCAGTCCCCTATTCCAAGTCACTGTTTCTGAGACCTGAAACACAAGGACAGCCGAAAACTCAATGCCCAACAGAAGCAAAGATGGCGAAGAATACTAACAGGTTAACAAA
>RCNJ01000500.1_pt1 | contig 14276 bp, 14 predicted proteins | sample 2041171 | NCBI WGS metagenome assembly RCNJ01 (sample SAMN09708213, study PRJNA481090) | feces metagenome | biome: feces | host: Pygoscelis adeliae | place: Antarctica: Rookery Lake | collected 2010-03-01 | reverse complement strand
AAAAAAAGAAGAATTTTTTAAAGTATGTAAATCTAAAAGATTTACAATTAAGCAAGATATGATTATACTTTTTTAAAATATAAAACTTAATGTTAAGTGAACGAGTTATTAAAGTTGTAAATGAAATTGGATCTAATATATATGGAGTTAGTGATTAAACTGAGGATTAAAAAAAGAAACTATAAGTTATAATAGAAATAAAACTTAAGGCTGAATCATATGAGAAGGATAAATAGATAAGAAGGAGTTTGCTCCTTCTTATCTATTTATTATATTTTAGATTTAATTATTCTATCTTCTGTAATTATAGTATCAACTGGAACATCATGCGAATCTTCACAAGCATGATCAACAATTTGTAATTCAAAAGCTAGAGCTAATTTAGAAGTATCTTTTCTTACTTTTCCTAGGAATCTATCATAGTAACCAGCACCATAACCTATTCTATGACCTCGAGTGTCGAAAGCGACTCCAGGGATTAAAACTAAATCTACTAGTTCAGGATCAGTTTCTCTAAGATATTTAGATCTAGGTTCAAGTATTCCATATGCACCAGCCTCAAGTTCTATATCATAATTTATAATTTCTGATAAGACAAGCTGTCTAGTTTCAACTTTACTAATCGGAATAACTACACGTTTACCATCAGCAATAGCAGTTTTAATTATCTTTTCAGTTTGAACTTCATTTCTGAAATCTATATATGCCATAATGGTATTAGCATTTTTGTAAAGTTCTGTAGATAAAAACTGTTTAGCTACGTTTGTACTTTTAGAAATTAAATCTTCAACAGGAAGAGCTTCTCTTGCAGTAAGAGCCTCTTTTCTAATACTTTCTTTATCCATAAAAACACCTCCATAAATTTGTGTAAATGTCATAATATCAATTATATCATAAAACTAAAAGAACAAGAGCAATTTTTAGTAAATAGAAGTATATAAGATGTAACTTCTAGTAGTTTACCAATCGGTGGTTACAAAAGTGTAACAAAATAGTGTTATAATAAGAACAGATTGATTTATTGAACAGGAGTGAGAAAAGTGATAGAGTATATTAATGTAAGCAAAGAATATAATAGTGGTGTAGTCGCACTTTCTAATATAAATTTAAAAATAAAAAAAGGTGAATTTGTATTCTTAGTAGGATCTAGTGGTGCTGGGAAAACTTCACTTGTGAAATTACTGCTAAAAGAGATAGAACCATGCAAAGGAAAAATTATGGTAGATGGTACTGATATAACAGAAATAAGAAGTAAAGAAATACCATACTTAAGAAGAAATATAGGAGTAGTGTTTCAGGATTTTAGATTACTATCTAACAAAACTATATTTGAAAATGTTGCATTTGCTAAAGAGATTATGGGTGCAAGTCCCGAAAAAATAGAAGAACAAGTTTCAATAGTACTTGAACTTGTTGGACTTAGTGATAAAAAGGATTGTTATCCAAATGAATTATCAGGAGGAGAACAGCAAAGAATATCTATAGCACGTGCTATAGTTAATAAGCCAGAAGTAGTTGTAGCAGACGAGCCAACGGGTAACTTAGATCCAGATACATCTTGGGAAATTATGAAGATTTTAAAAAAAATAAATAAAACTGGAACTACTGTTATAATGATTACACATGCTAGAGATATAGTTAACTTTATGGAAAGACGAGTAATAGCGTTAAACGGAGGTAAAATAGTAAGAGATGAAGAGAGGGGAGTGTATATTAATGAAAATTAGACTCCTTAAAAACATGATAAAACAAAGTGGTCAAAGCATAATTCGTAATAAAAACATGAGTTTAGCTTCAGTGGGTTCTGTAAGTGCTACTTTAATTATTGTAGGATTGGTGCTTATGCTAATTTTAAATATGACTAATATAACTAAAACTACAAAAGATGATTTTGATCAAGTTGAAGCATATGTAGATTTAGAAATAGAAGATGAAGTATTAGAAGGACTAAGCGGAGAAATTAGAAAAATAGATGGTATTGAGTCCATAGAATATACGAGTAAAAAGCAAGCACTTGAAAATATGAAAGATAGACTAAATGAAAGTGACGACATATTAGATGGACTTGAAACTAATCCATTTCAAAATGTATTTACTGTACATTTAGATGATGTTGAGCAAATAGATGAAGTTTCTAAATTAGTTGAGGAAATAGATGGTATAGAAGATGTACGTTATCACAAGGATGTAGTAGATAAACTTATAAGTATAGCTGATTTTACACGTATAGGTGGAATTATTTTGATAGGAATATTACTTATTGTTTCTATATTTATAATATCTAATACTATAAAGACAACAGTTATAGCAAGACAAACAGAAATAGGAATAATGAAATATGTAGGAGCAACTAATGGTTTTATTAGAGGGCCTTTTATTATAGAAGGTGTAATACTTGGGGTTGTGGGTTCAATTATTTCTATAGTAATAGTAATGTTTGGTTATAAATATATGATAGGCTTCCTTAATACATCATTAAATGGTATGCTTTCAACATATTTAATACCAGCGAAATTTATACTTAAAGATATAATAATTATTTTTGTAACTTTAGGAGCGGGAGTAGGAGCAGTAGGAAGTATAATATCACTTAGAAGATTTTTAAAAGTTTAAAATAAAAGTTTAAAATGTAGGGAGAGATTAATAGATGAAAAAGAAGTTGATTTGTTCACTTATGGCTTTAACAGTAATGACAACTAGTGTTATTTCTTTTGCAAGCACAGAAGATGAGCTAAATAAAACGAATGATAAGAAACAAGAGGTACAATCACAGATAAATAGCAATAAGCAAGAGAGTAATGGCGTAGCTGAGGAAATAAAAGATTTAAGTGGAAAGATAGATAATTCAAATACAGAATTATCTAATATAGAAAAGGAATTAAATGATTTAGAAGATTCTATAACTGTTAATAAGAAAAAGTTAAAAACAGCTCAAGATAATCTAATTAGTAGAAATGATACTTTTGAAGAACGATTAAGAGTAATGTATAAAAGAGGACCTGTAGGGTATGTAGAAGTATTATTAGAATCTACAGATATCTCAGACTTTTTAACTAGAGCAGAAATGATAAAAAAGGTTATAGACCATGATGTGAATTTACTTGATGATATGAAAGCAGAAAGAGATGAAATAGACAAAACAAAGAAAGAATTAGAAGTTCAACAAATAAATGTAGCTACTGTAAAAAGAGAAGTTGAAACAAAGAAAAGTGAACTAGTAGTGGCAAATCGTTCTAAAGAAGAACTATTAGGTGAACTTGGATCAGATAGAAATAAACTGGAATCAGAAGCAGATGCATTAACTTCTGAAGCAGATGCATTAGGTGAAGTAATAGCTAATAAACAAAAACAAGCAGAAGAAACAGCAAGACAAGAACAAGAGGCTAAAAACCAACAGGTTGAAGCTAAACAAGTTGAAGCTAAACAAGTTGAAGCTAAACAAGCTGAAACTAAACAAACTGAAACTAAACAAGCTGAAACTAAACAAACTGAAACTAAACAAACTGAAACTAAACAAACTAAACAAACTAAAACTAAACAAACTAAAAGCCTACAAGCTAATATTAGTAGTGACGAAGGTAGTGGGAATAGTGAGCCTGAATCTGTAGATACTGGAGAAGTTAGTTCACAAGGAATGGTTTGGCCAGCACCAGGATATGACAGAATAAGTTCACCATTTGGTAATAGAATTCATCCTATATTCGGAACTAAAAAAATGCACACAGGTATAGATATAGCAGCACCTATGGGAGCTTCTATAGTAGCAGCAAAGGACGGAGTAGTTCAGCACTCAGGAGGACTTGGTGGATACGGTAATGCAGTAATTATTGACCACAGTGACGGAATAGCGACACTTTATGCACATAACTCTTCATTATCAGTAAGTGTAGGGCAAAGTGTAAAAAAAGGACAAGTTATTTCAAAAGCAGGAAGTACTGGTAATTCAACAGGACCACATCTTCATTTTGAAGTTAGAAAAAATGGTAGTTATGTGAATCCAGTTCCATATCTATAAGAAATAAGGGGTTAAACCCTTATTTTTTTTTGTTATTAATGTTATAATCAGGTTTAAGGTCTAATATGAATAAATAATACTATAAGTTTGAGGTGAAAAAATGATATCTAAGAAAAAAGCTACTATTGGTGCAATTATAATAGTTCTTGTAACATCAATATCAACATTGACCGTAAGTAATATAGTTCAGATTCCGCTAAGTCAAAAAGTTGTAGTAAATAAAGCTAGATTTGATGAAATGACAGATGTATATGAGAGTCAATCCAAAGCAGTTGCTTTAGAAGAATATATAAATCAAAATTATATAGAAGATGTAGACAAACAAAAACTTGAAGATGGTCAACTAAAAGGATTATTTGAGGCAATAGAAGATCCGTATTCAACTTATATGAATGAAGAAGAGTTTTCTAGTTTTGTAGAACATACAAAAGGAACTTTTGGTGGAATTGGGGTAGTTGTTAGTTTAGATGAAGAAGATAATAGATTAACAGTAGAGAGAACTGTAAAAGAAGGACCTTCCGAAGATATAGGAATTAAAAGAGGGGATAAAATAGTAAAGGTAGATGATAAAGAATATAAGCCACAAGATTATAAAAATATAATACTTATGCGAGAAGATATAGTAAAAGCATTAAGAGGAAAACCAGGAACTAAAGTTAAGATAACGTTACTTAGAAAAGATGAAAATAATAAAGAAGAATTTATTGATAAAGAAGTAAAAAGAGAAGAAATAAGAAATGAAACAGTAGAATCTGAAACAATAGATAATAATATCGGTTATATAAGTATCGATTCATTTGATGAAATTACAGCAGATGATTTCAAGAAAGAACTTGCAATCTTAAAGAAACAAAATATAGAAGGCCTTGTACTAGATCTTCGTTTTAATCCAGGAGGGGTATTAGACGTATCTACTGAGATAGCTGACGAATTTATGGGAGAAGGTACTATTGTATATACTGAAGATAAACAAAAAGAGAGAAATTATATAAAATCAGATAAAAATAAATTAGATTTACCACTTGCAGTGCTAGTGAATGGAGAAAGTGCTAGTGCATCAGAGGTAGTTTCAGGAGCGTTACAAGATTCAGGAGATGGAGTGATTGTTGGAACTAAGACTTTTGGAAAAGGAATAGTTCAAACGGTAAAACCACTTTCAGATGGTAGTGGTGTTAAACTTACAATTTCAGAATACTTTACACCAAAGGGAAGAACAATTCACGATAAAGGTGTAGAGCCAGATGTAATAGTAGAATTACCAGAAGATATAGAGCAAATTGGTCCAGAGAACTTAGAAGAAGATACACAACTTAAAAAGGCTCTTGAAATAGTAAGGGGAAAATTAAAATAATCTTATAAATACTTAAAAAAAACATACCAGAACATAGGTTTGTTTTTTTTATGTCGAGACTTGAATTATTTTGACAAATAATGTATAATGAATAGATAGATAAGATATTAAAAGAGATATAAATATAGATGAAAATTAAATATAAGTAGGTGAATAGATGGGTAAATTTAAATTACATTCAGAATATAGTCCTACTGGAGATCAGCCTCAAGCAATAAAAGAATTAACAGAAGGTATAGAAGATAATATTAAAGAACAAACACTTCTTGGGGTAACGGGCTCTGGTAAGACTTTTACTATGGCAAATATCATAGAAAAAGTTCAAAAGCCAACATTAGTAATAGCACATAATAAGACTCTTGCATCGCAACTTGCAGCGGAATTCAGAGAATTTTTCCCAGATAATGCAGTGGAGTATTTTGTAAGTTATTATGACTACTTTCAACCAGAGGCATATGTTGCAGCTTCTGATACGTATATAGAAAAAGACGCATCTATAAATGATGAGATAGATAAACTTAGACACTCGGCTACATCAGCGTTATTTGAACGTGAAGATGTAATAATAGTTTCAAGTGTTTCATGTATATATGGACTTGGAGATCCAATTGATTATGCAAAATTATCAGTGTCTTTAAGACCAGGGATGCAAAAAGATAGAGATGAAGTAATAAAAGAACTTATAGATATTCAGTTTGAAAGAAACGATATAAACTTTACTCGTAGTACGTTTAGAGTAAAAGGAGATATAGTAGAAATATTTCCAGCATCATCAGATGAAAATAGTTTAAGAGTAGAATTCTTTGGTGATGAGATAGATAGAATAACAGAAGTGAATTATTTAACAGGTGAAATAATAGGACTTAGAGAACACGTTTCAATTTTCCCAGCTTCTCACTTTGCAACTTCACCAGAAAAGGTAGAAGATGCAATAGAGGGAATAGAAAAAGAGTTGCAAGAAAGACTTAAAGAACTAAAAAGTCAAGATAAATTAGTAGAAGCACAAAGACTAGAACAAAGAACGTTGTATGATATAGAAATGCTTAGAGAAATGGGATTTTGTCAAGGTATAGAAAACTATTCAAGTCATATAGGAGGAAGACCTCGAGGTAGTAAACCACATACACTTTTAGATTATTTTCCAGATGATTATCTTATGATCATAGATGAATCACATGTTACGATACCACAGATTAGAGGTATGCATGCAGGAGATAGATCTAGAAAAATGAATCTAGTTGATTATGGATTTAGACTTCCATCAGCACTAGATAATAGACCACTTCAGTTTGACGAATTTGAAGATCATATAAATCAAGTGATTTTCTTAAGTGCAACACCAGGTCCTTATGAATTTGAACATTCAGGAAAAGTAGTAGAACAAATAATAAGACCAACAGGATTACTTGATCCTATAATAGAAGTAAGACCAACTAAAAATCAAATAGATGATTTAGTAAAAGAAATAAACATACGTGTAGAAAGAGATGAAAAAGTGTTAGTTACAACGCTTACTAAAAAGATGTCAGAAGATTTGTCTGATTATTTCAAAGAAATTGGAGTGAAGGCAGAGTATCTTCACTCAGATATAAAAACGATAGAAAGAATGGAGATAATAAGAGATCTAAGGCTTGGTAAGTTTGATGTACTAATTGGAATTAACCTTTTAAGAGAAGGGTTAGACATTCCAGAGGTTTCACTTGTAACTATTCTAGATGCAGATAAGGAAGGTTTCTTAAGATCAGAGACATCTATGGTTCAAACTATAGGTAGAGCTTCTAGAAATGAGCATGGACAAGTTTTAATGTATGCAGATAAGATGACAAATTCCATGGAGCGTGCAATAAGTGAAACAAACAGAAGAAGAATGATACAAAATGAATATAATGAAGAACATGATATAACTCCTAAAACTATACAAAAAGGAGTAAGAGATGTAATAGAAGCAACAAAGGTAGCAGAAGATGTTGAAAAGTATGGATTAGATATTCGAGGAGAAATAACACCAAAAGCTATAAAAGAATCTATGGCTAATATGGAAATAGAAATGATGGAAGCTGCTGAAACGTTACAATTTGAAAGAGCGGCAGAACTTAGAGATAAATTAACAGAATTTAGAAAGAAACTAGAAAAATAAGAGATCTTAAGGGTCTCTTATTTTTAGTTTTAAAATGACTTAATAGGACATATATAATATAGATTGATTTATAGATAGTATAGGTATAAAACATAATAACCGAATAAATGTTTGAAGAGAGAAATGATAAATATAAATATAAGTATAAGCGAGGCGAGACGATGAATAAAGATAAAATAATCGTAAAAGGTGCAAAAGAACATAACCTTAAAAATGTTGATATAGAACTTCCAAGAGATAAATTCATAGTATTTACTGGACTTAGTGGTTCAGGTAAATCATCTCTGGCCTTTGACACAATATATGCAGAAGGTCAAAGAAGGTATGTAGAGAGTTTATCTTCATATGCAAGACAGTTTTTAGGAGTAATGGAGAAACCAAATGCAGAGAGTATAGATGGACTATCTCCTGCAATATCAATAGATCAAAAGACTACAAGCAAAAATCCAAGATCGACAGTTGGAACAGTAACAGAGATATATGATTATTTGAGATTATTATTTGCAAGAATAGGAATACCACATTGTCCTAAGTGTGGGAAGGTAATAACTTCTCAAACAATAGATCAAATGGTAGATGCAGTGATGAAGTTAGGTGAGAGAACAAAAATACAATTATTATCACCAATAATAAGAGGTAAAAAAGGACAACATGTAAAGGTACTTGAAAATATAAAAAAAGAAGGATTTGTAAGAGTAAGAATAGATGGTGAAACCAGAGATTTAGGAGAAGACATAATACTTGAAAAGAATAAGAAACATAATATAGAAGTAGTAGTAGATAGAATAGTTGTAAAATCAGATATAGAAAAAAGACTTACAGATTCATTTGAAACTGTATTAGAATTATCTGATGGTGTAGCAATGATAGACGTAATAGATGGAGACGATCTTTTATTTAGTCAAAAGTTCGCATGTGAGGATTGTAACATAGGAATAGAAGAGATAGAACCTAGAATGTTTTCATTTAATAGTCCATTTGGAATGTGTGAGGCTTGTGATGGACTAGGTAATAATATGGAAGTAGATGGAGAACTTGTAATTCCAAATAAGAAACTTTCAATAAACGAAGGTGCAATTGCACCACATTCATCTACTTCAAAAGATTCATATTACTATCAAACGTTTAAATGTATAGCAGACTATTATAACTTCTCATTAGATATACCAATAGGTGAAGCACCAGAAGAAGTAATAGATGAGATACTTTATGGAACTGACGGAAGAACAATAGAATTTGAATTTGATAGTAGATTTGGTGGATGGAAGAAGTTTAATGGAAGTTATGAAGGAGTAATTCCAAATCTTGAAAGAAGACATAGAGAAACTACATCTGATAAAATGCGTGATAGAGTAGAAAGATTTATGAGTGTAAGTCCATGTCCAACATGTAAAGGTGCTAGACTAAGACCAGAGAGCTTAGCTGTTAAAATTCGTGAGATAAATATATCAGAATTTACAGACTTATCTATTAGAAATGGACTAGAGTTTATGGAAAACTTAGAACTTACTAAGAAGGAAGAGATTATAGCAGAGCAATTACTAAAAGAGATAATAGAAAGATTAACTTTCCTTCTAGATGTGGGACTTGATTATTTAACACTTTCAAGAAGTTCAGGAACTCTATCAGGTGGAGAAGCACAGAGAATTAGACTTGCAACACAGATAGGTTCAAGCTTAGTTGGAGTACTCTATGTATTAGATGAGCCAAGCATTGGGCTTCATCAAAGAGATAATGATAGATTGCTTAAAACTCTTAGAAACTTAACGGATCTTGGAAATACTCTTATAGTAGTAGAACACGACGAGGATACAATGTATGCTGCAGATCATATAGTAGACATAGGACCAGGCGCAGGGGTTCACGGAGGTCGTATAGTAGCACAAGGGTCATTAGAGGACATAGAGGCATGTAAAGAGTCTATAACAGGTCAATATATGAGTGGAGTTAAGAAAATAGAAATACCAAAGACAAGAAGAACTCCAAATGAAGATTGGTTAGAAATAAAGGGTGCAAGAGAAAATAACTTAAAAGATATTGATGTTAAAATACCACTAGGAGTATTTACATCTGTAACAGGTGTATCTGGTTCAGGAAAAAGTACGTTAATAAATGATATACTTCATAAAGCAGTAGCACAAGTTCTTAATAAATCTAAAAGAAAACCAGGAAAATATGATGAGATAAATGGCATTGAATATATAGATAAGATTGTAGATATAGATCAATCACCAATAGGAAGAACACCAAGATCAAACCCAGCAACTTATACGGGGTTATTTGATTATGTAAGAGATGTGTTTGCAATGACTCCTGAAGCAAAAGCTAGAGGATATAAAAAAGGTAGATTCAGCTTCAACGTTAAAGGTGGAAGATGTGAAGCTTGTAGAGGAGATGGTATTCTAAAAATAGAAATGCACTTTTTACCAGATGTTTATGTTCCTTGTGAAGTTTGTAAAGGTGAAAGATACAACAGAGAAACATTACAAGTTAAATATAAAGGTAAAACGATAGCGGATGTACTTGATATGACAGTTGAAGAAGCATTAGAATTCTTTGATTCAATACCAAATATAAAAAGAAGACTAAAAACTATGTATGAGGTTGGTCTTGGTTATATTAAATTAGGACAACCTTCAACACAATTATCAGGTGGAGAAGCACAGAGAATAAAATTAGCAACAGAGTTAAGTAAAAGAAGTACAGGTAAAACTCTTTATTTACTAGATGAACCAACTACAGGATTACACACAGCAGATGTTCATAAACTAATAAAAGTATTAAATAGATTAGTAGAGGGTGGAAATGCTGTAGTAGTTATAGAACATAACTTAGATATAATAAAAACTTCTGATTACATCATAGACCTAGGACCAGAAGGTGGAGATGGTGGTGGAATGGTAGTAGCTACTGGAACACCTGAAGAAGTTGCCAAGGTTAAAGAATCTTATACTGGACATTTTTTAAAAGAGGCTTTAGAAGATTAAAGATAATAAAATATTAAACGAAAACCATCTTATTGGAATGTTAATTTCTTTGAGATGGTTTTTGTTTTTTGTAGTGAATGGAGAGATGTAGTATAATTTGTAGAATGATATTATTATGTAGCGTTATAGAAGATAAGGAGTGTGTTAAATGAAAAGGAAGACTAGTATTATGTTAGTACTATTATCATTATTGTTAATGACATCCTTTGTACTTGCAGGATGTGGTAATAATAATGAGAGTGAAACAGCTAACGACGAACAAGCTCAAGATAATAATGAATTATATGCAAAGGAAGACAATCCATTGGTTACGATTGAGATGGAAAATGGAAAAAAGATATACATTGAATTATATCCAGAAGTAGCTCCAAACACAGTTAATAATTTTATATCGCTAATAAATAAAAATTATTACGATGGACTTAATTTCCATAGAGTAATACCAGGATTTATGATACAAGGTGGAGACCCTTCAGGAGATGGAAGTGGAGGTCCAGGATATGGTATCAAAGGTGAATTTGAGAAGAATGATGTAAAAAATGATATAAATCATACTCGTGGAGTTTTATCAATGGCTAGAAGTGGAGATCCTGATTCAGCAGGTTCACAGTTTTTTATAATGACAAAAGATTCAACTCATTTAGATGGCGAATACGCAGGATTTGGAGAGGTTATAGAAGGAATGGATGTTGTAGATGAGATAGTAGATTCAGAAGCAGATCCAAATGATAAACCATTAGTACCACAAGCAATGGATAAAGTAACAGTTGATTTAAAAGGTGAAATATATGATGAACCTGAGGTAATAGAATAAATAAAAATAGGAGTAGATGTTTTGAAAAAACAAACAAAAAAGCTAATAGCTCCAATAGTTATTACTGTTTTAGTGGTATCCTATTTCTTGATTTATATAATAGGAGCTTTATTTATTAGAGAAATCCCTTTAATCATTAATGTATTATTAATAATTATTCCTGTTTGCTTGGCAATTGTAAGTGCATTTATGCTTATTGAAAGAATAAAAGAAATAAAGGATGGTGAAGAAGATGATCTTAGTAAATACTGATTATATTTCGGGTAGAGATTTTGAGATGCTTGGAATTGTAAAAGGTAGTACTATTCAGTCTAAAAATGTAGGACGTGATATTTCGCAAGGACTTAAAACCCTCATAGGTGGAGAATTAAAAGCTTATAATGAGATGATGAATGATGCAAGAGCTCTTGCTACAAAACGTATGGTTGAAGAAGCAACTGGACTAGGTGCTGATGCAGTTGTAAATATCAGGTATTCATCTGCAGCAGTTATGCAAGGTGCAGCGGAAGTTATCGTATATGGAACAGCAGTTAAATTCAAATAAATATAAATAGAAAACGGAGAGGTTTTTATTAACCGCTCCGTTTTCTATTTTATTTCTAATATTCATAATTTTTAAATCTGTATCTGGAATAGTTTCAGCATATTCTTTTAATTCATCTTCTATATTTTTAGAATCTTTAAGATCTTTTTTATACCGAGTTGATAATTAAGACTTGCCAAAAGTCCATTGCAACTGTAAGAGTTTGTATTTCTACTCTAACCATTTGTTTTTTTGAGAAAAGAAAACAGGTACTTCAATAATCATATGATAACTTCTATACCCGTTAGATTTAGGATTTTCAATGTAAAACTTTACTCTAATTAGTACTATATCATCTTGTTTTACTAGCATATATGCAATCTTATAAACATTATCAATAAAAGAATATATAACTCTTATAACAGCAACATCATCAAGATTACTCATGATAGATCCAACACTAAATTTCTTATCTAGTCTTATAAGTTTATTAGCAATGCTTATAGGTTCTTTAATTCTAGATTTAATAAGCTAAATAGGATTCTTTTCATTATCAAGAGATAACTCGTCATTAAGAATTTCAAGTTTTGTAGTTACCTCACGGATAGCAGAATGATACATCATCATAACCTCTTTAAAATTTACTATCTCTTCAAAAATTTGTTTCGGAATCTTAGGAAGAATGGTTTGCATTAGGTAGCTTTGATTGAAACCTTCATGTGCGATTTTAATCACCTTTATATTTCAATTAAATTTTATTGTTACTTCACTTTGTATATAATATGATAAATATCAATTAAACAAGTTACATTAGGGTATATTGTTATTGTAAGGAGTGATATTTTGAGAAAGTTACTAGAACCATTAGAACTTGAAAAAATAAAATTAAAAAATAGATTAATTATGCCACCAATGGCTACATCTAAAGCTGAAAAGGATGGAAGTATAAATCAAGATATATTAGATTATTATGATGAGAAATCAAATGGAGGGTATGTTTCTCTATTTATTATAGAACATAGCTTTATTACAGAACAAGGAAAAGCTAACCCAGGACAAATATCTGTAGCTGAAGATAGATTTGTTGATGATCTTAAAAAGTTAGCGGACATTATTCATGAAAATGGTTCAAAAGCAATCATACAAATAAATCATGCAGGAAGTTCATCAGATAAAGAGGTTACGGGTTATGATGCAGTGGGGCCATCTGTTATAGCACATCCAAATTTAGGACATATTCCAAAGGAACTTACAAAAGATGAAATTAAAAAGATAGTTAATCAATTTAAAGATGCAGCAATTCGTGTAAAAGAAGCAGGATTTGATGGAGTTGAGATTCATTCTGCACACGGATATCTACTGAATCAATTCTTGTCTCCACTTACAAATAAGAGGACTGATGAATATGGAGGAGATGTTTTAGATAGAATTAAAATTCACCTAGAAGTAATTGAAGCTGTACGTGATGCAGTTGGAGAAGACTTTCCTGTTTTATTAAGACTGGGTGCATCTGATTATAAAGATGGAGGCACTACTATAGAAGATGGTAAGATTGTTTCTGCTGAATTTGAGAAAGCTGGAATAAATATATTGGATATATCAGGAGGGTTATTTGGTTATTCAATAGAAGGTCTTACAGGCCAAGGATTTCTATCACCATTAACTGAAGAAATAAAAAAGGTAGTATCTATACCAGTAATATTAACAGGTGGGGTAACTAAAGCTGAAGCTGCAGATAAACTTGTAGCAGATGGAAAAACAGACTTAGTAGGTGTTGGAAGAGCAATATATAAAGATTCTAATTGGGCGAAAGAAGCAATTGAATCTTTAAGTTAAAAAACTAGAAAGGGTTGTTTAAATGAAAAACGAAGTATTAAAAGTAATAGATAATAGAAGAAGTACAAGAAGTTATAGAAAAGAACAGATAAGCGAAGAAGAACTACAGGTATTATTAAACGCAGCTATACAAGCACCGAGTGCAATGAATAGTCAGCCTTGGCACTTTACAGTAGTTCAGGATAAAGAAATGATTAATCTAATGAGTGAAAAGTCTAAAGAATTAATGGCTAAAGATAAAAATAAATATGTAGAAAACATAGGAAAAGGTAATGTTAATATATTCCATGGTGCTCCAACAGTAATTATTGTATCAGGGAAGGAAGATGTTAGTTCTTCTTTAGTAGATTGTTCTGCAGCAATAGAAAATATGCTTTTAGCAGGTGAGAGTATAGGGTTAGGTTCAGTATGGATTGGGTTTGCTAGACATTTCTTTCAATTCGAAGATGAAGTTAAAAAACTAAATATACCAAAAGACTATGCTCCACAATATGCAGTATCAATTGGATATAAAAAGAATGAGAGTGAAAAAGGACCAGGAAAAAGAAATGAAGATGTTGTTAACTATATAAGATAAGATTATAAAAACAAAACTTCTTAATATATATTAAGA
>RCNJ01000499.1_pt1 | contig 14288 bp, 11 predicted proteins | sample 2041171 | NCBI WGS metagenome assembly RCNJ01 (sample SAMN09708213, study PRJNA481090) | feces metagenome | biome: feces | host: Pygoscelis adeliae | place: Antarctica: Rookery Lake | collected 2010-03-01 | reverse complement strand
CTGTGTAATAGTGAGCGTCTGGTATAGCTGTGATAGCTGCATTGGAAGTGTTGTGTTGAAAACTGATTACAGGATTGCTAAAGCAAGATTTGCGCAAGTTGTGACAGTCTGAGTTTGAGAGCTGCTAAAGTGAAACGAAATGTCGATATGACAGCGACCCGTTTGAGAAGATGACCACATCATCCAGGAAGGCCGAGCAATCCACATCCAGGTGGTCGCAAAGCACTGCGTTGATATATCTCTGGAACGTGGCCGGCGCCCCGGTAAGGCCAAACGGCGTGAAAAGCCACTCGTAGGTGCCGAAGCGAGTCGTAAAGGTGGTCTTGTATTCGTCGCCCTCCCTTACTCTGATTCGATGGAAGGCTGATATCACATCCACCTTTGACACCCACTTCGCAGAGGCGATCATCCGCAAGGTCTCAGGGATCAACGGCAATGGGTATGCATCCCTGCGAGATAGTGCGTTCAGCTTCTGGTAATTGCAGCAGAACCGCAATCCCCCATCAGCTCCGTCAACGTCTTCTGTAACACCAGCAACTCCTCCTTCGAGCGACGGTATAGTGGGCTAGCTGGCACCACCACATCTCGCCCCTGCGCATCCTTCTGCAGTTCAATTACGCGGTCAACACCAACGCGATGGGGGGCAGTGTATCTGCTTGCTGGCGGTCAAAGGCGTGAGCCTCTCCGCGCAGCCAGTCTGGCAGCACCGCTGTTGTCTCGAGGCTCCTCCGCTGCAGCGCCCTCTGGATATTGCGCAGACTCAAGTTGACAGTTTGGTTAGCGCACACTCTTTTCAATGCAATGCGCAGATCAAATAAAGGATCTTAGTTCAAATGTGGAGGGTTGGATAGCACTGAAGATGCAAATGGCTATGGCCTTGATTAAAGTGAACTAAGATGAAGAAGCTAGGAAGGAAGTTGCCAGATCACAGATATGGCCACGTCAGATCCTTCATGGGGGCCACGGGACCATGCCAGAACATCACCATGACCCGTCATGGTGACGTATCACCTATGACTTGGCAACCACATGGCTGCCTGACAGCTGAGCAAGCTATAAGAACTTGACCGCACAAGAGTTCCATGTTTTCCACTTTGGATTCTATTGCTTGCGCGGGACAGAGCAATATTTGAGAGGAGCAAGGGGTGTAGTATGAGTGGTGTGTGATGATGGGAATGATACCATGGAGAGAGTTGGTAGAAGAGGATAGACAGCGGTGTTTTGGTTAAACCGTGCCTTTCTTTTGTCATGTTTGAGAAGCTGGAAGTACCAATAGTAATTACATCCAGTCGAAGACGTGGAGAGATGTAGCATCGCAGTAATTGAATGCATTCGTAAATCGCAAAACCCCACCCACACCCAACTCCTGCTTCCAAGCTCCATCTGACGTCTCAAGCACTCTCCGGCTCTATTTTCTCGAGCTTATGCACCGTCTTAATATGGTTCCTTGCATTGTCTCTCCTCTTGAATGGCCAACCGGCGCCACTAACTCTGTTACAGTCAGCAACGGGACAATGAAAGCCTGCTTTCTGGGCGCCTTCGGCGGCTGCTGAAGTTTGAACTAATTTCCGGGACGCACTGGTGCAGGTATGGGTACTGTGGGGTATTAGTAATTGCTGGTCTAATGGAGGAGGGTAAGTACTTGAGTTCTTGTGCAGTATCAAACCAGCGTTCGCAAACGCACCTGAAGATGTCGACGCCTACTTGTACGAATTGCAAAACTCGCTGCACGTGGACTGGTTGGCCCTGGTAGGCTCTATTGTTGTGGACAGCAACGCCAGCGTCTTGTTGTGGACGGCCGAAGTCGATGTCTTGGCCTTGGAAGACCGAGCCGTGTGGGATGCCACCCAGGTGCTCTACAAAGGGTTCAACTTGGGGATAAAGTAATCCGGCGTTCTGTTTGGCAAGGCTAAGCGGACATAAGCACTTATAGTTCATTACGTAAGCATATGACGACTCACTATTGGATGTTTCTGGGCTCTTGGAATTCGTTGAAAGCTTGAAAGGCATCTTCATCAGGAAAGGCATTGAAATTTGCCTCGAAACCATCATCGAAACTAAATTGGTCAGACATTTTCCGCTTAAGAAGCTTGTGTGTGATAGAGTATTCTTCATTTTAAGAGCTATGCTACCTACGCGGCCTTATAATAATTTCCACGAAATCGACTGAAAGCTAGTTCAGTCTTGTAGAGTGAGGGGTGAAGCGCGGTGTTTATACTTGAGCCACTCTCCACCCCACCGCCATCTGCCTACTGAGGCAGACTGAGGCATATGCAAGCACACTCACTTCGAAGAAATGATGGTGCATATGCAGGTAGCACAGCCTCGTGTAGGCAAGAGCCAATTAATTCTCTCTCACTCCACACAGCATATCTCTCGCCGAGCTCTAATTGGTAAGTCACAGCAGTTCCTGGAATCGGTGAAGTTTATCAGATGAGTTGTTCAAGGAGCCTCAGAAGCCTCAGTTAGTTGCCGGTATGCACTCAGGTCAGTGTCTTGCAGCCATTACCAGGCCCGAGGTCAGTTCCTGGCCCCCGTGAAGAGATGACGCGGACAATGGCGGAAGAGGTGCAGAACGGGCAGGCACCTCCCAAGATGTGGCGTGTTCTTGTGCCGCAATGGTGAGTTCCATACTCGTTTCACCGCATGGTTCTTCGGAGCAGTACATGTTCAGCATCACCTCATCTCTGAGTTTGTAGTGGCGGCACCTCGTGTATCTTTCCCATGAGATGTAATAGATGTATTTAGACGCCGCTTCGAGCTCGCTATCCGGCAGGGCGGTAGCGAATCGCAAACAATCTTCGCGAAGAAAGCGGTCCAAAGAGCTCAAGGTGACGACTTCGGCGTGCCAGTCATGAAGCACGTTGCGGTGTGCAAGAGGGACTTTAGATTCGAGGAGGCATTTCATGCCCGTACCTAGGGCGATACATTCGAGCTCGCCATCCACTAGCAGCTGTCAATGACGAGAAGCCGTTTGTTCGTTACGGAAGACTTGTTGTTGATGTAACTGGATTGGGTCAGATTGATAGAAGCCCATCTGTCGGTCGGCAGTGCTCAGCGGTTGTAGGTGCCTGAATGTACCTTCGGTCTGGTAAGTGCGTTTGTGATTGGGTGGCCTCACCTCCCTGCTTAAGCGGTCGGTGAGCGCCACGAGGCGGGCAACGAAAACCTCGAATTTGGTTTCTAAGAAGTGTTTTATCACTAAACCATATACCCTGTGACAATTTTTGCTACTTATCTCGCGTCTTTGGCGGCGACGTGGTGTGGTGGAGTTGTGGTGAGGATTTAAAATTCGGGTTTTGTGATGGAGTGGCTGCTGAGGTAGTGTCCATGTACAGGCCAGAAAAAAAGGATATGGGCCGGAGGCGTAGATGCCACCCTGCCCTCGCAGACGATTCGGTGGCGCGAACAAACCGTTAAGATGAGAGACGGCAGCGACTGGTTAGATAAATATGCGTTGCATAAATGATATGCGCATTTATTTCGTAGTATTAGGTTGGATTTTAGACCCATACAGATTGTTAGCCGGTATCTGATGGGACAAGGTATAAATTACTGAGCGACCAGTTGGGGGCATCTGTCGCGCTTGTCTTGTGCTTGGGTAGCTTCCGCCATTTTGGCGATGGAAAGTCACACGTTCCTCATCATTTTCCGCATATTCCATCTTTGACAGGTTGTAAGATCTTTCCTAAAGGTGATGATGGAGTTGTAAATAAGGGAAAGTGGAAAGAATGAAGGCCAAGCCGACTCATCATGATTGTTCACCTGCTGATGAGGTGTGCCTGAACCGTGACTTATTGACCAGCCCTAACGTTGCTCACTTTAGGCACAGTGCATCCGTTGCACACCACCTTTCTTCCCCGACTTTCTTCATCAGCAACAAATCAGCTTCACCATGTCAGGTCTTCACTGATCACTGACGGCAGCTCAGCGTCGGGATGTACAGCTGCATCATGTTTTGGTAACCAGTCGGTACTTCTAAATCGCAGCAAGCCACCGGCAGTCCTAATCAGGCACTCAAAGCTCACGATAGCACATAGGAGCTACAAGGTCACGTGTATATTTTGTGACAGGCGGTGTCGCCGGGGAGCATGTGTTGGCCGCAGTGAGACAACACACCGAGAGTGATCGAGTCGGCTGCCTAGGTATAACTTTCTTGTCTTTCAACATCTCTTGACCTCCCTCATTCTTGTTTTCTGCCTAAAGTTTATTCTTCTGTTCATCTCTGTCCTGCATGCCTCATTTGTCTTATTTCGCAAGTTCTTCAATCTCGTTGCGTCGCAGAAGACATCGTCGCGGCACGCCGCATATCAAGCACAAGCACAAAAGCGAACAACGTTAAGTAAATTTAGCGCAGCAAACCTCGCTGTCAACCATACCTCAACGAAATTCACCCAATCCCGAAAGCAAGAACGACAACAACACCAAGCTTATCACCACGATGTCACCACGTCCTTCCCAACCACGAGCTCTATCTCCACACCCCCACAGCCTCGACTATACCTCCTCCCCCATCAAACTTCTCCTCGCCGACATCCGAACCTTTATCCACATCTTCCCCTCAATCCCGACCGTCATCCTCCCACTAAAACCCTCCAACAATCCTCCGAAATACGATGAGTTGTATCCTTACACGGGTGGCAATCTCTTTGCGCTGTTCATGCATACAATCCTTTTCCTCATGCAGGGCGCATTTATCCTAAGCCTGCCATTTACAATCGTACTCCCGCTATGGATGATCGCCATCTACGTGTCCCTCTTCATCGGTTTCAACAACCTGCTAATGAGAGCTTTGAATGGGGAGCCAGGAAAAATGTCCAGCGACCCATCAGTGCTCCGTCGCTTAGGTGACAAAACAGACGAAAAATGGATATTCATCCCCGGGGTCGCAGTCGGCACGCATTGGCTGCAAAGCGCTCTTGACCGTGTCTCCCTTACCTTCCAGCGCCCCGTCCTGGGGATCCGGAATCGCACACAAGGCATTATATTCGACGTCATCGAGGTCCTCATCGAGCGGACCTTTTCTTACTGCACAAGTGATGTCCGTGTCGGGTACCTGGAGCTCCTTAAGTCACTACGGAGTCGAGATTCTAAAAAGGTGGTGCTTATATTACATTCGCAAGGGGGGATACAGGGCGGTTTGATTGTGGATTGGTTGCTGGACCAGTGTAAGGCGGTTGAATTGCATAAACTCGAGATTTATACGTTTGGGTGTGCGGCGAACCACTTTAACAACCCCGTCATCTATGGGCACACTGGTCGCGGTGCGATCAGATATATTGAGCACTATGCCAACACCGGGGACTTCGTTGCAAGATGGGGAATCTTAAACGCTGTCCATCCGTTGGAGGCGGCGAAGAGGAGTTGGTGGGTGAGGCTCGAAGCACTGGCCGCGAGGACGAGACGGAGGGGAGGAGCGCCGGCTGACGAGCCAGCACAACCGGTGGAAGGAGGTGGTACTACAGCGCCTGCGGTTGAGAGGGCGGAGTACCAAGGGAAGATCTTCGAATTGCCGCGGAAGGGGCATATGATGAATCAGCATTACCTTGCTCATCTCTTCCCTCTGGAGCGGAAACCTCGCTCTCCCGCTTCCTCGTCCTCCTCAGCCTCGTCATCTCGAAGCGAGGAAACTCGGTGGATGGTACAGACAGACCTGCCGGACGGCAGCTTGATGGATATGACGCTTCGCTTCGTCAACCAAGGCCTACTACGCATCGAGGAATCAGGCAGAACAGTGGCAAAGCAGGAAGAAGAAGAGTTTGTCAGGATTAGTGATGCAAAATTACCGTTCAGTCCGGTTGAGCTGGGACCGGCGCATGAGAGGTTGCATAGGAATGCTAGAAACGAGGGTGCGAGTATGCTGACCCCGAGTATGGAAAGGAGCAATGCTATGAGTGGTCTTGGGTTGGCTGTTGATACTGCGAGCCTAAGGAGCTCGAGCTCCATACCACGTAATGGCCAGCTCGCCGGAGGGGGGCATCGCGACGGGATGAGGATGAAGGATTTGAGTCGGTTGTGGTGCTATGTTAATGGTGGGAGTCCGGTTGCCAGTCCTGTGGAGACGATGAGGCAGAGTAGTTGGTAAGGATGAGGTACACTTTGCCTTCGAGGCCCGACTTCGTGGAAGACACATAACGAAAGGCCTTCACCAAAGTGGAAACCGAGTGGCGAGGAAGCCGCGCCACTGTGAGCACACCACAGATGCATGGTGATGTAATAAATGTTCAGTCATGCAACGAAGTGATGGCGGTATGAAAGGAGGCTGGAGGATTTGACAGTTCATCACCGAGCGAAGGAAACCGTCGCAGTTCTCGCTCGAAAGACGTCGACGGCCGCGACCTGCTTATCCTCATGCTCGAGGAACGCTCCGACACTTGGACGGATGAAGAAATCCTGGGCCACCTCCTAAATTTCATGAGTGCTGGCCACGAAACGACAGCCGGAACCCTAACCTGGGCCTGCCGCGCCATGGCCTCCATACCTCGACAACTTCGTTAAGGGGGGGTTGAGATTGTACAATCCGGCTTTTCAGGCTCCGAAGGAGACGTGGGGATATCACGATTTGTGGCGTCTTTGTGCCGAAGGGGGCGACGATCAATGTTGCTCCGCATATTATGAATAAACACCCTGAGTCATGGGGACCGAGTGCGTTATCTTTTGATCCGGAGAGGTGGAATTTTAAAGAGGATGATGTGGCGAAGAATCCGTATGCGTTCCGGAGTTTTGCTAAGGGACCCAGGATGTGCATTGGAAAGGTGGTATCGATGCGCGAATTCAAATGGAGGACGTCGGTGAGACCGTTGTGGCCGAGAGTACGCTTTCCATCCTAAGGGTTGTTTGAGGGTTAGAGTTAGTAGAATTGGAGACGTTGTTGCTTAGGAATGATGGAGTGGAAGCAGATGGATGAAGAGTGTAACGACTAGATGAGGTTTCTTCAGGTAGATAGTTATGACACCACGTATGTATTTTCCGCTCACCAGTAGGGCTGGCATTAGCAAAGGGTATTGTCGCAGACTGTAACTCCGGAAATGCTCCATAACAAGCTGGGGCTCTAAGGTCTTGGCTTACGATCTTTGGCTGGACAATCAAGGTCGACTGCAGAAATGTTGGAACACTCAGTGCAAATCATGTCGTCCACAACTGACTGGTTAACGAAGACGAATACAATGTGAGTGTATTGTATGCCTCTCATGCTTTAATCACTGACCCATTCCAGGATGTCTTCTTAGAGCTCTGAGTAGCAAAAAATGGAAGGCCAATGTTTTACCTCATAATTTCAATTCGTCTTCTGAAAGGCCTCAGAAATGGTGGAATTCCGTAAGGCTATACCTGGAGAATTCCATTCATTCTGCAGGGAGCTAACAGACACATGGTTAAGATAGAACTTCCGAAAAGACCCTCTTGTCGACTGGTTTGCCCCTTTATAACTCCTCTTGCTATGGCTTACGAAGAAGACGGTGCACTTTTGCTTGGCTAAAAAAAATTCCGGACACACTTCACAAAGACTTCACAATCCCTTTCGAGGAACAATTTCTGGATAGACCACTATGTGGTCAATCAGAAACACAGCCTGACCAGCCATGGGCCTATGCTGCTGTCCTCCGCCACATGACTAGGGACAGGTATTTGCCCTCTGACGGCGAGCAGGCTATATTTGCACTTCCAATTCATATTGTTTCCGGCGTGGAGCTGCAAACGTTTTAGCCAGTACGTCTTGAGTGGTCCAAATCGTGGATAGATGCTTACGTTTTCCAGAAAATTAAACACCTTCAGAAGCAGACCTAATACTGAGACACAGCCGACCCTCAGTAGTACGAAATAACTACCACACAAGAGTCTCCACTGCCTTCCAGATGAGCAACAATGATGAAATTGATGGTGACTACAACGACATTATAGTTCAGAAAAAAAAAATCAGTGTCTAAGCGACTTCCATATTTCGCATTTGAGCCTCCTGATTTCAGTCAAAATCAGGATGTTATCGCTTGCTCTACACCGAATGGAAGATTTGACATGCGGAGAAAGCCGAAGCCCTAAGCAGAGATCGTGAGAACATACTCGGTGTTCGTTTCTTAAACTACGTCAACTTCGGGATGAATCCCATACTGGTTTATGTCATGAGCACAAAGCAACAACACATTGTTAAGCAACATGTTATCGTAAGAATGAGCATAAACAAATAATACTACCAAAAGGCATACACCATTTACGCGCCGACCTCTGGATGCTTTCAGTGTTGAACGATGTTTCGACGACAGAATCCATCAGGCCACTGATTTGATCACACCTCATCCGTCGCGCATCACTGCAGTTAGTTGCCTCTTGTTCGTTTTGCGTGGCTCATTTCCAGTTTCCACAGTCTTTTATCTTGTATCTCGTTTGGCACATAGGTTGGGTGTAGAGATAGCTCATCAGATGATGATTTACCTGTGGCAGTCTGCAAACACACTTAATGGCTAGCGTACTCTAAAGTCAATTCGTCTTCTCCCCCATGCCTCACACATTCAGGCAATTTGCGACGCATATTTCGCAGATCAGCCAATCATCACCTGTTTTCACGCATCGCACAAAAACATGTTCGGAAGTTCAGGGGACAGAAACAGCGGCCACATAACCAGCACATCGTTTTTCCTTCCCCCACGGCATATTTTCGCTAAAGTTGCAATTCGTTCTGCGCGACACTTGGTTTGCTCCCTCCACGGCTTATCTTCCGAGTCAATAGAGACGCTTTCGCGATCCTCGCCAAACGCTGTGCGGCCGAGTTTTGAATATTGTTGAATGTTTCAAAGCGGGTAGATGGCCATTGACCTTTGCCAATGGGCCCATCGAAATGGATGTTATGTTTCTTGATCAAATTGCGGTGCTCTTGCTTCCGTTGAGCGTCCGTATTGAGAATCCTTCGAGGAGTACTTGACTGACTAAGAGAATGAAACTAATCGCACAAGTCTTTATATAAGAGTTGCAAGCTACTAGCAAGCCACTGGTAAGCCACTCCAACATAGAAGAGGCTGTGCAGAAACGGAGCAGTGATGGACGGCCATAACTTTGCGTAACCTTGACAAGGCACTAATTCTGCTGCCTTCAAGTCGGCTGTGCTTACTTGGACAAGCCACCATCATTAAATATGCCATGTGCACGTTGGGAATCGTGAAGATTGGGAAGGGGTACAGGTAGCGGCATTGCGTTCGTTTCATCAAATGATTTGCTGAATCTGCCCAAGGACGTGAGTTAGGGGACGGTAATACCCGGAACATAACGTTACGCAGGGAGATTAAGCTCAAGCTGAATGATGTGTGCCCAAATGCTTAATTCTGTGATATTTCTCCAAGAACGCGCCCCGCGGCAGAATAAGGCTAACCGCGCTTGGCGAGGCCGAGTTTAGCGGCCACCATTATGACATACGATACCATGACGAATGCACCTGCGGGGAAGACACCCGCCATTTCCCGTAACCCTTTACTAATGAACTCGGTTAGTGAATTGAGAGGATTCCCCATATGATCTCGGCCGAATATAGCGGATGAAGTTGATCAAACGCAGCGCTAAGGGGTCGACCACTCGGGTGCCCCTGAGGTGGGGTCTTACGAGCTGTCAGCCCCAGGTTTGGGCCGGTGAACCTCATCCACTACCCTGCCAATTTATGCAGTGCACAAAAACCTTGCGGTCACCCGCCATCGCCATTAAATCACATTTCAAGCGGCATTACAACGCTAACCGCTTTATTTTCAAAAGACACGACTTTTGAACTTTTTTGTTGTATGCCTGCACCACTAAACTGTGTTTTTTTTTTGTCATTTTACAAGTCCACAACCATTAAAACGCTTTAAGTGCTTTTCGCGGCCACTTTTTTATTTTCAGACAACAAGAAAGCGGCGCTCATTTCTTGTCGCTCGTTATTGGTTGCCCGTTGCTCGTGTCTCATTTCGCGATTATCAATCCACGGTCTTTGTTTTCTCCTCCATCGTTGTTGCTCGAAGCTGCCTCCTAGGCATACCACATGCTTTTCATTGTTGTGGCGCAAGCGCTACGGGCGTGCTCAAGCTACTGCATCTAGCAGCAGTCCAGAATACTTCTATTTGTTGCGCCAGACACCAATCCAGGTATCACGTCCGGTTCTGTTGGCGCTATCTCGTGCTGAGTCCGAGCGCCACAAATCTGGAAACGTTGGCCATCTCATGATTTCGCTTAATGGGAATTTTGGACCTGAATGCCTGGGGCTTATGACCCTATCCAGTATTCGCGGAACGAGGTGTTAGTTGGATAAAGATGACTGTAAGAACTCTCAGACTCGAACGAGATTTCCATAAGTTTCAGACTTTCATAAATGGTGTGTTCCTGCGTCCTCTTACCCTCAAGTCTTTGCGGGTCATTGTAAACAAATTCCTCAATCATATGGCATCAGCTGTGTCGGCATAAAAAAACACGTTCTAACGCACAATGGCGATGGATACTGGCAATGTCACTGAATACAGATTTGATACTCTGGGTCTGTCGCAAGACACTAAGCAGGACGATTACCCAAGAATACGGCGGGCGCACATATCTCAAACCGTCCAGTATGAGAATGGTATAGCACATGAGTCTCAGGGGGCATGCTTTGGCGCTATCCACGGAGCGCCGGCCAAACCCCAGATTTATTGCTGCGCGTGGCATGTACAGAGCCGCCAAGGTTCCAACAGATGGAGAAATAGAATGCGTAGTGGCTGTGTGACTTGGTTTGCATAGTAATTCAAGATAAGCACCTTTCCCCCCTCGACAAGTCCGATGATTCTCGATATTCTGAGCTTCAATTCTTGCGTCTTCCTTAACTACATCCAATTCCGAATTGCTCGTGCTTCTGGTTCCGTCAGACTCGCATATTAGACTCAAGCCATGACGAACACAGTATGTGTACATTTGTAACCCTACACTGAAGACGGTCTAAACAAAACGCAGTCTCACGGAACTTCCGCAAGTACCACAGCTACCACGGCAGCTGTGTCATCCCAGGCTCTCACTCAACAGAGCAGTGGCGCAACAAGCAATTCGCTTGAGTCTGCCAATGGGACCGTTCCCCAATTGCGAAATTGGCCGAGGGGTGGCATCCAAGCTGGCTCCCCTCAACACCCAAGCCTGAACATCTCGCTTGGTATCGAAGTCGCCGCTGAGGGTATGATGAGAACCACACTCTCGTCACGAAGATGTAGTTCGAAGACCAATGAATCATATAACGTCTGGGATGAGAAGCCTTCAAACGATTGCTTCAACGATTCGGCCTTCTAGCAGGCCTTACGAGAGACCAAAACGATTATGAAAGACTTGGCAGCCGCGCTTGGAAGCGGTTCTCAGCAATTTGAACACGATTCTACAATCAAGCGACTTCATAAGAATGCCCATGATCTGGCCCACTTCCAGTGCCTATCATCATGGATTGTTGGATTTGTTGGCGACTCCGGCGTTGGTAAGTTACACCGACAAGCAAGTTGATCTCGCTAACCAGAAGTCACTTACATCCCAGGTAAAAGCAGTCTCCTCAACTCTTTGCTAAATGTTAAGGGACTTGCAAGAACTGTGAGTGGCCCTCGGCTATCAGGAATGCGCCTTCTAATAGAGGTGTCTATAGAGCAACAGCGGATCAGCATGCACCTGTGTCGTCACAGAATATCACTACCATGACAGTGAAAATTTCATCGTCGAGGTAGAATTGTTCAGTATGGACGAGATCACCGAACAAATAACCGAACTACTACAGTCCTATCGCCACTATCATTATCATGGAGCAGAAATGACAGAAAATGGCGGAGAGAAGAAGAATAGTGAGGAAGCAGCAAAAAAGGCCCTAGACACATTTCAGGCTATGTTTCGAGGCCAACGTGACATTGAGCATCTCCTCATCAGTAACCCGGAGAATTCCGTGCTCAAGAGTCTGCTATCCTCGGCAGAGAAAAAACGCTCCAAAGTAGCCAACGGAAGAAAAGTTACATCCGGACTTGAAGATTGTTCTGCTCTCTTAATGGGGCTCACCTCAGAGCAAACTTCACAGCCGACTTCAGCCCGGGCTCCAGCAGACTGGCCCTACATTTCAAAGATCAAGTTAGTGACAACACCCGAATCGATAGATCGTGAATTCTCACGCCACCTGCTAACAATTACAGAGTATTTCTGAAGGCACACATCTTGAGCAAAGGTCTCGTGCTTGTGGATCTTCCTGGTAGGCCACCCTGATGCTTAACCATGAAACGTAAAAATAAAAAAAGATGAAAATATACTCTAACACCCTCTTTTAGGACTCCGCGATTCAAATTCTGCCCGACAAAACATCACAGAGCGTTATCTGGTTAAGCAATGCAATGAGATATTCGTCACCTGCAATATTGGTCGAGCCGCTACTGATGGCGGAGTCATTAACGTGTTAAACCTTGCCGCATAAGCCAAACTTTTGAATGTGGGTATAATTTGCACGAAGTCCGATGTGAGTAACAGAGTCATATGTCACCATACAGAACTTGTCACTAAATTTATATCCAGGACATTGGAGCCGAAGAGGCCAAGAAAGACTGGGGAGGTGAAAGAGCGAAATGTATTAAACGACTCAGCGACGCTGTGGATGAAGATAAACGGCGTCTGCGTGGTATTAAAGTGCGGATATCCCACTATGATTATGATTCTGATCCTATGTCGGAAGGAAGAAAGGACGAACTGCTTGGCCTACATAAACGTAAGCGGCAAATCAAGTAAGTGTTGAAATGAACTCAGATATTTGGCACACATAATTGACTCGTACAGGGAGGGAATGGAAACTTGTGAACTTGCGTAAGTACACAAAACGATAAGAAGAATTATGAACTCAGAACATTAATACACCCATTCTAGGCTGAAGCATTATCTCGTCGGATCCCGCAACGATGACGTCACCGTAAAGCTTAAGAACCTCTACACGAGCAGAGTCCCTGATGATAAATTGGAAGTTTTCTGTGTTAGCAACAAGGACTACTGGGTTTATCGAGATTTGCCTAAAAAGGATGCGCTTCCCGGACTTGAGCTAAGTGGGATCGTCGCACTCCGTAGGCACTGTATCTCTATGGTGGCAAAAAGTCAACATCGCATTGCCACAAAGTTTATCCAGGATGAAATTCCAGCGGCCCTTAGCGACATTGCCCTTTGGGTCCAATCTGGTGTAGCAAGTGCGAGTGCGGAGCAGAAGAAGGCTATTTGCAGCGCTCTTGATGCGCTCGAGGCTCGACTTAAAAGGGTATATCCGTCAGGATCTAAACGTCGGTGGAAATAATCTGATGATTATCTAGGGATTAGATTGGGAGTCTTCTCTGGTCATTGGCATCGAAAGATCAATCAAAGACGAATTCAAAAAAACAGTGAATCAAGTTCGAGGTATGCATCCTTGGTTCGTTACTACAGAACATGAGTATCTGATGTCTCGAAGAACAACGGCTGCACATCCGGAGTCAAGGCGCGAGAATGGCGGGTTTAAAGTGGAGCAGTGTAAGCAATTGAATTTCAGCCTATTTCAAGTATTAAACAACTGACAGAGTGTACGTAGTGGTCACATCGTAAGAGTCCCGGATAAGAGTGCCTTGTGGGGCTGGATGATGACGGTACTACAGAAACTTACTCTGCCTTTTGTCGTCAATACGGCGACTACTGTACCCAAGCGGTTGGTGCGCATAACTGGAACGAAGAAGCAATGAAAGAAATGGTGACAAATCTGGCACGGCCATGGGATAACTTGCGCTTGACGCTTCAGAATCTGAATGAAAGCACCACAAGATCAGTTCAGGATCTAATGAATCAGGCGCTTCAGGAACTACGTAAGTAAAAACATTTTGCCGTGGGAGACTATTCCATTAGCAATATGTAAATGCTATCCCCACATTCAGTGCTGATAATAGTTTAGGTGACAAGTTGCAGAAGTTCCCGGATCCGACTGACACTCTCCGCCAAGGTCTGAGGATGCGCAAACAGCTTCTTATCGAGGCTATGGAGAAAATTTGCGAGATCTTTGAAAACGATCTTTCGTAAGTTCTCCTCGGCAGATGGGGACCCTGTCAACTGACATTGGTAAGTAAACTTAGAACGGACGTGTTGTCCGGCATTCGTAGCTCTTTCATGGGCGAAGCCATGGAACGTTCCTACAAAATTTGCATGAGCGAGGCAGGTAAGCAAAGTTCTCATCCATAACAGCTCTTCCACATTGCTAACGGTACACCCGAAGGATTTAGGATGAAAAATCAAACATACGCTAAACCCCCATAAACCCGGAAATCTTACTATAAACCTTGAGTAAACAATAC
>RCNJ01000498.1_pt1 | contig 14298 bp, 10 predicted proteins | sample 2041171 | NCBI WGS metagenome assembly RCNJ01 (sample SAMN09708213, study PRJNA481090) | feces metagenome | biome: feces | host: Pygoscelis adeliae | place: Antarctica: Rookery Lake | collected 2010-03-01 | reverse complement strand
GTACGGTTTAAACCTCCCATGAGATATTCATGAATACTTGGATGCACATGATGAGATGGCACCTTCTTGTGGGTAAGCCTGGTTTGTAAAGAGCTTGAAAGCATTGTATCGCCAAGAAGGGCATTGAAAAACTGTATTCCCGGCAGGTCAAGGCCGTCTATATGAGCGGATGATTGAGCAGATCAACGAAAACAAGGATGGAGAAGGGTTGGAGAATGTCCCTCGCACCATGACCTTGGCCCGTCGTCCTCTTAGATCAAGCGAGCTTGGTGTCCCTTCAAAATTGGACGATCCAGAGGAGGTGCTTGACTTGATTCATTCATATGGTTTGTTCTACACAGTGCAGGAGCCGGACCAGACAATCCATTTTGACCACAAATCAGCCAAGGACGACTTCACTGATGGCCAAAAAGAAACCTCGGCTGTCTTCCCATTCGGTCAAGCCGCATGCCGCAGTGAGCTAGGATGTGAACTTCTTAGCGTTATGTCGCATTCTTTAAAGCAAGACATTTGCAGCGTCAAACACGTAGACGTTTTAAGAGATGAAATAGATGATGACACGATATTGAGCCACATTTCCGAATAAGTCCAGTACGGCTACTCTTTTAAGGTCCGCCAATTTCAAAAAAAGCAAACCATTTCGAGGGGATGGTGATAAAGCGAACCTATTTCTACATGAGCGCCTTCTTCACTGGCTTGAGGCTCTTGGGTGGCTAGGTAAAACTTCAGTAGGGATTGTGACAATGATGTCGTTAGAGGTTCATGTTAACGTAGGCAGTTTTCATGCTGTTCTCCTCGAATATTGACTAATTTATAAAGGCCAAGCAATTCCCCAAACTGCATGCGTTTATCTACGATGCGAAACGTTTAATTATATACGATCGCTTTGCGATTGATCATGCACCCCTCCAGGTATACCGTTCAACTCTCGTCTTCGCACCAGAGAACAGCATTGTTAGAAAATGTTCTGAATGAACATCCTCCCTGGATAAAAGCTCAGCCGCGAGTACAATCAAACTGGAACGAAGGGCTGACTTTCGCCTGTTCTCCAGACGGCAAGCCGGTCGTGTCCAGGTGGAGGGGTGGCACGGTGCGGCTCTGGGATGCTGCGGCTGGGGCTAGGCTGCAGAAGTTTGACGGGCTGAGCTGGGGAGGTGGATAGCCTCAGAGGATGACAGCCTATAATGTATGTCCAGGCGTATTAAACAATCTCGACGGTAAGCCGGCACACTCCAACCTCATTCAAAGAAACGGAAATGCTGCAGAGTAACAAAGGCTGTGAGCAAACAGGTTCTAGAATAACCACGAACTAACTTCCTACTTCAACAATTGGCACCTCGAAATTGACAAGAACCGTCATTCCGGAAGAGAGCACATTACGTATGCCCCAGAATAGTGGGCCATATCCTTCACCTCTGGGAGACGTGCAGTCAGAATATTGCACTCGTGAATCTACAGTCTCAAGAGAGACGAAGAACGATGACCCATCTTAAAGATTCATACACACCTTCTTCGCAGGCGAACCGAAGAATGACGAAGAATTTGTCGTGGGAACAGGTAGATATCCCTGCGGCGACCCAATCCTTCAAACCGTCCGAGGTTATGAAACAATAGATTAGGGACAAATTCCCAGTCAGACCAGTACGAAGACCGTCTATACCAATTGAAAGTGGGGCTGGGAAGAGAGGTACGCCGAAAGTGGGCACGCCTCGCCACCATGCAATTGTCACCCAACCAACAGCTCCACCAAAGAACAAATTCGTCACTGTTTGGAAGTAGCAGTTCAATCGTTGGCGGGGATGATGATAGACCTGAGGCTGTTTATGTATAAAGATGTATAAGAGAGTCTGTAAGCAGATTAAATGGGCTCGGTGGGCTTAGGTGGCAATGAAATAAAGGCAATGTAGCGTCAACTCATTCAGTTCAATGTCGATCTATTCAACAAAACTAGTATAAGAAGCGCTCTTAATAGTGAGTCCAGTACACTACACTCGCCAGTTTTTTTTCCCTAATATTCTGCCTTTCAAAGTCTCATCCTCCCAAATTGCTCATCCATGTCTATTGCGCGTGCGACACCTGCTACAGCCTGATGATGACGGCCGCCAACTGGCGCAGCGCACTGGGGACATTGAGCAGTCTCCATTGGCATACCGCACTCGCCAACTGTAAATGGATGTCCATTCTCGCAGTAGTACCAATGCCCAGTACCTCCAAAGTCACGCTGCATAGCAGCATATACAGCAGCTTTCTCCTTATTTGTCACGGGGAGATAGAAGGTCGAACCGCGCAGCATTATCTCGACCTCTTCTACTTCATTCTCCATGCCGCGCGTCTGGCCGGGATACTCATCACATATAGCCCGGGCAAGTTGCAGATGGCCTCCACGACCTCGGGCTTCCTCCACGAGCGGTGTCAACTCCTCGTTAAAATTGGGGAGAGAGAGCTCAAGAGCGACAAATCGTGCCCAGTATAAGTGGCCTTCTACCGCGCTTCCTGGCTGATGCTTTAGGTTTGAGTGAACAATTAACGTCTCGCATTTTTTTCTGTTTTGGTGGAAATCGACCTCGATATTGGTGTGGTCTTTATGGTCATTGAGGAAGGCCACAAGGATACTGTAGTCGCATCTAGTCAGCAGCACGGCAGTTAGAAGCGAGCTTCGAACTTGGAGGACATTTACGCCGGAGCTCAGGTCAGTGTCCACTCCACGATGCCTTCGAGCGTCTTTCGCGAGGTCGAAGATGCGACCAAATGGCTGTTCTTTCAAGCCGACTTGCTGTAAGAACACTCTGATATCTTTACGAAGCCCAATCAACGATTTGTATAACGGGCGTCGTGGAGTGAATAACTCAATCTGAGAAACTTGGTGGTCCGGAAGGCCATCCAGTCTTATGACCTCCAGTGGCCTAGATACCCCAGCTGATCTCGTACGGCTTGGGCCAGATGAAGATTCACGAAGTTCTGTCTCGAGCGCTTGCATATTCATCTCGAAGTTGACAAACTTCAAGTTCGCCCACACAATAAATTTCTTCGTCGACTCGTCTATCAATGCTCGGCGAACGATGCGGCTGTAGCGATTAAGGTCCCTTAAAGGGCCACGACAGGTTGGGCAACTTTTCAGCTCAGAAGCAGAGAATGGTTCCGCGGTATGCTTCACGCCCATGACTTCACCGTCGGCATTCATGGTGTAAAAATCCGACATACTCATGTGCCCATCCATACTCTCGACTGTGAGAATGTGTCCGCATGGTGGGATTATGCAAGGACTCTCATTGGGGTCAACTTCCTCAAAGGTGGAAGATAGGATAAAGTCGACAACCATTTCTTTTGTCGTCTGCTGCGCACAAACTTGGCAGTACTCGGTGCCTCGACAATCTCTCCACATATGGATGGGCATTGGTGTCCGCATTTCAGTGTCTTTGGACAGCGCTCAGAGCATGGCAGCAGATCGCAGGGTATAGCACATGGTAATTCGCAACGTCCACGATGAGGGCAGGACCATGAACAGTCCTGGGCGCATGGCACACAAGGTTCGTTACATAGCTTGCAGCATTTGGAATGGTTACAGCGGACTCCACATGGTGACTCACAAGGCGAACAGGGCTCTTTGCCGTGGCACGGAGTTTTGCAGCTGTGACTACAGGTCGTGTATGGCCTTCCGCACTGAGTTTTGCAGCTGCCATGGTTTATCTCGACAATCACACCATCGTTTGTCGTCTTGCAATCCTTGCATGTTCGTGCGCAATTGTGGCCACATAGAAGTGCCGAGCGACAGGTTGCTGGACATGGGTAATCGATATTCAGAGGCAGCTCGTGGCAACGGACCCTGATTTGATGCTCACAGTGCTTCAAGGTTTGCTCCCTCAAAACCTGACATTGAACTTTGCCTGGATCTTGTGCCTCGTGGCACTTTAGTCTGCGTTCGATATGTCCGCATGGTAATGGAGTGTTTAAAACCAATTTCTGGCACTTCCCGCATTCATCGCCGCAAGGTCTAGGACACTCGTGCTCACAACCTTCCAACGGTCTATGGCATCGCTCGAGGCAACGAACTGCCATGTGAAGTGATTCCGAATGGCACATATTTGGACAGGAGTGTCCGCATTCCAGTCGTGATACGCACTTTTTATTGCAGCCGCCTTCAGGAGATAAGCGAGAGAAGTCGTCTGGCACGGAAACCCCAATTGGTATATTTTTATGGCGAGGGCAACAGAGTGCAAGACTTCGTCCGATATTGTTTGATTGTTCAAGAATGGAGATCACTTTAGCCCACACTGGAACATGCTTGGAAGTGTCGGAGTTGCCGATGATGTACATGCCATGTTGAGCCCGGCTCAAAAGCACATTGATACGATTAGAAGTTTTCAGGAAGCCGCATTTATGCTCATCGTTGCATCGAACCAAGGAGACAACGATAATCTTCGCCTCTTCGCCTTGAAAGTTGTCCACAGTCGCGACCCTTAGAGCCTTCAATAGTGTCGTCTTCTGAACTTGGCGACGCCACTGGCCCGAGGGTTTTGGTTCATGATCGAGTCCCTTGGCTTCCAGGTCTTCCTGGTCTCTATCCCCGACAACGATTTCGAAAGAACTTGCAAGTCGCCTTCTAATCTTCTGCAACTGTCCCAAATACGGGGTAATGATGGCCACTTCCTCGTTCTTGTACGTGCCCTGTTTCACAAGGTGAGAGACAAGAGCGGCGACCATCTCAACCTCAAAGGTATTCGTTCTTGACAGGGAGGTGCTTTGAATGGCCTGCTTATCTTCTTTCTCTTGGTGATCCAGCCAATATAAACGATCCCGCATGCCCTCAACCTCTGGATACTTAGCTACGGATGGGTGATCCTCCAAATTTGGATAGAGTGGGACCCTGATCAGCTCTGATATAGAAGGATGCATGCGTCTTTGGATCTCCAAAGTGCTCAAAGGGACGGTTTTTGCTTTGACAAGACGCTCAAACAAGGACACATCTAGTGAATATTTCTCTCCGCGTTTGTTGTCGTGCTGAAGCTCGTAGGTATTGATCTGGGGCCGGAGTTGTTCGTGATCACCAATCAAGATCGCGTGTTCAATACCAGGTAGCAACGCTGTCAAGGTGTGCGCTTCAAGAACCTCTCCCGCTTCTTCGCACAGCATAATTTTGGCTTGAACACGTTGGAGCAATTCGATATTCCTTGCTAAACCGGAAGTTGTTACACCTATGACGTGCGCTTCACGAAGACAGCGAAAGTTTATTTCACTGTAGCATTTGTCCAGAGCGCCCCTGGACTTATAGTAAGACTCCACCTCGGATATGAGCTCATCCGTTAGGTGAAGCATAAGTTGATGAATCCAATGATTGTAGAGAGCACGCCGCTCCGAGGCCGACATACCCCATAGGGATGTACGCGAGAGTTGATCGATGGGACGGTCCAATTCGAGGTCCTTGGGCGCCTTATTCAACCAGCTGTTTAACGTACTGTCTGCTTTGGCCTTTACATCTCTCCAGCCCTGGTCGTTAACCCCAACCCCAAAAAGCTGTTCCTCATAAAAGGGGTTTCTTTTTTGGAGATAGAGCCGAATGTTGTTCCAGTGTTTTGGGTTGTTCAGCCCCTTTAAGAGTCGTGCTACATTCTCCACACTCTTATCGATGCTTTGATTGTGAAGCCACCTATCATGTCTTTCAACCTTTGTTGGAACAACATCCCTAGAGACTTTCTGAAGGTTGAGTGCTTGGAGAAGTTCGGACTTCGAACGAGAACCGATACGAACGATCTGACGGACTTCACCTTTGACCAGATGCTCTAATAACTGATCAAGTGCATGATTCGTGTAGCAGACGCAAACTATGGGCCCAAGTTTAGCGTCTTTCCTGCTCTCAATCAAAGTCTTGATTATAGCCTCACCGGTATAACTCTTTCCGGTACCCGGAGGTCCTTGAATTAGAGCCAGTGCAGTACTGAGGCCCTGTACCAGAGCAAACTGCTGTGCCTTGTCAAGAATTCCTCCTTCGTTTAGCTTGTTATAATCAAATTGTTTGCCTGGCGTTAGAGTCAGAGGTCCTCCAGCAAGAGCATCGAGCTTGAAGGTGAACCCTCTTTTCGAAGCATATGCTGGGGGCTTGTTGGTAGTTGCAGCAGGCTCCAGTGTCAAAATATCCCCAAATGGGATGTCCAGTGTACGACTCATCTTCTGCAGGGCCTGTAGAGTCGGTAGGAAAGTTGGCAGAAGCACGCCTGGGAATTCAACTAGGGACTGCTGAACATTTGAACGTCCGACATGGTTGATGACCCAACCAACGTCTTCGGCCTTAAATTCAGCAAGACGCACCAACACGGTTGCGCGATATCCGTCTGTGAATAGGCTGGAGATCTTCTTTAAAGGTTTCGCTTCGGCTGATTCAGATTTGATTCTCTCAGGGTTTGGTGTTGGGTCGCAAACAGTCAAGAATATAATCTTGCCTGTGGCGGTGACAAAACAGACAAGCGAATCAACTTGTAAAAGCTTGCTTCCTTTCCACCATTCTTCTCGCTTCGTTGGTGGCTTGTTTTTTGTTTGCGGAGGCTGGTCAAATTCGATCTCGAACTGAAGACCATTCTTGCGGTCCATGGTAATATAGGAAAAAACGGCGTTGTAATAAGTGACCCGTCTGACCCCACTCTGATGTTGGTGGCCAGTAGACGCCTTGGTTTTTAAATTCTCCAATCTCTTAATCTCTTCGCCGGCTGCATCCCCTAGTTGTCCTACTGTGTCCTGGCGAAGAAGTCGAAACTGTCTATCCAAGAGTCTAGCAACACCCGTCAAGTGGTTGTTAGAATCAATACTTGGGATGTATGCTTGCCGTGGAGATGCAATCTCTTGGGCAGTAGGTAGAATGTGGATATCGGCAATGTTCGCATGGTCGTTGTCATGCCGGGCGCCATGGATAGAAAGGCGCCCGGGCAATTCTTGGGTCAGCTCGAAAGTAGGAGTCAAAAAAGTCTCATTATTGGCGTGATCTGGCGCACTGGGTAACGAAGCGCCAATATTGAGACGGCGTCTAATCCGTGTAAGGTTGTGTTGGGCGCTCAGGTCTAAGGCCTCCTCAGAGATGCATGCACTGATGGTCTGCACCACTGTGATAAAGCCATCAATGACCTGAGCCGTCTGATTGATCTCGATTATTCTATCCAAAACTGCAAGAGTGGACGGTATGGCGATACTGGAGAATTCTTCGTTGGCCAAGTTCTCATGCACCATCATACCACTTAAAGCAGTTGCTGTGAAACGAAACGTTTTTAGAGCGCGCTCCCCGCTAGGTCCGAAGAGGAATGTGTATATGGTATGAACGGGTGTCTCTAGGATCAGAGAAGAGAGGACCTCTCTGTGGGAGATAATCCGGTAGAATGGAAGAATGCGACTGCGGAATATCGAAATGTTGTTGTGGTCATCTTTGCATGCATCCATGATTGCCGTCAAGGTCTTAATAACCATAAGGCCCTCTTCGGTGGCCAGTTTTGTGATAACATGCTGAAGGGTTCCTGTATCACCTCTCTCGACGATTCTCCAGCCCAGTGAAAAGATTTCACTTGTCTCCGCTCGATGCGACGACAGGTATGAGTACGTTCCAGGCATGGGAATCATATACGTCCATTCTCGGCAGATCCTTTCGGCCTCTGTCTCTCCTCGACGCTCCAGACGGCGAGTGGGTTGCATGCTTAAGGTCTCCTTAGCTTCATGGCTGAACCTGCATCTCTTCCCGTGGAAGCAATTTCCTCTTTGAAAATGCATACACGTATTCGTCGGTGTTGTCCTAAGAGAAGCCAAGGTTATGCAATGTTCATTCTGGGAGATGGAGCTTCGCCTACTCACGCCATTGTGTTGATAATGTTGTAGATCACCCTAAGATGGCTTTAATTGATTGAAGAACGTACAGGGCTGATGAAAACCATCTGGAGGACTTTCCCAAAACTTGACATTATATAGAAATCAAAAGAATTGCTTAGTAAACGGCGCACTACCCACGCTACGTACAATACCCCTCGCCCATTCAAAGCTGCTTCGAAGCTCCGTCCAGTTGTCCTGAAATAGCATGAACAGCTGTACGACAATCTCAATCGGCAGCATTTTTTGAGCTTCTTGTGACAAGATGTAGGGTGTAGAGCAGAACCCGTTGACATTCTTGCCATCATGACTGGCCCGCTACATGCAGTCTGCAATACTCCGGAAGTGTGTGGTTGAGTAATTGGACCTTTACCAGTAGCTTCTTCTTATGATGAAGGTGACTGGAGGTGGCGCACACTTTGGGCTTGCGGCATCATGTTTACAGCTCCAGGTTTGCAATGCGGTACAGCTACAAGGAATTTTTGCACTGGGATTATGCATACCGAGAGTTTCATATCAACACTGTCTCTCTTTAACCACCCACACCCGTTTGCCTTCCCGCACGGCGGGCCCTACGCATCGATCGTCGAATGGTTATCTTTAAAACTCAAACGCCGAAAGCACCTAACACGTTCACTCCCCCCTTACCCTCGTTGGCAGTTCCTGCGCGTTGTCAAAATTTGAAAGGTTGGGTGTACAAGAAAAATCGTGGCGATGCGTGAGTCGCTGAGACAGACTGCGTGGGGTATTCTCGGCGGCATTTCACTTCTCGGCGCCTCAATGTCCAGAGCCTATCAAACTGCCAGGAAGTGATGGTGTGAAACCCGCATGCACCCAGATTCTGCCAGACCACAAAAATAGCTGAGAACGACATCTCACGCTGTGTTATTTTTTATGTTGCCATGACTAGAGCCACAATACGGCTGGCTGCTTTGGCTCTAGTCTTTATAGCCACACCACAGGAAACAAGAAACCACAAACGACAGCTTTATTTGCAGCCGGAAGACGACGCAGAAAACGACTTACGACAAACAGATCAATGTACCATCATCTGTGATTTTTATCATATCGTACTGGCTGTCTCGTCTTGTGCTACAGTCTTTCCGGTGAAGAGCAAGTTGCATCTTATACTTACAAACGCCACGCGTCAAGATGCATCTCTCGTTTTTCCGTCGAATCAATATGCGGATATCTGCGCGTTCCAAACGGCGAGCTTGAGACAGAGCCTCAACAGCCGCACTATGAATCCCATCACTATGAAGCCCATTGAAGATGCAAGATGGCTTAACACATAGCATGGTTTAATCGAGCGGTCCATAATAGCTACATTTGCAATATAACCGCAGCATACCACGATGTCTATTAGAGCCATATCTTCCTTCCTCCTTGATAGCTTTTGCTTCATCGTTAACCATTCCTGTTAAGCTTCCAACCAGTATCAACAGCATATGTTTTACCTCCCGCCTTATTACGCAATGGCACAACCAACGCAAGTGCGAGACGAAGACCTTGACATCATGTCTTCTACTGCAATGGCGGACATAGAGAAGGCGGAATCCCAGAAACTCGGCCTCTCCAATCCCGACCAGATGAACATGATCGACCAGCTGCGCAGCCTTGGTGTTCAACAGTATATCGCCCTGCCACAGCTTGTCGTAGTCGGCGACCAGTCCAGCGGGAAGTCTTCCGTTCTTGAGGCAATCATGGAGATCCCACTGCCTCGAAGCAGTGGCCTCTGTACTCGCTTCGCCACGATGATCACTTTCCGACGTCATCCGAAAATCAACGTGGATATCTCGATTATACCTGGAGATCAGTGCGACCCTGCTAGATCGAAAGTCTTGAAGTCATTCAAGCGAGATGGTCTGAGCAGCCTGGACCGCCAGACTTTTCTCTCCATCCTGGAAGATGTATGATTCCCCCCCACTCTTCAATATTGCAATACTCACTATCCGCGTTGGTTTCCAAAGCGATGGGCGTCACTGGCCCCGATGATGTCGTTCGTCCAGGCATGAAGACATTCAGTGATGATGTTTTCAAAATCGAGCTGAGCGGGCCTGATCGCGAGAACCTCGGCATTATCGATATCCCTGGTATCTTCCGGAACCCTACACCAGACGTCACGACCGAGGCCGATATTGCGCTGGTAGAGAATATGGTGCGCCACTACATCAAAGACAGAAGAACGATCATTCTTGCAGTCGTGCCTGCAAACGTTGACATCGCAACTCAGGAGATTCTTGGTGTAAGTCTGCTGAGCAATTTGCTTGATTGGAAAGCAACTGATGAATATGTTTAGATGGCCAAGGAGGTCGACCCTAAGGGCCAACGCACGGTTGTAGTGTAAGTCAGACCAATCCAAGTTTTGGTGTCAAGCTAACCTATATTGTAGCATGACGAAACCTGATATAGTGGACAAAGGCGCGGAGCCAAATGTCATCGAGCTCATCAATGGCAATCGTAGCCAATTGGCCCTGGGCTACCATATTGTGCGCAATCGTGGCCAGAATGAGCTTAACTTTTCGACAGCTGATCGCGCCGAAAAGGAGCGTCAGTTCTTCGCCACTGAGCCATGGGCTGAACTTCATCGTGAGCACGTTGGTATTGATGCCCTAAAATATCGCCTCCAGGCCCTACTTGCGGACCTAATCAAGCGCGATTTTCCCAGGATCAGATCGCAGATCGAGAAGCGCCTCATGGGATGCAAGAAGGCGTTTGAGCTCATGGGACCTGATCGAGAGACTGTGGATGAACAGAAGCGTTATCTTGAACGTATCATGGCGAAGTTCGAGGCCATCCAGAAAGATGTCATGAATCGGACGTATCATCGTCACACGTGTTTGAAAGAAGGCAGCGCACTTCGTCTTCCGACTCTGGTAGCTGACAGATGCGACATTTTCCAGGATGACGTCCAGCACAAAGGGCATGCTGTAGAGTTTGAAGCGAAACCGGTCGCATCAGGGCGAGAGACCTTAGTAGTCGAACCTTCCTTTTTCGATCTAAATGATCAGGAAATGAAGGGCGTCCGCCACGAGGATAGAAATTACCCACAGGAGAGTGTTTTCGACCTCGATGAGCCCAGCGCACCCCAAGACTATGATGACGCCGACGGAGTGTCCTCTCCTGGGAAAGGGGACAGTGGGCCAACCTTTCCCGAACTCGAGAGCCTCCTTGTCCCGTCAGAATTAGCGGAGTTGCCAAACATGAGAAACATGAGATCATGGATCAAGTCGGAGTATAAAAAGGCGCGTGGCTACGGCTTGGATATCATGGATCCAAATATTCTGCCACTTCTGTGGCAGAAGCAATCACAGAAATGGGTGCACATTGCCCGCCAGTTCATCAACGATATCATCTGCTTCGTCCACCAATTCATTTATTGTCTGCTTGAAGAAGTTTGCCCAGACAATCGCACCCGCGACTCCCTGTTTTCTTTCATCATGGACGACTTACTGGCCAAATACAAGCGAGCTGCGGACCAAGTCGACTTCATTCTCGATGTTGAGCGCTATGGATCTTGCCATACCAGGAACCACTATTTTGGTGATACGCTTCAGAAGATGAGAACAGCGCGTCAGCAAGATGAAGTGCAGAAGCTGTCCATAGACGCATCCACGTACGAAGAGTACGACCAAGGCAGGCAGTCCGTCCCCATGGTCCGAGTCTCGGATCTTTCCAAGACATTCTCATCGAAAGCGAATCTCGACCATGCAGTGGATGACATGCACAATGTGCTCACAGTTTACTACAAAGTGACTCGCAAGCGTTTTGTCGACACTATCATCGGGCAAGCAGTTGACCATTTCCTGTTAACTAGCAAGGAAAGCCCTTTGACCATCCTCACTCCGTCGTTTGTCTTCGATCTGAAGCCCGAGGAGCTCAAGATCATTGCTGGGGAGGAGAAAACATCGCGCGACAAGAGGCAAGATCTCAAGAGGGAGATCGTTGCGCTCGAACAGGGTAAGAAGGTACTTGGTGGCAGGTTCTAGCCACCAGAGTCCGTGGCCAAGGTAGGCTACCACACAAGACGAAGGCTTCCCTGCCCTCACTAAGGCGCATTAATTTAATTATCACACGTCCGCGGATGAGATTGCCGACCTGTTTGGGCCATGATCGGTGCGCTTGAACAGACCAAGAAAGCCATTGTCTTTGGTATCAACCTATCTTTCCGGTTGCAGTCATGGCGTAGGGTCATGTTGTCAGGTAGTTACTGGGTATAGGCCTAATATTGTGGTAGAGGAATGTTTTCATTGCGCCTAAGTATTAAACTAAAAGTCATTACGATATCTCCTGCTCCTCCTTCTCCTGTTCTTTGACTTCCTCGTCGTTTGGAAGCACAGCCAAATCTGGCTTCGCATATCTCTCGGCTCTGAAATGAGTTCCATTTATTCTTTTGCAGACCTGGCAGCCCAATACCTATCAACTGTTTCCTCTTCCACTACAGGACCCAAAGTTCCCCGCACAGAAGTTGGTAAGATATGAGCTGAGCCCCACGAACAACATACAACTTTTCTGTTTAGGAAACTTCCAGGGCGAAGACTAGTGTCTGTCTCTCGTCCTCCGTGTCAAGGGTATTGGTCTCTACGCGCTCATCCAGGGCGCAGCCGAAATGGTGCAGCCATACGGAATCTCTATTTGAATCCACAAGCTCGGCCCCAAAATTTGGACCGTGTACGTGGGATACAACCTACTCCAACTGGTGGCGTCGTATTTCGTCTTCCCAGAATCTCACGGCTTGGGTTTAGCGAAGGTCGATGTCGTGTTTGAGACAAAGGGTGTTCACCCGGTCAAGATGAGCAAGGATATCCAGATGTCGAATAAAGAGAAGGCAAAATTGGAGACACAGCAGGATGAATCATCTATCATCATCCATAACAATTGCAGACCTACGAGGTTTAATTAGTGCTATTTACCCATCACTCAATCATTGATTTTTAACACCATGGGCCAATCGACAATCCCAGCTCACCGACCAAGCACACCGCCATATTTGGTATGTCGATTATCCGTATCTATTTTTTGACAACGCTATCCTGCCCTGGCAACAGCCGCCTCGGTCTCACACGTTGAGTCCACATCCCCCCACGTATTCGAGCATGCTCTATTCCCGCTGCCTCCCGCCGCAGAACTTCATCTTAGAGCAGCGAATCACCGACTGTGTATACGTCGCTCAGAGTTAGTGTATCTCGTCAATCCATCACCATCTGGTGACCAAACCGGATATTCCAACACTGTTCCGGCCGAGTCTGCAGAAGGTATAGACTTTAACCGAAATGGCAACACTTTAATGCAATCAATTCAATCCTCGCATCCTGCATTATCCGCAGCTCCGCAGCATTTACCTCACAAGGTTAATAGACTTTCAAGCACACAAGAATCCGAAGCTATCGAGAACCCTTATCCCAAGGGTAAGTAGAAGTGCACTATCGACAACTGCAGAAAAGTCATCTTTAAGAAGTGCCGCGCAAGTCCTGTCAGGATCCACAATGAGGAAAACCCATTCATAAACCCACTAAATACCTTGGCACCGTCCTCTCTTAAATGGCTCTCTAGGCCTGCAAATACCATGATTGCCCCTATAGTACCTCTTGTTCAAGCAACATCAAATCCCACGAGCGCATTCACACCGGCGAGCCACCCCCCACTCCTGCAATACCTGCGGCAAGTCCTTCACCCGATTCAACAGCCTGTCCTCGCGCCAGATGGCGCACAGCACTTCAGAGCACTTTCTCTGCGAGTTCCGCAAGGGTTCGTTCAAAGTACATCTGTAACCTAAAGCGTCACCAGTTGAAAAAAAGTTGACCGGGAGTTGAGAGGTGATGGAGGGTAGTAAAAAGGAGTCTTGACTTTGAGGCTGCGGACAAGAGCTAGAGTCGGACGGGGAGCATCTATGGCTTTGACGGTGATGGCATTTATGGGAGTGAGGCTTTCGGACATAAGGGTTGAGCATCGTTTCTTTTAATATTCCACGCTATACTCGAAGAAAATCAGCAAATAGGTCGGGAAACTGTTCCCGAGAGCTTGGCACCGATTATAATGCCCTTACGCTTAGTCGTTTAGCGTTTAGCGTTAGTGGAGTGGGCGGCACCATGCCTCTCATCCCAATCCCTGGCTTAAGGATATTAATATCTTATCCATGGTTTTAATTTACTAATTGATCTATTTTGGCACTTTTCTAGCCGGGCCGCCATTATACACGATGCTGGTGGACTCCAACAGCAAAGCTTTCCGTTCAGTGTACACCATATATGGGTGTGGCGACAGATCCAAGGAGGAATCTTCTGTTTACACGCTGCGCCGATGTTATTTTGTCCTCAAAGTGTCATATCGACATTTGTTGGGAATTGAAGTTCGGCAATCAATGTGTATATAAATCAAGCGCATTAAAGTCGTACTGCCTTTGTTTCTTGTTCTTTACAATCGCTAAGTATGGAGTGGTATATGTATACCAATATTCAGTGG
>RCNJ01000505.1_pt1 | contig 14380 bp, 12 predicted proteins | sample 2041171 | NCBI WGS metagenome assembly RCNJ01 (sample SAMN09708213, study PRJNA481090) | feces metagenome | biome: feces | host: Pygoscelis adeliae | place: Antarctica: Rookery Lake | collected 2010-03-01 | reverse complement strand
GCAGATATCATTGTTCACTCAGCAACTAAATGGATTGGCGGACATGGAACAACAATCGGTGGTGTCGTAGTTGATGCCGGAAGATTTGACTGGGCGAAAGGTAAATTCCCTGGATTTACTGAACCAGACGCAAGTTATGGTGGCGTTAAGTACGCTGATTTAGGTGCTCCTGCTTTTGCTCTTAAATTACGTCTACGTGATACGGGTGCTTCAATCAGTCCAAATAGTTCATTCTTACTTGTTCAAGGGCTTGAAACACTACACTTAAGACTTAAAAAACATAACGATAACGCAATTGGGGTTGTTAAATTCTTAGAAAATCATCCTGGTGTTAATTGGGTCAATCATCCAAGTCAAACAAACCATCCAACACATGATTTAGCTGGCAAATACTTTAAAGAAGGATATGGTTATGGTTCGGTTATTACATTTGGAATTAAGGGTGGGCTCGAAGCTGGAAGTAAGTTAATTGATAACATCAAGCTCTGGTCACATGTTGCAAACGTTGGTGATGCTAAATCACTTATCATTCACCCAGCATCAACAACACATCAACAACTTGACCCTGAAGGACTTGCTGAAAGTGGAGCGACTGAAGATCTTGTTCGTTTAGCTATTGGGATTGAAGATTTAGATGATATTCTTTATTATCTTGATGAAGCAATTGCAATTGCCACAGACGGAAAAGCAACGATCGAAGAAAATACAGATGATGCTATCAATTGGTTATTTGAAACACCATTTGACCGTAATGATGGTCTACGCAATAAAACAATTGCCGTTGTTGGTGTTGATAATCAATTTACCGAAGTTGCAAAATTAGCTAAATCTGGTTACAACGTTGTTAAAGTAACAGATTCAGTTACACAAACTTTAACTGATACAAAAGTAGATGTTATTTATACAACTGATCATAATGTTTCAAAAGAAGAGTATGAAGCCTTTGCTAACCAGTCAGGTAAAATTGTTTGGTTTGATGGTAAGGTCAGTGCTCAAACAAAAGAAGAACTAGCTAAGAATAATTTAACAGCTATTTCAGAAACAAATATCTTGGACACATTCGATAAAATTCGTCGTAAATAAAATAAACACTCAAAAAGCTATCCTTGATTGGATAGCTTTTTTGTTTATTAAATATATTTAAAAGTGTAGACTAGTTCTTAACTGGATGTGATAATTATGCTTAAAAAAATAATGCTTTTTACAAGTTTATTTATTCTTATTTTAACGCCCACAAGTTTTGCTAATGATGACTTAAACAAAAATGCTCAATCTTTTATCGAACGTCATGATAAACAATCCGTACAGAAAGAAAAAGTAAAAAATGCTTTTATTACTAATATAAATAATCAGCCTTATTTCTTTCCCAAGGACCTTAATATTGTAAGTTTAGGTGACTCGCTTACAGAAGGAGTTGGTGATGAGTCTAAAAACTCTGGATATGTCGGACGGATTGAAGATAATTTAGATAACGAGATTGAAATTGATAATTTTGGTATTTCTGGTTATAGAAGTGATCAATTACTTAAGCTGATTGAGAAGCCTGATGTCCAATTAAGTTTATTAGAAGCTGACATAGTTTTAATGACCATCGGAGCAAATGATATGATGAAGATTTTCAAAAGGGATTTAACGAATTTAGAAGTTGAACCTTTTTTTGATGAGCTGATTGAATTTGAGAAACGTTTAACTGATATTTTTACAAACATTCACTCAGTTAATCCACAAACAAAAATCTATTTAATTGGATTTTATGATCCTTTTACTGAATTTTTTCCAGAAGTTGAAGAGTTAACCTATATTTCTTCTAGTTGGAATGCCGGAACTGCTATGATAACGAATCAGTTCGACTACACTTATTATATTCCTACAAATCAACTGTTTGAAGGTAATGTTGCAGCTTATCTAGCTGAAGATCAATTTCACCCTAACAAAAAAGGCTACACAGAAATTACTGCTGAGGTAATCGAACATATAACAAAAGAGGTTGATGACGCTTATGACACAAAGTAAATGGAAAAAACTTTTTATTAGCTTGCTTATTTTAAATTTAGTCATTGTTTTAAGTTTAGTGATACTTTTGAATATACCAGCAAAAGAGACTAAAGTTATTCCAAAACCAACAATAAATGATGATCTTACTTCTGTGCTTTCTGTCGAGTCGAACAAAGATAATTTAAATGAACTTATTAACGCTTATTTAACAGAGACTTTAGAAGATACAAAGTATAAATATGATGTATATTTAGATGATGTTGTTCATTTAAAAGGTGAATTACCTATTTTTTCAGCATCCATTCCCTTGTACATTCAACTTGAACCAACTGCCCAAGCTAACGGGGATGTTATTTTAAAACAAAAATCGATTAGTCTTGGTTTGTTAGAATTACCTAATGAAAAAATTCTTGAATATATGGAAAAGTATCTTCCTTTGCCTGAATGGGTCACAATTGATGCTAAAAAAGAAGATATTTATGTCAAAGTTACTGAGATGGAACTTGATAGTGATTTTGGTGTTGAAGTTCGTGACTTTGATTTAGAAGAAGATAAAATCAGACTCGACTTTATCGTTCCACACAATATCTTTAAAAAAGCTGAAGAAAAAGATTAACTCTCTTTTTCTTCAGCATAATGTCGTGGCTCTGCGATTCTCAATAATATCAAAATTAGTTTCTTGTAAACTTTCCATATCTTGCTTTATTTTTCTTCTATCTTCTTTAATTTCATAAACGTTTAACTCGTTACTTTCATCCATTTGATCAAATAATAACTTCTTCAACAATAATAAGCGCTTATTATTTCCTTCTCTCATAGTCACCACTCCACTTAAAATTCTATTCTTACTATTAATCAAATTAAAGTAATTAGGTTTGACTGATAACACTATATCACTTAAGCTTACCATTGAGGATAAATTACTGGAGGACGATACGATGATTACAGTTTCGGATGTAAGTTTACAATTTAGTGATAAAAAATTATTTGAAGAAGTTAATTTAAAATTCAACCCAGGTAACTGTTACGGCTTAATTGGCGCTAATGGTGCTGGTAAATCAACATTTCTAAAAATTCTTTCTGGTGAAATTGAGCCCTCACAGGGACATGTTTCAATCGGTGATGATAAAAGATTAGCGGTATTAAAGCAAGATCATTTTGCTTATGAAGACAATGTTGTTCTAGATACTGTTTTAATGGGACATGATAAATTATATCAAGTATTAAAAGAAAAAGATGCCATTTATCTTAAAGAAGATTTTTCAGATGAAGACGGTATTCGTGCAGCTGAACTTGAAGGTGAATTTGCTGAAATGAATGGTTGGGAAGCAGAGTCTGATGCTGCTATTTTACTAACTGGTCTTGGTGTTAAAGAGGAACTTCATACACAAAAGATGTCAGCGCTAAAAAATGATGATAAAGTAAAAGTTTTACTTGCTCAAGCTATTTTTGGTAATCCTGATGTTCTTTTACTTGATGAGCCTACAAACGGGTTAGATATTCAAGCTATTCACTGGCTAGAAGATTTCCTACTTAACTTTGATAATACAGTTATTGTTGTTTCACATGATAGACATTTCTTAAATAAAGTATCTACACATATTGCCGATGTGGATTACAGCAAAATTCAAATTTATGTTGGTAATTATGATTTCTGGTACGAATCAAGCCAGCTTGCTTCACGCATGGCAAAAGATGAAAATAAGAAAAAAGAAGAAAAAGTAAAAGAACTAGAAGCGTTTATTGCTCGTTTTAGTGCCAATGCTTCTAAATCTAAACAAGCAACGTCACGCCAAAGAAAACTTGAAGGTATAACTTTAGATGACATCCAGCCATCATCACGCCGCTATCCTTACATCGCATTCACACCTGAACGTGAAATTGGTAATGACTTATTACGTGTGGCTAATGTTTCAAAAACAATTAATGGTCAAAAAATATTAGATAATGTCAGTTTCATTATTGATAAAGACGACAAAGTCGCCTTTGTTGGTAAGGACGATTTAGCTAATACAACATTATTTGAAATTTTGATGGGTGAAATGGAACCAGATGAAGGAGAAGTTCATTGGGGAGTAACAACTTCGCAAGCTTATTTACCAAAAGATAACTCCGAATTCTTTGAAAATAATCAGAATAATTTAGTCGATTGGTTAAGACAATATTCACCAAATGATCAGACAGAAACTTTCTTAAGAAGCTTTTTAGGAAGAATGTTATTTTCAGGTGAAGAAGCAATGAAGGATCCAAGTATCTTATCAGGTGGTGAAAAAGTTCGTTCTATGCTTTCAAAAATAATGTTAAGTAGTGCGAACGTACTTGTATTTGATGAACCAACAGCACACCTTGACTTAGAATCAATTCAAGCTCTTAACAACGGACTGATTAAATTTAAAGGGTCAATTCTCTTCACATCAAGTGACCAACAATTTATTAATAGTATTGCAACTCGACTTATCGAAATTACGCCTAAAGGATTAGTTGATAAATCAATACCTTATGATGATTATGTACGTGACTATGAATTACAACAAGAATTAATAAAAATGTATGAGTAATAAAAAAGTCCCTTTGACACTAATGTGTCAAAGGGACTTTTTATTATCTTCTTTTTAAAATCTTAATGATAAACAACTTAAACCACCATCATGTTTTCTAAATTCAGATGTGTTGACTTCAATTACTTTAAAACCTTTTCCTTCAATTAAAGTATGCCTTATTTATTTATACTGGTGATGTTAAACATATTGGACCACCAGTTCCTCTATAAGAATTTTATGTACCCGCATATCAATTTAAAATTCACAGCGTAATTTTTGTTTAATTTCATTATACAAAAATATCCCAAGATTAGATTTCACTCTATTCTTGGGATATTTTTTATGTCTAAATTAATCTAAGACAGTAACATTTACACTTTGTCTTCCAAAGCTATAAGCTGCGTCTTTTGTTGGTACGTGTAAGTCAATTCTGTCTCCATTGATGTCTCCACCAGTATCTCCAGCAATTGCTTCACCATAACCTTCAACATGAACGCGTGATCCTAATGGAATAACAGATGGATCAACAGCAATTAATTTTTTATTACGATCAACATTTAAGTCGATTCCTGTTGCTGTTACACCACTACAACCATAACATTCTGCTGTATAAGCAGTAGCTTCCATTGTCATTGACTGACCAGACTCTGAAGATTGTTGTGGCTGTTCTTCAGTTTGTTTTTCAGCTTTCTCTTCTGTTTTTTGCGGCTGTTTTTCAGTTTGTTTTTCAGCTTTCTTTTCTGTTTTTTGCGGCTGTTCTTCAGATTGCTTTTCAGCTTTCTTCTTTGTTTCTTGAGCAGATTCAGATTTCTCTACTGCTTTTTCTTCTACTACATCTGTCGAGCCTTTTTCTACACCTTTTACTAATAATTTCTGATTTACAACGATTAAATTAGAATCAAGATCGTTCCAATCTTTTAATTCATTTACTTTCACACCATAATTAAAACTAATTCCTGATAAAGTATCACCTGATTTAACAGTATGCGTTGATTCAACTTTTTCATCTTTAGTTGCTTTATTTGATGTTTCAAGTGTTTGTGTAGGAAGAATAATATTACTCGTTAGATTGTTAACATTCTTTAATTCACCCACAGTTGTACCATTTGTTTGTGCGATATTCCAAAGAGTGTCACCCTGTTCAACTTCGATTTGTGCCGCCGAGGTCTCTGTGCCGATTGCCAATGTGCCAATTAATGCCGTTCCAATAATTAGACTTGTTAATTTGTTCCTCATATAATTAATAACCTCCCTGAATTTCTTACAAACCTAATCATAACAAGTACATTTACTAATTACAGTAACAAGGAGGTTAAGTAGTCATTACAAACATTACCAGTTTGCATAGGTCTAATGACAAATATTACAGTCTGTCATAAAAGTTCAATTTATATTGCAAGAACAAATCAAACATAAGCTTTTGTTACATTCTATTAACAAACAGTCAGTTAAACTAGATTTCATTGTTTTAATATAGCCGATAAATAAATCATTAAACATATTTTTAGCAATGATGATTCTATATCGTTATTATCTGTTTTTTCTCTTTAATAAATAAATACCTAATAATAGAACAAAGAATGCGAGTGTCGCAGATGTATAAAACATTTGATCATAACCTGCTTTAAAAATAGTGGACACTGTCTGCAGCATTTCAGCTTGTAAACTAATATCTGACACTTGCTTTATGTTTTCTACAATTAAACTAAAGCTCTCTGATGTTTCTACTCCTTTAGTATAAACAATTTCTTTAGCTATTTTCCCATATTCTTTGAGTAAGATCGGTTCAACTTTTAATACACTTGACGTCATAAAGCCTGCAAATATTGTTGGGAATAACGTTAAACCAATTTGTCTCATTAACGATAATGTCCCTAGTGCTGAACCATATTGATCTTCTGATGCCGTTTCACCTACTAACGAATTAAGTGGAGCACCTAACATCATACCTAATCCTACTCCAGCGAGTACGCTCGCAATAACAAATATAAAACCATTTGTCACAAAGAACGGGAAGATTAAAAAGCCAGTTACTCCGATTGCACCTGAGATTGTGACAGTTAATTTAGCACCTACCTTATCTGTTAAAAAACCACCAAGTCCTGCTCCAATACCCGAGGCTAATGCTAAAGGAGTTAACCAAAACCCTGCACTTTCAGCTGGTACATAAAGCACTTGTTGGACATATGAAGGTATAAAAATAATTCCCGCTAAAAACCCGCCAGAAAATAAACCTAGTACTAACGTGATTTGATATTGACGTTTTTTAAGTAATTTAGTTGAAAAAATAGGATCTTCTTTAAGTTCTTCCAAATGCTTTTCGTATTTAAGCAACCAAACAAATAGAATAATTCCTAAAACAATTAATGGTAAGACCGAAACACTTAATAAGCTCGTCGCAATATTCGCACCATCTAAATTCGTAATTCCTAACATAAACGCTAAAATACTAAGTGATAATAAAATTGTCCCTTTGAAATCTAGACGTTTTTTCTCGCGTGCTTTTGTTTCAGGTATTTTTAAATAACCAAAGATAACTAAAAAGATTGCAATTGGAATATTAATTAAAAACATCCACTGCCATGTACCTGTAAAGTATAAAATAACGGCACCTAAGTTAGGACCAATAACAGCAGACAATCCATGCATTGCACCTAAAAGTCCGAGTGCCTTACCTTGATTCTTTTTAGGTAATGTCGCTAAAATATGCGAACTTCCTATAATGAAAATTCCTCCACCACCAATTGCTTGAATAAATCTCGCAACTAAAAGAAAGATAAAATTAGGACTTAGAGCAACTAATAACGACCCTAATCCGAATAATGCAATTTCTATCATAAATAAACGACGTCTACCATAATTATCAGACAGTTTTCCAATAATAGGTACACTAATTGCAATTCCTAATGTGTACAAGGTTATACTCCAAGCTCCCCATGATGGAGAAACACCAAATGACTCATAAATCGTCGTTAAAGCTGTACTAATAATCCCATTATCTAAACCGGCCATAAAGACACCTATTGTAAATAAAATTATTGGCCACTTTTGTGACTTGTTTTTTTTCACCAATTTATTTCCCTCACTTAGTTTATTTAATCAACATTTCTTAAAGTATACTATACTGACATTTATTTTTATAGAGAGTGAGCACTTCTTTAGTTTTTATCTTCAATGCGCGTATAATTGTTTGTATAGGTTAATTACGGAAAGGTGTAATATTATTTCATATCAAAAAAAGCTCGTTCAACGTAATGTGTCAATCATGTGGTTTGCCAACTTTTTTGTTGCTGCTAGCATGACGATGATTATGCCATTTATTTCACTTTATATACAAACTTTTGGGGCAGCATCTGATGCTTATATTCAAAAGTGGTCTGGTCTTATTTTTGGAATTACATTTGTTACTGCCTTTATTTTCTCACCTATTTGGGGACGAATTGGTGATAAATATGGAAGGAAAAACATTTTAATAATTTCTGCATCTGGCCTTGCAGTGACTGTTTTATTAATGGGGTTTGCAACTTCTGTACTACAATTGTTCTTTTTGAGACTCTTTATGGGAATATTTACAGGATTTATACCCATGTCGCAAGCACTCATCTCTGTTCAAACCCCTAAAGAAATCGCCGGACGGGTTTTAGGTACTTTACAAACTGGGAGTGTTGCTGGTACTTTATTAGGTCCATTACTTGGTGGAGTGCTTGCAGATATATTTGGGTATTCATTTACATTTAAACTCGTCTCGGTTACATTATTCATATCTGCTTTTCTTGTTATGTTTGGATTAAAAGAAATGCAGGCAATTATCTCTGATCCAGATCATGCTAAATTTTATTCAAGTAGAGATGTTATTTTGCATATTCTCAGAGACCCAATTCTCTTAATCGTTATGCTAATGTCAGCAGTTGTTCAAATTGCTCACTTTAGTATTCAACCAATCTTGCCACTTTTTGTTGAAGAACTACGTGGCTCGACACAAATTGCTCTTTATTCAGGACTCGCGTTCTCTGTTGCCGGTCTCGGTAACTTACTCATGGCAAGGAGATGGGGAAAGCTAGGCGATAAAATCGGGTATGTCAAAGTAATTATCATTCTTTTATTCCTTGTTGGAATGGTATACTTCCCACTTGCTTTTGTTACTGGATTTGGCCAGTTACTTATTCTTCGCTTCCTAATTGGCCTAACCTTAGGAGGTATCGACCCTGTAAGAGTTGCTTATATTAGAGACCGAGCCCCCATTGAAATGCAAGGTGAGGTCCTTGGTTATAATACAAGTCTTAGATTTTTAGGTAATATGATTGGACCGGCACTAGGTGGTTTTGTAGCAAGTTTTTACGGTTTCTCGGGCGTTTTCTTTGTAACAAGTGGATTGTTACTTGCTGCCGGAGTTGTCACTCTTATTACTTTTACGAGGAAAAAGAATGTTCAAATTTAAGTTTTTAATATATACTTTAGACAATAAATTTTTATGAAGGAATGTGATCATTTGGGAATTGTTATAGTAGATGTTTGTAGCGCAAATGCCATTACTTCGATTAATATAGAAGGTATCATTGAAAGTGAGTTTCCAGAAGTTGCTGTATTAAAGAATGACTGCTTATCTTATTGTGGTTTATGTGCAGCAAGTCCTTACGCAATGGTGAATGGCAAATTAATACATGGTAAGACAGTAGATGCTTGCCTTGATAATATAAAAGAAGCAATAAAAAAAGAACTTGCTATCTTCGCTTAAAAGTGAAGTTAGCAAGTTCTTTTTTGTTATTTTTTATAAACAATTGCATCGATTTCAACAGATACGTCTTTAGGTAGGCGACTTACTTCAACTGTTGCACGTGCTGGATATGGTTTTTCTAAATAGCCACCATATACTTCATTCACAACAGCAAAATCTTCCATTGAAGCTAAATAGATTGTAAATTTAACTACTTTTGAAAAATCAGTACCTGCTTCTGTTAAAATAGCTTTAAGATTTTCCATCACTTGGACTGTTTGATTCTTAATTCCTTCAGCAACTTCGCTTGTTTCTGGATTAAGTGGTATTGCACCTGATAGATAAATAAAATCTCCTGCTTCAATTGCTTGTGAATAAGGACCTATTGCTGCTGGTGCTTTATTTGTGTGTATTTCTTTTGACATGAATAATTCCTCCTGTATAAGCTTAATTTACTTAATTGAGTTTCACTATATCATTTAAGAGAGTAAATTTATAATTATCTCTGATTATTTTTTTGCAAATAATTCTTTATATTTCATAACATCTCTAGAATAATAAATATCTCCATAACACGCATCAAATTCTTTAGCTTCTTCTCTCAAGCATGTATAGATAGATTGGTCTTCTGCTTTATCATACATATCTTGTGAAAATTCAATTGCAATTTCTTGGCTGAATGTCTTGTCCATCTCGCGCACATAAGTGGAGAAGCCTGTACCAAAATTATATGATTGAACAGCGAGACGAACATCACCATCAGCTGCTTCTAAGTTCTTAGCAAAGTATTTAACGCCTTGTTCTATAGACACCTCTGGACTATCTATACAATCTATCTCTCCACAAAGGCTCTCAGATGATTGCATTGGATCATCTCCTCTACCACCTGACTCTTGCATCATCATTGCAAGTATAGTATCAACATGATTCTCAACATCATATTTTTTTGCATATTTTTCAATCGTTGGTTCATATTCTTTTACTTTTTTTGTTAAAAAAGGTTCTACTAACATTGATTTTACTGTTGTTGATGATTGCTCATTAACTACATAAGCGACTCCATATAAAAGCGAAGTCATAAATACAACTATAAGTGTAATTCTAAAAGTTATCTTTAGCGAATTATTTTTCATAATAAAACCTCTAATCTTTCTTCCTCATAAAATTAGTATAACGTTTTTTTACACTTTATGCATATGTTTTTTACTTTTATTTTATAGTTGTGATTATAAAAACAAAAAAAAGCAGAAACAATAAATTGTTCCTACCTTTTAAATATTTATTAAAGGTTTTTGTCTCCATCAATTATAAAGTTAACCAACCCGTCGAAAGCGCTTACATCTTGATTAAATAAAAAAGCAGGCATCATTATTAAAGCAACAGGTATAGCGATGTATGAAGCTAACAACCTTAAAATTCCTTTACCGAATGGTCTCATTTCAATCGCTCCTTCGTGTTTGTAGGTTAATACTATATTATCTGAATATTCAATGCAAGCTTTTTTTAAAAAAACATCTGAATTCTTTAAAGAATTCAGATGTTTTGCTTATATATTTAAGAGGCCACGAATATCATCTTCAGTAAGCGACTGTAGCATTTGCTCACCAGGTTGGATAATCTGACTAACAAGCTCTCTTTTTTTCTGTTGTAATTCATAAATCTTTTCTTCAATTGTTCCTTCAGTTATAAACCTAATAACTTGAACAACCTCTTTTTGACCAAAACGATGTGCCCTTCCAGCAGCTTGATCTTCTACAGCTGGGTTCCACCATAAGTCAAAGAGGATAACAGTATCTGCTCCTGTTAAGTTCAGACCTGTTCCACCTGCTTTTAACGATATTAAGAAGATATCTTTTTCTCCAGCATTAAAACGTTCACTCATTTTTACACGATCTTCTGATTTAGTTTGACCGTCTAGATAGAAGTAATCAATGCCTAAGTCATCCAATTCTTCCTTGATAAGCGCATGCATACTTGTAAATTGCGAGAAGATAAGCATACGTTTTCCGTTCTCTCTAAATGTTTGAACAGACTCGATAAGCTCGTCCATTTTTCCAGAACGTCCTTCATAATTCTCTAAAAACATTGAAGGATGAGAACATATTTGACGTAATCTTGTTAAACCGGCAAGTATTTTCATCCGATTAGCTTGAAAACCTTCTTGACCAATTGAATCTGAGGCTTCTCTTTGTATTTCTTTTAAATAACCAACATACAATTCTTTTTGATCTTTTGTTAATTCAGACATATGCACTGATTCAATTTTATCAGGTAATTCCTTTAAGACATCTGATTTTAATCTTCTTAAAATAAATGGCTTTGTCATTAAGGAAATCTTAACCGGCTCTAGCTTTTTAAATTCACGTAAGCTTGGCATTAACCCTGGTAAAATTACTTGGAAAATTGCCCATAACTCATCAACAGAGTTTTCAATTGGCGTACCACTTAATGCAAATTTACGACTAGCAGATATCTTTCTAATTGCTTGTGATGTTTTTGTTGCATAATTTTTGATAAATTGTGCTTCATCTAAAATAAGCGTTTGGAAACTTAAGTGCTGATAAATAGAAATATCTTGGCGAATCGTACCATAAGATGTAATCCAAACATCTTTATCTTGACTGTTTTTAATAATTTCTGCTCGTTCTGCTGGTGTACCAACTATCAGTTCTATATCTAAGCTAGGTGCGAATCTTTTACACTCATTACGCCAGTTATAAACAACTGATGACGGTACAATTACTAAATGCGGCCTATCTGAAGGCTCTGATAATAAATAAGCGATTGTTTGTAATGTTTTACCAAGTCCCATATCATCTGCTAATATACCGCCTAAGTGATAGTGACTTAATGATTTAAACCACTGGTAACCTACGTTTTGATAATCTCTTAATTCAGCTTCTAAGCCATCAGGCAATTCATACACTTGCTCTTCTGGATGCTGTAATTGATCGAGTAATTTATTAAAGGTCGGATCATATTGCTTCTTTGTTTGAATTAATTCATCGACTTGAGCACCACGATAAACAGGTAAAGTCACTTGAGCATCCTGAAGGTCCCCACGATTAACTTTTAAATCATTAAATAACTGTTGAACTGATTCATAAGCGTCATTCTCTAGCGAAACGATTGAACCTGAATCCATTCGGTAATAACGTTTCTTCTCAATAACCGCTTCTAAAATCTTTTGCACTTCTTCTTCTCCAACTCCGTCGATTGTAAATCCAATCTCTAGTAAATTTGACCGATTATCAACTTCAACTTGTGTAATTGGAATTGGATCTTCTTCTGTCATCAAATCACTAATATCTGATGTTAAGAATAATTCAAGTTCTTCATTAAGGCGTGGTAAAATATGATATAAGAATTCATACAATGCTTCATCCTCATCAATATCTAGATATAGATTAACCCCGTTATATCTGAAGTTAGCATGTTCAATTAAATTCATAATTAACGTTTCTTTTTTAATATCCCTAATAATGAAGACTTCACGTTCTTCATGATCATTAAACGGATTCACTTCATAGATTCCGTAGAAGTATTCAAGTTCACCAATGATACGTCCAGCCTTTTCTTCTAGAGACAGCTTGGCTCTTAATGGATATTCAACAATATCTGATGAAACATCTTCTGATACCGTTACTTCACCAACATCTTTTAATAATGGTAAAGCTTCTGATAAAAAGGTATCTGCTTGCTCTTGCGCAATTGGAAATTCATGATCCATCATACCTAATTGGAATAGTTGCTTTAAAACAACTATTTGTGAAGCTGTTGGGAAATAGAATGTTCCTTTTGAAAAAAGCAGCTCATATAATTCAAAATAAACGGACTCTTCAACATCATGCATTTGTAAAGTAAGTTCTTTATCTAAATCATGTTCCAGTGAAAAACTAAAAGGCAGTTCATTTTCAACAACTGAAAGTGATTTATATGCTTGGTTGCCTTGTTCGACAATAAGATTACGTTTAATAATCTCATATAACAATTCTTTCATAGCAATTGGTGGAACAATTACATGCCTTGCACCAGAAGTTTCTCTAAAGTAGCTTGGCGTGTTTGAACTTGTATAAACTTGTTCACCGGCTAATATGTGTTGTAAAAATTTAAGCATTGCCATGTCTTGCTCTAAAATATAATGTTCTTCTGGGTCATAAGTAAAATTGTCAGTGAAATAATGGATTTCTCCTGCAAACACATTACTCAGAAAGTCCGTTACATTTTTAACGACATAGAGACGATCAACGCCAACTTTTAATTGAATATATATTTGTTGTTCAACATCCCATTTAAGCGTGAACTCAATAACAACAGCCGTTCGATCAGACATAATATTAATTGGATTTTCACCTGAGGTAACAAGCGCTCTAATAAATTGATCAGACACTTCATATTTAAAGTCGTTTGATGTCAATTTAAGTCGATCAGCAACTTCAAGCAATCCAGCAACTAGGTGTTTACAGTAACCATAGGCATGAAATGCTGGGCATTCACAAAATCCATAACCTTCAATATCTTCTTCAAATTTATTTATATTTAATTCAACAAAATAAGGATCTGTTCCCTGAACAGTCGCATTCCAAATATCATTATTTTTATCATAGAGCACACTCGTAACACTCTCACTATTGTAATAAGCTAAACCGCGCTTAAAAACAATTGGTGGAAAACTATTTTTTATATTTTCTCGATTTAATATACTCATTAATTAAAACCTACCTTTTTAAAGCTCCATTTAACTATTATACCGTAACTTACCCTTTTTATAAATGATAAACAACCTACTATCTCTTTATTACACTCTTTTTTATTAAATTTTATAATATCTTGTCTCTTTTTTAGCCTTGAAGTATAAATAAAAATAGTAAATAATTGCAAAGATAATTGAAAGTGCAGATATTAAATAGATAAATTGATAACCGAAATAAAATGCAACAAGTCCGAAGCCCATTGCTCCAATACCAACCCCTAAGTCAAAAAACGAAAAGAACGTCGCATTAGCCATGCCCTTTCGGTTGTCAGCAGCTCCATTTACAGCCCATGCTTGTAAAGCTGGCTGAACACTTCCAAAACCAAAACCATAAAAAGCAGCGGCAATTAGTAATACAGTCGTATTAGGTAACCAAGC
>RCNJ01000497.1_pt1 | contig 14398 bp, 14 predicted proteins | sample 2041171 | NCBI WGS metagenome assembly RCNJ01 (sample SAMN09708213, study PRJNA481090) | feces metagenome | biome: feces | host: Pygoscelis adeliae | place: Antarctica: Rookery Lake | collected 2010-03-01 | reverse complement strand
AAGCTATATAGAAAGTATACTATGCGTATAAAGTTTTACAGTCAATAGAGTAGATGATATACTGGTTATCATTGATTAGATGGTATTTGAACTATGGGATATTACTATGTTTGTTCATTTGTAAATAATTCAAACTCTTTTTTAGATTAATGATATAATTAATAAAGAAGTAAACAAGTAACTTATTGAGAAAATTAGAAAAAGTGAGGTTATAAAATAATGACAACGAATTTTAAAGAATTAGGTATAGATAGTGAAATAGAAGAAGGACTTAAGAAGAGCGGAATAAAGAGTCCTACTCCTATTCAATCACAGTCTATTCCATTTGCACTTAAAGGTAGAGATATTATTGCACAAGCACAGACTGGTACAGGAAAGACACTTGCATTTCTGCTTCCTATACTTGAAAAAATAGATACTAACAATAAGGATGTTCAAGCATTAATAATAACACCAACAAGAGAATTAGCCATTCAGATTACAGCTGAAGCTAAGAAGCTATCAAAGATTAAAGAAATATATACTCTTTCTGTATATGGTGGGCAAGACGTAGAGGACCAAATAAGAAAACTTAAAAATGGAGTACATTTAGTGATTGGAACTCCAGGAAGAATTATTGATCATTTACAGAGAGGTACAATAAACTTTGGTAAGCTAAATATGTTAGTTTTAGACGAAGCAGATCAAATGCTTCACATGGGTTTTTTAGCAGATATAGAAACTATAGTTAGACAAACACCAAAGAGACGTCAAACTATGCTTTATTCAGCTACAATGAGACAGGATATTAAACAGTTAGCAGGAAAGTACTTACGAGATCCTAAAAGTATTATAGTAGAGTCAAAGAGTATAACACTTGATTCAGTAGAACAAATAATTGTAGAAACTACTGATAGAGGGAAGCAGAAAGCATTATTTGAAGCATTAGATAAATATAATCCTTTCTTAGCTATAATATTTTGCCGTACAAAACGTAGAGTTAAAGATCTTAATAATGCGTTACAAATGGCTGGATATAATTCAGCTGAGACTCACGGAGATCTTAGTCAAGCTAAGCGTGAAAGAGTTATGAAAAACTTTAGAAGTGCAAAGCTTCAATATTTAGTAGCTACAGATATTGCATCAAGAGGTATAGATGTAGAGGGGATAACTCATATATTTAACTATGATATTCCTGAAACTCCAGATAGTTACATACATCGTATAGGAAGAACAGCTAGAGCAGGGAAAAGCGGTGTAGCAGTAACATTTGTAACTCCTAAAAATGTAGAGGAGTTAAATGCAATTGAAAGAAAGATTCAAATGGATATAAAGACAATAGAACAAAAAGAAAAGAAAGAAAAAGAAGTAACTAATAAACCTAGACGCTCTAAGCCTAAAAGTTATAAGAAGTCTTCTAACTTTAAAGACAGAAACAACAAAGGAAAAAATAGAAATAAAAAGAATTTCAAAGGTAAAAAATCAAAGAGAAAGAGATAAATATAAAGTTTCTTGATATCTCAGACATTAGACTAAAATCTAATGTCTGAGTATTTTTATCTTTAAATTATAAATGGATGCATAATTATATAGGAAACCAAATAGATACAATTAATATTCTGTATAATATTTATTTAGTTGAATAAGTTTAAGCCTAATTATTATAGAATAGGAGGTTATTAATTTGAAAATAGTAATTGCATTAGGAGGAAACGCTTTAGGAAATAGCCCAGGAGAACAGTTGGAACTAGTAAAAAAAAGCTCAAAACCAATAGTAGATTTAATAGAAGATGGTCATGATGTAATAGTAGCTCATGGCAATGGTCCGCAAGTTGGAAAAATAAAGAAAGATATGCCAGATATGCCTTTTCCAGAATGTATTGCAATGAGTCAAGGATATATTGGATATCATTTACAAAATGCAATTAAAAGCGAATTAAAGAGAAGAAAAATTAATAAATCAGTTTGTACAGTAGTGACACAAGTCATTGTAGATAAAAATGATAAAGCTTTTAAAGAACCAACTAAGCCTATAGGTGGATTTTATACTAAAGAAGAGGCAGAAAAAATCTCTGAGAAAACTTCATTTATATTTAAAGAAGATTCTGGAAGAGGATATCGTAGAGTGGTAGCTTCTCCTATACCAATAGATATAGTAGAAACAGACATACTTTCAACGTTAATGGATAAAGGTCATATAGTTGTATCTGTAGGCGGTGGAGGAATTCCAGTTTATGAAGAAGGTAATGATCTAATAGGAGTTGAATCAGTTATAGATAAAGATTTTGCATCTTCAAAATTAGCTGAAAAGCTAAATGCAGATTATTTGATAATACTAACAGCAGTAGATCAAGTAGCTATTAACTTTGGAGAACCTTACGAACAATGGTTATCAGAGTTAAATATTAAAACTTTAGATAAATATATAAAAGAGGGACATTTTGCTCCAGGATCAATGTTACCAAAAGTAAAAGCAGCAAGAGAATTTGCATTATCTAAATCTGGTAGAAAAGCATTAATAACATCATTAGAAAAAGCAGAGCAAGGAATAAAAGGTGAAACAGGAACGATTATCACAAATAAATAATATCAACATCTTAAAAGATAGTATAATAGGTGGTAGCTATTATACTATCTTTTAAGGTGTCTAAAATAGGGTAAGAGTATAATGGAAAAGTAAAAGGTAGGTGAAGTAATGTGGGTCATATGTCTGGTTTAGGAATGACAATTGGAGGTATTATAATATCGCTAATTATGCTTGTAATTTGGTTGGTAGTTTTAGGACTTAGTATCTATATAATGATATTAATTATAAGGGCACTGAAGACTTATATAAATAAAAACTCATAAGGAGTGTATACATGAAATATTTAGTAAGACAGAGGCTATTTGCTTTTAATGATAGTTTTTATATAACAGATGAAAGAAAGAATTCTATCTATAAAATAGAAGGAAGAATATTCTCACTTGGAAATAAACTAAATATATATGATATGAAAGGTAATAAACTTATTCATATTCAACAAAAATTATTTAAATTTTTATCGGAATATGAAATATATGAAGACAATAAAATAGTTGCAAGGCTTAAAAAAAAGTTTACTCTATTCAAATCAAAGATTGATATTAGCAGCGATTATGGAAACTTTCAAATAAGAGGAGATGTTTTTGCTTATAATTTTTCTATATTGAGAGATGGATTAGTAATAGCGGGTGTAAATAAAAAGCTTATTTCTTTTTCAGATGTGTACTCAGTTAAAATTGTAGAAGGAGAACGAGATGATTTTGTTTTAGCATTAGTGATTGTAATAGATCAAATTTTTCATGATGATAATCACAATAATTCTTAGTTTAAATAAGCATAAAAATAGATATAGGGTAAATAGTATGATTTCATACTATTCCTATATCTATTTTACTATATCTAGTAATTAAAGATCGCCTATTATTTATCTAAAACTTCTTTAAGTTTCTCTATAAATATTTTGTTTTGTTCCATAGTTCCAATAGTAACCCTAATATATGAGTCCATAAAAGCTCTTATAATTACTCCACGTTTTTGAAGTTCTTCAAATACAAAACCTGCATCCTGACCTACATTTACAAATATATGATTAGTTTCTGTTTTGGGATAATCAAATCCTAACTTATCAAACTCTTCATATAGATATTTCTTACCTTCAATATTCATATCATAGCTTTTCTTAACGAACTCTTGATCTTTAAGAGCTGCTATTGCTGCATTTTGCGCTATAGAGTTTACATTAAAAGGACATCTGACTCTTTCAATACTTTCTATTATATCTTTATTTGCTAGAGTATATCCTATTCTGAGTGCAGCTAGACCATAAATTTTTGAAAAAGTTCTCATTATTATAAGGTTTGGATATTTTTCAAGTAGTTTTTCTGTATCATGAGGATAATCATCACAAGTTACATATTCATTATATGCTTCATCATAAACTACGATTATGTTTTTAGGTACACTATTTAAAAATTTAAATAATTCTTCTTCTGTAAATATAGTTCCTGTTGGATTGTTAGGATTACATAACCAAATAAATTTAGTTTTATCAGTAATTTCTTTAAACATACTGTCTAAATCATAAGTCCAATCTTTAAGTGGAACTACAACAGACTTTGCACCCATCATTGTTGTTACTGAATTATATCTTGGAAATGTAACACTAGACATAATAACTTCATCACCACTGTTTAGAAATGTCTTAGCTAACATATCTACCATTTCATCGGAACCATTAGTTAGAATTATTTCTTTACAATCTAAGTTAAGTTTCGTAGCTAACTCTTGCTTTAGAATCGTGCAGTTTCCATCAGGATAAAGTTCCAAAGAGTCGGTACTTCTTATAGTTTCAAGTACATCAGGAGAACAACCTAAAGGATTTTCATTTGATGCAAGTTTTATAACTTCATCAAGTCCGTATTCTTTTTTAACATCTTCTATAGGTTTCCCTGGCATGTACGGTGAAAGGTCTTTGATTTCATTTCTACATTTTATTGTCATAATAAAAAAAGCCCCCTTAATTTAATAATAACTTCATTATATCATAGTAATATTAATATATAATTAAAAACAAAATATAGAGATATGATGATGAATACACATATAAACAAAGTAAGCAAGAGTTATATGGAAATGACAATATATATATATAATTAATAGTACTTGAATAAATTCTAAAAAAAGTATAGTATATAGTTAAAGGGCAAAGAAAGTCAAAGTCAAACAAAGAGGTGATTTAAGTTGCCAAGACTTAGCGATGTAATAGAAAGATTTTTAAAAGCTATGTTAAAAGAGACAGAAGATGGAATAATAGAAATACAAAGAAATGAACTTGCAGAACATTTTGATTGTGCACCTTCTCAAATAAATTATGTACTTACTACAAGATTTACTTCTGATAGAGGTTATTATATAGAGAGTAGACGAGGCGGCGGTGGGTATATAAGAGTAGTGAGGGCTAGTATAGAAGAAAGCGATTATATAAATGATCTTATGACCAATGTTATAGGAGAGTCACTTACTAGACAGAAGGCTTATGGAATGATAGAAGACTTTGTTGAAGAAGAATTGCTAACTGAAAGAGAAGGCGAATTAATAAAAGTAGCACTTTCAGAAAGTTCACTTGGAAAAAATGTGGAATCAAATAAATTAAGAGCGAGTATATTTAAGAATGTACTCATAATACTTATAGATTAATAGATATAAAACTTTAAGGAGGGGTAACTATATGATGTGCGAAGATTGTGGAAAAAACTCAGCTACATTTCATATGACAGAAATTATAAATGGGAAAGGTAAAGAAATTCATTTATGTGAAGAGTGTGCTAGTAAAAATGATGACTTTAGTTTCAGTTCTTCATTTACAATTCAAGATTTATTAGCAGGTCTTTTAGATATTCCTGGGGAACATGATTTCAAAGCTGGTTTTGAAGAGGATATATCATGTTCAAGTTGTGGTACTACCTATGAAGAATTTAAAAGAAAAGGAAAATTTGGGTGTAGTAATTGCTATGATTCATTTAGAGGAAAATTAGAACCTCTTTTTAAGAATATCCATGGACATGACACACATATAGGAAAGATTCCTAAACGTACAGGTGGAGTTATAAAAAAGAGAAAAGATATAAATTCTCTTAAAATCAGGTTACAAAAATCTGTAGAAGAGGAAGAATTTGAAATAGCAGCAGAATTAAGAGATGAAATAAAGAAATTAGAAATAGAAATAGAAGAAAGTTAGGAGGGAGTAATCTATGAATAAGTGGTTAGATGATTATGAAGGACTAGAAAAAGATATAGTTATAAGCAGTAGAATAAGACTTGCGCGTAACATAGAAGGTATGAAACTCCCGAATAATATGAGTATAGAAGAAGGAACTAAAGTTATTGATATGATAAAGGAAGCTATGGTAAAAGATGACAATTATGAACTATATAATATAGAAGAATTAACAAGACAAGAACGGGAGTTATTTGTAGAAAATCATCTAATAAGTCCGGATTTATTAAAGAAACCAAGTATAAGTAGCTTTTTACTCAGAAAAGATGAAAAAGTAACTATAATGATAAATGAAGAAGATCATATAAGAATTCAAGTACTCTTTTCAGGACTTAACCTAGATGAGAGTTTTAAAGTTTGTAATGAAGTAGATGATTTAATAGAAGATAGTATAAATTACAGCTTTGATGAGAAATTTGGATATATAACATCTTGTCCGACCAATACAGGAACAGGGCTCCGTGCATCTGTTATGGTTCATCTTCCTAGTCTCGTTAGAACTGGTAGTATAAATGGAATATTACAAGCAGTAAGTCAACTTGGATTAGCAGTAAGAGGTCTTTATGGGGAAGGTTCTGGTTCGCTTGGAAATATATTTCAGATTTCAAATCAAGTAACACTTGGAGAAACTGAAGAAGAAATTGTATCTAAGCTAAAGGGAATAGTAACTCAGATTATAGGACGAGAAAGAAAATCTAGAAAATTACTTTTAAATACTAAGAAAATTGATACTGAAGATAAGATCTATAGATCGCTTGGTATTCTTCAAAATGCAAGAATATTATCTTCTAAGGAAACTATGGATTTACTTTCCGACGTTAGAATGGGAGCTGGAATGGGTATTTTAGAAGATATAGATGTAAATATATTGGATAACTTAATAATAGACATCCAGCCTGCAAATATAAATGAAATTTATGAGGATACACTAGATAGTAGAGAAAGAGATATAAAAAGAGCAGAAATATTAAGAGATAAATTGAAGAAGGAAAAAAAATAAGGAGGTTTTTTTATGGCTATGTTTGGAAGATTTACAGAAAGAGCACAAAGGGTAATATATCTAGCGCAGGAAGAAGCTGGAGTATTAAAACATGACTATATAGGAACGGAACATCTACTTTTAGGACTTGTTAAAGAAGGCGAAGGAGTAGCTGCAAATGTTTTAGGAAGCATGGGTGTAGACCTTGATAAATTAAGAAATCAAATTATAGATATAATAGGAGAAGGAGAACAAACTTCTAAAATTTTAGGACTTACGCCAAGAACTAAAAGAGTATTTGAATTAAGTTTTGAAGAGGCAAGAAAAATGGGTCAAAACTATGTAGGAACAGAACACTTACTTTTAGGACTTATAAAAGAAGGAGAAGGAGTAGCGGCAGCAATTTTAAAAAATTCAGGTATAGATTTAGAGAAAGCAAGAACTGAAGTTATAAATACTTTAAATCAAAATTCAGGTCAGACTAATAATATGTCTGCTAAAAAGAGAAAACCTGAGAGCAATACTCCTACTTTAGATGAATACGGGCGCGATTTAACAGTACTTGCAGCTGAAGATAAGATAGATCCTGTCATAGGAAGAAGCAAGGAAATAGAGAGAATTATACAAATTTTAAGTCGAAGAACTAAAAACAATCCTGTTTTAATAGGAGAACCAGGAGTAGGTAAAACTGCAATTGCAGAGGGACTTGCTCAAAAAATATTAATGGGAGAAGTACCAGAACTTCTTAAAGATAAGAGAGTAGTTACTCTAGACTTACCTTCTATGGTAGCAGGTGCTAAGTATAGAGGAGAGTTTGAAGAGAGACTTAAAAATGTAATGGAGGAACTTGTAACTGTTAAAAATGTAATTTTATTTATAGATGAAATGCATACAATCATAGGTGCAGGAGCTGCAGAAGGTAGTATAGATGCATCAAACATATTAAAACCAGCACTTGCAAGAGGAGAGTTACAAGCAATAGGTGCAACTACTATAGATGAATATAAGAAAAACATTGAAAAAGATGCAGCTCTTGAGAGAAGATTTCAAACTGTATTAGTAGAAGAACCGAATGAATCAGATACACTTAAGATTTTAGAAGGACTTCGTGATAAATATGAAGCACACCATAGAGTTAAAATTAGTGATGAAGCACTTAAAGCATCAGTTGAATTATCTAGTAGATATATAACAGATAGATACCTACCAGACAAAGCAATTGATTTAATAGACGAAGCAGGTTCTAGACTTAGACTTAAATCTGTGACACGTCCAAGCGATTTAAATGAACTTGAAACTAAGATTGAAGATTTAAATCAAGAAAAAGATGAAGCAATAAATTCTCAGGATTATGAAAAAGCTGCAAACATAAGAGATGAAGAGAAAAAAGTAAAAGAACAATTGGATAAAAGAAATGAAGAATGGGATCAAACAAAGCATACATCTGACAAAGAAGTAACTTATGATGATATAGCTCATATAGTTTCAACTTGGACTGGAATACCAGTTAAAAAGATGACTCAAGAAGAATCAGAGAGATTATTAAACCTTGAAAACATTCTTCACGAAAAAGTAATAGGTCAGGAGCAAGCTGTTACTACTTTATCTAATGCAGTAAGAAGAGCAAGAGCGGGACTTAAAGATCCAGAGAAACCAATAGGATCATTTATATTTGTAGGTCCTACAGGAGTGGGTAAAACATACCTGACAAAGGCATTAGCAGAATCATTATTTGGAGATGAAAAAGCTGTAATAAGACTTGATATGAGTGAGTATATGGAAAAACACTCAGTATCTAAATTAATAGGATCACCTCCAGGATATGTGGGATTTGAAGAAGGTGGACAATTAACTGAAAAAGTTAGAAGAAAGCCATATTCAGTAATACTACTCGATGAGATAGAAAAAGCACATCCAGATGTATTTAATATATTACTTCAATTATTAGATGATGGAAGACTTACAGACTCACAGGGTAGAGTTGTTGACTTTAAAAACACAGTAATTATAATGACTTCAAATGTAGGTGCATCAACTCTTAAACAGCAAGGAACACTTGGTTTCTCAGCACCTGATGAAGGTGAAGTTGAAAAACAAGAGTACGATAAAATGAAAGAAAAGATAGAGGAAGAATTAAAGAAAACATTTAGACCAGAATTCCTAAATAGAATAGATGAAACTATAGTATTCCATTCATTAAATAAAGAACAGATAGGTGAAATAGTAAATCTAATGGTAGAAGAGTTAGAAGATAGACTTAAGGATTTAAACATACACCTTGAGGTTACAGATAAGGCTCGTGAATTTATAGGTGATGAAGGTTTTGATCCAGATTATGGAGCTAGACCACTTGAGAGAGCTATAAGAAACTTAGTTGAGAACCCATTATCAGAAGAAATGTTAAAAGGAAATATATCTAACAATGATAGTGTGGAAGTAGATTATGATGATGAAGAAATTAAATTCAATAAAATAAATAAGTAAATTATAAAGCTGTCTTATTTAAAGACAGCTTTATTTTTTAAAAAGATTATAGAATTATTGAAATAACATATATTATAGACTATAATAAGTAGTAATAGCTCTTTAATCGGAGAGATAGGGGGAGTTTATTTGGCAAAACTTAAAAATAAATTTGTTTGTCAAGAATGTGGCTACGAAAGTTTAAGATGGATTGGGAAATGTCCTTCTTGCAATAGCTGGAATTCTTTTGTAGAAGAAATATATGATGCTAAAGCAAAGAAATTATCTATAGCTGATACAAAGGACGTAAAGGTTGAAAGACTAATAGATATATCTATTAGTAATGAAGACCGAATAGAAACTGGTTTAGGTGAATTAGATAGGGTTTTAGGTGGTGGAATAGTAAAAGGCTCACTAGCTTTAATAGGAGGAGATCCAGGAATAGGAAAATCAACCCTTGCAGTTCAAATCGCTAATAACATATCTAATAAAGATCATAATGTACTTTATGTTTCAGGAGAAGAATCAGCTAAGCAAATAAAAATGAGATCAGATAGACTAAGTATAAAGTCAGATAAACTTTATATTTTAGCAGAAACTAATTTAGATATAATAACAAAAGTAGTTGAAAAGATAAATCCAGAAATAATAATAATAGACTCTATTCAAACAATGTTTGACCCTAGTATTGAATCAGCTCCAGGAAGTGTAAGTCAGGTCAGAACTATAACGTCTAATTTAATGAAACTTTCAAAGGCAAGAGAAATGGCAAGTTTTTTAGTAGGTCATGTAACTAAAGATGGATCTATAGCAGGTCCTAGAGTTCTTGAACATATGGTAGACGTTGTTCTTTATTTTGAAGGAGAAAGACATAACACGTATAGAATTTTAAGAGGAGTAAAAAATAGATTCGGTTCCACTAATGAAATAGGAATGTTTGAGATGAGAGATGTAGGACTTGTAGAAGTAGAAAACCCATCTGAGATGCTTCTTTCGGGTAGGCCAGAACATACTGCAGGAACTATAGTAGTTCCAAGTGTCGAAGGTACAAGACCTATGATGATAGAGGTACAAGCATTAGTAACTAACACCTTGTTTGGAATGCCAAGAAGAGTGGCAACGGGTATAGATTATAATAGGGTAGTTTTAATGATAGCAGTTTTAGAGAAAAAAGCAGGGCTTCATTTACAAAATTCAGATGCATACATAAACATCGTTGGGGGAATACAAATAAAGGAACCAGCAGTAGATCTTGGAATTGTGTGTGCAATAGCATCTAGTTTTAAAGATGTTACAATAGATAGTAAAACAGTTGCTTTAGGAGAAGTGGGACTAACAGGAGAACTTAGAACTGTAAGTTTTATAGAGAAGAGAATAAAAGAAGCTTCAAAACTCGGCTTTACAAAAGTTATAATACCAGAAGCGAATCTTAAAGGACTTGAAAGAAATAGTGACATAGAGGTCATAGGTGTATCTAATATAGAAAAAGCATTAAAAATAGTTTTAGGAGGTTAACGATGGATGAAAAATGATGGGAACAAAAAAGAGGATGTATTACAATACTTAAAGAAGATATCACCAGGCACAGCTTTAAGAGATGGACTTGAAAACATAGTAAGAGCAAAAACTGGCGCACTTATAGTTGTTAGCGATGCTGAAGAAGTTATGGAGATCGTAGATGGTGGTTTTAATATAAACAGTGAATTTAATCCAGCAAGTATATATGAATTAGCAAAGATGGATGGTGCAATAGTTTTAAGTGAAGATGGAAGAAGAATATTATATGCAAATGCACAACTTGTGCCTGATTCAAGTATTTCATCTAAAGAAACCGGAACTAGACATAGAACTGCCGAAAGAGTTGCAAAACAAACAGGTAAATTTATCATATCTATATCTGAAAGAAGAAATATTATAACTCTTTATAAAGGAAATACTAAATATGTACTCAAAGATGTAAATGAAATACTTAATAAAGCAAATCAAGCGATACAAACACTTGAGAAATATAAAGTTGTATTAAATCAAGCTATGTCTAATTTAAGTGCATTAGAATTTGAAGATTTAGTTACAGTATTTGATGTTACTAAAGTGCTTCAAAGAACTGAAATGGTAATGAGGGTAGTAGTAGAGATTGAAAAGTATATAATAGAACTTGGTAATGAAGGTAGGCTTATTGAAATGCAGTTAGATGAGCTTACAGGATTTGCAGAGGAAGATGGAATAAATGTAATAAGAGATTATTATATTCATAGTGAGGATAGAAATCATGAAGATGTGAATAAGGATATTCAAAAACTTACTCAAGATGATCTTTTAGAACTGACTATAATAGCTAGAATATTAGGATTTGATAACGGAACAGACTCGCTAGATGAACAGGTATATCCAAAAGGATATAGGATACTAAATAAGATTCCAAGAATACCATTTTCTGTTTTAGAAAATGTAATAGAGGAATTTGATACACTTCAAGGAATTTTAAAAGCATCACTAACAGAACTTGATGATGTTGAAGGTATAGGTGAGATAAGAGCTAGATCTATAAAAGATGGACTTAGAAGATTTCAAGAACAGTCAATAATAGATAGACATATTTAAAAATAAGTGGACCAAATAGTTTTATTTGGTCCACTTATTTTTATAATAAGGAAAAGATACCTAAAGTATCTACTTTTTCAAGTTCATTTGAAACAGCTTCATTTAAATTTATACCAAGTGTATTACATATAGCACCTATATAAAATACATGATTTCCAATTTCCTTTTCTACAATTTCTTTACAATTACCACAGAGCTCACCTTCTACATGTTCTTTAAAGTGTTCTTTAGAGTCACTAAAAGTAGATTTATCGTTAGTAGGTAATTCCTGCTTGCTAGCATTTATGCTGATACACCCACAACTAGTTACAGATTTAGCAATTGCACGATTAATTCTACTGTTTGATTCTTCAAGTTTAGTCATTACATCTAATATACTTCTGTGTCTTACTAAGACATCAGAAACTATATCTTGTAAATCATTACTAATTATATCTTTTTTCAAAATATTCACTCCTTTATAATATTGTATGAAAACGATATCCGTTTCTATTCATTATACTTTTTATAGTCTTGATTTGTCAACGACATTATTAGTTGACAAGAATTGATAAGCTATGATAAAATAATTAATTTGACTGAAACACGTATATATTATATAATTAGGTGATAATGTTTATTTATATTTTTAGGAGGTTTTCCAATATGTTTAATATAGGAGATAGAATTGTATACCCTATGCATGGGGCAGGCATTATAGTTGCAGAGGAAGAAAAGGAAATACTAGGGGAGAAAAGAAAATACTTTATAATGAAGATGCCTATGAGTGATATGAAAGTTATGATACCTATAGACAGTGTTGAAGAGATAGGTATTAGACCAGTAGTAGATGAAGAGGAAATTGAGAAAGTAAAAGTTGTACTTGCAGATGATGAAACTGAAATGTCACAAAATTGGAATAGAAGATACAGAGCTAATATGGATAAAATTAAGAGTGGAGATATTTATGAAATTGCAGGTGTTGTAAGAAACTTAGTACTAAGAGATAGAGAAAAAGGGTTATCTACAGGTGAGAGAAAGATGCTTAGTAATGCAAAACAGATGTTAGTAAGTGAGATGGTACTATCTAAAGAAATGGAAAATGAAGAAGCAGACAATTTAATAGAAGAAATAATAAAATAGCGTCTTAGATGACGCTTATTTTTTATAAATTTTAAGAATTATTTATAAACCTTTGTATTTTGGTAATAAATAAACATAATGGGTAAATATATCAGAAGGAGGTGAAATAGTGGATAAATTAATGAAGATAATCATAACTATCTTAGGTATGACCCTAGGTGTTGCTATAGTAGCTATTGCTAATAGTTTTGGAGTTTTAGATACATTATCAGAATCAGGTGGGATTTTAAAGGGTAATATAATCATTTACATAGCTTTAAGCTTAATACTTGGAATAATTGCATTCATATTATCAAATAAAATTATAACTGTTATAAAATTAGCTATAGGTAAAGCAGAAAACAAACTTGAAGATATTCCTGCGCTTGATATTGTTTTAGGAGTAATAGGACTTGTAGTAGGTTTTGTTATAGCATACTTACTTAGTAGTTTACTTGTAGAAATTCCATTTGGAATTGGAGTTGTACTTTCGGGATTGTCATATATAGCGCTTGGTTATTTAGGAATAAAGGTAACTACAAGACAAACTGATGATTTTAAAAATGTAATAAATGTTTTTAGAAAGTCTAATACAAAGGATAAAAATATAAAAACTTCTTTAGTCAAACCAAAAGTTTTAGATACATCTGTTATTATAGACGGTAGAATATTGGACATATGCAAAACAGACTTTATAGAGGGACCACTTATTATACCTGAATTTGTATTAAAAGAACTTCAACATATAGCTGATTCTGCTGATGGACTTAAAAGAAATAGAGGCAGAAGAGGACTTGATATAATAAAAACAATGCAACAAGAGTTAGATATAGAAATTATAATTGAAGATAGAGACTTTGAGGATGTACCTGAAGTAGATACAAAGCTTTTAAAGCTAGCACAATTTATGGAAGGCAAGGTTGTTACTAATGATTATAATTTAAATAAGGTAGCAGAAGTACATGGAGTAGAAGTTTTAAACATAAATGAACTTGCAAATGCAGTAAAACCTGTAGTACTTCCTGGAGAAGAAATGGTAGTTTTAGTTATTAAAATAGGTAAAGAACCTTCTCAAGGTGTAGCATATTTAGATGACGGAACAATGATAGTAGTTGAAGGTGGAAAAGAATATATAAATAAATCTGTAGAAGTTGTAGTAACGAGCGTACTTCAAACAGCTGCGGGAAAAATGATATTTGCAAAACCTAAACGAGTAGAAAAGAAAGCAGTATAATTAAATATAAAAAATTAAAGCTGTTTCCGCCGGAATCAGCTTTTTGTGATGGGTGTGAATTAAATTATGAGCTATAAAGAGAACTTTATATCTGTAGTAATAGTAGCAGCAGGCTTAGGAAAAAGAATGAAAGCTAATATAAATAAACAATATCTATTACTTAAAGAAAAACCAATAGTTGCACATACTATAGAAAAGTTTGAAAACAATGATAATATAGATGAAATAATTTAATTCACA
>RCNJ01000496.1_pt1 | contig 14398 bp, 14 predicted proteins | sample 2041171 | NCBI WGS metagenome assembly RCNJ01 (sample SAMN09708213, study PRJNA481090) | feces metagenome | biome: feces | host: Pygoscelis adeliae | place: Antarctica: Rookery Lake | collected 2010-03-01 | reverse complement strand
ACGAGGAACACCGGCTTCTTCTGCCGGCGGAGCATCTTCACCACGAGTTCGTCGGTGGCCGTGGCCCCGACGGCGGAGTCGACGACGAAGATGATCGCGTCGGACAGGTCGGCTGCGAGCTCGGCTTGGTCGGCGACCCGGGCGTGGATGCCCTTGGCGTCGTGCTCCCAGCCGCCGGTGTCCACGAGCGTGAAGTCACGTCCGCTCCACTCGGCGCGGTAGGACACCCGGTCGCGGGTGACTCCGGGGACGTCCTCGACCACTGCTTCGCGGCGGCCGATGATCCGGTTGACCAGCGTCGATTTGCCCACGTTGGGTCGGCCGATGATGGCCACCACTGGTGGTGCCTTCTCCTCGCTCGCGTCGAAGTCTTCGTCGTCGCGGTGGGACAGCAGCTGGGTGTCCTCGTCGTCGAGGTCGTAGTCAGCCAGGCCTTCACGCAGGGAAGCGGCGCGCTGCTCGGCTTCCTCATCGGTGATCAGGTCAAGTTTTTCGGCGACGTGGTCCTCTCCCGAGGGGACGTATTCGTCTCCGTCGCCGGGAACGGCGGCGTGATCTGTCATGTTCAGGGGTTTCCTTTGTTCGCCGCTTCCGCCGTACACGGAAGCACTTACCATTTTTGCACGCTTGGGGCCTGCGGGTTCTCAGGCCGGAGCGTCGGCGGCCTCCACGACTCCCAGCACGGCCTGGACCGTCTGTTCGAAATCCAGGTCGGAGGAATCGACGGTGACCACTCCGTCAGCCGCAGTAGTGAAACTGGTGACGGTGGAATCCTTGGCGTCGCGGGCGACGACCTGGCGCTGCAGGTCCTCACCGGTCTGGGTGCCGCCGAGCTGCAGGCCACGGCGGGCCATGCGCACTTCCTCGCGGGCGGTGAGCAGGATCCGGGCCGGGGCGTCCGGGGCCACCACGGTGGTGATGTCGCGCCCTTCGGCGACGATGCGCTCGTGGCCGGCAATGATCTCCTGCTGGCGGCGGACCAGTTCGGCCCGGACCTCGAGGATGACGGCGACCGAGGAAACGGCCTCCGACACGTGGGGGGCCCGGATCGCTTCGCTCACGTCGGCCCCGTTGACCATCACCTGTTCGGTATCGGGCTCGGTGCCGATCTGCACGGAGGCCGCCTTCACCGCTGCGGTGATGGCTTCCGGGTCCTGGAGATCCGTCCCGGCTTCGAGGCAGGCATAGGTCAGCGCGCGGTACATCGCCCCGGTATCAAGGTAGGCGGCGCCGAGCCTGCGGGCCACCTCCTTCGAAACCGATGACTTGCCGCTGCCTGACGGGCCGTCGATGGCCACCACTAGATTCTGCACTTACTGCACTACCTTCCACGAGCGTTCGGTGAGGGCGTCCATGAGTTCCTGGCTGCGCCCCGGTAAAACGGAGATTTCGACCATACCGACCTGATGGCCCGAGGAGTGTTCCATCCGCAGGTCCTCCAGGTTGATTCCCGCGTCGCCGACGTCGGCCAGCAGCTGGGCGATCTGCCCGGGGCGGTCGTCCACGATGACGGTGACCACGGCGAAGGCCTGTGGTGGGGAACCGTGCTTGCCGGGGATCCGCGCCTGCCCGGCATTGCCCTCCCCCATGAGTTCGGCCAGGTCCAACAGTGCGCCGGGCCCTTCGGGGTCCTCCAACGTGGAGATGAGCCGGTTCAGGTCCTCCCGCAGCCCGTGCAGGATACCCACCAGCTCCGGGGCGTTGTTGCTGAGGATCTGGATCCAGAGCCGGGGGTCCGAGGCGGCGATGCGGGTGGTGTCGCGTAGTCCGTTGCCGGCCAGGGCGAGCGTATGTGCCGGGGCGTTGAGTAGTCGCGAGGCCAATAGCGAAGAAGCGATCTGCGGGAAATGCGAGATCAGCGCGACGGCGGCATCGTGCTCCCCTGCATCCAGCCGGTGCACGGTGGCGCCCAGATCGATGGCCAGATCCGCGGCGACGACGACGCTGGATTCCCGGGAGCCCGAATGGGCGCAGATGACCCACGGCATGGCGGTGAACAGTTCACCACGGGCGGCTGCAGGGCCGGATTTTTCCCGCCCGGCCATGGGGTGGGTTCCGACGTAGCGGGACAGGTCGGCCTCGGTCAGCCGGTCATCCGCCTTCAGCGCCCGCAGGATGGAGGTCTTGACGCTGGCGATGTCCACCACCGTTGCCCCCGGGTAGGCACGGAGGGCGTCGGAGACCACTGCGGCGGTCACGTCGGGAGGGGAAGCCACCACGACCAGCACGGGCTCGGGCGAGACCCCGCGCTCGTGCAGGGTACCGGCGCCGATGTCCTGCGCGACCCGCGCAGCGGTCGGCGAGGTATCCGCCAGCGAGATCCGCAGGCCAAGCCGGCTCAGTCCGAGTCCGACGCTGGCGCCGAGCAGTCCGGTACCGACCACCAGTACCGGACCGGAAAGATGTGCAGCAACCACCAGCTACATACCCACTTCGGAAAGCAGGTGGCCGACCTCGTGGTTGCCCAGCTGACGGATGGTGCCCTGCTTCTGGTCGCCCAGACGAATCGGGCCCATCTGCACGCGCACCAGGCGCTTGACCGGGTGGCCGACGGCGTCGAAGAGACGGCGGACGATCCGGTTGCGGCCCGAGTGCAGGATGACCTCCACCAGGACCTTGCCCGGGGTGGAGTCGACGAGCTTGAAGGAGTCGACGCTGGCGATGCCGTCCTCGAGCTTGATGCCGCTCTTCATCTCGGCGCCGACGCCATGGGCCATCGGTCCGGGAACCTGGACCAGGTAGGTCTTGGGGATCTCGTAGGAGGGGTGGGTCAGCCGGTTGGCCAGTTCCCCGTCGTTGGTCAGCAACAGCAGACCCTCGGTGTTCACGTCCAGGCGGCCGACGTGGAAGAGCCGCTCGCTCTTCTTGCGCAGGAAGTCCGAGACGCACGGGCGGCCCTCGGGATCCTCCATGGTGGAGACGACGCCGCGGGGCTTATTGAAGACGAAATACTTCATCGTCTCGTTGAGCTGGATGCGCATGCCGTCGACGTGGATGCTCTCGGAGGTCGGGTCCACCCGGATGCCGAGCTCGGTGACGATCTCGCCATTGACCTCCACCCGTCCGGCGGTGATCATTTCCTCACTGACGCGACGGGAGGCCACACCGGCGTTGGCCATGACCTTCTGCAAACGCACGCCGTCCTGGTCCTGCGCCTGCTCGGTGCGCGGCGTCGTCCGTCGCTGGGAGGCCGGGCGGTTCTTCTTCACCGGTCCGAGGTTGCGGCCGAAGCGTTCACTACCGAAGGCCTGGGGTCCACGCGGGGCCCCCGAAGACTGGTCCTTCTTTCCGGCGGCCTGTTTCTTGGCGCCGTAGCTGCCACCTGTTTTCGGGCCCTGCTTGGGGCCGTCCTGTCGTCGTCCGGAAGCGCCGCTCCCGGCACCCTGGCCGGGCGTTGACCGGCGTTGATTGCCGCGGTCTGCGCCTGAATTGGATCCCTGGGTCATGTCGATTCCTTCGTTGCTTACTGAGGTGGTGGCCTAGAAAGGGACGTCGTCGTAATGCTCGAGGTCGTCCAGTCCGGGCAGATGAGGGGAGAGCTCCGGCAGGTCCGCCACGCTGTCCACCCCCAATCTTTCCAGAAAATAGCCGGTGGTCCGATACAGCATGGCACCCGAAGCCGGATCCGCCCCCTCTTCGGCGACCAAACCGCGCATCGTCAGGGTCCTGACGACGGAGTCGACGTTGACCCCGCGGATCGCCGCGATGCGGGCTCGGGAGGCCGGTTGGCGGTAGGCGATCACCGCCAGGGTTTCCAGTGCCGCCTGGGATAGACGGGAGGTGGCACCGTCCAGGACGAAGCGGGAGACAACGGGAGCAAAGTCACGTTTTGAATAGACCCGCCACCCTCCTGCCAGCTCGCGCAGCTCGAAACCATGGTGTAGGTCATAGTCGTTTTGCAGTTCGGACAGCAGTTCGCGGACCCGCTGCACCTCCACGTCCAGGACCTCGGCTAGCCGCAGCGCGGTGACCGGTTCGTCGGCGACCATCAGCACGGCTTCGATGGCCGCCCGTGCCCCGCCGGGAAGTTCGTCGATGGAGGGTTCTTCGGCCGGGGGCAGCGCCCCGCCGTCGTCCTGGGTCATGGCATGTCCTCCTGCGCTGATGGGGCCGCTGCGACCGGCACGGGCAGCTGGTGGCCTGCGGTGACCGTTTCGGGTTCCCACTGTCCGGCGCCCGGGTTCCAGGAGACCAGCAGCTCCCCCAGCGGGCCCGCTTGGTCGAATCCGACGAATCTGTCACGGAACAAATCCAGCAACGCCAGGAACCTGGCAATGACCACGGGGGTTGAAGGCGCATCGGCCACCAGCTCGGCGAAGCTGACCGGGCCCCCTCCGATCAGCCGTGCGGCGATCAGGTCCGCCTGTTCGCGCACGTTCACCGTGGGGGCGTGCAGGTGTTCGATGCCGACTTCGGTCGGTTCGATCGGCCGGGGTTCCATGGCCTTGCGGGCCAACCGAGCCAGGGTGGTCGGGTTGGTGGTGAAGACCAGTTCGGGCAGCAGGGCGGCGAATCCGGGTTCGAGGGAGACCCGGCGGGGGTGGCGTTCGGCCTGCTCGGCGAGGAGTTCGGAGAATCGCCCGGCGATGGCCTTGAACGCCCGGTACTGGAGGAGCCGAGCGAAGAGCAGGTCACGTGCCTCGAGCAGGGCGATGTCCTCGTTGGATTCGACCTCTCCGGTGGGCAGCAACCGTGCCGCCTTCAGGTCCAGCAGGGTGGAGGCCACCACCAGGAACGACGTCGTCTCCTCCAGGGCGCCTTCCCCCTCGCGTTCGCGCAGATCACGTAGATAGGCGATGAATTCGTCGGTGACCTTCGCCAAGGCGATCTCGGTGATGTCGAGCTGGTGTTTACCGATGAGGTTCAGCAGCACGTCGAAGGGCCCGGAGAAGTTCTCCAGGGCCACGGCGAAGCCACCGACCGTCTCGGGTTCGGTGGCGGCGGACGGCGACACGGTGTCCGCCCGGCCCGCCGCCCTCATTACGGGGCGCCGCCGCGGCTGATGAGCTCCTTGGCCAGCATCCGGTAGGACTCGGCCCCCGGGTGGTTGGTGGCATAGCTGGTGATCGGCTCGGCGGCGACGTTGGCATCGGCGAACTTGATCGTGCGTTTGATGACGGTTTCGAAGACCTGGTCCCCGAAGGCCTCGACGAGTCGGCCGATGACCTCCCGGGAGTGCAGGGTCCTGGCGTCGTACATCGTGGTCAAAACGCCGTCGATCTGCAGCGAAGGGTTCAACCGGTCCTGGACCTTGTCGATGGTCTCCACCAGCAGGGCCACGGCACGCAGGGCGAAGAACTCGGCGGTCAGCGGGATGATCACCCCGTGGGCGGCGGTCAGCGCGTTGACGGTCAGCAGGCCCAGCGACGGCTGGCAGTCGATGAGGATGACGTCGTAGTCGTCGGAGACCTTGCGCAGGGCCCGTTCGAGCACCTGTTCGCGGGCCACCTCATTGACCAGCTGGACCTCGGCGGCCGACAGGTCGATATTCGCCGGCAACAGGTCGATGTTCTCGATGTCGGTGCTAAGGATCGCATCATGGATGCTGGTCTTGCGTTCCAGCAGCACGTTGTAGACGGTGAGGTCCAGTTCATGCGGGTTGGTCCCGAACCCTGCGCTGAGGGCGCCTTGCGGGTCGAAGTCGACCAACAGCACCTTACGGCCGTATTCGGCGAGCGCGGCGGCCAGGTTGATGGTCGAGGTCGTCTTGCCGACCCCGCCCTTCTGGTTCACCATCGCGATGACGCGGGCCGGACCGTGGCTTTCCAGCGGCTGTGGTTCGGGGAACTTCGTCAGGGGTCGACCGGTCGGCCCGACCACCGGTGGCTCCTTCAGCAACCCTGCCGTCCGAGTCCTCGAACCCTTTTCCTCGCTCACGGTATGAACCACGCTTCCGATCGTTGCTTGTATCTCACTGCTTAGCCTCTAGGCTATCGCCGCGACAGTCCGCAACCGCGCAGGTTTACCGGTGAACGGCGAGCCTTTACCTTGAAGCTGAACTCGAGGGTTGGGCAGTTCGGGGCGCCGTTTCCCGCCAAGGAAAGGCGATCCCGGTCGCCCCTGCCCACTCACTCCATCCGCAGGAACGGGAGCAGGGCCTCGATGACTGCGGGGTCCTCGATCGTCGAGGGCACCGAATAGGCCTTGCCGTCGGCGATCTGACGCATCGTCTTGCGCAGGATCTTCCCGGAGCGCGTCTTGGGCAGCGCGTCGACCACACGCACCCGGCGGAAGTCGGCCACCGGTCCGATCCGCTCGCGCACCAGGGCCACGAGTTCGGTGGCGAGCTGTTCCTCGGAGGTGGAGATCCCCGATTTGAGCACCACGAAACCACAAGCACTCTGTCCCTTGAGTTCATCGGCCACACCGATGACGGCACATTCGGCCACGGCGGCGTGTGCACCCAGGACCTGTTCGATCGCCCCGGTGGAGAGCCGGTGCCCCGATACGTTGATCACGTCGTCGGTGCGGCCCATCACGTACAGGTAGCCGTCCTCGTCCAGATAGCCCGAGTCACCTGTGGTGTAGAAGCCGGGGAACTGATCGAGGTAGGCCGAACGGTAGCGCTCGTCATTGTTCCACAGGGTGCGCAGTGCCCCGGGTGGCAGGGGCAGTTCCAGAACGATGTTCCCCTCCTCCCCCGGACCGACCGGCTCGCCCAGCGGGTCCAGGATCTTCACGTGGTAGCCCGGGACCGGGACGGTCGGGGAACCCGCCTTGATCGGCAGCGCCTGAAGACCCAACAGGTTGGAGGCAATCGGCCAGCCGGTTTCCGTCTGCCACCAGTTGTCCACGATGGGCACCCCCAGCACCTGCCCGGCCCAGGCGAAGGTATCCGGGTCGAGTCGTTCCCCGGCGACGAAGAGGGCGCGCAAACGCGAGGTGTCGTAGTTGCCGAGCAGATCGGCCTCCGGGTCCGCCTTGCGGATCGCCCGCAGCGCGGTCGGGGCCGTGAACATGACGTCGACCGCGTGTTCGGCCACGACCCGCCAGAAGGCACCGGCGTCCGGGGTGCCGACGGGCTTTCCCTCGTAAAGCACCGTCGTCGCGCCGGCGATTAGTGGTCCGTAGACGATGTAGGAGTGCCCCACCACCCATCCGACGTCGGAGGCGGTGAACATCGTCTCGCCGGCTTCGACCCCGTAGATGTTGCGCATCGACCACGCCATGGCCACCGCATAACCTCCGATATCGCGGACCACTCCCTTCGGGGAGCCGGTCGTTCCGGAGGTGTAGAGGATGTAGAGCGGGTCCCCGGCAGCCATGTCCACCGGGCCTGCTGGTTCAGCCGTTGCGGTGAGGTCCTCCCAATCGAACCAGCCTGCGGGGGTTCCGCCATATTCGGAACGGTCGTGCTGGAAGCCTTCGCGGTGGTGCACGACGACGGTGTCCAGCTGATGCGCGGCGGTTTCCATCGCCTCGGCGACGACCGGCAAATATTCGACGCGGCGGGCAGGCTCGACCCCGCCGGTGGCGGTGACGATGGCTTTGGGGCGGCAGTCGTTGATCCTGGTTGCCAGTTCCTTGGCCGCGAACCCGCCGAAGACCACCGAATGCACGGCACCGATGCGGGCACAGGCCAGCATCGCGATCGCTGCCTGCGGGATCATGGGCAGATACAGGATCACCCGGTCCCCTGCCTCGATCCCCCGATCCCGCAGGACCCCGGCAAAGCGTGAGACCTCGTCGAGCAGCTCGGCGTAGGTGAAGCTGCGTTGGGTACCCAGGACTGCGGAATCGTAGACCAGTGCCGGCTGGTCCCCGCGGCCGGCAGCCACGTGTCGATCCAAGGCGTTGACGGTGATGTTCAGCCTCCCGTCCGGATACCAGCTATACAACGGCGCCCGGGAGTCGTCCAGCCCGCGTTCGGGCCTGGTGCTCCAGTCAACCAGGCTGGCCGCTTCCAGCCAGAAGGCTGCGGGATCCTCGGTACTGGCGGCATAGGTTTCGCGGTAGTCAGACATCTGGCAACTCCCTTGTGGACGGGCAGGTATGGGCCCACTCTATGGTCCGGGTCACAGATGCTCAACCATGATGTATACATAGATTCTGGAATTACTCCAGAAACTCTGAACCAACCGCGGCAGTCTGGTCATCACGCCGAGTTTTTGTATACACTGATGGTATGAAGGCGAGTGATAGGGCGTATGCGGCACTGCGACGGGACATCGTCGCGTGGGCTCTGCCGCCGGGCTCCGTGCTGGGTGAGGTGGAGCAGGCCGAACGACTCGGCGTTTCCCGCACCCCACTGCGCGAGGCCCTGTCACGGTTGGCGGCCGATGGTCTCGCGGTGTCCCAACGAGGTCGTGGGGTCGTCGTCTCCGACGTCTCCCTGGACCACGTGGACGACCTGTTCTCCCTGCGCCGTGCCTTGGAAGTCGAAGCCGCCCGTAGCGCAGCCCGGACCGGCAACCCCGCGATCTTCAACGAGCTGGCCCGACGCTTCGATGCCGCGGCAGAGACCCTCAGTGCCGCAGCCGAGCGCGACGGCTACTACGGGTTGGCCGGCGAGTTGGATGCAGCCATCGAGGACGCAGCCTCCAACGCCTACTTGGCCCAGGCCCTCCAGGGCCTGCGCGTGCACCTGGCCCGGTTGCGTCGACTCTCCCACGATGCTCCGGCCCGTTTGCGTGCCTCTGCCCGCGAACACGCCCAGATCGCCCGGGCCGTGGCCTCCGGGGATCCCGGACTCGCTTCGGCCGCCACGCTGCTTCACCTGCACAACAGTCTTGAACACATCAGATCGCATGCCCTACCGAAAGAGGCTTCAGCATGATCAACCACCCAGTCCGCGTCTACCGCTCGGAAGAGAACCTGCCCCGCGAGGAGCAGCTGGCCCATAAGATCGCCACCGTCGCCGCCGACCCGGTGGAGGTTTCCGCCGAGGTCACCGACATGGTCATCAACCGGGTGATCGACAACGCCTCGGTCGCCGTGGCCTCGCTGAACCGCGGACCGATCATCGCCGCGCGCTCCCAGGCCCTCTGCCACGCCCCCAGCACCGGTGGCACCGGCGCATCGGTCTTCGGGATCAACGAGAAGGTTTCCCCCGAGTGGGCCGCCTGGGCCAACGGGGTCGCCGTGCGTGAGCTCGACTACCACGACACGTTCCTGGCCGCCGAGTACTCCCACCCCGGCGACAACATCCCGCCGATCCTGGCCGTCGCCCAGCACACCGGGGCCAACGGCGCCGACGTCGTGCGCGCCATCGCCACCGGTTACGAGATCCAGGTCGACCTGGTGAAGTCCATTTGCCTGCACGAACACAAGATCGACCATGTCGCCCACCTCGGCCCCTCCGCGGCCGCCGGAATCGGCACCCTGCTGGGACTCGACGTCGAAACGATCTTCCAGGCCGTCGGCCAGGGCCTGCACACGACCACGGCGACCCGCCAGTCGCGTAAGGGCGAAATCTCCACCTGGAAGGCCCACGCCCCGGCTTTCGCCGGCAAGATGGCCGTCGAGGCCGCCGACCGTGCCATGCGTGGACAGACCTCCCCCGTGCCGATCTACGAAGGCGAAGACGGTGTCATCGCCTGGATGCTCGATGGGCCCGACGCCTCCTACACGGTGCCGCTGCCCGAGCCCGGTGAAACCAAGCGCGCGATCATGGATACCTACACCAAGGAGCACTCGGCCGAATACCAGGCGCAGGCCTGGATCGACCTGGCCCGCAAGCTCCATGGCGAACACCCCGAGGCCACCGACCCGGCGAACGTGAAGTCCGTGCTGATCAAGACCAGCCACCACACGCACTTCGTCATCGGTTCCGGCGCCAACGACCCGCAGAAGTACGATCCCACCGCCTCCCGCGAGACGCTGGACCACTCGATCCCGTACATCTTCACCGTGGCCCTGCAGGACGGCTCCTGGCATCACGTCGACTCCTATGCCCCCGAGCGCGCCAGGCGGGCCGACACCGTGGAACTCTGGCACAAGGTCACCACCGAAGAAGATGCCGAATGGACCCGCCGCTACCACTCGATGGACATCGCCGAGAAGGCCTTCGGCGGTTCGGTGGAGATCACCCTGAACGACGGCACGGTCATCACCGATGACATCGCCGTCGCCGATGCCCACCCCCTCGGTGCCCGTCCGTTCGCCCGCGAGCAGTACATCAACAAGTTCCGCTCGCTGGCCGAAGGACTGGTCACCCCGGAGGAAATCGATCGCTTCATCGCCGCGGCCGAGCGGCTGCCGGAGCTGGCTGCGGGGGAAATGGACCAGTTGAACATCGTGGCAGCACCGGGTGTCATCGACGCTGCCGCTGCACCGAAGGGACTGTTCTAGATGTTGTATTCCACCACCACCCCCGAGGCCAAACGTCGCGCCCTACGCGAGATGCTGGTCCCCGGTACCGCACGCCAGTTCCCCGGGGCCTTCAACCCGCTCTCGGCACGGCTGATCGAGGAAAAGGGGTTCGACGGCGTCTACATCTCCGGTGCCGTGCTCGCCAACGAACTCGGCCTGCCCGATGTCGGGCTGACCACGCTGAGTGAAGTCGCCGGGCGGGCCGGACAGATCGCACGAATGACCGATCTTCCGGCGATCGTCGACGCCGACACCGGTTTCGGCGAACCGATGAACGTGGCCCGGACCATCCAGGAACTCGAACATGCCGGCCTGGCCGGCTGCCATATCGAGGACCAGTTCAACCCGAAACGCTGTGGTCACCTCGACGGCAAGAACGTCGTGGACCTGGAGACCATGGTCAAGCGGATCGCTGCAGCCGCCGATGCCCGCAGGGACCCGAACTTCCTGATCATGGCCCGCACCGACGTGCGTGCCGTGGATGGTCTGGATGCCGCCGTGGAGCGGGCCAAGGCCCTTGTCGACGCGGGGGCCGACGCGATCTTCCCCGAGGCGATGAAGAACCTCTCGGAGTTCGAAGCCATCTGCAATGCCGTGGACGTCCCGGTGCTGGCGAACATGACCGAATTCGGTAAATCGGATTTGTTCACCCGTGACGAACTCGCCGCGACAGGCGTCGCCCTGGTGATCTACCCGGTGACCTTGCTGCGCAGCGCCATGGGCGCCGCCGAGCGCGTTCTGGACGCGATCAGCGCCCAGGGGACCCAGCAGGAGCAGGTCCCGCAGATGCTGACCCGCGCCCGGTTGTATGATCTGGTGGACTATGAAGCGTACAACCGCTTCGATACCGGGATCTTCAACTTCCAGGTCCCCGGGCTCGAGATCGACGGCAATGGCGCAAACCTCCCATCGGGTTCAAAGGAGCAGTAAGCATGAGGGAAACCGAGACCGACATCAAAAAGGGCCTGGCCGGGGTCGTCGTCGACTACACCGCCGTCTCAAAGGTCAACCCCGACACCAATTCCCTGCTCTACCGCGGCTACCCGGTCCAGGACCTGGCTGCACAGAAGAGCTTCGAGGAAGTGGCGTTGCTGTTGTGGACCGGGGAACTACCCAGTGCCCCGGAGCTGGAGGAGTTCATCTCCTTCGAGAGGGCCAACCGCGCCTTGGAGGACAACGTCAAGGCCGCCGTGGACCTGTTGCCGCTGGAATGCCACCCGATGGACGTGGCCCGGACCGCGGTTTCAGTACTCGGTGCCAACCACCCGCTGGCCGAGGACCCTTCCCCGGAGGCCGAGCTGGAAAAGGCCAAGTCGTTGCTGGCCCGCTTCCCCGCGGTCCTGGCCTACGACCAGCGTCGCCGCCGGAACCAGGACGTCGTCGCCCCGCGTGATGATCTGGACTATTCGCAGAACTTCCTGTGGATGACCAATGGCGAAGAAGCGGCCCCGGAGGTCGTGGACGCCTTCCGTGTTTCGATGGTGCTCTACGCGGAGCATTCGTTCAACGCCTCGACCTTCACCGCACGGGTGATCACCTCGACGCTCTCGGATATGCATTCGGCGGTTGTCGGGGCCATCGGCGCCTTGAAGGGCTCCTTGCACGGTGGCGCGAACGAGGCCGTCATGAACACCTTTGAGGAGATCGGCATCCGCAAGGACGAGACCCGTGAGGATGCGGCCATCCGTGCCAAGAAGTGGATGGAGGAGGCGCTGGCGGCCAAAAAGAAGGTCATGGGCTTCGGGCACCGCGTCTACAAGAATGGCGACTCCCGCGTGCCGACCATGAAGAAGGCCCTCGATGCGATGGTCGCCTACTACGGCCGTGCCGAGATCCTGGGCCTGTACGACGGGCTCGAGACCGCCATGGCCGAGGCGAAGGACATCAAGCCGAACCTTGATTACCCGGCTGGTCCGACGTACCACCTGATGGGCTTCGATACGCAGATGTTCACTCCGTTGTTCATTGCCTCGCGTATTTCCGGTTGGACTGCACACATCATGGAGCAGCGCGCCAACAACGCGCTGATCCGCCCGTTGTCCGCCTACAACGGTCCGGACCAGCGCGAGCTGTAGAGTCGGAAGTCATCTCCGGCAACGGCGGTGCGGGGCCCCCGAGGGGGTTCCGCACCGCCGTTTCTCCTTTCCGCGCTCCCGGTGTCCTTGACCAGCCGGACCTGCGCGAAGGGCGAGGTAGGGCGTTGCCGTGAAGTCGTGGCCGAAGGCGCACCACCAGGACACCGGAGTGTGGAGATCGCCGGATTCCAGGCTCTGCACCAAACATTCCCCTCCGCGAAACCCGCAGCTGTTTGCGCCTGTTCCACCCCGAGCTCGGCGTCGGGGAGCTGATCATCGAAGCCATGGCCGAGCGGTCGTGGCTGGCCGGGTTCGGGGATCTCCTGCTCCCCTTCTGGAATGGATTCCCCATGCCCGCGCGAATCGAAGAAGGCCTCGATGCGCACCTGGTTGTTGTTCTCGATCCAAGGCAAGGGCCCTTCGGGCCTTGTGGCGATGTGTTTCATCAGCAGGCTCCGAATCCAGGCAGCTCGGCACAAGCCGCGCGAACTCTGCCTTCAGGTATCAGGAGGCCTGTGCAGCGACCTGAACAAGGTACTCGAAATACCCACACGGCAATCCTCTCCGCCCCCGACGTCGTACACATGCCGCCTGAAGTCGTTGCCGATCCCCTCTTCGCACGCGTGGCCAACAGCCGGTCCGAGTCGCGTGCTGTCACGAACTCGAAGACGGTGTTCACGGGCCGATGGAACAGGATCGGGTGCAGGAGGTTCAAAAGCCGCGGCACGCAGATGGAGGTCCGGCGCAGTGACGCCCAGTGGGCCAATCCGGATTCCATGACGAGCCGTTCCGCCTCTATCCTGCTGACCGCGCAGTGGCCCCCTACGGCTGGTGCTATCGGATCGCCCACGCGTCCCTCGTGAATCGGCGGCAGCCTACTTCCGGTCATCGCTGTTGATCCGATCGCCTCCAGATGCGCCGCATCGGGATCGGGCTGCGCCCGGATCGCCTTCAGGATGTTGTTGATCGAACCGACGTTGATCTGATCGGTGGCGACCGTGTCGCGAACCCCGGCCGTGCCCATCGGCCCTTATCACGAAGACCGTGTTCTTCGGTGGAGGCCTCCGCGCACCCGTACCGCCATGAGCCAAGGCTCGGGCGTTGGGCCTGGCACTCCCCTTTCTGCCATCTTGCCCAAGCTTTGCGCTTTCGGCCATCGAACACTATGAAGCGCCACTGATGGCATCATTCGATATCAAAAAAGAAGATTTATCACCTAGACCACTTGTCGACTAGGTGATCGGCAGAAAATCCTTTCTCCCGCCCCGTGAGGCCTTTGGCAAGCAGTTGTCGGCGCTTGGGCCTCTCTACGAAGTGGCAGGAAAGTCGGTCTCGGTTGCGGGAGTGTCAGGCATCTTGTCCTCCGGCCACGGAATCGTGGCAAAGTGCACCACCGATTCGTTGTCGTCTCCCAGACGCACCAGGGCATCGAAGCGTTCGCCGCAGAACAATCGGTTCAGCCACATCGGAGAGTCCTCCCACATCTGGGCCAGCGGCAAGTGCCCGACCGGATACCACGCCGGAATGAGCTCATCCGATGGTGCGGCCATGCCGGAGAAATCAGAGGTCAAAAAGACCTGGCAGTCCATATCGGCCGCGGGGTTGGCCGGGAAACGGAAATAGACGCGGGCCGCCGGCTCCAACGTTGCCGGATCGGTGACCAGCGAGGTTTCCTCCCGCAGCTCCCGTGCCGCCGCCTGGGACGGGCTCTCGCCCGGCTCGATCTTTCCTCCGGGGGCCACCACGTGGCCGGCACCGAATCCCCGTTGCTTCAGCCCCAGTAGCACCAGGCTGCCGGTGAGCCCGCGCCGGACTGGCAGGCACAGGACGACCTGCACGGGGTGGGTTGCCGGGGTTGATGCCATGGTGTTGATGGTCCGTTCCTAGAGGTTTGCGCGGGGGTGCGTGGCGGCGTAGACCTCACGCAGGGTCTGGGCATTGAGCATCGTGTAGACCTGTGTGGTTGTCACCGATGCATGGCCGAGGAGTTCCTGGACCACTCGGACGTCGGC